>Ga0209258_100557_pt1 | contig 32937 bp, 28 predicted proteins | sample Araplaol_mTSA_r2_FD_184281 | JGI IMG/M metagenome (GOLD analysis project Ga0209258, IMG submission 184281) | Arabidopsis root microbial communities from North Carolina, USA - plate scrape CL_Col_mTSA_r2 (SPAdes) (version 2) | ecosystem: Host-associated > Plants > Roots > Endosphere | place: USA...
GTCCGAGGCCGTGCTCAAGCGCGGCGGGCCGACGCAGCGCTGGTCGCCGGAGTCGCGCAGGCTGGCGGTCGAGGTGCGCGGCGACATCGAGACCATCGTCGCCAAGGCGCTGAAGAAATCGCCCTCGGAGCGCTACGCCAACGCGGACGCGCTCGCGGACGACATCCGCCGCTACCTCGCCCACGAGCCGATCGCCGCGCGGCCGGATTCGCGGCTGTACCGCGCGGCCAAGTTCGTGCAGCGCCACCGCGCCGGCGTGGCGGCCACGTCGCTGGCCATCGGCGCGCTGGGCGTGGGCATCGGCGTCGCGCTGTGGCAGGCGCGCGAAGCGCAGGAACAGCGGGTGCAGGCGGAGGGGCTGATCGAGTACATGATCGGCGACCTGCGCAAGAAGCTGCAGCCGGTGGGACGGCTGGACGTGCTGGACGGCGTCGGGCTGAAGGCGCTGGACTACTACGCCGGGCAGGACCTGAACCGCCTGGACGCCGATTCGCTGGGCCGCCGCGCGCGCGCCCTGCACATGATCGGCGAGCTGGCGCAGCAGCGCGGCAAGTTCGAGGAGGCGGAACGCGACTTCCAGCAAGCCGCCGACACCACCAGCCGCCTGCTCAAGGCGCACCCGGACGACCCGCAGCGCATCTTCGACCAGTCGCAGAGCGAGTATTACGTCGGATACATCCAGTGGTACCGCGGCCGGCTGCACGAGGCCGAGGCCGCGTTCCGGCGTTACCTCGACATGGCGCAGCGCATGAACAAGGCCAGGCCGGGCGACCACGGCTGGCAGCTGGAGGACGTGTACGCGAGGACCAACGTGGCGATCGTGCTGACCGAGCTGGGACGCGCCAGCGAGGCGGTCGACCTGCTGGCCCACGCGCGGGCCGAGATGGCGCAGATCGTGCGAAGCCATCCGGAGGACGGCGTCAGCTACGGCAACACCATCGGCTGGAGCGCCGTGGCGCTGGCCGCGCAGGGCCGGCAACAGGCCGCGATCCAGGCCGACATCGACAAGATCGCGGCGGCGATGAGCGTGCCCAACGCCGACAAGGACCTCGAGGCGCAATTCCTCGTCGCCAACGCGCACCACGAGATCGCCTTGTGGGAGCGCGACCTGGGCCGCGTCGACGATGCGACAGCCCTGGCACGACAGTCCATCGGCGAACTCCAGGCGCTGATCAAGCGCGAGCCGGCGAACATCGAGAACATCGCGGAGATCGTGGGCACCCACCACCTGCTGGGCGATCTGCTGGCCGACAACGGCGACCGCTCCGGGGCGCGCCAGCAACTGCAGTTCGCGAGCGAGCACCTGTCCTCATTGCTGAAGCGGCCCAAGATCAAGCGCACATGGCGCCTCGTCTTCGTCGGCCGTGTCGCCGAGCTGCGGGCACGGCTCGCGGAAGACGACGGCGAGCGGGCCGCCGCCGGAGCCGCGCTGGCGAGCTACCTGGACGATGTCCGTCGCTACCAGGCCGAAGGCGGCGAAGTCACCGACCAGGAACAAGCGGTGATCGCCAGCGTCGAGCTCACGCGCGGCGACCTGCTCGCCCGCGCCGGCCTCGATCGCGAGGCCCACGCGCTCTGGCAGTCCGCGGCGGCGCGCTTGCGCCCCGGCGCCGAACGCCTGAACCCGACGGCAATGACCTTGCTCGGTCAACTCGATCTTCGCCTGGGCAGTGCTCAAGACGCACGTGCCTGGGCCGATAGAGTCCTGGGCACACCCTATCGGCACCCTGCCTTCGCCGATCTTCAACAACGACTCGGCCCGACGCAGCAGGCGGGGGGAGCGGCCGGCCATTGATCAAGGGAACCAACCATGTCTGACACCTCGCGCGTCTATCCGGTCACGGTCGACGTCTGGACCGACGCCGCCGGCGCCGTCCAGTTCTCCTGCAATCCCGACCCGCTCGACGTCGGCAAGGGCCACTGCGAAGTCCTGATCGTCTTCACGTTGAACGGTACCGGATTCAGCTTCGCCCAGACCGACGCCATCGTGCTGGCGGACAAGTCCAAGGCCGATTTCCCCTACCCGTCCTGGACCATCAACGCCACGACGGCGGCGCTGTTCGACCGCAACAAGAAGGTCGATCGGGTCAAGTACATCGTCAACGTGGTCGATGCCGAGGGCGCCCCGCACAGCTACGACCCCGAGATCCGCAACGGCGGCGATGGCACCACCTGCTGCGACGACTGATCGCGCTCAATCGGCGTAGAGCTTCTTCACGGCCTCTACCCGTTCCAGCAGCGCGCGGCGCAACGCCGCGGGCTTGAGCACCTCGGCCTGCGCGCCGAGGCGCAGCACCTGGGCGGCGGCGTGCGGGATCGATTCGATCGGGATCGTCACGCGCCGCCAGCCTTCTTCATCCGGTTCGCCGGCCGACGCCTCCGCCGCCTGGACCACCGCCGCGCCGAGGTCGCGCAAGGCCTTCATGCCCGCGGGCGACACGCGCAGCTGCGCGGTGTCCGTGGCCAGCTCCTTCTCGAAGCGCTTCGTCGAGGCCGACCACCACGCGCCCAGGTCGAAATCCGCGGGGCGTTCGAAACCCTCCTCGGTGACCTCGAGCTCGAGGATGCTGGACAGCCGGTAGGTGCGCACGCCGCCCTTGTCCGAGGCCGCCACCTGCGCGGCCAGGTACCAGACGCCCGCCTTGAGCACGAGCCCCAGGGGATCGACGCGGCGCGACACCTCGCCCTTCCAGCTCTCGTAGCGCATCGCGATGCGGCGCTCGCTCCACACGGCCTGCGCGATCGCCGGCAGGTGGTCGGTGGCCGACGGGCCGCGGTACCAGTCGATCGGGTCGAGGTGGAAGCGCGCGCTGACGCGGCGCGCGTCCTCGCGCCAGCCGTCCGGCAGCGCGGCCAGCAGCTTGAGCTGCGCCGAGGCCATCGCCTCGCCCAGGCCCAGCTCCGACGCCGGGCCCGGCAGGCCGCCCAGGAACATCGCCTGCGCTTCCGGGGCGGTCAGGCCGTCGACCTTGGTGCGCCAGCCCGCCTGCAGCTGGAAGCCGCCCAGGCGGCCGCGGTCGGCCCAGATGGGCACGCCCGCGGCGCTCAGCTCGTCGACGTCGCGATGAATGGTGCGCACCGAGACCTCCAGCGCCTCGGCCAGCGCCTGCGCGCTCATCCGGCCGCGGCCCTGCAGCAGCATCAGGAGCGAAAGCAATCGGCTTGCACGCATGGAGGCCAGTCTGCCTCAAAAACATGACACGCGGTGGCATGCATTCATTGCGAGGATGCGGCCATCGTCCACGAAGGAGTCCTGCCATGACCATGACAACCGAAGTCGCCGAGGCGCTGTCGGTGCTCGAGCTGCGCCAGTACACGCTGCATCCCGGGCGCCGCGACGAGCTCATCGCGCTGTTCGAGCGCGAATTCATCGAACCGCAGGAGGATCTGGGCATCCGCATCCTCGGCACCTTCCGCGACCTCGACGATCCGGACCGCTTCGTCTGGCTGCGCGGCTTCGCCGACATGGACGCGCGCCCCGGGGCGCTGTCCGCGTTCTACTTCGGGCCCGTCTGGCAGGCGCACCGCGACAAGGCCAACGCCACGATGATGGACAGCAACAACGTGCTGCTGCTGCGCCCGCTGGGCTGCGACCAGGGACTGCGGGCCGCGCTGCAGCCGCGCACGGCGGCCGGTGCGGCGCCGCGTGCGCCTGGCGTGTTCACGATCACCATGTGCCCGCTGCGCCGGCCGGCCGACGATGCGCTCTTGCACGCGTTCGACCAGCACGTGCACCCGTGGTGGGTGGGCGTGGGCGGCGACCTGCTGGCCTGCTGGACGAGCGAGACGGCCCCCAACAACTTCCCGCGCCTGCCGGTGCGCGAGAACGAGCCGGTGGTCGCGTGGCTGACCCGCTTCGACGACGAGGACGCCGAGCGCCGCCACGCCACGCTGCTGCAGGCCTCCGGCTGCCTCGCGCGACCGCAATGGTGGCAACACCTGTCCGGCGCGCCGACGCAGCTGCGCCTCGTCCCCACCGACCGGTCGGCGCTGCGCCGCCGCCATTCCGAGGAAGGCTGACACCATGACCACCGACTACGTCGGCCGCCCGCACGACTTCGACTTCCTCGTGGGCGGCACCTGGCACGTCGCCGACCGGCGCCTGCGCGAGCGCCACGCCGGCTGCACGGAGTGGATCCACTTCGAGCACACCTGCAACGCCGTCACGATGATGGACGGCCGCATCTCCTCCGACGAGAACGTCTTCGCCGGCGCAGGCTTCACCGGCGTCACCTTCCGCACGCTGGACACCACCACGCAGCAGTGGGCCATCTACTGGATCAGCAGCCGCGACGGCAAGCTGCAGCCGCCGGTGCACGGCGGCTGGAATGGCGACCGCGGCGTGTTCCACGGCGACGACCTCGACGATGGCCGTCCGGTGCGCGTGCGCTTCTTGTGGGAGCGCCTGGGGCCCGACCAGGCGCGCTGGTCGCAGGACTTCGCCCTGGTCGGCCAGGACGGCGCGCCCGATGGCGGCTGGGAGACGAACTGGGTGATGGAGCTGACGCGCCTCAGGGACTGACCGCGTCGACGGCGCCCGGCAGGCCTGTCGGCCGCGCGGCGTCGCCGAAGTTCGACGGCACCAGCCGGTCGCGCAGCGCCATGAACGGCGCCTCCACCAGCCTGTAAAGCAACCCGCCCGAGGCCACGCAGGCCACCGTGATGATCGCCAGCCGCGTGCCGTCCGACACCGCCAGCGGCTTGAGCTGCTGGCCGAGGACGTACGCGAGCGGCTTGTGCGACAGGTACGTGGAATACGACCACAGCGCCAGCGCCTGCGCGCCCGGGATGCGCCAGCGCAGCGCACGAGCCGTCGGGCTGAGGGCGGCCGTCACGAGGACGGCGAAGCCCCAGGCGATCAGCGAGTAGCCGAAGGCGGTCATGAAGAAGCCCCAGCCTGCGGCGCCGAAGTAGTAGTACCTGTACGCCAGCGTCATCATCAGGACGACCGCTGCCGCGCCGATCGCGCTGAGCAGGCCGCCGCGGGCCATCAGGCGGTCCCAGGCCGGGCGATGGAAATTCTTCAGCATCGCCACCGCGACGCCGGGGATGAACTCGTCGAAGCGGCACAGCGTGCTGTAGTAGATCCACGCCATGTAGCCGTCGCCGCGGCCATCGGCCGGCCGGCCGTACTTCTGCCACAGCACGCATCGCGCGGCGATGCCGACGGCCACGAGCGCCGCCATCAGCGCCCACCCGTGCGCGCGCGTGAGCGTCACGCGTCCGCGCGCGAGCCAGGCGCCGGCAGCCAGGACTGCCGGCAGCACCAGATAGAACTGCTCCTCGACGCACAGCGACCACGCATGCGAGAACGCGGTACCGGGCTGCAGGCCGATGTTCTGCGTGAACGTGAGGAAGCGCCACCACGGCGGCGGCGTCCGTCCGCCGAGCGCCGCCGGGAACAGGACGAAGGCGGCGAGCACCAGCCAGAACACCGGCAGCGTGCGAAACGCGCGGCGCGCGTAGAAGCGCGGCAGCGACAGCGCCTGCCCGCGCGCCATCCCCGCGAACAGCTGGTTGGCGATCAGGTAGCCGCTCAGCACGAAGAACAGGTCGACACCGGCCCAACCGATGTCGCTGAACCACCCGAAGGTGGCCGTGCCGCTCACGAAGATGGCGTAGTGGTACATGAACACCAGCGCGATGGCGCTCGCGCGCAGGGTGTCGAGGCCGGGATTGCGCGAGGGCGATGTCGTCATGGCGGGTTCGTGCGGCCGCCGCGAGAAAGATTCCGTCGATTCAAAGATATTTCTCGACGAGGCGCACCACGGTGCGCCAGTTGCGGGTGGTCGCGGGCTCGCCGAGATGCCGCTCGAGCCAGGCGTTCGGGGACCCGCCCGACTTGCCGACCCAGCGGCTGACGCTCAACACGTGGGTGTCGTCCGAGTGCAGCAGCTCCAGGTCGCCGCGCGGCGTCACCAGCGGCAGCGCGGGCAGCGGCCGGCGCGGCGCGCCCAGGAAGGTGATGCAGCAGGCGTCGCGGCCGTTGGCCACCTGGCCGGCGAACGGATCGCTGGCCACCAGCGCCTCGAGCTCGGCGACGGCGCGCACGAACAGCGGCTCGCACAGGCCGCAGCTCGCGCGCATGCGCTCGGCCGCGCGTGACGCCAGCGCGCGCGGGCCGGAGCCGGGCGCGACCGCGAAGACCAGCGTGCCATTGACCTGGAACGACGCCGCACTCGTGGCGCCGGCCTCGAGGAACGCCGCCTCCAGCTGGGCGCGCGTCGGGCTGCCGGGCCGACCGAGGTTGACGTTGCGCAGGAACGCCGCATAGCGCGCGCCGCTCATCGGGAAGCCTCCGTGCTGCGCACTGCGGCTCGAGCGCTTGCGGGCGGCCGGGCGTCGCTCATGTCCGGGCGTCGAACGCGGCCAGCGCGTTCACGTACTGCGGTTCGTCCAGGATGGAGTTGTGGTCGGCCGGCAGCACCACGGTCGTCACCTGGCCGGACGGGAAGCGAGCCCGCAACGCCTCCGTGCTGGACGCGGGGATCAGCTCGTCATGCTCGGCGCGCAGGATCAGCACAGGCGCCGTGATCCTGGGCACGTAGCGCCACGTCTCGTACTTGTCGATCAGCAGCCAGCGGACGGGAAAGATGGGGAACTGCCGCTGGGCGATGCCGACGATGCTGTCGTACGGCGTCACCAGCACCAGCTTGGCCACCGGCCGCACGCTGGCCAGCCGCGCGGCCACGCCGCTGCCCAGGCTGCGCCCGATGACGACGACGTCCGGGTGGCGCGCGTGCACCTCGTCGAACAGGCCCTGGGCGTCGAGCGCGATGTCGGCCTCGGTCGGCTGGCCGGCGCTGCCGCCGTAGCCGCGGTAGTGCAGCATGACGATCTCGCGAGCGGGGAAGGCCGCCATCAGCGGCGCGACGCTGCTCGACACGTCCTCGCCGTTGCCGCCGAAGTACAGCACCGCGCCCGGGCCCGCATGCGGCCGCACGGTCAGCTGCAGCAGCGTGTCGCCGCGCCGGTACGTGCCGGCCATCTCGGCCGGCCCGAGACGGCGCGGCGTCGGGAAGTACTGGAACGAGCGCTGCGTCATGTACAGCACGATGCACAAGCCGGCATAGGCGACGGCCACGAGGGTCAGGATCAGGGTCAGCATGCGTCGCATCGGGTGGGGAGCGGCCTCGACGGCCGCATTGTCGGCGAAGCGCGTGCCCGCGGCCGCGCCTGCCCGCGCGCGACGCGTGACAGCGGCGCGACGTGTTGTTCCATCCTGGCACACGCGCGCCGTGGCGCGGCGCCACATCACGCGCCCGGCCCGGTCCGTTCCTCGGTGTTTACGTTGACGGCGCGACGTCCGCGACGCCTTTGCGGCCCGCAGCGGCAAGCTGGCACGCGACTCGCAAGCAGCACGTCCGGCAGTGCCCCTCGCGCGGTGCGTCGAGCACCGCTGCACGGGGATTTCCCTCCGCCTCACATCAGGAGACTCGCAATGGACATGCTCGAACCCGGCCGCTTCGGCTTCGCCGTCAACTTCAAGAAGCGCTACGGCAACTACATCGGCGGCGAATGGGTGCCGCCCGTCAACGGTCAATACTTCGAGAACATCACGCCGATCACCGGCCGTGCGTTCTGCGAGGTGCCGCGCTCCACGGCCGAGGACGTCGAGCGCGCGCTCGACGCGGCGCACGCCGCCAAGACCGCCTGGGGCAAGGTCTCGCCCGCGGAGCGCGCCAACATCCTCAACAAGGTGGCCGACCGCATGGAGGCCAACCTCGAGCTGATCGCCACGGCCGAGACCTGGGACAACGGCAAGCCGATCCGCGAGACGATGGCCGCCGACATCCCGCTGGCGATCGACCACTTCCGCTACTTCGCCGGCTGCGTGCGCGGCCAGGAAGGCGGCATCAGCGAGATCGACGAGACGACCTACGCGTACCACTTCCACGAGCCGCTGGGCGTCGTCGGCCAGATCATCCCGTGGAACTTCCCCATCCTGATGGCGGTGTGGAAGCTGGCGCCCGCGCTGGCCGCCGGCAACTGCGTCGTCCTCAAGCCCGCCGAGCAGACGCCCGCGTCGATCCTCGTGCTGATGGAGCTGATCGGCGACCTGCTGCCCAAGGGCGTCGTCAACGTCGTCAACGGCTTCGGGCTGGAGTGCGGCAAGCCGCTGGCGTCGAACAAGCGCATCGCCAAGATCGCCTTCACCGGCGAGACCACCACCGGCCGGTTGATCATGCAGTACGCCAGCCAGAACCTGATCCCGGTGACGCTGGAGCTCGGCGGCAAGTCGCCCAACATCTTCTTCGCCGACGTCGCCAGCAAGGACGACGCGTTCTTCGACAAGGCGCTGGAAGGCTTTGCGATGTTCGCGCTGAACCAGGGCGAGGTCTGCACCTGCCCGTCGCGGGTGCTGGTGCAGGAATCGATCTACGAGCAGTTCATCGAGCGCGCCGTCAAGCGCGTGGCGGCCATCAAGCAGGGCAACCCGCTGGAGATGTCGACGATGATCGGCGCCCAGGCGTCCAGCGAGCAGCTCGAGAAGATCCTCAGCTACCTGGACCTCGGCAAGCAGGAAGGCGCGCAATGCCTGATCGGCGGCGAGCGCAACCTGTTCAAGGACGACCTGGAGGGCGGCTTCTACGTCAAGCCCACCGTCTTCAAGGGCCACAACAAGATGCGCATCTTCCAGGAGGAGATCTTCGGCCCGGTGGTGTCGGTCACCACCTTCAAGGACGAGGAAGAGGCCCTCGCCATCGCCAACGACACGCTGTACGGCCTGGGCGCGGGCGTGTGGTCGCGCGACATGAACACCGCCTTCCGCATGGGCCGCGGCATCCAGGCCGGCCGCGTGTGGACGAACTGCTACCACGCCTACCCCGCGCATGCGGCGTTCGGCGGCTACAAGCAGTCGGGCATCGGTCGCGAGAACCACAAGATGATGCTCGACCACTACCAGCAGACCAAGAACCTGCTCGTGAGCTACAGCGACAAGGCGCTCGGGTTCTTCTGACCCCCACGGTCGCTGCCCCCGGAGGGAGGCTTCGCGCGCTCCCTGCCCCCGAGGGGCCGGCCGCGGGCGCGCCGGCAGAGCCGGTTCCGCGGCTCCCTTGACCTCCGCCGCCGACGTCCAGGCGCCGGCGGCGGCTCTGTTCCGTACTTGTGCGATGGAGATTCCGCGATGGGACAGACCTCTCACGAAATGCCCGCCCAGGTGGTCGCCACCGAGGCCGCGCTGGCGCTCATCCGGGAACTGCAGGCCCGCCACGGCGCGCTGATGTTCCACCAGTCGGGCGGCTGCTGCGACGGCAGCGCGCCGATGTGCTTCGCGCAAGGAGACTTCCTGCTGGGCGACGGCGACGTCCACCTCGGCGACATCGGCGGCGTGCCCTTCCACATCAGCGAGTCGCAGTTCGCGTACTGGTGCCACACGCAGCTGATCATCGACGTCGTCGAGGGCCGCGGCGGCATGTTCTCGCTCGAGGGGCCGACGGGCCGGCGCTTCCTGACGCGCTCGCGCTTCTATGCGGACGCCGAGTGGGAGGCGCTGCGGACCGCCGGCAAGGTGCCGGACTGAGCATCGCTGCTCCGCCGGGCCGGCCGACGCGCCGACGCACGCCGGCGGGCGCCCGCGCCGGGATGCGCGCGTCGCCCCGAACGGGGCCAGAATGGGGCCATGAACCCCTCGGCGTCCCTTCCGCTGTTCGCCGACGCGCCCGCCGCGTCGCACGAGGACGCGCGCGACGAGCCGCCGCACGGCGACCTGGTCACCATCACCCGGGTGTTCGATGCGCTCGAAGCCGAGATGCTGCGGGGCTGCCTGGAAGCCGAGGGCATCCCCGCGACGCTGGGCGATGTCCAGACGGTGCAGACCGACACGCTGCTGACCGTCGCGCTGGGCGGCGTCCGCGTGATGGTGCCTGCCCCGTTCGCCGACGCGGCCCGGCAGACGGTGGAGGCGTTCGAGCGCGGGGCGCTGGCCATCGACGAGCTGCCGCCCGGGGCCGAGGCGCCGTTCCCCCTGGTCGACGCCGAACCGGCGGCACCGCTGCGCCTGTCGCCCGCGGCCTGGATCGTCCTGGCCATCGTCGTGGTGGCCGTCGTCGTCTTCTGATCCGATCTGGGGATGGCGGCGCCGGCGGGCGCGGGCGGATGCTCGCGGGACCGGGGTTTGCTGCTTTTCCCCGTGGCCGCCGCGCGGCCGAGGAGTCCGCATGAATCCGCTCGTCAATCGCCACGACGCCGCCGCCGACATCGGCCGGCCGCCGCCCGCCGACGCCCCGATGCAGGTGCTGCCCTGGGCCGAGGACTCCACGCGGTCGATCGGCGCCGAGGACGCCGCCACCCGCTACCAGGGCGACCTGTTCCTGCCGGGCTGGCTGCGGATCGAACTGCAGCCGACGGCGGAGCAAGGCCCCGGCGGATAGTCGCCGCCCGGGGCTGCGGGGCGCTGCGCGCGCCCGCGGCGGCGTCACTTGCGGGCGATCGCCTCGACCTGGATGCGCAGCTCGACGGCCATGCTGAAGCCGTAGGCCTTGCCGGCGTCCATGCCGAACTGCTCGCGGTCGATGGTGGCGTAGATGTCGGCGCCGCAGTCCTCGCGCTTGAACATCGGGTGCGGGATGCACTTGAATTTCTTGATGTCGAGCGTGATCGGGTTGGTCTTGCCATGCATCTCCAGCGTGCCGACCGCCTTGGTCGGCGCCCCGTCGGCAAAACCTTCCAGCGTGCCCTTGAAGTGCGCCTTGGGGTACTTGTCGGCCTCGAACAGTTCCTTGCCCCTGGCCACCTTGTCGAGGGCGGGCAGGCCGAAGTTGACGCTCTTCATGTCGACGACGATGTCGACGGTGCCGGTGCCGGCGTCGCGGTCCATCGTGACGCTGCCGGTGGTGTGGTCGAACTTGCCGCGCCAGGTCGAGATGCCCATGTGGTCGGCCTCGAAGCTCGGGAAGGTGTGCATCGGATCGATGTCGTAGGTGACCGGCGCGGCCTGGACGGCGGTGGCGGCGAACAGGGCGGCGGCAGCGAAACGGGACAGGGTGTTCATCGGGGTTCTCCGGTGGTCGGCTCTGATGGGGGATGACTGTAATGGCAGGTCGCCATACCCCCACGACGTGCGAGCCGCCGCCATTTCGACAGCGGCCGATCGAAAGCTCGGCGGGACGGCTCTCTATCGCAAGCCCGCACTTTTCGCCGATGATGCGACGGCCGCCATCGCCAGGCCTGGAGGGATCCGCACATGCTCACCGTCCTGCTCGTCATCGTCGTCGCCATCGTCGCCCTGCTCGCCTATGCCGGCACGCGGCCGGCCACCTTCCGCATCGAGCGCACCATCCAGATCGGCGCCCCCATCGTCCGGGTCGCCGCGCTGATCGACGACTTCCACGAATGGAGCAAGTGGTCGCCGTGGGAACACATCGACCCGACGATGCAGCGCCGGTACAGCGGCGCCGACGCCGGCGTCGGCGCCGTCTACGAGTGGGAGGGCACCGGCAAGGTGGGCGCCGGACGCATGGAGATCACGGAGATGCGCTCGGGCTCGGAGCGCGGCCTGATCTCGATCAAGCTCGATTTCCTCAAGCCCTTCAAGGCCAGCAACACCGCCGAGTTCCTGATGAAGCCCACCGACTCGGGCACCGACCTCACCTGGGCGATGTTCGGCCCCAGTCCGTTCATGTCCAAGCTGATGGGCGTGTTCATGGACATGGACAAGATGGTGGGCCGGGACTTCGAGGCGGGGCTGGAGTCGCTGAAGAAGACCGCGGAGCAGGCGGCGGCGGATTCCTGATCGGGTGCACCGGCGTGGGCGGAGACTTCACCACCGCGAGCCCCGCCCTCTCGGGTCCATCCCGCGCGAAGTCGCAGGATCCACCCCCGCCGGGCGACCCGATCGCAGGGACGAGCCTGCGACTGCACTTGGTTCGGTACGGGACGACGGACCGGCTTGCGCTCGCGCATCGTCACACCCTCTGCCGCGCGATCCGGCATTCCGAGGTCCAACGAAAAACGCCGGCCAGCGCAAGCCGGTCGGCGTTCGAGCGGGGGGCGGCCGACGGTCAGGCCGTGGTCGACACCACGGGGATCACGTCCTCGCCCGGATCACGCCGCACCAGCATGCGGCTGAGGATCGGCGAGATCACCAGCAGCAGCGTGCCCATGCCGATCGACGACCCGATCAGGAACGCGTACGGCGGGATGCCGCTGCCGTTGAGGATGTTCTCGAGGTTGCCCGCGTAGTAGTTGGCCACGCCGGTGGACAGCAGCCAGACGCCCATCAGCAGGCCGGCCAGCTTGTGCGGCGCGGCGCGCGAGACGAGCGACAGGCCCACGGGCGACAGCATCAGCTCGCCCAGCGTGTGCAGGGCATAGACGATCGCCAGCCACTGCGGGCCGACCGGGCCGACGGTGTCGGCGCGCACCTGCGCGATGTACAGCACGATGAACCCGCTGCCCAGGACGACCATGCCCCAGCCCAGCTTGGCCGGGTCGGACAGGCGGTACTTGGACGTGTTGAGCTTGAGCCACATGATCGAGAACAGCGGGGCCAGCAGCACGATCAGCACGGGATTGATGGTCTGGAACCAGCTGGCGGGCATGTCCCAGCCGAAGATGTGGCGATCGGTCTGCTTGTCCGCGAACAGCGACATCGAGCCGCCGGCCTGCTCGAAGCCCATCCAGAAGAAGATCACGAACAGCACCAGGACGCACACGGCCATGACGCGGCTGCGCTGGGCGGGCGTCTCGGCCTTGGCGACGGGGATCGACAGGAAGCCCAGCACCATCACGACGCCCACGAGCGTGGTCAGCAGCGTCGGCAGGGCGTGCAGGAATGCGCCGATGGGCGGCCACACGGTGAGCACGCCGTAAACGATCGCGACGCTCGCGGCGACCCAGCCGAGGATGGTCGGCACATTGGACAGGCCGATGCGTTGCTGGTCCTCGCGCAGGCCGGCACGACCCAGGCGGTTCTGCAGCATGACCAGCGTCGTCAGGCCGATCAGCATGCCCACGCCCGCCGCGGCGAAGCCGTAGTGGTAGCCGAGCTTCTCGCCGAGCGTGCCGCAGACCAGCGGCGAGAACGCGGAGCCCAGGTTGATGCCCATGTAGAAGATCGTGTAGCCGCCGTCGCGACGCGGATCGTTCGTGCCGTCGTACAACTCGCCGACCATGGAGCTGGTGTTGGGCTTGAAGAAGCCGTTGCCCGCGATCAGCAGGCCGAGCGCGACGTGCAGCATCGACGGCACCGCCATCGCGAAGTGACCCAGCATCATCACGGCGCCGCCGATGACCGCGGCCTGGCGAAGGCCCAGGTACTTGTCCGCGAGCCAGCCGCCCAGGATCGGCGTGATGTACACCAGCGCGGTGTAGATGCCGTACATGGCCAGCGCGTCGGCGCGCTGGTAGCCCATCTGCTTGGTGAGGTAGTACACGAGGATGGCGCGCATCCCGTAGTAGCTGAAGCGTTCCCACATCTCGGTGAGAAAGATCACCGGGAGGCCCCGCGGGTGGCGACGGGCGCTGGCGTCGGACGCCGTCACCGGCGCGTCTGCTGACGAATTTGCGACAAGAGTGTTCACTGCGATTCCCGAGGATCACGGAGGGTCAGGCCGCACGGGCGCCTTTTGAGCGGTGTACGGCGGAATCAGGCATTGTCCCAAATCAACGGCCGGCCGCCTTTGGGGCTTGCCCGGGCACGGGCATGCGGCCTGCCGGGCCGGCGGCCGCCCCGCTCGGGCGCAACAGGCCGCAAGATGGCTGCTTCGACGAACAATTCCCACCAACCGACCTTCAATTGACCCATGCAGCGCCGCACCGCGCTCCGCAAGCTCGCCGACGGCCTCGCCCTTGCCGTCGGGCATTCGACTTGCCGAGCGGCGGGCGGCGCCCCTGCCCCGCCAGGGCTTGCGTCCGGAATGCCCATGCCCTCGCCCACGTCCGCCACCTTCACCTGCGATCTGTCCGCGCCGGCACGGCCGCTGCGCCATCCGTGGCGCCACTGCGTGGGCAGCTGCCACGCGCCCACCGCGCTGCGCGCCGACTGGCAGCAGCAGCTCACGCGCGCGCACCGCGAGCTGGGCTTCCGCCACGTGCGCTTCCACGGCCTGCTCAGCGACGACATGGGCACGCTGGTGAACCAGGACAACCAGCTCCTGTTCTCGTTCTTCAACATCGACCGCGTGTTCGACTTCCTGCTGTCGCTGGGCATGCGGCCGCTCGTCGAGCTCTCGTTCATGCCGGCCACGCTGTCCTCCGACGGCAACAGCGTCTTCCATTACCGCGCCAACGTCACGCCGCCGCGCCGCATGGCCGACTGGCAGTTGCTGATGACGAAACTGGTGGGCCACTGGGTTGAGCGCTACGGGGTCGACGAGGTCGCGCAGTGGCCGCTGGAGGTGTGGAACGAGCCCAACCTGATCGCGTTCTGGACCGGCGGCCAGGCCAAGTACTTCGACTTCTTCAAGGCGACCTGGACGGCCGTCAAGGCGATCTCGCCGCGGCTGCAGGTGGGCGGCCCGGCCACGGCCGCCAACGAATGGCTGGCGGACTTCGACAGGTTCTGCGCCGCCAACGCCTGCCCGCCCGACTTCATCAGCACGCACTACTACCCGACGGACGCGTTCGGCTCGGTCCTCACCGACACCGTCTCGCAGCTGGCCGACGCGCCGATGGGCGTCATGCGCGACCGCGCCCGCGACGCGCGTGCGGTCGCGGGCGCGAGGCCGCTGTACTACACCGAGTGGAACATCACGTCCAACCCGCGCGACCCGATGCACGACGGCCCTTTCTGCGCCGCGCTCGCCGCGCACTTCATGCTGAGCGTGGACGACCTGGTGGACGGCTACAGCTGGTGGACGTTCACCGACATCTTCGAGGAGAACTACTTTCCCAGCATCCCCTACCACGGCGGCTTCGGGCTGATGAACCTGTACGGCGTGCCCAAGCCCGTGTACCGCGGCTTCCAGCTCGTCGACCAGCTGGGCACGCGGCGCTGGCCGGTGGCCGGGGCGCATCCGACGCTGCAGATGCACGTGGGCGCGCCCGACGACGACGCGGTCACCAACGTGCTGCTGATCAACGTCGCGATGCCGCGCCATCCCATTGCCGGCGAGCTCGTCACCGTGCGCCTGGCGGGCATGCAGGGCCGCCGCCCGCGCACGGCCACGATCACGCGCATCGATGACGCCCACGCCAACCCGAAGGCCGAGTGGCTGCGCCTGGGCAGCCCGGAGTATCCGCATCCACGTCAGGTCGACGCGCTGGAGACGGCCTCCGCGCTGGTGCCCGAGCGCATCGCCATCGCGGCCGAGCCGGGCGCGATCCGCGAGGTCAACTTCACGCTGCCGATGCCGGCCGACGCGATGGCGCTGGTGCGCATCGAATGGGAGGCCGCGTGAGCACGACGCCCGACCCGCGCGATCTGGGCGTCGACCCCCGCGTCGCCCGGCACGCCGTGCAGCACGGCTTCACGCGGCGCGAGGCGATCGCGCGCGACACGATGCTGGGCGACCTGCAGCGCGAGTCCTTCGGCTACTTCGTGCACGAGGTCAACGAGGCCAACGGGCTGGTGCTGGACAAGACCGCGCCGCAGTGGCCCGCCAGCGTCGCGGCGATCGGCATGGCGCTCACGTGCTATCCCGTGGGCGTGCAGCGCGGCCTGATGACGCGCGACAAGGCGCTGCAGCGCACGCTGGTGACGCTGCGGTTCCTGCTTGCGGGCGAACAGGGCGAGTCGCCCACCGCGACCGGTCATCGCGGCTTCTTCTATCACTTCCTCGACATGGCCACCGGCCGCCGCGCGTGGCAGTGCGAGCTGTCGACGATCGACACGGCGCTGCTGATGGCGGGCGTGCTGGCCGCGGCCGCGTACTTCCGCGGGCCGTCGGACGACGAGGTCGAACTGAGGCGGCTCGCCACCACGCTGTACGAGCGCGTCGAGTGGGACTGGATGGTCGGCGAGCGCGGCACGATCTGCCATGGCTGGAAGCCCGAGACGGGCAGGCTGCCCTGGCATTGGGAAGGCTACGACGAGGCGCTGGTGCTTTACCTGCTGGCGCTCGGCTCGCCGACGCATCCGGTGCCGGCATCGTCGTACGCGGCCTGGTGCAGCACGTACGCGTGGCAGGAGGCCGAGGGCATCGCGTATCTGCATGCGGGCCCGCTGTTCATCCACCAGATGTCGCAGCTGTGGATCGATTTCCGCGGGCTGCAGGACGAGTTCATGCGCGCCCACGGCAGCGACTACTTCGCCAACAGCCGCGCGGCGGTGCAGGTGCAACAGCGCTATGCGATGCGCAACCCGCGCCGCCATGCCATGTACGGGGAGTTCTGCTGGGGCGTCACCGCCAGCGACGGCCCCGGCCCGCAGCACTGGCACGGGCCCGGCGAGCCGCCGTTCTTCGACTACGTCGCGCGCGGCGTGCCCGAGGGCCCCGACGACGGCACGCTGGCGCCGTGGGCGGTGGTGGCGTCGCTGCCGTTCGCGCCGGACATCGTGCTGCCCACCATCGCGAACTACCGCCACGTCCAGCTGCACGTGGCCAACCCGTACGGCTTCAAGGCCTCGTTCAATCCGAGCTACCCTGCCGGCCGCAAGCACGCGGTGGGCTGGGTGTCGCCGTTCCATTTCGGCATCAACGAGGGCCCGACCGTCGTGATGATCGAGAACCACCGCACCGGCCTGCCGTGGAAGCTGATGCACTGCTGCGCGCCGCTGGTCGCCGGCCTGCGTCGCGCGGGCTTCACCGGCGGCTGGCTCGACGCGATCCCGCACGCCGCCGACGCCGCGCCCGCCGCGCCGCTGCCCACGCCCGAGCCCTACGACCCGCCGACGCCGCCGGGCGAGACGGCGATCTCGCAGGGGCCGGCGGGCGCGAACAAGGCGTCGTGAAAAATGGCCGAGGACCCGAGCGGGCCGGCGAATGAAGTCAGTCCGATTCGTAGACCAGGATCGCCGCGGCGAGGTCTTCCAGCGCCGTGCCCACCGACTTGAACACCGTGCGCGCGGACGGGTCGCGGGCGGGCGGCGGCGCGGTGCACAGATCGGCCAGCGTGCCGCGCACGTCCTCGCGCCTGAGCACGCCCGACGCGATCGGATGCAGCAGGTCGCCGGCCTTGGCGAGCGCCTCGGCGGTATCGACCCACACGCCGGCGCCAGCGAAGCAGGCGTCATCGGCCTCGCGCATCGCGGGCGTGAAGCCGCCGATGAGGTCGAGATGGGAGCCGCGCGCCAGCCACTCGCCGCGGACCAGCGGCTCCGTCGCGAGCGTGGCGCAGCTGACGATGTCCGCGTCGCCGACCGCGGCGGCGAGATCCGCGACGGCGCGCGCCGGATGGCCGTCGGCGACCAGCGTCGCGGCCAGGCGCGTGGCCGCCGCGGGGTCTCGGCTCCAGACCATCACGTCGTCGATCGCGCGCACCGCGCGGCAGGCTGGCGCGAGCAGGCTGCCGACGCGCCCCGCGCCGACGATGAGCTGGCGCCGCGCATCCGCGCGCGCGAGACGCGACGCGGCCAGTGCCGAGGCGGCTGCGGTACGACGCGCGGTGAGCTCGCCCCCGTCGATCAGCGCCAGCAGCGCGCCGGTGGTCGCGTCGAACAACTGGTAGGTGGCGAACAGGCCCGGCAGCCCGCGCGCCGCGTTGCCTGGCGCGACGTTGACCACCTTGAGCCCGAAGTAGCGCCCCGGCCGCCAGGCCGGCATCACGAGCGCGGTCATGGCCTCGCCGACCGCGTGCACGTGGCGCGCCGGCACCTCGCAGCCCTCGACGAACTGGCGCTCGAGCGCGGCGATCAGCCGCGGGAAGCCAAGGCGGCGCGCGGTGGCCTCGAGGTCGAACTGCCTCATCGCGCGCGTTCGGCGGCTCGCAGGCCATGCAGGCCGAAGATGGACTGCAGCATCTCGTCGTCCCAGGCGCACGAGGTGTCCTCGGCGTCGACGAGGCGCTCGCCGCGCTCGATGAGGTGGCCCAGCCGCATGGCGATCAGCGCCGTGGCCAGGTTCAGCGCCTGCATCGACGAGGCGCCGCAGACGTCCGGATAGCGAGCGTCCACGCCCTGCAGTTCGGCAGCGCAGGCCCAGGTGCCGTCGTCCACCGGATACGGCAGGCCGACGCGGGCGACGATGCGCTCGCTCCGGCCGTCCGGCTGCAGCCAGATCAGTTGTTCGATGGCGATGTAGTTCGGCTCGGTGGTGCGCATGCGGGGTCCGGTTCGAGCAAGTCTGCCCGAGGAACTCGACTTTGACCCTTCTGGATTACGCGGTTTCGACATGCCACCACGCCGGCAGCAGCCGCCGCACGTCGGGCCGCCGGAAGCGGTCGTCGATCAGGTGGACCACGCCCTCGTCGGTGGTGGTGCGGATCACGCGCCCCGCCGCCTGCACGACCTTCTGCAGGCCGGGGTACAGGTAGGTGTAGTCGTGGCCGGCGCCGAACAGCGTTTCCAGCCGCGCCTTCACCTGCTCGTTGACCGGGTTGACCTGCGGCAGGCCCAGCGTCGCGATGAAGGCGCCAATCAGCCGTTCGCCGGGCAGGTCGACCGCCTCGGCGAACGCGCCGCCCAGCACCGCGAAGCCGACACCCTGGCTGCCTTCCCGGAAGCGCGCGAGGAAGTCCACGCGCGCGCCTTCGGTCATCTGGCGCGCCTGCGTCCACACCGGCACGTCGGGGTGCAGCGCCTGGAACAGGCCGGCCACCTGCTCGAGGTAGTCGAAGCTGCTGAAGAACGCGAGGTAGTTGCCGGGCGCGACGGCGAACTGGCGTGCCATCAGCTCCACGATCGGCACCAGCGACGCCGGCCGGTGCGCGAAGCGCGTCGACAGCGGCGTCACCTGCACGCGCAGCTGCGCGGCGTCGAACGGGGAGGCGACATCGACCCAGGCCGTGTCGGGCGGCAGCCCGAGCAGGTCGGCGTGGAAGTGCATCGGCGTGAGCGTGGCCGAGAACAGCGTCGTGGTGCGCGCGCCCAGGAAGCGTTGCCTCAGGAAGGAGGCCGGCACCAGGTTGCGCAGGCACAGCGTGACGTCGCGCTGCGCGTCGTCGGCGATCGTCACGTCGAACAGCGAATGCGCGCCGAAGGACTCGGCCAGGCGCGTGAAGTGCAGCGTGTCGAACCAGAACTGCAGCAGCTCGGGCGGCACGTCCTCGGGGTGCGCGGCGGCGTGGTCGGCGATCGCCGAGTTGACGTTCTGCAGCGCCGTGAGAAGCCCTTGCGGCAGCTCCTCGTTGACCGCATAGGGCTCGAGCTGCCGGCCAACGATCTCGTTGCACGCGCGCGCCAGCCGCTTGAGCGCGGGCGCGACCGTGGCCGGCGCACGCGGGCGCACGCCGGCGAGCGCGGCGCGCGAGAGCGTGGCCGAATACATCTCGCGCGCCCGCGGCACCAGGTTGTGCGCCTCGTCGACCAGCACGCCGACGCGCCATTCCTCCGCCTGCGCCAGGCCGTGCAGCATGCCGCCGAGGTCGAAGTAGTAGTTGTAGTCGCCCACCACGACGTCGGCCCAGCGCACCATCTCCTGCGCCAGGTAGTACGGGCAGACCTCGTGCTCGAGCGCGATCGCGCGCAGGCCCGCGCGATCGAGTCGCGGCGCTGCCGCGGCCGTCGCGCCGACCGCGGCCTGGCGCGCGGCGGGCAGGCGGTCGTAGAAGCCCCTGGCGAGCGGACACGACTCGCCATGGCAGGCCTTGGTCGGATGCTCGCAGGCCTTCTCGCGCGCCACCAGTTCGATCACGCGCAGCGGGGGCCTGCCCGTCGGCGGCGTTCCGCCGCCAGCCTCTGGAGCGGGCGCGCGGCCTTGTTCCGGAGCAAACAGGCGCGGCGCGAGCCCGCTCTCGCATGCCGGCGGACGATCGCCCGTCGCCGCCGGGTCGTCCGTCGCGTCGTCGGCCTGCGCCTGCGCGCGGCGCGGCGCCGTGATCGCGCGCAGCGCCTGCAGCGCCAGCGCGCGGCCCGGCGTCTTGGCGGCGAGGAAGTAGAGCTTGTCGAGCTTCTGGCGCGGCATCGCCTTCAACTGTGGGAACAGCGTGCCCACCGTCTTTCCGATGCCCGTGGGCGCCTGCGCCAGCAGCGTGCGGCCCCGGATCGCGGCCCTGTAGACGCTCTCGGCCAGCTCGCGCTGGCCGGTGCGGAAGTGCGCGTAGGGAAACGGCAGCGCGGTCAGCGCGGCGTCGCGCGCGATGCGATGCGCCGCCTCCTGCGCCGACCAGGCGAGGAAGCGGTCGCACTGCAGCTCGAGGAAGTCGCGCAGCTCGTCGGCGCTGCAGGTCTCGACCAGCAGCGTCTCGTCCTGCGACGTGACGTCGTAGTAGACCAGCGCGACGTCCAGCCTGGCCAGGCCGCGCTCTGCGCACAGCAGCGCGCCATAGCACTTGGCCTGGGCCCAGTGCAGCGAGCGCCGGTTCTGCGGCATCGCCTGCAGATCGCCGCGGTAGGTCTTGACCTCCTCCAGCCGGCCGGCGCCGGGGTCGAAGCCGTCGGCGCGGCCGCGGACCACGAGCCCCCGCACCTCGCCCTGGAGCCGCACCTCCGCCTCGTAGTCCTCGCCCCGCCTCGAGGCGACCATGGCATGGCCCGCCATGCCCTCCAGCGCGGTGGCCGAGGGTGTGAAGCGCAGGTCGAGATCCCCTTGCTTGGCCGTGAACTCGCAAAGGGTGCGGACGGCGACCGTGTATGTCATTCACTGTCTATTTTCCCATGCCGGCGCTCGGTCATGCAGGCTTTCGCAACGCCGCCGTGGTATGGCCGGGAACTCGCTGGACCCATTCCAATTGGACGTATTGGTACCAATATGGTATTGAGAAATTCGGTAGCGCTTTCACGGTCGAGCGCGCTAGCGCATTTCCTGCGAAACAGCTCCCCCTAGGTCGTCGAAAACGGAGGCTCGTTCGGCCACTCTTACATTCACGGATCAAATTGGTGGATCGTTACTGGTCATGTACTGGTTTTACCTATCCGGGCAGACCCGTGCGGCGGCCGAGACTGCGCGAACCGGCCACCGTTTCCGGCGGACCGGCCCACAACGAGGAGAGCCCGACATGTCACAAACCCATGCCCCCGGCGCCGATCGGCGCAAACGACTCGAACGACTGGCCCTGCTGTCGGCCGCGGTCGCCGGCACCAGCCTGGTCTCTGCCAGCGCCCATGCCGCGGTCAGCTGCCAACCCTGGAACGCCACGACGGCCTACGTCGGCGGCGACACCGTCACCGAGAACGGCAACACCTACAAAGCCAACTGGTGGACGCAGGGCAACGACCCCGCGACCAACAACGGCGCGTCCGGCAGCGGCCAGCCGTGGACGCTGAGCACCGGCTGCTCGACCACGCCGCCGCCGCCGCCCACTCCGACGCCCCCGCCGCCGAGCCCGACGCCGGCGCCGCCGCCGTCCGGCTGCACGGTGTGGAACGCGTCGACCGCCTACAACGGCGGCGCCGTCGTCACCGAGAACGGCGTCACCTACAAGGCCAACTGGTGGACGCAGGGCGACGAGCCCGCCACCCACAACGGCCCGAGCGGCTCGGGCCAGCCGTGGACGATCACCACGAGCTGCACCACCACGCCGCCCCCGCCGACGCCGGTGCCCCCGCCGCCCACCCCGACGCCGCCGCCGCCCACCCCTGCCCCGCCGCCCGCCTCGGGCTTCGTGTTCGGGTCGTACAAGGACATCACGATCAACATGGACTGGAACAACGACCAGATCTCCACGTCGGTCACCGGAACCCGGTCGCCCGTGCTCAACGTCATGCCCTCGCGCCAGACGTCGCTCACGTGGGCGTTCGCCTCCGGCGAATGCGGCAGCGAAAACTGGGCCGGTGTCACGCCCGCGGGCCTGGTCGCCCAGAACGTGAACCAGTGGGTCAGCGCCGGCAAGAAGTACATCGTCTCCACGGGCGGCGCCAATGGCGTGTTCACCTGCGGCTCGGACGCAGCCTTCGAGTCGTTCATCCAGCGCTACAACTCGTCCAGCCTGCAGGGCATCGACTTCGACATCGAAGGCGGCCAGTCGCAGGCCGTGATCGACGCGCTGGTGGCCCGGGTCAAGGTGGCCAAGGCCAACCACCCGAACCTGCGCTTCAGCTTCACGCTCGCCACGCTCGGCGGCAACTCGCCGCAAAGCCTGGGCCAGATCGGCGTCAACGTGATGAACTCGATCAAGTCGCAAGGCCTGACGGGCTACTACATCAACCTGATGGCGATGGACTACGGCAGTGCGATCGCGTCGAACTGCACCCTGGGCGGCAACGGCCGCTGCGACATGGCGCAGTCGGCGATCAACTCGGCGGTGAACCTGCACAACTACTGGGGCGTGCCGTACAGCCAGATCGAGATCACGCCGATGATCGGCGGCAACGATGCCACCGACGAGGTGTTCTCCATCGCCAACGTCGACACGCTGTCGTCGTGGGCCAAGGCCAACGGCATCGCCGGCATCCACTTCTGGTCGCTCGACCGCGACGTGGACTGCCCGGCGGGCAGCGCCTCGGCCACGTGCAACAGCTACGGCTCGGCCGGCACCTGGGGCTTCACGAACCGGTTCATCTCGGACCTGGGTCTGTAAGAGAGCTCGACACGCGAGTGTCACGAGGGGGCCGCGCCCGTGCGCGGCCCCTTTTTTTCTGGCGTCATCGCCGCGCGCCGCGGCCTGGAGACCCGCGCGGCGGGACGGCGTCGAACTGCCCGCGAAGCGCGGGGAGGTCCGTCGCCCGAGGTTTGCTCCCGCATCCCGGGAGTCGGATCCATTCTTTCAATATCCTGACACGGCCCATCGCCTGAACCGGTGATCTTGTCCGGACTAACCCGAACGTATTTCTGCGAACTGTTACGCCCCGGGTGCTGCCCCTACACTCAGTTGGATGAGCAGCAGCTACATCCTCGAGACGAGCGACCTCACGAAGGAATTCAAGGGCTTCGTCGCCGTCAACAAGGTGAACCTGCGCGTGCAGCGCGGCCACATCCATGCGTTGATCGGCCCCAACGGCGCGGGCAAGACGACCTGCTTCAACCTGCTCACGAAGTTCCTGCAGCCCACCTCGGGCTCCATCGTGTTCGACGGCGTCGACATCAGCCGCGAGGCGCCTGCCGCCATCGCGCGCCGCGGCGTCATCCGCTCGTTCCAGATCTCGGCCGTGTTCCAGCACCTGAGCGTGCTCGAGAACGTGCGCGTCGCGCTGCAGCGCTCGCTCGACACCTCGTTCCACTTCTGGAAGCCCGAGCGCAGCCTGCACAAGCTCGACGCCCGCGCGATGGCGCTGCTCGCCGAGGTCGACCTGGCTGCGTTCGCGCAACTGCCGGCGGTCGAGCTCAGCTACGGCCGCAAGCGCGCGCTCGAGATCGCCACCACGCTGGCGATGTCGCCCAAGCTGATGCTGCTCGACGAACCCACGCAGGGCATGGGCACCGAGGACGTCGACCGCATCCGGCAGCTGATCAAGAAGGTCTCCGTCGACCGCACGATCCTGATGGTGGAGCACAACATGAGCGTGGTCTCGTCGATCGCCGACACCATCACCGTGCTGCAGCGCGGCGCGCTGCTGGCCGAGGGGCCGTATGCCGAGGTGTCGCGCAATCCGCAGGTCATCGAGGCCTACATGGGCACCGCCCAGACCGAGCTCGCCGGAGCCCACTGACGTCATGACGATCCCCAAGCACCTTTCAGTCGCTGCCGCCCGAGAGGCCCGTTGACATGACTCCCTTCCTCGAGATCAAGGGCCTGAACGCCTGGTACGGCGAGTCGCACGTGCTGCACGGCGTGGACCTGCACGTCAACGAAGGCGAGGTCGTCACGCTGCTGGGCCGCAACGGCGCCGGCCGCACCACGACCATGCGCGCCATCATGGGCCTGACGGGGGCGCGCAAGGGCTCGATCAAGGTCAAGGGCCAGGAGACCATCGGCCTGCCCACGCACAAGGTGGCGCGGCTCGGGCTCGGCTACTGCCCCGAGGAGCGCGGCATCTTCTCCAGCCTCAGCTGCGAGGAGAACCTGCTGCTGCCGCCGGTGCTGACCCCGGGCGGCATGCCCATCGAGCAGATCTACGCGATGTTCCCCAACCTCAAGGAACGCGCGCCGAGCCAGGGCACGCGGCTGTCGGGCGGCGAGCAGCAGATGCTGGCCGTCGCGCGCATCCTGCGCACCGGCGCCAAGCTGCTGCTGCTCGACGAGATCTCCGAAGGCCTCGCGCCGGTGATCGTGCAGAAGCTCGCCGAGATGGTGGTGGCGCTGCGCAAGCAGGGCTACACGATCGTGATGGTCGAGCAGAACTTCCGCTTCGCCGCGCCGCTGGCCGACCGCTTCCTGGTGATGGAGCATGGCCAGGTGATCCAGCAGTTCACGCAGGCCGAGCTGCCCGGCCGCATCGACAAGCTGCACGAATACCTCGGGGTATGACCATGCGCGCCCCCGCTCCGCTCGGCTCGGGTGGCGACCGCCGCCCGCATCGAACCTTCCGCGACTGAGATTCGCTTTCCCCACGTCCACAAGACCCACGACCAATCAAGGAGACTCATCCATGTCCAAGCCTTTCTCCGCCACGCTCAAGTCCGTGGCCCTCGCCTGCCTGGGCGCGCTCGGCTTCGCCGGGGCCGCGCAGGCCCAGATCTCGGGCGACGTCGTGCGCATCGGCTTCATCACCGACATGTCGGGCGTGTACGCCGACATCGACGGCCAGGGCGGCGTCGAAGCGATCAAGATGGCGATCGCCGACATGGGCGGCTCCATCGCCGGCAAGAAGATCGAGCTGGTCGTCGCCGATCACCAGAACAAGCCCGACGTCGCCGCCGCCAAGGCGCGCGAGTGGTTCGACACCAACGGCGTCGACATGCTGATCGCCGGCACCAACTCGGGCACCAACCTGGCCATGGCCAAGGTCGCCGCCGAGAAGCACAAGCTCCTGATCTCGGTGGGCGGCGGCACCTCCGCGCTGACCAACGAGCAGTGCGCCCCCACCACCATCCACTGGGCCTACGACACCACCGCGCTCGCCAAGGGCACCGGCGGCGCCGTGACCAAGTCGGGCGGCAAGACCTGGTACTTTCTGCAGGCCGACTATGCGTTCGGCGCGGCGCTGGAAGGCGACACGGCCCGCGTGGTCGAGGCCAACGGCGGCAAGGTGCTGGGCGTGGTCAAGCACCCGCTGTCGGCGAGCGACTTCTCGTCGTTCCTGCTGCAGGCGCAGGCCAGCAAGGCGCAGATCCTGGGCCTGGCCAACGCCGGCGGCGACACGATCAACGCGATCAAGGCCGCCAACGAGTTCGGCATCACCAAGACGATGAAGCTGGCCGGGCTGCTGATGTTCATCCAGGACGTGCATTCGCTGGGCCTGAAGACGACGCAGGGCATGTACCTGACCGACAGCTGGTACTGGAACAAGACGCCCGAGACGCGCGCCTGGAGCCGCAAGTTCTTCGGCGTCATGAAGAAGATGCCCGGCTCGCTGCATGCCGGCGACTACTCCGCCGCGCTGAACTGGCTGCAGGCCGTCAAGGCCACCGGCTCCGACGACACCGACAAGGTGCTGGCCCAGCTGAAGTCCGCCAAGGTCAACGACGTCTTCGCCAAGGATGGCTACCTCCGCGCCGACGGCTCGATGATCCACGACATGTACCTGATGCAGGTCAAGAAGCCCGACGAGTCCAAGGAACCCTGGGACTACTACAACGTCGTCGAGACGATCAAGGGCGACCAGGCCTTCACGACGAAGGCCGAGACCAAGTGCGCCGCCTGGAAGTAGTTCGCCCCCACGCTCGCTAGCGCTCGCTGCCCCCCGAGGGGGCGCTCCGCGACCGGCCCGGCAGAGCCGGTTCCGGCGCTCCCTTGAATCTCTCTTGGGGCAGACGGGCGGCAGCGCCGGAGCCGGTCGGCGGCCCGGCACGTCCACCGCTCGGCGCGCGGCGGCGACCTCACCGACCTGTCTCAACTTGGCGGAGTTCCACTAGATGACCGAAGTATTCGGCGTCCCTATTCAGGCCTTGTTCGGCCAATTGATGCTCGGCCTGGTCAACGGCTCGTTCTACGCGATGCTGAGCCTGGGCCTGGCGGTCATCTTCGGCCTGCTGGGCGTGGTCAACTTCGCGCACGGCGCGATGTACATGCTGGGCGCCTACGTCGCGTGGCTGGGCCTGGATGGCATCGACGTCCACGGCATGCACATCCAGTTCAACTTCTGGGTGGCGCTGCTGGTCGGCCCGCTGGTCGTGGGCCTGGTCGGCGTCGTCGTCGAGAAGCTGCTGCTCAAGCGCCTGTACAAGCTCGACCCGCTGTACGGCCTGCTGCTGACCTTCGGCCTGGCGCTGATCGTCCAGGGCGTGTTCCTGCAGTACTACGGCTCGTCTGGCCAGTCGTACGACACGCCGGAGGCGCTGTCGGGCGCGACCAACCTCGGCTTCATGATCCTGCCGAACTACCGCGGCTTCGTGGTGGCGGCCTCGCTGGTCATCTGCTTCGGCACCTGGTTCCTGATCGAGCGCACGCGGCTGGGTTCGCTGCTGCGCGCCGGCACCGAGAATCCGGCGCTGGTGCAGGCCTTCGGCGTCAACGTGCCGCTGATGGTCACGCTCACCTACGCCGGCGGCGCCGCGCTGGCCGGACTGGCGGGCGTGCTGGCCGCGCCGGTGATCCAGGTGACGCCGCTGATGGGCAGCAACCTCATCATCGTCGTGTTCGCCGTCGTCGTGATCGGCGGCATGGGTTCCATCATCGGCTCCATCGTCACCGGCCTCGTGCTGGGGCTGGTGGAAGGCCTCACGCGCGTCTTCTATCCCGAGGCGTCGAACGTCGTCGTGTTCTTCATCATGGCCATCGTGCTCATGATCCGGCCCGCCGGGCTGTTCGGGAGGGAGAAGTGATGGACTGGCTCGGCCAAGGCGTGGATCGCGCCGGCAAGATCGCCTGGATCGTGGCGCTGGCGATCCTCGTGGTCGCCCCGTTCGTGGGCGTGTACCCCATCTTCGTCGCGCAGGCCCTGTGCTTCGCGATCTTCGCGATGTCGTTCAACCTGCTGCTCGGCTACACCGGACTGCTGTCGTTCGGGCACGCGGCGTTCTTCGGCGGCGCCGCCTACATCACGGCCTGGCTGCTGCAGGAAAAGCACCTCACGCCCGAGCTGGCGATCCTGGCCGGGGTCGGCGCCGCGGCCGCGACGGGACTCGTGTTCGGCATGATCGCCATTCGCCGGCAGGGCATCTATTTCGCCATGGTGACGCTGGCGCTGGCGTACATGCTGTCCTTCTTCTTCCTGCAGGCCTCGTTCACCGGCGGTGAAAACGGACTGCAGGGCATCGAGCGCGGCAGGCTCCTCGGCCTGATCCCGCTCGAGGGCGACCTGGCGCTGTACTTCTTCGTGCTGGCCGTGTTCGTGGGCGTGTTCCTGCTCGTGCTGCGCATCGTGCACTCGCCCTACGGCCAGGTACTCAAGGCGATCCGCGAGAACGAGCCGCGCGCCATCTCGCTGGGCTACGAGGTCGACCGCTACAAGCTGCTCGCCTTCGTGCTGTCAGCGGCGCTGGCCGGCCTGGGCGGCTCGCTCAAGGTGCTGGTGCTGCACCTGGCCACGCTGCAGGACGTGCGTTGGGAGCAGTCCGGCGAGGTCATCCTGATGACGCTGCTGGGCGGCCTGGGCACCTTCGCCGGCCCGGTCGTCGGTGCGTTCACGGTCGTCGGCCTGCAGAATTACCTGTCCGACCGGGCCGGGGCATGGACGACCGTGATCATCGGCGTCATCTTCGTGCTGTGCGTGGTCGCGTTCCGCAAGGGCTTCGTCGGCGAACTGCTGGCGTGGCAGAAGCGCAAGGCCCGGAAGGCCTGAATCGCGGCGCCACCGCCGCACCGCCTGCGCCGGGCCGGCTCGAGGGCGAGAACCCGTGTTGGCGCGACGCGCGCGGCCGATCCGTCCGCGACTCGTGTCCAATAGGGGCATGAGCTTCGAATCCCTGGGCCTCGGGGCCCCGCTGCTGGCCGCCGCGAGGCAGCGCGGCTACCCCGGCCCCACCCCCATCCAGTCCGCCGCCATCCCGCCCGCGCTCGCGGGCCGCGATGTGCTGGGCGCCGCCCGCACCGGCTCGGGCAAGACGCAGGCGTTCGGCTGGCCCGTGCTGCAGCGCCTGGCCGCGGCCGGCATCCCGCCCGAAGGTGGCAAGCGCCCCGTGCGCGCGCTCGTGCTCGCGCCCACGCGCGAGCTCGCGGCCCAGATCGGCGAATCGCTGCGCGAGGATGCGCAGCACCTGCCCGCGGCGCTGAAGATCGCGATCGCGTACGGCGGGGTGTCGATCAACCCGCAGATGATGCGGCTGCGCGGCGGCGCAGACATCGTCGTCGCCACGCCCGGCCGCCTGCTCGATCTCGTCGACCACAACGCCGTCTCGCTCTCCGACATCCAGGCGCTGGTGCTCGACGAGGCGGACCGCCTGCTGGACCTCGGCTTCGCCGACGAGTTGCAGCGCGTGCTCGCCCTGCTGCCCGCGCGCCGCCAGACGCTGCTGTTCTCGGCCACGTTCCCGAGCGCCGTCACCGCGCTGGCCGACGCGCTGCTGGACGACCCGGTGCGCATCGCGCTGGCCGGCGCCGCCGACGAGAGCGTTGCCGCGACCGACGCGCGGGCCTCGGCCGCCGCCCACATCCGTCAGCGCGCGATCAGCGTCGACACCGCTCCCCGCACCCAGCTGCTGCTCAAGCTGATCCGCGACCATGGCTGGAAGCGCGTGCTCGTGTTCGTGGCGACGCAGTACGCGGCGAGCCACGTCGCGTCCAAGCTGCATGTCGGCGGCCTCAAGGCGGAGGCCTTCCATGGCGACCTGAGCCAGGGCCGGCGCACGCAGCTGCTGGACGACTTCAAGGCCTCGCGCCTGCAGGTGCTGGTGGCCACCGACCTGGCCGCGCGCGGCATCGACATCGAGCAGCTGCCCGTGGTCGTCAACTACGACCTGCCGCGCTCCGCCGACGACTACATCCACCGCATCGGCCGCACCGGGCGCGCCGGCGAACCCGGGCACGCGGTGAGCTTCGTGCCCGCCGCCAGCGAGGCGCACTTCCGGCTGATCGAGAAGCGCCTGGGCCAGCGCGTGCCGCGCGAGGTGATCGCCGGCTTCGAGCCCCGGGAGGCCGCGCCGGCCAAGGGCGCCGCCGAGGCGCCGCACGGCACGGGTGGTGTCAAGGGCAAGCGGCCGAGCAAGAAGGACAAGCTGCGAGCCGCCGAGGCCGCGCGCGCGGCCGAGCGCGCGGCGCGGGCAGCGAAGCGCCGGTAAGGCGGGCCGTCCGATCCGCGGTTCGCATCGCCATCGTATGCGGCGCGGAAGCGGCCAGGCTGGCGCGGCACCGGAAGCGAGTCGGACCCGCCGCCCTACGGCCCGTCGTGGCGCGAGCGCGGGAACGTGGGCAGGCCGTCACCGAACCTCACCCACGCGATGTCGTGGCTCAGCCAGGAATGGTGCGTCGGCGGGGTCGCGGACGCATCGTCCAGGCTGCAGGTGGCCACCTTGACCCAGCCCGGCTCCCCGGCATGCACGTAGGCCACATGCGTGCCGCAGCGGCCGCAGAACCAGCGCGTCACCGGCGGCGACGTGGAGAACGTGGCGGGCGTTCCCTGCGTGAACGCGAACCGCGCGGCGGGCACCGACAGCCACGCCACCACCGGCGCCGCGAACAGCCCGCGGCAAGTGCGGCAATGGCAGACCATGCTGGCCGCCGGCGCCTCGGACAGGCGGTAGCGGATGGCGCGGCAATGGCAGCCGCCTTCGAGGTGCGGGGCTGGCATGTTCGAGGTCCCGTCGGGTGGATGGGCGCCCCAGTGTACGAAGCGGCTGCTCGACCGCGCGCGCCGTCCTGTTACGTGAAGGGCAGGTAAATGTCATGTCGGCGCTGACATCCGAAGCCGCACCGGACGCGTTGAGCCAGCATGACTCTCCTGGGACGACCGATGCGCAAGTTCACACTCTCACTGGTCGCGATGGCGGCCTCCGGCCTGCTGCTGACCGCCTGTGGCGGTGGTGTCGACGTGGGCATCGAGATCCCGCCGCCGCAAGCGGACTTCGACGTCGGCGCGAAACTCAACGGGCAATGGTTGGGCGATGTCGACGTCTTCCCCGACGACGAGCAGACGATCCAGGTCCAGGTCGGCGACGTCCTGGAGCTCGACTCGTCGGGGCCGGTGGAGTGGGAAACCGTCGCGGGCAATTCAGCCGGCATCCCCACGCAGGCCGGCACCACGGTGCTCTACGGCGGCGCCGCCTTCACCGAGACCGTGTCGACATCGGGCCAGCTCGTGTTCGCGATCTCGTCCGCACAGCCGCTCGTGGCTCCGGTGCAGATGACCGTCTACGCGACCTCGCTGCACGACGCGTACCAGACGGCGCGCATCGACCTCGTCGTGACGAACTGAAGCCCCGCGCCATCGCCATCCATCGCGCCGCGCCGCAGGGGAGCCCCCTGCTTCGGCAGCGACACGCGCCGCGCGGCGGCTGCGGGCGTTCGCTTCAGCGCGCTGCGGCGTCGAGCGCCTGCGCCGCCAGCCCGACGCGCCGCGCGGCGCGCGTGGCCAGCTGAAGGCGGCGGCGCAGCCAGGGCAGCACGGCGCTGTCAGGCAGGGCCGCGGGCACGGCGGTGTGGTCGACGTCCTCGCTGGGCACGGTGCCGCTGACGACCACCGGCGCGCCGGCCGCGCCAGGCGCGCCGCGCTGTGGCGAGGTGCCGGCGCCGGGGTCGTCGAGCGCGTGGTGCAACGCGCTGCAGGCCTCGGCGAGCAGCTTGCCCGCCGCGGCCGGATCGAGCTGCGCGCCGCGCCGCGCGAGCAGCAGCCGCACCGCCACCAGCTGCGCCATCAGCACGTGGCAGCGGGTAAGCATCTCGGCCAGCGCGTACATCGGCACCTGCACGCGCTCGGGCTCGGCGCCGGTGCGCTGCGCCGCCGACGCGATCGCGCCGACGGCCTCGTAGACCTCGCGCCGCGCGAGCCGCAGCTTCAGGTCGGGCCGGGCCGGGTCGGGCAGGCGCATCACCTCGCTCGAGAGCGTGCGCAGGCTCTTGAGCACGCGGTCGTTGAGCTTGCCGATGCCGCGCCGCTCCCACCAGGGCCACAGGTAGCTGAAACCCCATGCGAGCGCGGCGCCCATCACGGTGTCGGCGAGGCGCTCGAAGACACCGAAGCTCTCGGCCTCCGGCGCGGCCAGGTGGGCCTGCATCAGCGCCATGACGCTGGCCGCCGCCGCGGTCACGAGGTAGCGCGCGGTGATGAAGGAGTGCGCGATGCCGACGGCTGCCAGGAAGGCGATCGTCGACACCCACGGCGCGGCGAACTGCGCCAGCACCAGCACCAGCAGGCAGCCGATCATCGTGCCGAGCACCCGGTCGTTGCGGCGCGACAGCGTCTGCTCGAGGTTGCCGCGCAGCACCACCGCCACGCTCAGGACCAGCCAGTGCGGGTGCGACGCCCACGGCAGCAGCAGGCCGATGAAGTAGGCGCTGCCGAGCGCCAGGCTCATGCGCACCGCATGGCGCAAGGTGGGCGAGCGCGTGTTCAGCTGCGCGCGCAGCGCGGCCAGCGGCCAGCCTTCGGTCGAGATGAACACCTGCAGCTCGTCGCCCGCGAGCGGCAGTGGCGTGGGCTCGCCACGCAGCGCCGCCTGCATGCGCGCGAGCACCGCCACCATCTGGCGCGCGCGGCCGTAGAACGCCACGGCCAGCGGATAGCGCGGATCGGTGCCGGCGAACAGCGGCTCGCGCGCCGGGGCGTGCGCGCGCGCGGCCGCGGCCGCGTCGCGCGCGAGGCTGGCAGGATCGGCCGGCGCCGCGTGCGCCACGGCCCGCGCCGCCGCCTCGCCGATGACGGCGGCGTCGGCGGCCGCGAGCCGCGCGTCGACCGCCGCCGACGGCGCCACCGCTGCGGCCGACGCCGCCGACCGCGCGAGCGACGCCGTTCCGCGGACGGGCTCGCCCGTCTCGATGTCGGTCTCGTCGAATCCCGCGGCGGCCGACGCGGGCACCGCCATGCCGTGGTCGCGCAGCGCCTGGGCCATCGCCTCGATGGCGTCGGCCACCCGTCCGCCATGCTCGCGCAGCCGCTCGCGCAGCTGGTTGGCGGGCGCGTCGCTGCCCAGCAGCTCGATGTCGAGCTCTCCGGCCAGCAGCGTGTCGCGCATCTCCACGGCCTGCAGCAGCACGGCGATCGCGCGGCCGGTGTGCGGCTCGCCGACCGCGGGGAACAGCAGGTCGCGCGCGGCCTGCAGGCGCTCGTCGAGCGCGACCTGGCTGCGGATCCAGTCCTGCAGCGGCGGCGGCGCGCCTGACTCGGTGCGCGACAGCAGCGCCGCGCGCGAACGCAGCAGCGTCGCCAGCGCCGTCAAGGCCGCGGCCAGCGCCAGCGTGCGGTAGCGCGGCTGCAGCACCCGCGAGCTCAGCACGGCCCACAGGAAATACACGAGGGCACCGACGGCCGTCCAGCCGCAATGCGTCCACAGCGCGCGCATGTCGGCCGGCGGCGGGGCGGCCAGCGTGAAGATCAGCGCGAGGATCGGGATGAACGACAGCGGCCCCGCGCGCAGGCCCCACGCCAGCGCCATCGCCGAGCAGAACGACAGCAGCATCACGGTGATGCCCATCGCCACGCCCGACTCGCGCAGCAGGTTGACCAGCAGTACGCTCAGGCAGGCCATGACCGCGCCGGTGCCCACGCGGCGCCAGGTGCGCGCCGGTGCGATCGGCAGGTCGGCCAGGCTCGAGCAGATCGCGCCGCTGGCCGCGGCGAGCGCCGCCAGCTTGCCGAACGCGAGCGTGAACGTGATCTGGATCAGGGAGATGCCCAGCGACACGGCGATTCCGTTGAGCACGTGCGCGGGCAGACGCATGGCGAAGCGGGGGGACTCCATGCGGGTCATTGTGGCGCAGACATTCGGCGGCACGCAGGCGCGCCAGTGCGCCGCGCGCGAGAATGTGCTCCACGCCACGACGCCGATTCCGATGCCGCCCGCCGCCCGCCTCGTCCTGCTCTGTGCCCTCGCGCTGGCCGCCGTC
>Ga0209258_100559_pt1 | contig 32575 bp, 33 predicted proteins | sample Araplaol_mTSA_r2_FD_184281 | JGI IMG/M metagenome (GOLD analysis project Ga0209258, IMG submission 184281) | Arabidopsis root microbial communities from North Carolina, USA - plate scrape CL_Col_mTSA_r2 (SPAdes) (version 2) | ecosystem: Host-associated > Plants > Roots > Endosphere | place: USA...
GCGCCTGTACGTGACCTACGCGGACTACAACAAGGCCGCCGCCGCCGACACGAACAACAACTACGGCTTCGTGTCGACCAAGACCAACGCCGTGTCCTACGGCGCCCAGGTCGAGATCTGGTTCTGACGACCCGAGCGGGGCCGGCCGCGTGCCGGCCCCGCACACGATCACGATCATGCAAGCTGCTTTCATCGGCATCGACTGGGGCACCACGCACCGGCGCGCGTCCCTGATCGGCACCGACGGCACGCTGCTGTCGGAGCGCGTGGACGGCGAGGGCGCGCTCGCGTGCGCCGGACGCTTCCGCGCCTCGCTGGAGGCGCTCACCGGCGGATGGCCGCAGGCCGACGCCGGGTTGCCGGTGGTGATGGCCGGCATGGTGGGGTCGGCCATCGGCTGGCAGGCCGTTCCCTACCTGCAGGGCGAGACGCCGCTGTCCGACCTCGCGCGCCACCTGGTGCGCGTGGCCGAGGCGCCGGCCGACCGGCGCTGGCGCATCGTCCCCGGCTACTGCCTGCGCGGCGCCTCCGATGTCGACGTGATGCGCGGCGAGGAGACGCAGCTGTACGGCGCGCTTCAGCTGCTGGGCGCGGGCGCGTCGGACGGCTGCTACGTGCTTCCGGGCACCCACAGCAAATGGGTGCGCCTGCACGGTGGCCGAATCACCGAGCTGCGCACCTACATGACCGGCGAGCTGTTCGCGCTGCTGCGCCAGCACGGCACGCTCGCCAGCGCGATGCAGACGGCCGGGTCGAACGCCGCGGCCGGATTGCAGCATGCCAACGTCGCCGACGATCCCGAATTCCTGCGCGGCGTCGCCGCCGCGGCCGCGGGGCCGGCGCTGACGCACGCGCTGTTCGGCGCCCGCGCCCGCGTCGTCACGGGCGCGCTCGCGCCCGACGCGGCGGCGGCCTACGTCAGCGGCCTGCTGATCGGCGCCGAATGGGCCGACGCGCAACGCCTCGAATCGCGCGCCGAACCGGTGCGCCTGATCGGCGAGCCCGCGCTGGCGTCGCTGCACGCCGCCTGCGCCCGCCACCATGGCCGACGGCTGGAGACGCTAGACGCGCGGCAGATCCAGCTGGCCGCCTGGCGCGCGCTGGCCACCGAGGACATTCCATGAGCCCAATCACTCACCACGCCACCTGGCCGCCGGCCATGCCGATGGTCGCGATCCTGCGCGGCCTGCAGCCGGCGCGCGCGGCCGAGATCGCCACCGTGCTGTTCGAAGCGGGCTTCCGCGCGCTGGAGGTGCCGCTGAACCGGCCCGGCGCGATCGAGGCCATCGCCACGCTGGTGCGGCTGGCGCCGGCCGATGCGTGGATCGGCGCCGGCACGGTGCTGGACACCGCGCAGGTGGACGCCGTGGGCGACACCGGCGCAACGCTCATCGTGTCGCCGCACTTCGACGCCGCGGTGGTGCGCCGTGCCCGCGAGCGCGGCATGCGCACCGTGCCCGGCATCTTCACGGCCACCGAGGCCTTCGCCGCCTGGCGTGCCGGCGCCGACGCGCTGAAGATCTTCCCGGCCGAGGCGATGACCCGTTCGGGCCTCACGGGCCTGACCACGGTGCTGCCGCCAGGGCTGCCGCTGTGGCCGGTGGGCGGCATCGTGCCGGACAACATCGCCGCCTGGCGCAAGGCCGGCGCCACGGGCTTCGGCCTGGGCGGTGGCCTGTTCAAGCCGGAGCTGGGCGTCGCCGAGGTGGCGGCCCGCGCGCGGGCGTACGTGGACGCCTGGAACGCCAGCGCCTGACGATGAGGCGCGTTTCAAGACCGGACTTACCCGGCGCTTGAATCCGCCGCTGCGGCCGCCAGTTCGAGCGGATCGGGCGGTTCGCCCCAGCTCGCCAGGAGGCGCCATGCTCGTTCCCCGTCATCCCCAGCCGGTCAGCCGGCGCCGCGAGGTCGCCGCCGCGGTGGTGGCGACGCGGCAGGCCGCCACGATCGCACCCGGACACGTCATCGTCCTCCCCGGGAAGCGCCCGCCGGCCGAGCCGCCGGCGGCGACAGGAGCGCCGGAGCAGGGCGGCTTGCTGTCGCGCAGCGGAGACGACACCCCAGTTTGAGGGGGGCGCGCCGGCCGCGCCTCCTCTAGACTCGGCCGCGCCGATTGCAACAAAAGGCAAGCGCCATGGATGTCATCACCCGCCTCGCGGCCCTGCTCATCGCCCTCCTGCTCGCGATCGACGCCTTTTCGGCCGAGCGCACGGAGACGCTGCGCGTCGATCGCCACACCCGCCTGACGCGCTGGCACCAGGGCGACGACTACCGCGTGCACTTCGCCGGCGGCCGCGTCGAGTCCTGCGAGGTGGGCTGGACAGTGTTCAATGCGCTCGCCGACGGCGACCTGGTCGCGGTCGACACCAGCCGCGTCTTCAAGTCCTGCGACGGCATCCGGCGCGGCGACGAGGTGATCAGCGGAGGCCGCGCGCATCGCTGGCTCCTGCTGGTACCGATGGCCGTGCTGCTGGCGGCGGCGTTCGGCTGGATCCGCTTCGAGCGCCGCTACGACGACGAACAGGGCTGGTGGTTCAGCTAAAGAACCTGTGAACGAACCCGACATGCCCGCTCGTGCCACCCAAAGACGCCCGCGCGTCGTTGCAAATGCTCGCCGTAAGCACCGCTACGACTCGCATTTGCGCCTAGCTCGGACGCCTTTGGGTGGCCCGCTCGGACACGCCGGGCACGTACACAGGTTCTAGGCAAGGCGACGGCGATGGGCTACGACTTCATCCTGTTCCGGTTGCGGCGGCCGCTCGCGCCGTGTCCCGCGCGCATCCCGCCCGATTTCGGCGCCGACTCGGTGCTGCCCATAGCCGATCCGGCGCCGATGCACGACGCCGTGCGCGCGAGCCCGCTGTTCGACCCGGGCAGCGTCGACTTCGACGGCGCGAACTTCCGCTGGCGTACGCCCGACGGCGGCACGCTGGACGTCAGGACGATCGCGCAGGGCGTCAACATCGACACCCACGCGCACTGGGACCACGTGGCCGAGCTGTTCGACGTGGTGCTGGCCGTCTGGCCGGAGACGGCGCTGTTCGACCTGCAGAAGGCCCTGGTGCACGACCCGGCCAGCTTCCGGGCGTTCGTCGAGCGCAGCTACCGCGAGGCGGCCGAACGCGCGGCCGCGAAGGCGGCTCAGGACGGCGCGGGCAATCCGGACGAGGGCGGCTGACCCGCGTGCTCAGTGCCCCGCGCGTTGCGGCACCGGCCGCGTGCGGAAGAACGTCATCGGCACGGCCAGAGCCTCGTTCATCACCTGCTTCTTGATCTTGCCCACCACGTGCATCTCGCACGGCTTGCAGTCGAAGCGCAGCGTGAGCTTCTCGCTGCCGTTCTGAAGCACCAGCGGCTCGGCGCGCACGGTGCCCTGCACGCCGGTGACGCCCTTGGCCTGCTTGGGGCACAGCGACATCGACCAGCGCACGCAGTGCTTGGTGATCATCAGGCTCACCTCGCCCTGTTCCTCGTGGCTCTCGTACGCGGCCTCCACCACCTTCACGCCGTGCTTCACGTAGAAGTCGTGCGCGGGCTGGTTGTAGACGTTGGCGAGGTAGGTGAGGGCGTCGTCGGGGTAGACGGCCGGCGGCTCGGCGGGCGTGGCGCGCGCGAGGATCTCGCGGCTGTCGAGGCGCGCCTGCTCCAGCCGCTCCAATGCGTCGCGCCGCAGGGCGTTCAGGCGGCTCGCCGGCACGAACCACGGCTGCGAGGTCGCGAGCACCAGGTCGTTGAGGGAAAAAATGGTGCCGCCCAGCTTGGACAGGTGCTCGCGCAGCGTGGCCGTGCCCCGCTCGACGTCGCGCGCCGGCTGCAGCTCCAGCAGCGCGTCGGCGTGCGCCGCGACGCCGCGTTCGTCGGTCACCGACAGGCGCAGCCCGCCCTCGATGTCGGACAGCGTCATCCACACGCCGATCAGCCGCTCGGCCGACTTGCGTTCCAGCAGCCGGTCCCACTGCATGTCGCGGTTGCGGTGCAGCTGCGGCCGGGAGCGGATGTCCTTGAGTTCCGACATCGGCTGGTTCGGCTCGATGCGCCAGTGGTTGGCCGCGCCGGGCAGGCGCGCCACCACGTTGGCCTGCAGGCCCACCAGCTCCTTCTGCAGGTCGAGGTAGGTGAGGCCGTCGCCGTTGTTCAGCACCGTGCCGGCGTCGTCGAGCTCGGCCTCGAAGTGGTCGGCCGCCACCTTGGTGACGTGGCCGACGAACAGGCCCGCGTGCTTGGGCGTGTCGAACGCGCCGATGTCCATCTGGCGCCCGTTGACGAAGTAGTCGGTGGACTCGCGGTTGAAGTTGCGGTTGGGGTCGGGCGTGAAGTTGAACGTCGCCTTGCCGGCCGACGAGGCGCGCAGCTCGGGGCGGCGCTCCAGCATCTCGTCGAGCTGGCGGCGGTAGTGGGCGGTGATGTTCTTCACGTAGCCCATGTCCTTGTAGCGGCCCTCGATCTTGAAGCTGCGGATGCCCGCGTCCACCAGCGTGTCGAGGTTGGCGGTCTGGTTGTTGTCCTTCATCGACAGCACGTGGCTGTCGTGGGCCACGATGCCGCCCTTGGCGTCGGTGACGGTGTAGGGCAGGCGGCAGGGCTGCGAGCAGTCGCCGCGGTTGGCGCTGCGGCCCGTGTGGGCGTGGCTCAGGTAGCACTGGCCGCTGTAGGCCACGCACAGCGCGCCGTGGATGAAGAATTCGAGCGTGGCGTTGGGCGTGACGGCGGCGATCTCGCGGATCTGGCGCAGGTCGAGCTCGCGCGCGAGCACCATCTGCGAGAAGCCGACGTCCTGCAGGAACCTGGCCTTCTCAGGCGTGCGGATGTCGGTCTGCGTGCTGGCGTGCAGCTGGATGGGCGGCAGGTCGAGCATCAGCAGGCCCATGTCCTGCACGATCAGCGCGTCGGCACCGGCCTCGTGCACGGCCCAGGCCATCTTGCGGGCGTCCTCCAGCTCGTCGTCGCGCAGGATGGTGTTGAGCGTGATGAACACCTTGGCGCCGTAGCGGTGCGCGTGGCGCGTGAGGCGCTCGATGTCACGGATGTCGTTGCCGGCCGACGCGCGCGCGCCGAACGCGGGGCCGCCGATGTAGATCGCGTCCGCGCCGTGGTTGACGGCCTCGATGCCGATGTCGGCGTTCTTCGCGGGCGCAAGCAGCTCGATCTCGGCCGTGACGGCCGGGGCCACCGAGGTGAAGTTGAACGGCGTGGAATGCATGGTGTCTGGCTCGAAGAGTCGCTGGACGGTCGCCTCGTGGGCGACGGAGCGGGGCGCGAAGGCGGCGGCCGGGAATGCCCGGCGGGGCGCGCTTCGTCGGCGGATGAGCCAGGGCGCGCGGAATCAGGGATTATCGCAGGCTCCGGGTTTTCCTGCATCCCCTCCCGGCTCAGGCCAGGATGTACGACGCCGCGCCGGTGGCGATCAGCACGCCTTCCTCGTTGACCAGCCGCATCTGGGTCGACCCGACGCGTCCACCCAGCCGCGTCACCTCGGCGCTGGCCGTGAAATGCTTGCCCACGCCCTGGCGCAGGAAGTCCACGCGCAGGTCGATGGTGCCCATGCGCGCGAAGCGCTGCAGCACCTGCTCGGCCGTGTCGGCGGGATGCTTGTCGGCGATGGCCACCATCAGCGCCAGGCCGGCCGTGGCGTCCAGCACCGCGCTGATCACGCCGCCGTGCAGCCGGCCGTAGAGGAAGTGGCCGACCAGCTCGGGGCGCATGTCGAAGCACAGCGACACGCCGGGCGCCGCCAGCGACTGCACGCGCAGGCCCAGCAGCTCGTTGAAGCTGATGCGCAGCTCGAACATGTCGGTGAGCAGGGCCGTGAAGCGGGCCTGTTCCTCGGGGCTTCGATGGGCGGTGGCGGTGTCGTCGGGGCGGTGCGGCATGGCTCGGATGTTAGGCGAAGGTCCCGGTGAGGTATGGTCCCGCCCGTGACAGACCGCCCCGCCTCCCAACGCTTCGACCGCCTCGACCTCTGGCGCGGCCTGGCCATCGTCTGGATGGCCTGCTTCCATTTCTCGTTCGACCTGAACCAGTACCGCTTCATCGCGCCGCAGAACTTCTACGGCGATCCGTTCTGGACGCAGCAGCGCTTCTGCATCGTGTCGATGTTCCTGATCGGCGCGGGCGCCGGCCAGGCCGTGGCCGTCGACGCGGGCCAGGCCTGGCGCCGCTTCAGGCGCCGCTGGGCCCAGGTGGCCGGGTGCGCGCTGCTGGTGTCCATCGGCTCCTACCAGATGTTCCCGCGCGGCTGGATCAGCTTCGGCGTGCTGCACGGCATGGCCGTGATGCTGATCCTGCTGCGCCTGCTCGGCGGCGTGCTGCCGCCCGCGCGTCTCGCGCGCGCGCCGCTCGCGCTGGCGGGCGTGGCGCTACTGGCGGCGGTGGCGTGGATGCTGCCGCACTGGGTGCAGGATCCGTTCTTCGACACCCGCCTCACCAACTGGGTGGGTCTCATCACGCACCTGCCGCCCACCGAGGACTACGTGCCGGTGCTGCCGTGGGTGGGCATGATGCTCGCGGGCTACCTCGTGGCCAGCCTGCTGCTCGTGCACGCGCGCGCCGCGTTCACGGGCGCCGTCCCGTTCTTCCTGCGTCCGCTGGCCGTCCTCGGCCGGTGGTCGCTCAGCTTCTACATGATCCACCAGCTCGTGCTGATCGGCGCGCTGGAACTCCTCAGGATGGTCCTCAAATGAGCAGCCCCCGCATTCTTTTCGGCTTCCACGCCATCACCGTCCGCCTCAAGACCGCGCCGCAATCCATCATCGAGCTCCACGTGGAGGCCAACCGGCGCGACGCGCGCATGCGCTCGTTCGTCGACCGGGCCCGCGACGCCGGCGCCAAGGTGATCGAGACCGACGGCGAGCGCCTGGACAAGATGGCCGGCACCTCGCGCCACCAGGGCGTCGTGGCGCGCGTCGAGCACGTCGCGATGCCGCATTCGCTGGACGAGGTGATCGAGAACGTCGAGGGCGCGCCGCTGCTGCTGGTGCTGGACGGCGTCACCGACCCGCACAACCTGGGCGCCTGCCTGCGCGTGGCCGACGGCGCCGGGGCGCACGCCGTCGTCGCGCCCAAGGATCATGCGGTGGGCGTCAATGCCACGGTGGCCAAGGTGGCCAGCGGCGCGGCCGAGACCGTGCCCTACATCATGGTGACCAACCTCGCGCGCGCCCTCAACGAGGTCAAGGATCACGACATCCGGGTGATCGGCACCAGCGACGACGCCGAGCAGACCCTTTACGACCTCGACCTCACCGGTCCGGTGGCCTTCGTGCTGGGCAGCGAGGGCGACGGCATGCGCCAGCTCACGCGCAAGACCTGCGACCAGCTGGTGCGCATCCCAATGGCCGGCGCGGTGGAGAGCCTCAACGTGTCGGTGGCCGCGGCCGTGTGCCTGTACGAGGCGCTGCGCCAGCGCGCGAAGGCGGCCGGCTAGTCTTTCCTCGACGCTTCACCCCGTTCTCGCCGATGCCGCGTTGAACCCGCATCGACATTGAACGGGGAGGCTGCGATGCGGCAGGGACGATGGGGAGTGATCGCCGGGCTGTGCCTGGCCGTGGCGCAGGCGATGGCGCAAGGCGTGCCGCCGCGGCCCGGGACGGCACTGGTGCAGGTGGCCGTCGGCGAGCAGCCGATTCGCCTGGCGCACGCGGGCGTCGACGTCTACGCCGAGGGCAGCCTGGTGCACACCGTCATCGACCTGACGCTGTCCAACCCCAACGCGCGCCTGCTCGAAGGCGAGCTGCGGTTCCCGCTGCACGCCGGCCAGACCGTCACCGGCTTCGCGCTGGACATGAGCGACGGCTCGATGCGCGCCGCGGTGCCGGTGCCCAAGGCCCGCGGCCGCGAGGTGTTCGAGGCGGTGGTGCGCCAGGGCGTGGATCCGGCGTTGCTGGAGCAGACCGCGGGCGAGAACTTCCGCCTGCGCGTGTACCCGCTGCGCCCCGGCGCGACGCGCCGCGTGACGATCGCCATCACCGAGTGGCTGACGCCGGGCGCGCGGCAGCGCCTGAACCTGGCCCTGCCGCTGGACTTCGCCGGCACGCCGGCCGACGTCCTCGACCTGCACGTGCGCCTGCACGCTACCAGCACCGCGGGCGTGCAGGTGTCCAGCGACCTGGATGGCGCTGCCATCGACATGACCGGCCCGGACACCGACGTCCGCCTGCACCTCGACGACTTCCGGCCGGCCGCGGAGCGCGGGAACGCGCTGGACATCAGCTGGCCCGCGCCGCAGGGCGACACGCTGCTGCGCGAGCGCGTCGACGGCCAGGGCTACTTCCACGCCGAGGTGCAGGTGCCTGACCAGCCGGTGCCGCGCGTCCTGCCCACCGACGTGACGCTGATCTGGGACGCCTCGGGCTCCGGCGTGAAGCGCGACCACGAGGCCGAGATGCGGCTGCTCGGCGTGCTGTTCGCCTGGACGCCCGACGTCAAGGTGCGGCTGCGCGTGGTGCGCGACGCCGCCGAACCGGATCGCGTGTTCGACGTGCGCCGCGGCGACTGGCAGGCACTGCGCGACACGCTCACGGCCATCGCCTACGACGGCGCGAGCAACGCCGCGCTGTGGACGGCGCCGGCGGGCCGCTCGCCGAAGTCCGGCCTCGCGCTGCTGTTCTCCGAGGGGCTGGGCAACTGGGGCGGTCCCGTGCCCGCGGCCAACGGCGACATGACGGGCTACGCGGTGCAGGCGGGCGCGGGCGGATCCACGGTCTTCCTGCGCCGCTGGGCGGAGTCGCGCGGCGGACGGCTGCTGGATCTCGCCGCGCTCGCGAGCGGCGACGCGCTGCGCCTGATCCAGCAGCGCGGCTCGCGCCTGGTGCGCGTCGACGGCGGGGGATTCGACCAGCCCGCCGTGGCGTCGTGGCGTCCCGACGCGGGTCGGCTGGTGATCGCCGGCCGCTTCACCGCGCCCACGGCGACGCTGGACCTGGTGCTGGAATCGGGCGACGGCACGATCTCGCACAAGGCCGTCGAGCTGGCGGCGCCGCCGCGGGGCGACGGCCCGCAGGCCGGCTTCGTGGCGCAGCGCTGGGCGCGCCTGCGCGTGGACGAACTGCTGGCCCAGCCGGAGTTGCACCGCACCGAGATCGCCGCGCTGGGCAAGCGCTTCGGCATCGTCACGCCGGAGACCTCGCTGATCGTGCTGGAGACGCTGGCCGACTACGAGCGCTACGAGATCGAGCCTCCGCGGGGCGCGCTGCGCGACGCGTGGGATGCCGGCCGCCGCCGGACCGACGCGGAGAAGGCGGCCGCGTCGGCGCGTCACCTGGCCTCGCTGGTCGATCGCTTCGGCGCGATGCAGGCCTGGTGGGACAAGGACTTTCCCAAGGATCCGCCGCCCAGGAGCGTCGTGACGGCGGCGTCGACGCCCGCGCAGCCCCTGGTGGGTTCGGCCGCGCCGGCCATGGCGCCGGCCCCCGTGGCGGCCCTCGACTCGTCCCGCCTGGCCAGCGCGGACGCCGCGTCGCGCGAACGGCGCGACCAGGCGCAGCGCGTCGAGGTCACCGGCGCGAGCATGGCGCCGGCGCCGGCCAAGCTGAAGAAGGCCGCCGAGGCCCCGGCCGACATCCGCATCGCGATCCAGCCCTGGTCGCCCGACGCCGAGGGCACGCGCCGGCTCGCGCAGGCCGCCGCGGCCGACCGCTACGCCGTCTATCTCGACCAGCGACTGGCCGCGGCCGGCAGCCCGGCGTTCTACCTCGACGCCGCGCAGGTGTTCGCGTCCGGCGGCCAGCGCGCGCTCGCGCTGCGCGTGCTGTCGAACCTGGCCGAGCTGCGCATCGAGGAGCGCGGCCTGCTGCGCGTGCTGGCCTATCGGCTCGAGGAGATGGGCGAGACCGCCGAGGCGATCCGCCTGTTGCGGCGCGTGGCCGAACTCGCGCCCGACGAGCCGCAGAGCTGGCGCGACCTCGGCCTGGCCGAGGCGGCGGCGGGCCACTGGCAGGCGGCGGTCGACGCGCTGTGGCGCACGGCCTCGGGCACCTGGAGCCCGCGCTTCGGCGACATCGACCTGGTGGCCCTCGGCGAGCTCGACGCGATCGCGGCGCTGCACAAGGCCGACGTCTCGGCCGTCGACGCGCGCCTGCGCCGCAACCTGCCGCTGGACGTGCGCGTGGCGCTGGCCTGGGACACCGACGACACCGACATCGACCTGTGGGTGAAGGATCCGAACGGCGAATGGGTGAGCTACCAGAACCGGCTCAGCCGCCAGGGCGGCCGCAACACGCCCGACGTCACGCAGGGCTACGGCCCGGAGGTGTTCTCGCTGAAGAAGGCCATCCCCGGCACGTACGAGGTGCACGCCAGGTACTACGCCTCGCACCGCCAGGCCCTCGGCAACACCACCAGCGTGATGATGCGCCTCACCACAGGCTTCGGCACGCCGACCGAGAGGCACCGCGACACCATCGTGCGGCTGCAGGCGGCCAGGGATGACCTGCTGATCGGGACGTTCGAGGTGAAGCCTTGATGCTGTTTGTTGGTTGTTGTTGTTGTTGTCGTTGTCGTTGTCGTTGTCGTTGTCGTTGTCGTTGTCGTTGTCGTTGTCGTTGTCGTTGTCGTTGTTGGTTCGTCGTGCGTGATTTTTGTCGTGTCGTGTCGCGGTTTCGTGCCGGCTTGGTCTGAGCGGGGGTCGGTGGGGGACTCTGTCTGGCTCGTGTCCCTCCTGGCCCTGCGGGCCATTCCTTCCTTAACCTCGCCAGACAGAGTCCCCCACCGCCCTTGGCTGGTGGCGGCCTGGCGGTTGGGACAAATACGGCTCCAACTTTTTAAAAAGTAGTTTGGCCTCGTCGGGCCATCGAGGCCGCGACGAGGCCCGCGGCCAGCACGTTCACAGGCCGCTGTGCTTGACGCGAAAGACGGGCCAAGCTGTCAGCGCTCCTTCTCGAGTTCGACGAGGCCCGTCGCCTCCGGCGCCGCGCTGCGCGAAGCTCTTCGGCAAGCCACCCGGTCGATCGCAGAGGTCCAAGCCAGCGCTGCGCGAAGCGCGCGCATCGTCCATCACGAGAAGGAGCGTCTGCGGCTTGGCCGGTGGTTCGCGTCAAGTCCGGGGCCCCGTCAGAGCGGTGGCCGCGGGCATCGTCGCGGCCTCGATGGCCCGACGAGGCCAAACCATTTCTCAAAAAATGGGGAGCCGTATTTGTCCCAACCGCCAGGCCGCCACCAGCCAAGGGCGGTGGGGGACTCTGTCTGGCGAGGTTAAGGAAGGAATGGCCCGCAGGGCCAGGAGGGACACGAGCCAGACAGAGTCCCCCACCGACCCCCGCTCAGACCAAGCCGGCGCGAAACTTCGACTCAACGCAGCAACGCAGCAACGCAGCAACGCAGCAACGCAGCAACGCAGCAACGCAGCAACGCAGCAACGCAGCAACGAAGCAACGAAGCAACGAACCAGCGAACCAGCGAACCAGCGAACCAGCGAACCAGCGAACCAGCGAACCAGCGAACAAACGCTAGCCCAGGAACGCACCCACCAGACCGCCAGCCGCAATGAGCCACAGCGGGCTCAGCTTGGTGCGCAGGCACACGGCCACCGTGGCCACCATGGTCGCCACCAGCCAGGGATTGCCGTACGACGGCATGCCCAGGATGTAGCCGGTGGACACCACCAGGCCCACGGTCAGCGGTGCCATGCCCATCACGAAGGCCTGCACGCCGCGCGTGGAGCGGCGCGCCTCGCCCCAGCGGGCGGCGGCCAGCGTCAGCGTGGTGGAGGGCAGCAGGATGCCGGTCATCGTCACGCACATGCCGAGGAAGCCGCCCAGGCCCCAGCCCAGCACGGCCACGAACAGCAGGTTGGGGCCGGGCGCGGCCTGCGCGATGGCCACCGAGGCGCTGAACTGCTCGTTGGTCATCCAGTGGTGCTGCTCCACCAGGAAGCGGTGCATCTCGGGCGCGGTGCCGATCGCGCCGCCGATGGACAGCAGCGACAGCAGCAGATACTGCGCGAAGATCGCGCCCCAGTCGCCGCCGGCCACCGGCACGGTGACGGCAGGCGTCATGGCGCCAGCCTCCGCCAGGCCGCGACGCAGGCGAGGCCGCCGAGGCCGGCCAGCATCCAGACCAGCGGCACCCGCAGCAGCGCGATGCCGGCGAACGTCAGCGCGGCCAGCACCAGCGCCGTCGGCGCGCCCAGTGCGTTGCGGCGCAGCGCGGGGATCAGCTTCAGGCCGGTGGACAGGATCAGGCCGGCCGCGACGGCGCCCATGCCGCGCAGCGCGCCGGCCACCACCGGATGCTGGGCGTAGTGCGCGTAGGCCACGGCCAGCAGCATCACCACGCACCAGGGCGCCAGGATCATGCCGCCGAGCGCGGCCAGGCCGCCGCGCCAGCCGAACGCACGGTCGCCGAACATCAGCGACAGGTTCACCACGTTGGGCCCGGGCAGCACCTGCGCGACGGCCAGCAGCTCCAGGAACTGCTCGCGCGTGAGCCAGCGTTCGCGCTCCACCAGCTCGCGCTGCGCGATGGGCAGCACGCCGCCGAAGCCCTGCAGCGCCAGGCGGGTGAACACGCGGAAGATCTCGCCCGGCGACTTCGGCGCGCGCGGCGCGTCGTCGTCGAGGATGGAGTGGGGCGCGCCGGCGTCGCCGGCCGCGGCCACCCCGGCCGTCATGCCGGGCGCCTCGTCGCGCTCGGGCATCTTCGCGGGCTCGGCCGCGGGAGCTAGGGTGGTTTCGGGAGGCGCCATGGCATCGCTCAAGGGATGTCCGAGCGTACTCCCGCGCCGTGACGTCCGAAAGTCTTATGTCTTATATAAGACTAAACGGATCGGGCTTTCATCTTCGGTACAGGAAGCCGCAAGCTCAGCGGAGCACTTTCAACGCGTCGGGGTTGACGATGTTGGTGGGCGTGCCGTTGATGAAGTTGACGACGTTGTCGAACGCGGCGCCGAAGTAGGTCTCGTAGCTGTTCAGCTCGACGTAGCCGATGTGCGGCGTGCACACCGCGTTCTCCAGCCGCAGCAACGGGTGGCCGGCGAGGATGGGTTCGCTCTCGAACACGTCGACGGCCGCCAGGCCCGGCCGGCCGCGATTGAGCGCGGCGACGAGCGCGGCCTCCTCCAGCAGCTCGGCCCGCGAGGTGTTGACGAACAGCGCCGTGGGCTTCATCTGCAGCAGGTCGTTGAGCTTGATCAGGTGGCGCGTGGCCTCCGTCAGGCGCAGGTGCATGCTCAGCACGTCGGCGCCGGCGAAGAGCTCCTCGCGCGAGGCCACGGCGCGGTAGCCGTCGGCCGCGGCGCGCTGGCGCGACTCTTCCGAGCCCCACACCGTCACCTCCATGCCGAAGGCCTTGCCGTAGCCGGCCACCAGCTTGCCGATGCGGCCATAGCCCCAGATGCCCAGCGTCTTGCCGCGCAGCGACACGCCCATGCCGAAGTTGGGCGGCATGGACGCGGCCTTCAGGCCCGACTGCTGCCACGCGCCGTGCTTGAGGTTGGCGATGTACTGGGGCAGGCGGCGCATCGAGGCCATGATCAGCGCCCAGGTGAGCTCGGCCGGCGCGTAGGGCGAGCCCACGCCCTCGGCAACGGCGATGCCGTGCGCCGTGCAGGCGTCGATGTCGATGTGCTCGCCCACCTTGCCCGTCTGGGCGATCAGGCGCAGCTTGGGCAGCTTCTCGAGCAACTGGCGCGGGAAGCGCGTGCGTTCGCGGATCAGCACCAGCACCTCGGCATCGCGCAGGCGCACCGACAACTGGCCGATGCCCTTGACGGTGTTGGTGAACACCTTCGCGTTCAGGTCGCTGAGCTTGGCGGCGCAGGGGAGCTTCCGCACCGCGTCCTGGTAATCGTCGAGGATGATGATGTTCACGCGCCCGATTATGGCCCCCGGAATCGGCGCTCCCGTGTAGGCGGCGGACGCAAGAAAGCCGCCCGGGGGCGGCCTGTGAGGCGAACGCAACGGGGGTTCAGAACCGCTGGGTCGACAACACGCTGATCTCGGCGCTGCCGAAGGCCTCGGGGAACGTGCGGTCGAGCGTGCGGTAGAGCGCGGCGCGCATCGTGCGCGTGGCGACGTCGTCCTCGCGCAGCGTGGCCAGCAGCGGGCCGCGCAGCAGCCACAGGTCGATCGGGTCTTCGGCGGCGCGCACCTGGGCGCGCAGCCAGGCGCCCTTGCGGTGCGCGAGGTTCTCGACCGCGCGCATGAACAGCTGCTTCATCTCGACGAACGCGCGGCGCGTCTCGATGCGGGCCGAACGCGTGTCGGGGATTCCGGCCATGCCGTCCGGGAAGATCGATTCCGGCGACAGCTCGGAGTCGAGCTCGGCCAGGCCGAGCAGGTCGATGCGAGGGCTAGTGGACATCGGCGGTCTCCGTGGCGGGAGTGCTGGTGCGCTGGGCGCGGGTGGGGAAGTGCTGGTTCACGCGCGCGAGCCGCGCGTCGGCCTCGAACTGGCTGACGCGGCGCGCGATCAGCGTGTACAGCTCCGAGCGCAGGTGCCACAGCTCGCGCAGGGAGCGGGCGTGCTGCGCGCGCTTGAGCAGGAAGTGGTGGTCGGACTCGAGCAGGCCCGACATCGCCGCCACGAACTCGGCGCGCGCCCTCTCCAGCGGCGTGCGCAGGGCCGGAACGGCCTCCACGTTGCCGCCCACCAGCCAGCGCAGCGTGGCCGACCACAGCGACTCGGGCTGCGGGCAGACGTCCGGCGGGCAGACGTTCATGCGCAGCGTCGTCGGGGCGGCGGGCTTGCGATGAAGGAGGCGGTGGAGGAGGGCGGTGCTCATGGTCTGGATTTCGGCCCGTGCGAGCCGAAACATGAGCTGATTGTTAAAAATTGCAGCTTTGAGTAAGCGCCGATAAGGACGAGTCTTCCCGACAGTTAATTGGCTGGATTTCCCGCCCATTCCTCATCCGGCGCCCTCAAGTTCGCCGTGGAGCAGCCGACAGCCGCCCCTGCTCAGCGTGCCGCGCTGGCGGCCCGGGGCGCGGGCATCGCGAGTTGCGGCAGGCCCTGCCGGGCGCGGTCGATCGCCACGCACAGCTCGCGCGCGCCGTCCACGAAGCGCGGCCCGCTGCGGGCGATCAGGTCGCCCTCGATGCGGCCGAACTCGCCGTGGCGCGTGGCGCTCACCTGCGGGAACTCGGCCCAGCGGCCCGGCTTGGCCGGCTCGCTGGCGCTGCCCGCGGTCATCACCAGCTCGGGATCGCGCTGCACGGCCACCTCCCAGCTGACCGTGGCGGTGAGCGTGGAAAGCCCGCCGAACACGTTGGTGCCGCCGCAGGCGCTGATCGCGCTGGAGATGAGGTGCTGGCTGTTGAGCGTCATCAGCGGTGCGTCCCACAGCTGGAAGAACACGCGCACCGGCCGTCGGCCCGAGTACCTGGACTTCAGCGCCGCCCAGTCGGTGGTGATCGCCTGCGCCCGCGCCTGCGCGACGGCCTCGGTGCCGGCCAGCCGACCGATGCTGCGCAGCGTGTCGGCCAGTCCGGCCACGTTGCGGACCTCGATCTCGTAGACCGGCACGCCCAGCGTGCGCAGCTTGGACTTGGTGCGCTCGGGCGTGCCGCTGCCCCACACCAGCACCAGGTCCGGCTTGAGCGTGGCGAGCGCTTCGTAGTTGACGGTGAAGGCGTCGCTGATCACCGGCTTGGACAAGGCCTCGGGCGGGAAGTCGCTGTATTTGCCCACCGCGACCAGCTGCTTGCCGGCGCCGGCGGCGTACACCAGCTCGGTCAGGTGCGGCGCGAGCGACACGATGCGGCGCGCGGGATGGTCCAGCGCCACCGTGTGGCCGCCGTCGTCGACGAGGCGCAGGGCCACCGGGTCGGCGTTCGCGGCCGTGGCGGCCAGCAGGATGGCGAGGGCGAGGAGTCGTCGGATCATGGCTCGATCCCGGCCTCGCGCAGCGCGCGCGCGTCGGGCGCCGCCTGGCCCGGCTTCGGGCGCGCGGCGTCGGGCAGGGCCTTGAAGAAGTCGCAGGCGCGCGTGACGGCGCAGCGGCCGCACTGCGGCATGCGCGCCAGGCACACGTAGCGGCCGTGCAGGATCAGCCAGTGGTGGGCGTCGTCCATGTACTTCGCCGGCACCCGCTCGAGCAGCTTCAGCTCCACGGCCAGCGGGTTCCTGCCGGGCGCGAGGCCGGTGCGGTTGGAGACGCGGAACACGTGGGTGTCCACGGCCAACGTGGGCTCGCCGAAGGCGACGTTGAGGATCACGTTGGCCGTCTTGCGCCCCACGCCGGGCAGCGCCTCGAGCGCGGCGCGGTCGCGCGGCACCTCGCCGCCGTGGCGCTCGATGAGGATGCGGCAGGTCTCCAGCAGGTGCTTGGTCTTCATGCGGTACAGGCCGATGGTGCGCACGTGCGCCTCCACGCCCTCGGTGCCGAGCGCCAGCATGCGTTGCGGGGTCGGCGCGGCCACGAACAGGCTGCGCGTGGCCTTGTTCACGCCCACGTCGGTGGCCTGCGCCGACAGCAGCACGGCGGTCAGCAGCTCGAACACGCTGGCGTATTCCAGCTCGGAGGCCGGGTGCGGGTTGGCGGCCTGCAGCGTGGCGAAGAAGGTCTCGATGTCGGTAGGGGTCATTGGTTACCTTCGCCTGGCGGCTGCGGTGCGAGCCCCTTCGGGCGGCCGGGCGGTGCTCATGCGCGCTTCGGTTGGGTGTCGGCGAACCAGCGCCCGACGATGGGTTGCAATTGAACCATCAGCACGCCCGCGAGGATCAGTGCGCATCCGGCCAGGCCGCCGGCGCCGATGCGGTCGCCCATGAACAGCGCGCCGAACGCGGCGGCGAACACCGTCTCCGACGACAGCACGATGGCCGAGTCGGCCGGACGCGAATGGCGTTGCGCCACCACCTGCAGCGTGAAGCCCAGGCCCACCGACAGGATGCCCGTGTAGGCGATCGCGCCGAACGCCGCGACGATGCCTTGCGCGGTGACCGGCTCGGTGGCCAGGCCCAACGCGAGCGCCCAGGCGCTGCAGGCGATGAACTGCCCGCAGGCCACCAGCATCGCGCCGTGCAGCTTGTTGGCGGCGCGGCCCACCAGCATCACGTGGGCGGCCCAGGGCAGGCTGCTGGCGATCACCCACCAGTCGCCGGCCTTGAACGCCCCCAGGCCCCCGCCGGAGCCGCCGCTGGCCAGCAACCAGGATCCCGCGACGCAGCCTGCGGCCGCGGCCCAGGTCGTCCAGTGCGGCAGGTGGCGCTGCACCAGCCAGCCCAGCACCGGCACCAGCGGGATGTACAGCGCGGTGAGGAAGCCGGCGTTGGTCACGCTGGTGGTGAGCATGCCGATCTGCTGCATCGCCGAGCCCATGAACAGCAGGGTGCCCAGGCCCGCGATGTGGACGAGGTCGCGCGGCCGCGGCTGGCGGTCGCGGGCGCGCAGCTGGCGCCACTCGCGCCAGGCGAACGGCGCGACGACGGCGGCGCCGAGCGCGAAGCGCAGGCCGGTGAACATGAACGAGCCCAGGCTGCGCGACGCGATCGCCTGCGCGACGAAGGCCGAGCCCCAGATCAGCGCCACCAGCAGCAGGAGCAGGTTGGAGCGCGCCCGCGTCAGGGGCACGTGGGTGGACGAGGGGATGACGACGTCGTCGAACGTGGATGCGTCGGCCTGGACGGGCTGCGTCATTGCGGCCGCGCCTTCGCGCGCACCCGGGCGCGGGCCAGCGCGGCCGCGATGGCGGCGCGCTTCGGATCCTCGGCGGCCGCCGCCTCGGCCTTGGCGCTGAGGCGGTCGTCCTCCTCGCGCGCGTCACGCGCCAGGCGCGCCTGCCTGGCCGCATGGCGCGTGCGGGCGGCGTCCGCCTGCGCGGGCGACCACGCGGCCCAGCCCGTGGCGCCGGCGCTGGCTTCCTCCAGCGCGATGCAGTCCATCGGGCACACCGGCAGGCACAGCTCGCAGCCGGTGCAGTCGGCCTCGATCACCGCGTGCATGCGCTTGGGCGCGCCGATGATCGCGTCCACGGGGCAGGCCTGGATGCACAGCGTGCAGCCGATGCAGGTGGCCTCCTCGATGTAGACGACGCGCCGCGGGCCTTCGTCGCCGAACTCGGGATTCAGCGGCAGCTCGGGCCGGCCCAGCAGCGCGGCCAGCTGGCGGATGCCCTCGGCGCCGCCGGGCGGGCACTGGTTGAGCGGGGCGGCGCCGCTGGCGACGGCCTCGGCGTAGGAGCGGCAGTCCGGATAGCCGCAGCGCGTGCACTGGGTCTGCGGCAGCAGGGCGTCGATGCGCTGCGCAAGCGACGCGACGCCCGGGGAGGGCGTCGCTGTCTGGATGGAGTTCGGGATGGCGGGGCTCACGGCCCCGATTATCCCAGCGCTCAGGCGGTGACTTTGGCGGTCTTGCGGGCCCGCACCGGCGAAGCCTTCTTCGCGACGGCGCGGACGGTCTTCTTCGCCGCCGCGGAGCCGACGCGCTCCGTCTCGAAGCGGGCGATGAAGGCGCGCACCTGCGGGTACACGATGTCGCGCCAGCGGCGGCCCGAGAAGATGCCGTAGTGGCCGGCGCCCTCGACGTCGTAGTGGAACTGGCGCGACTTCGGGATGCCCGTGCACAGGCCGTGGGCAGCGCGGGTCTGGCCGGCGCCGGAGATGTCGTCGAGCTCGCCCTCGATCGTCAGCAGCGCGGTGGTCGTGATGTCCTGCGGACGCACGAGGTGGCCGTCAACCATCCAGGTGCCCTTGACCAGCGAGAAGTCCTGGAACACGGTCTTGATCGTGTCCAGGTAGTACTCGGCGGGCAGGTCGAGCACCGCGTTGTACTCGTCGTAGAACTTGCGATGGGCCTCGGTGGAGTCGTCGTCGCCGCGCACCAGGTCCAGGAAGTAGTCGTAGTGCGCCGTGGCGTGGCGATCCGGGTTCATCGCGACGAAGCCGGTGTGCTGCAGGAAGCCCGGATAGACCTGGCGGCTCGCGCCCGGGTAGTTCTGCGGCACGCGATGGATCACGTTGTTCTCGAACCACTCGTAGCTGCGGTTCATGGCCAGGTTGTTCACCGCGGTGGGCGAGTTGCGGGCGTCGATCGGGCCACCCATCATGGTCATCGTGAGCGGCGTGGGCTTGCCCTCGCTGGCCAGCAGCGAGATGGCGGCCAGCACCGGCACGGTGGGCTGGCACACGGAGATCACGTGCACGTCGGGCCCGATGTGGGCGATGAACTCCTTGACGTAGGCGATGTAGTCGTCGAGGTGGAACGGGCCCACCTCGGCGGGCACCATGCGCGCGTCGGTCCAGTCGGTGATGAACACCTTGTGGTCCTGCAGCAGGCTCTTGACGGTGTCGCGCAGCAGCGTGGAATGGTGGCCCGACAGCGGGGCGACCACCAGCACGGCGGGCTGGGCCTTCATGCGGTCGAGCGTGTCGCTGTCGTCGGAGAAGCGCTTGAAGCGGATCAGGCGGCAGAACGGCTTGGCGAGCGCCACCTGTTCCTGCACGGCCACGTCGACGCCGCTGCTCTTGACGGAGGTGATCTCGAACTGGGGCTTCTCGTAGTCCATGCCCAGCCGGTGGATCAGGTCGAAGCCGGCCGACAGGCGCTGGGCGCCGGGCACGTGCGTGAACGGCGACAGCGGATGCTTGTAGAGCTTGGAGGTGGCGGCGGCGAAGTCGGCGAACGGCGCCATCAGGGCGCGGTGGGCTTCGTAGAGTTGGTACAGCATTCGCTTGCAGGCCTTTCGGGGCTCGGTCAACTACCTGGCTGCGCGACCGTGGCGGTCGCGCGTTGCCGATTCTCGGCGATTCCTGAACAAAAGCTTGTCGCCTTGGTTTTCGCGTTAATTTGCTGCGGTGCAGCATCGGTTTTGGATACTACGCCGAATTGGCGATGTCTGCTCGTTCGGGCGACGGGCGGTCCTGTTCTTGATGATGCGTGCGGTTGGCGGGCACTGGTCGGCGGAAATGCATGTCGAATCGGTTGCTCTTGTCTGTTGGCGCGTTGGTGCGTTGGTGTGTGTTGGAGGTTGCGGGGTCAGGCACGACTCACCGGGGGAGCTTGTTTTGTTCGTGTCCCCCGGCCTGCGGCCTCCTCCTTTACCTCACAAAACAAGCTCCCCCGCCTCGCCGTGCCGAGCATGGCAAGCCGGCAGACAACATTCGCGGGGAAGTGCGCGTCATTTTTGTAGAGGGGGTTTGGCATCGACGGGCCATCGAGGCCGCGTCGATGCCCGCGATCGTCACCACAGCTGGTCACTGGGCCTGACGCGAACTTCGCATCTCGCGCCGGCTTCCATGTCTTGATCGATGAGACAACATCCGCGTGCGCCCCTCGTCGGTCATGAAAAGGAACCTGGGCAAGTGACCGGTCGTTCGCGTCAAGTCCGACCGCGCGTGATCGGCCGGCCGCGGGCCTCGTCGCGGCCTCGATGGCCCGACGAGGCCAAAACCCTTTCCAAACATCCTGCGGCTTTCCCCCAGCGAATGTTGTCTGCCGGCCTGCCATGCTCGGCACGGCGAGGCGGGGGAGCTTGTTTTGTGAGGTAAAGGAGGAGGCCGCAGGCCGGGGGACACGAACAAAACAAGCTCCCCCGGTGAGTCGTGCCTTCCCCGGACGTCTTTCAGAAAGCAGAAAGCAGAAAGCAAAAAGCCCCGGAGCAAGAACTCCGAGGCCTTTTCAGCAAGGACCGAAGACGCGTCAGACCGACACGGCAGCAATCGCCTTGGCAACATACGCCAGGTTGCCGTCATTCAGCGCTGCCACGCAGATGCGACCCGAGTCCACGCCGTAGACGCCAAACTCGGTGCGCAGGCGCTGCATCTGGGCGGCCGACAGGCCCGAGTAGCTGAACATGCCGTTCTGCTTGACGATGTAGCTCAGGTCGCCCTTGACGCCGGCGTTGGTGAGCTGGTCGACCAGCGCGCCGCGCATGCGCTTGATGCGCTCGCGCATGCCCGTGAGCTCGCCTTCCCACTGCGAGCGCAGCGCGGGCGTGGTCAGCACGGTGGCCACGATCTGCGCGCCGTGCGTGGGCGGGTTGGAGTAGTTCGTGCGGATGACGATCTTCAGCTGCGACAGCACGCGCGTGGCCTCGTCCTTCGAGGCGCAGACGACGCTCAGCGCGCCCACGCGCTCGCCGTACAGCGAGAAGCTCTTGGAGAACGAGGTGGACACGAAGAAGTCGAGGCCGGCGGCGAGGAACTGGCGCACCACGGCGCCGTCCTCGGCGATGCCGAAGCCGAAGCCCTGGTAGGCCATGTCGACGAAGGGCACCAGGTCGTACTTCTTGATCGTGGCGATGACCTGTTCCCACTGCGCGGCCGACAGGTCGACGCCGGTCGGGTTGTGGCAGCAGGCGTGCAGCACGACGATGGTGCCGGCCGGCGACGCGGCCAGGCGGGCGATCATCGCGTCGAACGCGACGCCGCGGGTGGACGCGTCGTAGTACGGGTACTGCTCGACGGTGAAGCCGGCGTTGGTGAACAGCGCGCGGTGGTTCTCCCAGCTCGGGTCGCTGATGAGCACCTTGGCCGCGGGATGCAGGCGCTTGAGGAAATCGGCGCCCACCTTCAGGCCGCCCGTGCCGCCGAGGGCCTGGACGGTGGCCACGCGGCCTTGCTGGACGACGTCGGAGTCGGCGCCGAAGACCAGGCCCTGCACGGCCTTGTCGTACGCGGCGATGCCGTCGATGGGCAGGTAGCCGCGGGCCTTCTGCAGCTCGACCAGCTGCTTCTCGGCGGCGGCGACGCAGGCGAGCAGCGGCAGCTTGCCGTTCTCGTCGGTATAGACGCCCACGCCGAGGTTGACCTTGGCCGGGTTGGTGTCGGCATTGAACTGCTCGTTCAGGCCGAGGATGGGGTCACGCGGGGCGAGTTCGACGGAGGCAAACAACGACATGGAGTCAGGTTCCTGGCAAGGGCTTGAAAAGCCCGGAGGGTGTCGGCAAATGAGGGAGTTGCGCCGCGTCCGGGAGCTTTCTCCTCCACGTTGCGCTACGCTGTCAGGTTGGTCGTCGCCGGATCGCGACGAGACGCACCACCACCGGCAGCGCGCCGATTTTAAGGCCTTTGCCAGGGATTACCCGATGCCGATTGATTCTGACCTCATGCCGGAGCCCACCGCGGCCGGGTATTCGCACGCCGCCTCGGCGCCCGCCGCCGACGGGCAGGCGCCCGAGGGCGAGTTCATCCAGTACCCCGACTCGCCGTTCCAGCTGTTCCAGCCGTACCCGCCGGCGGGCGACCAGCCCACGGCCATCGCGCAGCTGTGCGAGGGCCTGGAGGACGGCCTCACCTTCCAGACGCTGCTGGGCGTCACCGGCTCGGGCAAGACCTACACGATGGCCAACGTCATCGCCAAGATGGGCCGCCCGGCCATCGTGTTCGCGCCCAACAAGACGCTGGCCGCGCAGCTGTACAGCGAGTTCCGCGAGTTCTTCCCGAAGAACGCGGTGGAGTACTTCGTCAGCTACTACGACTACTACCAGCCCGAGGCCTACGTGCCCCAGCGCGACCTGTTCATCGAGAAGGACTCGTCGATCAACGAGCACATCGAGCAGATGCGGCTGTCGGCCACCAAGAGCGTGCTGGAGCGGCGCGACACGGTGATCATCGCGAGCGTGTCGGCCATCTACGGCATCGGCAAGCCCGAGGACTACACGCAGATGCGCTTCATCCTGCGCAACGGCGACAAGCTCGGGCAGCGCGACGTCATCGCGCAGCTGATCCGCATGCAGTACACGCGCAACGAGACCGACTTCTCGCGCGGCTCGTTCCGCGTGCGCGGCGACACCATCGACGTGTTCCCGGCCGAGCACTCCGAGCTGGCGATCCGCATCGAGCTGTTCGACGACGAGGTGGAATCGCTGCAGCTGCTGGACCCGCTCACCGGCCACATCCGCCAGAAGGTGCCGCGCTTCACCATCTACCCGTCGAGCCACTATGTGACGCCGCGCGAGCGCGTGGTCGCGGCCGTGGAGACGATCAAGGAGGAGCTGCGCTGGCGCCTGGATGAACTCGTCAAGCAGAACAAGCTCGTGGAGGCGCAGCGGCTCGAGCAGCGCACGCGCTTCGACCTCGAGATGCTGCAGGAGGTGGGCCACTGCAAGGGCATCGAGAACTACACGCGCCACCTGTCGGGCTCGAAGCCGGGCGATCCGCCGCCCACGCTGGTGGACTACATGCCCAAGGACGCCATCATGTTCCTCGACGAGAGCCACGTGATGATCGGCCAGATCGGCGGCATGTTCAACGGCGACAAGGCGCGCAAGACCAACCTCGTCGACTACGGCTTCCGCCTGCCGTCGGCGCTCGACAACCGGCCGCTGAAGTTCGAGGAGTTCGAGCGGAAGATGCGCCAGTGCGTGTTCGTCTCGGCCACGCCGGCCGACTACGAGAAGACGCACACCGGCGCCGTGGTGGAGCAGCTCGTGCGCCCCACGGGCCTCATCGACCCGACCGTGGAGGTGCGTCCCGCCACCACGCAGGTGGACGACGTGCTGCAGGAGATCCGCGAGCGCACCGTGGCCGGCGACCGCGTGCTCATCACCACGCTCACCAAGAAGATGGCCGAGCAGCTCACCGACTACCTCACCGAGAACGGCGTGAAGGTGCGCTACCTGCACTCCGACATCGACACGGTGGAGCGCGTGGAGATCCTGCGCGACCTGCGCCTGGGCGTGTTCGACGTGCTGGTGGGCATCAACCTGCTGCGCGAAGGCCTCGATATTCCCGAGGTGTCGCTGGTGGCCATCCTCGACGCCGACAAGGAAGGCTTCCTGCGCGCCGAGCGCAGTCTCATCCAGACCATCGGCCGCGCTGCCCGCAACGTCAACGGGCAGGCCATCCTCTACGCCGACAGGATGACCGACTCGATGCGCAAGGCCATCGACGAGACCGAGCGCCGGCGCGCGAAGCAGATCGCGCACAACGCGGCCAACGGCATCGTGCCGCGCGGCATCCGCAAGACCATCCGCGACCTGATCGACGGCGTGGCCGCCGAGCGCTCGGGCAAGGACGACCTGAAGTTCGCGCAGCAGGCCGCCGAGGTGGAGGCGATGAGCGAGAAGGATCTCGGCAAGCGCATCAAGCTGCTCGAGAAGCAGATGCTGGAGCACGCCAAGAGCCTCGAGTTCGAGAAGGCGGCGCGCGTGCGCGACCAGCTCGCGTTGCTGCGCGAGCAGGCCTTCGGCAGCGCGGGCCACGACACCAACGTCGTGCCCGCGCCAGCGGCCGCGCGCAAGGCGTGAGCGGGGCCGCGCCGCCGGCACGCTGAAGGCGCCGAGGGATACTTCCTGTCATGTCGCTGTCAACGAACAAGATCCGCGTGCTGATGGTCTGCCTCGGCAACATCTGCCGCTCCCCCACCGCCGAGGCCATGCTGCGCAAGAAGGCGCACGACCTCGGGCTGCAGGACCGCATCGAGGTGGACTCGGCCGGCACCGCCGACTACCACGTCGGCTCGGCCCCCGACCGCCGCGCCGTGGCGCACGGCGAACGGCGCGGGCTGCGGATGAAGGCCTTGCGCGGGCGCCAGGTGCAGGCCGCCGACTTCGACCGCTTCGACGTCATCCTGGCGATGGACGAGGACAACCTCGCCAACCTGCGGCAACTCCAGCCGGCGGGGTCGCGGGCGGAGGTGGCGCTGTTGATGTCCTACGCGCCCCAGGCGGGGTCCGCGGTGGTGCCCGACCCGTACTACGGCGGCGCCGAAGACTTCGAGCACGTGCTCGACCTGGTCGACGCGGCGGCCGCCGGATTCATCGCGGCGCGGATTTCGAATTGATCATTTCGATGTCCTGAAGACCGCTTTCCGGAGTATGGTTTCAGGGCCCGTTCCACCGGGCGTCAGGGGCAAAAGGCGCATGCTCTGCGGCGCCGCAGCATTCCTGCGGCCCATAGTCGACGGAATCGCTAGGCTTCTGGCATAATCGACTAAAACGCTCGGAATCAACCAAGGGTTATCACTCCTCTCCGACCTCCAGTCGCCCCCACGACACGGACCGCAGCTGATTGCCCAAAACACCCCCAGGAGAGCACCTCATGCGTCTGACCACCAAAGGCCGATTTGCTGTCACGGCAATGATCGATCTGGCCCTCCGCTCCAGCAATGGTCCGGTCGCCCTCGCTGCCATCTCGCAGCGTCAGCAGATCTCCCTGTCGTACCTGGAACAGCTGTTCGGCAAGCTGCGCCGCCACGAGCTCGTCGAAAGCACGCGCGGCCCCGGCGGCGGCTACTCGCTCGGCCGCGGCGCCGAATCCATCACGGTGGCCGACATCATCGTCGCCGTCGATGAGCCCATCGACGCCACCGGCTGCGCCGGCAAGGAAAACTGCATGGGCGACGACACCGGCCGCTGCATGACGCACGACCTGTGGGCCAGCCTCAACGTGAAGATGATCGAGTTTCTCGATTCGATCTCGCTCAAGAAGCTGGTCGACGAGCAGCTCGCCAAGGGCATCTCGGTGGAAGAGGTGCCCGTGCGCCGCGCCATCTCGTCGCAGCCCGTCGTCAAGCCCATCAAGATCAACGCGCCGAACTCCGTGTTCGCGCTGGGCAACGCGTTCTCGAAGTAATCCCGGTTCACTCGACTCATGACCCCGCATCTCCCGATCTACATGGACTACGGCGCAACGACGCCGGTCGACCCGCGCGTGGTCGACGCAATGATTCCCTGGCTGCGCGAACACTTCGGCAACCCGTCCTCGCGCTCGCACGCATGGGGCTGGGAGGCCGAGGAGGCCGTCGAACGCGCGCGCGGACAGGTCGCCGAGCTGATCGGCGCCGATTCCCGCGAGATCGTCTGGACGTCCGGCGCCACCGAGTCGAACAACCTCGCGCTCAAGGGCGCGGCCAATTTCTACAGCACGCGCGGCAAGCACCTGATCACCGTCAAGACGGAGCACAAGGCCGTGCTCGACACGATGCGCGAGCTGGAGCGCCAGGGCTTCGAGGTCACCTACCTCGACGTCGAGGCCAACGGCCTGCTCGACTTCGACAAGTTCAAGGCGGCGATCCGCCCCGACACGATCCTGACCTCGGTCATGTTCGTGAACAACGAGATCGGCGTGATCCAGGACATCCCGGCCCTCGGCGCGCTGTGCCGCGAGCGCGGCATCGTCTTCCACGTCGACGCGGCGCAGGCCACGGGCAAGGTGGACATCGACCTCGCCACGCTGCCGGTCGACCTGATGAGCCTGGCCTCGCACAAGACCTACGGCCCCAAGGGCATCGGCGCGCTGTACGTGCGCCGCAAGCCGCGCGTGCGCCTCGAGGCGCAGATGCACGGCGGCGGCCACGAGCGCGGCATGCGTTCGGGCACCTTGCCCACCCACCAGTGCGTGGGCATGGGCGAAGCCTTCCGCATCGCCGGCGAGGAGATGGGCGCCGAGCGCGAGCGCATCCGCGCGCTGCAGCAGCGCTTGTACGCGGGCCTGTCGGGCATCGAGCAGGTGTTCGTCAACGGCGACCTCGAGCGCCGCGTGCCGCACAACCTGAACATCTCGTTCAACTACGTCGAGGGCGAGTCGCTGATCATGGGCGTCAAGGGCCTGGCGCTGTCGTCGGGCTCGGCGTGCACGTCGGCTAGCCTGGAACCCAGCTACGTGCTGCGCGCCCTCGGCCGCAGCGACGAGCTGGCGCACTCATCGCTGCGCATGACCATCGGCCGCTTCACCACCGAACAAGAGATCGATTCCGCGATCGCCATGCTCAAGGACACGGTCGCGCGCCTGCGCGAGCTGTCGCCCTTGTGGGACATGTACCGCGACGGCATCGACATCAGCACCATCCAGTGGGCTGCCCACTGACCACCACATAACTATTCGTTGAGGGCAACATGGCATACAGCGACAAGGTCATCGACCACTACGAGAACCCGCGCAACGTGGGTGGCTTCGACAAGGGTGACGACACCGTGGGCACCGGCATGGTCGGCGCGCCTGCGTGCGGCGACGTGATGAAACTGCAGATCAAGGTCAACCCGGCCACGGGCCTGATCGAGGACGCGCGCTTCAAGACCTACGGATGCGGCTCGGCCATCGCCTCGTCGTCGCTGGTCACCGAATGGGTCAAGGGCAAGTCGCTCGATCAGGCCATGGCCATCCGCAACACGCAGATCGCCGAGGAACTGGCGCTGCCGCCGGTCAAGATCCACTGCTCCATCCTCGCGGAAGACGCGATCAAGGCCGCGGTGAGCGACTACAAGGCGCGCCACGGCGTCGCGGCGCTTGTGGCCGAGTCTGCGTCCGCGAACGCCTGAGGCGCAGCGACGATGGCGGTGACCCTGACCGAGCGCGCCGCGAAGCACGTGACGCGCTACATCACCAAGCGCGGCCGTGGCGTCGGCGTGCGCCTGGGCGTGAAGACCACCGGCTGCTCGGGCCTGGCCTACAAGCTCGAGTACGCCGACGACGTGACGCCGGAAGACCTCATCTTCGAGGGCCACGGCGTCAAGGTGCTGGTCGACCCGAAGAGCCTGCCCTACATCGACGGCACCGAGCTCGACTTCGTGCGCGAGGGCCTCAACGAGGGCTTCAAGTTCCACAACCCGCGCGAGAAGGACAAGTGCGGCTGCGGCGAATCCTTTCGCGTCTGAGCATCTCCCGACCCTGTTCGCCTCGAAGGCGCGGCACTCGTCGCGCCTTTTTGCTGGCGCCTCCACTTCATGACCCTAGCCATTCGACCCACGCCGCCCGACCACCCGCAGGTGCTCGCGCTGATCGCCGAGCTCGATGCGTACCTGGCGTCGCTCTACGATCCCGAGGACGTGTACATCGTCGACCTGGACGGCCTCAAGCTGCCGTCGGTGACCTTTCTCGGGGCCTGGGACGGCGACGCCCTCGTGGGCTGCGGCGCCGTGCGCCTGATGCCTGCCGAGCCCGCCACCGACCATCGGCCCTACGGCGAGATCAAGCGCATGTTCGTGTCGCCCGCGCGGCGCGGCGAGCGCATCGGCGAAGAGGTGCTGAACGCGCTCGAGCGCGAACTGCGGCAACGCGGCATCGACCGCGCGCTGCTCGAGAGCGGCCCGCCGCAGCGCGAGGCGCTGAGGCTCTACGCGCGCTGCGGCTACGTGCCGCGCGCCGTGTATGGCGGCTATCCCGACAACGCCGAGGCGTCTGTCTTCATGGAGAAGCGATGGACGCCGGCCTGAGCCTGCAGCACACCGATTTCGAGCTGTTCGGGCTGCCCGAACGGTTCGCGATCGACCTCGCGCGGCTCGATGCGACGTGGAAGCAGCTGCAGGGCGCCGCGCATCCCGACCGCTTCGCCACCGAGACGGCCGCCGCGCAGCGCGTGGCGATGCAATGGGCCATCCGCATCAACGAGGCCTATCGCAGGCTGAAGGATCCGCTCGCCCGCGCCGCGTACCTGTGTTCGCTGCACGGCGCCGACCTCGAGGCCGAGAGCAACACCGCGATGCCCGGCGCGTTCCTGATGCAGCAGATGGAGTGGCGCGACGCGCTGTCCGAGGCGACGTCGCTGGACGCGGTGGACGCGCTCTCCGACGAGGTCGCGGCCTCGCGCGACGCCACGCTGAAGTCGCTGCAGGCGCAGATCGACGGCGCCGCGAGCGTCGACTGGCGCGCCGTCGCCGGCACCGTGCGCGGCCTGATGTTCGTCGACAAGTTCATGAGCGACATCGACCGCCGCGTCGACGCGCTCCAATAAGAAGCACCCAACAGATGCCATTGCTCCAGATCTCCGAACCCGGCCAGGCGCCCGACCCGCACCAGCGCCGCATCGCCGTGGGCATCGACCTCGGCACCACGCATTCGCTGGTGGCCGCGGTGCGCCACGGCGTGGCCGAGTGCCTGCCCGACGACCAGGGCCGCGTGATCCTGCCCTCGGCCGTGCGCTACCTCGAGGGCGGCGGCCGCCAGATCGGCCACGACGCGCTCGCGGCGCAAGGCGAAGACGCCGAGAACACGGTCGTCTCCGCCAAGCGCTTCATGGGCCGCGCGCTGGCCGACGTGGCGGGCTACCAGCGCCTGCCGTACCAGTTCGTCGACCAGCCGGGCATGGTGGGCGTGCGCACGCGCGACGGCGTGAAGACGGCGGTGGAGGTCTCGGCCGAGATCCTGGCCACGCTGCGCTTCCGCGCCGAGGACACCTTCGACGACGACGTCCACGGCGCGGTCATCACCGTGCCCGCGTACTTCGACGACGCGCAGCGCCAGGCCACCAAGGACGCCGCGCAGCTGGCGGGCCTGAACGTGCTGCGCCTGATCAACGAGCCCACCGCCGCGGCGATCGCCTACGGGCTCGACCAGGGCGTGGAGGGCCTCTACGCCGTCTACGACCTGGGCGGCGGCACCTTCGACGTCTCGCTGCTGCGCCTGGCGCGCGGCGTGTTCGAGGTGGTGGCCACCGGCGGCGATTCGGCGCTCGGCGGCGACGACTACGACCAGCGCCTGGCCAGCGCGCTGCTGCAGCGGGCCGGCCTGAAATCGCTCGAGGCGCTCACGCCGCGCGAGCGCCGCCGCGTGCTGACGGCGGCGCGCCACGCCAAGGAGGCGCTGAGCGGCATCGACGAGGTCAGCGTGAGCTTCGAGGTCGACGGCGTCGTGCACGACCTCGACGTCGACCGCACCGAGTTCGACGTCGCCACGTCCGAACTCACGGCCACCACGCTGCGCCTGATCAAGCGCGTGCTGCGCGACGCCAAGGTGTCCGCGGAAGACGTGCAGGGCGTGGTGATGGTGGGCGGCTCCACGCGCATGCCGGCCGTGCGCGAGGCGATGGCCACGCTGTTCGGCAAGCCGCCGCTCACCAACCTGAACCCGGACGAGGTCGTGGCGCTCGGCGCCGCGATCCAGGCCAACGCGCTGGCCGGCAACGCCGCCAGCGGCGACCTGCTGCTGCTGGACGTCACGCCGCTGTCGCTGGGCCTGGAGACCATGGGCGGGCTGGTGGAACGCGTGATCGAGCGCAATTCCACGATCCCCACCGCCAAGGCGCAGGACTTCACCACCTTCAAGGACGGCCAGACGGCGATGGCCGTGCACGTGGTGCAGGGCGAGCGCGAGCTCGTGTCCGAGTGCCGCTCGCTGGCGCGCTTCGAGCTGCGCGGCATCCCGCCGATGGTGGCCGGCGCCGCGCGCATCCGCGTCACGTTCCAGGTCGACGCCGACGGCCTGCTGAGCGTCAGCGCGAAGGAGCTCGGCTCCGGCGTGGAGGCCGCCATCGTCGTCAAGCCCAGCTACGGACTCACCGACGAGCAGGTGGCCGGCATGCTCAAGGACGGCTTCGCCACCGCGGAGTCCGACATGGCCGCGCGCAGCCTGCGCGAGGCGCAGGTGGACGCCGAGCGCATGATCCTGGCCACCGAGTCGGCGCTGGCGGCCGACGGTGACCTGCTGTCGGCCGACGAGCGCGCCACGGTCGACGCGCTCGTCGCGCGGGTGCGCGCCGCCGCGCGGGACGCGGGTGAACCGCGCGCGATCGAGGCCGCCGTCGAGGCGCTCGCCGAGGGCACCGAAGGCTTCGCCGCCGCCCGCATGAACCGCGGCATCCGCGACGCGCTCGCCGGCCGCAACGTCAACGAACTATGACCACCATCAAGATCCTTCCCCATGCCGCGCTGTGCCCCGAGGGCAAGACGATCGCCGTCGCGCCCGGCACCTCCGTGTGCGAGGCGCTGCTGGAGAACGGCGTGGCCATCGAGCACGCCTGCGACATGAGCTGCGCCTGCACCACCTGCCACGTGATCGTGCGCGAGGGCTTCAACTCGCTGGGCGAGGCCGACGAGGCCGAGGACGACCTGCTGGATCGCGCCTGGGGCCTGACGCCGCAATCCCGCCTGTCCTGCCAGGCCATCGTGGCCGCGACGGACCTGGTGATCGAGATCCCGAAATACACGATCAACCACGCCCGCGAGAATCATTGAGGCTTTGCGCCGAGTTGTCACATTGGCGTCAAACTCGGTCCGGCCAAACAAAAAGCGGCCCGGAGGCCGCTTTGCAGGAAAGACAGGGGAGTCTGCCGTCGGGGGATTTCAGCGCCACTCGCGGACCATGCCGCGGACGGCGGCCACCGGCCACCACTGCTGCCAGGCGCTGGACTGGTTGACCGACTGCGGCATGGCGCGCGCCATGAGCATGCCGTCCTTCTCCAGCTTCGCGATGAGTTCCTCGATGTCGCGGGCGCTGGCGCCGCAGCTGCGGGCCAGGTCGCGCACACTGACGAAGCGTTGCGACAACTCGCTCACCACGCGGCGCATGGCGGTGGTATGGAATCGCGGCGTGAGGTCCGGCCAAGCAGTGAGTTTGTATTGCTTCATGATTCCCAACGACTGTCGACGGCCATGTGTATTGATTGGTCGGAACATTGTCCGCCAGCGGGTGAGGCCGAATATCACCACGTGCCCGATTAAAACCGCTCATTTCGATTTTCGGAAGCGGACAGGCCACGAGGTTGTAACGAACTGAGTCGATTAATGCACACTTACACTGCCTCATGATCGTTCTTGGCATCGAATCTTCCTGCGACGAGACCGGCGTGGCGCTGGTCGAAACAAACGTCGGCGGCGTACCACTTTTACGCTCCCAGGCCTTGCATAGCCAGATCCGCATGCACCAGGCCTACGGCGGCGTGGTGCCGGAGCTGGCCTCGCGCGACCATGTCCGGCGCGTGCTGCCGCTGCTCGAATCGGCGCTGGCCGACGCGGCGCTGGCCAAGGAGGACATCGACGTCGTCGCCTTCACCCGCGGCCCCGGTCTGGCCGGCGCGTTGCTGGTGGGGGCGGGCGTCGCCTGCGCGCTGGCGGCCTCGCTGGGCAAGCCCACGCTGGGGGTGCACCACCTGGAAGGGCACCTGATGTCGCCGTTCCTGTCGGCCGACCCGCCGGAGTTCCCGTTCGTGGCGCTGCTGGTGTCGGGCGGCCACACCCAGCTGATGCGGGTGGACGGGGTGGGGCGCTACGAGATGCTGGGCGAGACCATCGACGACGCCGCGGGCGAGGCCTTCGACAAGTCGGCCAAGCTGCTGGGCCTGGGCTATCCCGGCGGCCCGGCGCTGGCCGCGCTGGCGGCGCACGGCGATCCCGAGGCGGTGGACCTGCCGCGTCCCCTGCTTCACAGCGGCGACCTCGATTTCTCGTTCTCCGGCCTGAAGACGGCCGTGATGACCGCGGTGAAGAAGCTGGGCCCGGCGCCGGGCGAGCGGCAGCGCGCGGACATCGCGGCCAGCACGCAGGCGGCGATCGTCGACGTGCTGGTGAAGAAGTCGCTGCGGGCGCTGCAGGAGACGCGGCTGTCGCGGCTGGTGGTGGCCGGCGGCGTCGGCGCCAACACGCGCCTGCGCGAGCAGCTGAACGCCGCCGCCGGGCGCCGCGGCCTGCGCGTGCACTACCCGGAGCTTGCGCTGTGCACCGACAACGGCGCCATGATCGCGCTGGCCGGCGCGCTGCGGCTGCAGGGCGATCCCGGCCTGGCCCAGGCGAACTACGCGTTCGACGTGAAGCCGCGCTGGCCGCTCACGCAGATCTGAGCCGGCGAAAAAAGGGCTCTTCGCCGATCTGCGGGGAGCGCACTGAGCATGCGCAGATGGGCAGGGTCCGTGGGGGATCCAGGGACTTGGAATCCGCCAAGGCGCGTACTTCGCTTTGCGGGGCGCGCGAGGTCAGGCACGACTCACCGGGGGAGTCTGTTTTGTTCGTGTCCCCCGTCGGCCTGCGGCCTCCTCCTCCTTGACCTCACAAAA
>Ga0209258_100561_pt1 | contig 32317 bp, 23 predicted proteins | sample Araplaol_mTSA_r2_FD_184281 | JGI IMG/M metagenome (GOLD analysis project Ga0209258, IMG submission 184281) | Arabidopsis root microbial communities from North Carolina, USA - plate scrape CL_Col_mTSA_r2 (SPAdes) (version 2) | ecosystem: Host-associated > Plants > Roots > Endosphere | place: USA...
CGGGGCGATGAAGCTGTTCCAGCGCGAGCAGCAGTCGCTCTTTGCCGGCCGCAACAAGCAGTTCGAGCGGGCGATGCTGGATCGCCAGGCCGAACTCGGCGCGCGGCAGCAGGCGCAACGGCGCACCGAGTTGCGCCGCTGGGCGGCGCTGGGCGCCTGCGTCGTCGTGCTCCTGGTGGCCGCGATGGCCGCCGTCTCGTGGATGCGCCTGCGCAACCGGCGCCTGGCCCACGCCAACGACGCGCTGCGCGACCAGTCCGAACGCGATCCGCTGACCGGCCTGCTCAATCGCGACGGCCTGCTGCGCGGCCTGCGCGATCGCGGTCGGTTGGGCATGTTCGCCGGCACGCTGCTGCTGATCGACATCGATCACTTCAAGAACATCAACGACACGCTGGGCCACGCCGGCGGCGACGCCGTGCTGCGCGAGGCGGCGGCGCGCCTGCAGTCGTGCGTGCGCGAAGGCGACCTGGTCGTGCGGTGGGGCGGCGAGGAACTCGTCGTGGCCATCCTGTCGAGCCCGTTCGACGGGGATGCGCTGGTCGATCGCATCCTGCATTCGCTCGCGGCTGCGCCGATCGCATTCCAGCAGCGTGCGGTCAGCGTGTCGGCGTCGATCGGCTATGCCAGTTTCCCGCTCGAAGGCGATGTCGCGCCGATGACCTTCGACGAAGCACTGGCCGTGGTCGATGCCGGCATGTACTACGCCAAGCGCAACGGCCGCCGCGCCGCCGTGCGCATTGCGCGCCTGCCCCGCGAGTTGCTGGCCGACCTCGGTGGCCTGTCGGCGGCCGTCGAACGCGAGGCCTTGCGCGGAGGAATCGAGCTGCGGGTGCGGCGCCTGGCCACGCGGGATGACGCCTTCGCGGGCGGCCTGCCGGCGGCCGCGCCGGCGTCCTGAACCTCAGCGGATGCCCATCTCCGCGCGCCGCGGCAGGTCCGCGCCGCGCCGCGAGCAGGTGATGGCCGCGGCCTGCGCCGCGAAGCGCATCGCGTCCAGCAGCGTCTCCGCGTCCATGCCACGAACGCGCTCGGGCGTCAGGACGCCGAGTTCGTCCAGCCGGGTGATGAGCGCGGACTGGAACGTGTCGCCGGCGCCGACGGTGTCGATCACGTCGACGTGCACCGGCGGCACCTCGACGACGCCGCTGGCGTGCCAGGCGAACGCGCCCTTGCCGCCGCGGGTGAGCGCCACCAGGCCGGCGCCCTTGCCGAGGCAGTCGGCCGCGAAGGCGGCGGGGTCGATGCCCGGGTAGAGCAGGCCCAGATCCTCGTCGCTCAGCTTGAGCACGTCGGTGCGCGGCAGCATCCATTCCAGCGTGTCGCGCCACGCCTGCAGACCGGGCTCGACGTTCAGGCGCAGGTTCGGGTCGTAGCTGACCACCATCTTCCCATGCACGCGTTCGACCAGCGCGCGCTGCGTGGCGGCCGTCTCGCCCACCACCATGGTGTACGAACCCACGTGCAGCAGTCGCGCCTCGGCCGGCATGCGCTCGAGCGCGGCCAGCGGCAGCGTGCGGTCCGCCGCGCCCGTGCCGTAGAACGCGTACTCGGGCACGCCCTTGGCGTCGACGCCGACCAGGCTGAGCGTGGTGGGCGCGGCGCTGCGGTGCACGGCATCCAGCGAGACCCCCTCGGCACGCAGCGCATCCAGCAGCCGGCCGCCGAGTTCGCCGGTGGAGATGCCGCCCAGGAAGGCGACGGGCCGGCCCATGCGCGCGAAGCCGAACGCGACGTTCAGCGGCGAACCGCCGATGCGCGCGTCGAGCGCGATGCCGGTGGGCGTCGTCGCGCCGGTGAATACGTCCATCAGGGCTTCGCCCGCGACCACGAACATGGCTGTCTCTCTCGATTCTCGATGGGAAGGTGTCAGCGCCAGCCGAACATCATCTGGCGCGCGAAGGCCCGCTTGACCGGCGGCAGCGCCTGCAGCGCCGCCAGGCCCAGCCCGCGCGCGGCGGCCAGCCCCGGCGCGTGCCAGGTGAAGCTGCGGGCGAGGAAATCGGTGGCGCCGATGACGCTCCAGCGGTCGGGCGCGCGCGCGAACGCGAGCCCGCGCAGCGCGCGCGCCACGCCCGAGTCGGTGGCGTGCGCACCCGAGGCGAGCCGGTCGACCAGCAGGAACGCGTCGCGCAGTCCGAGGTTCAGGCCCTGGCCGGCCACGGGGTGCAGCGTCTGCGCCGCGTTGCCGATGCGCACCACGCGGCCGTCGACCAGGCTGGCCTCGGCGTTCAGGCCGAGGGCGAACGACTTCAGCGGCGAGATCGCCACCGGCGTGCCCACCGCCTCGGGCAGGCGCGTGGCGAGCACCGCGAGGCGCTGGGCGTCGGTCAGCGGCGCGACGGGGTCGTCGGCCGAATCGACGCACCACACCAGCGCGGCGCGCGAGGTCTTCGGGTCGCCGCCCGGCGACGGCGGCAGCGGCAGCAGCGCGAGCGGGCCGTCGCGCGTGAAGCGCTCCATCGCCAGGCCCGGCGTCGCGTCCTGCAGCGTGACGGACCCGACCCAGGCGGTCTGGCGGTAGTCGTGCGTGACGGCCTTGCGCGACTGCTCGGCGAACACGCCGCCCTCGGCGATCACCGCCAGGTCGAAGCGCTCGCCCACGCCGCCCTCGGGCGTGACGACGACGCCGGCGCCGTCGGTCGCCACGTCGGCGACGGCGGTGCCGAAGCGCGCATGCAGGCCGGCGTCGCGCGAGCCGAGCGCGCCATCGGGCGTGGCGCAGGCGTCGAGAAAGGCCTTCTGCAGCGGCGCCAGCAGCGTGCCGTAGCTCAGCACGGCGCCCAGCAGCGGCACGCCCAGCTCGTCCGCGCGGATGTGCACCACGGGCTCGCCGAAGGGCGTGACCAGCGTCGGCGGCGCCTGCGATACATGCACCTGCCGGATCGGCGCCGCCTGGCTGGCGGGCCACGCGCGCAGGCGCTCGAGCACCTGCACGCTGCCGAGGGACAGCGCGAGGGTGCGCGGGTCGCCGGAGATGTCCTTGGCGGCCTCGCGCGTGTCGAACACGCTGACGGACCACGCCGGGCAGCGTTGGCGCATGAGCAGGGCCAGCGACAGCCCCACCGGTCCGCCGCCGATCACCGCCAGGCGCGGCGGGGTCGTGGGTCGGCTGTCGTGCGTTGTCACCATGGGAGCGAGGGTCGGGCGGGGAATGCTATTGTGGCCCGATGCCCGCGATCGCGTCGATACGCAGGCGACGTCATGGAGATACGCCAATGCAATACCGTCGACTGGGCCGCGCCGGCCTGCAGGTGAGCGAGCTGTCGCTCGGATCGTGGGTCACGTATGCCAACCAGGTGGATGTCGACGCCGCCGTCGAGATGATGGCCGCCGCCTATGACGCCGGCGTCAACTTCTTCGACAACGCCGAGGCCTACGCAGGCGGCAAGAGCGAAGAGGTGATGGGCGCGGCGCTGAAGAAGCTGGGCTGGGCGCGCCTGAACTACACGGTGTCGACCAAGTTCTTCTGGGGGCTGCCGGACGCCGTCACCGTCAACCGCAAGAACACGCTGAACCGCAAGTACCTGATGCAGGCCATCGACGGCTCGCTGCAGCGCTTCGGGCTGGAGCACCTCGACCTCGTCTACTGCCACCGCGCCGACCCGAACACGCCCATCGAGGAGACCGTGCACGCGATGAGCGACATGATCACCCAGGGCAAGGCGCTGTACTGGGGCACCAGCGAGTGGTCCGCGGCCGACATCCGCGCCGCCTGGGACATCGCCGACCGCCACCACCTGCACAAGCCGGTGGTCGAGCAGCCGCAGTACCACCTGTTCCACCGCGCCAAGGTGGAACAGGAATTCGCACGCCTGTACGACGACATCGGCCTGGGCCTGACCACGTGGAGTCCGCTCGCCTCCGGCCTGCTCACCGGCAAGTACAAGTCCGGCATCCCCGGCGGCAGCCGCGGCGCGATGCAGAACATGAGCTTCCTGCACGACCAGCTCACCGACCAGGCGAAGAACGACGCCGTCGCGAAGCTGGAGCCGATCGCGCGCGACCTCGGCGCCACGACCGCGCAGCTGGCCATCGCCTGGGTGGCAAGGAACCCGCGCGTGAGTTCCGTCATCACGGGCGCGTCCGGCGTCACCCAGCTGAAGGACAACCTCAAGGCGGCGGAGATCATCCCGAAGCTGACGCCGGAGGTGCTGGCGCGGATCGACGAGATCACGAAGCCGCTGGCGGCCTGATAGCGGCTGCGATGAACGAAAGCCCGGGTCGCCGGGCTTTTTTCGTGGACGCGTCGCAACGAGAGCGGTCTGGCACCTCCTTCGTCCGCGCTGCGACCTCGCCGGTCGCCGCGATGCCTGGCGCTGTCGGAGGCCGTGCCCGACCCCCGAACGTCAGCAGTGGATGGGGGTCCGGCCCGGCCGCGAATCGCGTTCGACCTGTCTCGCCGTGGCGACGTGATGGCGCGATCCGAGGAGGGGCCAGACCCCTCCCGCCCTGGCCGGCCGTCGTTTAGCCGCCGGCGTTCAGCGCCGCCAGCCGCTCCATCGTCCCCACGTCCGTCCACCGCCCGTCGTACTTCTTCGCGCGCAGCTTGCGTTGGTCGAGTGCCAGCTCCAGCTTCGGCCGCAGCGCCAGCTTCGTGCCGACCGGGATGTCGGCGAACAGCGCCGCGCGGAACAGGCCGATGCTGGCCCAGGTGAACTTCGGCACGGCGGCGCGGCTCGCCAGGCCGTCGGCGGTGATGCCGAAGTCGCCGCCCGGATGGTGCGGCGCGTTGTCGACCATCCACAGCTGGCCCAGCGCGTCGGACGTGGCGAAGGCCTGGAAGTCGGCGGCGTCGAACCGGAAGTCGGGCACGAAGACGTCCCCCGACACGACCCAGAATGCGTCGCCCAGCAGCGGCAGCGCCTTGGCGATGCCGCCGGCGGTCTCCAGCGCGCCGCCGTGGTCGCGGCCTTCGAGCGAGTAGGTGATCGCCAGGCCGTAGCGCGCGCCGTCGCCCAGCGTCGCGGGGAACTGCTCCTCCAGCCACGCCGTGTTGACGACGACCTCGCGCACGCCCGCCCACGCGAGGGCTTCCAGGTGCCATTCGATCAGGCGCTTGCCGCGCACCTCGATCAGCGGCTTGGGCGTGCCGTCGGTGAGCGGGCGCATGCGTTCGCCGCGGCCGGCCGCAAGAATGAGTGCCTTCATTGATCCAGTTTAAGAGCGGCGGCCCGGGATTTCCCCGCGTTTTCCGGGCGCCCGTCTAAAATCGCCGGTTCCGCCCCGCCGCATCCTGGCCCCAAAAAGAGTCGTCCATGTCCGAGATCTCGAACGTCGTTCCCGCCGATACCCCCATCGCCACTCCGATGCCCACGTTGATGGCCAATGCCATCCGCGCTCTGGCGATGGACGCCGTCCAGGCGGCCAACTCCGGACATCCCGGCGCCCCGATGGGCATGGCCGACATCGCCGTCGCGCTGTGGAACCGCCATCTGCAGCACAACCCGGCCAATCCGCACTGGCCCAACCGCGACCGCTTCGTGCTGTCCAACGGCCACGGCTCCATGCTGCAGTACGCGCTGCTGCACCTGACCGGCTACGACCTGCCGATCGAGGAACTGAAGAACTTCCGCAAGCTGCACTCGAAGACGGCGGGCCACCCCGAGGTGGACGTGACCCCCGGCGTCGAGACCACCACCGGCCCGCTGGGCCAGGGCATCGCCAACGCCGTGGGCATGGCGCTGGCCGAGAAGCTGCTCGCCGCCGAATTCAACCGCCCCGGCCACGAGATCGTCGACCACCACACCTACGTGTTCCTGGGCGACGGCTGCATGATGGAAGGCATCAGCCACGAGGCCTGCGCGCTGGCCGGCGCATGGCGCCTGAACAAGCTCGTCGCGATCTACGACGACAACGGCATCTCCATCGACGGCCAGGTCGCGCCCTGGTACATCGACGACGTCGCCGCCCGCTTCATCGCCTACGGCTGGAACGTGATCGACAAGGTCGACGGCCACGACATCGAGGTCGTCGACGCCGCCATCGAGGAAGCGCTCAAGAGCGCCACCGCGCCGACGCTGATCGTCTGCAAGACCGTCATCGGCAAGGGCTCGCCCAACCGCGCCGGCACGTCCAAGGCGCACGGCGAGGCCCTCGGTGCCGACGAGATCGCGCTGACCCGCAAGGCGCTCGGCTGGGATCACCCGCCGTTCGAGGTCCCGGCCGACATCTACGCCGCCTGGGACGCCAAGAAGGCCGGCGCCGCCGCCGAGGCCGAGTGGCAGACCGAGTTCGACGCCTACGAGGCCTCGCACCCCGAACTGGCCAGGGAATTCATCCGTCGCATGGCCGGCGAGCTGCCGGCCGACTTCGCCGAGATCGCCGCCGACGCCGTCGGCAGCGCGCACGACAAGGCCGAGACGGTGGCCTCGCGCAAGGCCAGCCAGCAGGCGCTCGAGATCTTCACCGCCCGGCTGCCCGAGATGCTGGGCGGCTCGGCCGACCTCACCGGCTCCAACCTCACGAACACGAAAAGCACGCCGTCGCTGCGCTTCGGCCCCGAGGGCGAGGTCATCAACATCGAGCAGCAGATCGGACGCCACATCAACTACGGCGTGCGCGAGTTCGGCATGGCCGCGATCATGAACGGCATCTGCCTGCACGGCGGCTACATCCCCTATGGCGGCACCTTCCTCACGTTCAGCGACTACAGCCGCAACGCGATCCGCATGGCCGCGCTGATGAAGCGCCGCGTCATCCACGTCTTCACGCACGACTCGATCGGCCTGGGCGAGGATGGACCCACCCACCAGTCGGTCGAGCACGCGGCCAGCCTGCGCCTGATCCCCAACCTCGACGTCTGGCGTCCCGCCGACACCACCGAGACGGCCGTGGCCTGGACGATGGCCCTCGTGCAGAAGCACCGCCCCAGCGCGCTGCTGCTGTCGCGCCAGAACCTGCCCTACCTGCCCAAGGTCGACGCCGACGTCATCACGCAGGGCGCCTACGTGCTGGCCGAGCCGAGCGAAGTGGGCCTGAACCGCAAGGCCCAGGTGGTGCTGATGGCCACCGGCTCGGAAGTGCACCTGGCGCTGCAGGCGCAGGAACAGCTGGCCAGGCTCAAGATCGCGGCGCGCGTCGTGTCGGTGCCGTCGACCAGCGTGTTCGACCGCCAGACCGAGTCGTACAAGGTGCAGGTGCTGCCGCGCGGCATCCCGCGCGTGGCCGTCGAGGCCGGCGTCACCGACTTCTGGTGGAAGTACCGCGTCGACGCCGTCGTCGGACTGGACCGCTTCGGCGAGTCGGCCCCGGCGCCCGACCTGTTCAAGTTCTTCGACATCACGGCGGACAACATCGTCGCCGTCGCGCGCAAGGTCGTCGGCAAGTGACCTTGCTGCGATGCGGGGATGAAAGTTCCCGCGCCGTAACTGCCTGAAGGCACACTTCGACCGTCGCCCCGGATTTCCTTTACTTCGAGAGCAAGAGAGACATCGACATGACCATCAAGATCGGCATCAACGGCTTCGGCCGCATCGGGCGCATGGTGTTCCGTGCCGCCGTGCAGAACTTCTCCGACATCGAGGTCGTCGGCATCAACGACCTGCTGGAGCCGGACTACCTGCTGTACATGCTCAAGCACGACTCCGTGCACGGCCGTTTCAAGGGCGAGGCCTCGATCGACAACGGCACGCTGATCGTCAACGGCAAGCGCATCCGCCTGACCGCCGTCAAGGATCCGGCCGAGCTGAAGTGGGGCGAGGTCGGCGCCGACATCGTCGTCGAGTCCACCGGCCTGTTCCTGACCAAGGAGACGGCGCAGAAGCACATCGACGCGGGCGCGAAGAAGGTCATCCTGTCGGCGCCGTCCAAGGACGACACGCCGATGTTCGTCTACGGCGTCAACGACAAGACCTACGCCGGCCAGGCCATCATCTCCAACGCCTCGTGCACGACGAACTGCCTGGCCCCGGTGGCCAAGGTGCTCAACGACACCTTCGGCATCAAGCGCGGCCTGATGACCACGGTGCACGCGACCACCGCGACGCAGAAGACCGTCGACGGCCCGTCCAACAAGGACTGGCGCGGCGGCCGGGGCATCCTCGAGAACATCATCCCGTCGTCGACGGGCGCGGCCAAGGCCGTGGGCGTCGTGATCCCGGAGCTGAACAAGAAGCTCACCGGCATGTCGTTCCGCGTGCCGACGTCCGACGTCTCGGTGATCGACCTGACCGTCGAGCTCGTCAAGGAAGCCAGCTACGACGACATCTGCAATGCCATGAAGGCGGCGGCCGACGGCCCGATGAAGGGCGTGCTGGGCTACACGGACGAGAAGGTGGTCTCCACCGACTTCCGCGGCGAGGCGCGCACCTCGGTGTTCGATGCCGACGCCGGCATCGCGCTGGACAAGACCTTCGTCAAGGTCGTGGCCTGGTACGACAACGAGTGGGGCTACTCGAACAAGGTGCTCGAGATGGCACGCGTCGTCGCAGGCTAAACTGCCACCCCAGGATTCGCGCGAACCCTGCGCGAAGCTGAACGAACGGCCCGCTCGCGGGCCGTTTGCTTTTTTCCGGGGAGAAGTGGGCCGGGCGTGACGTATGCCGCAGCGGATACGTTCGTTTGCGAAATGCACGGACGAATGTCCGGCTGGATGCAGGCGGGCAACGCGTTTCCAACCTGGCTCCCACTAGACTCGGATCGATCACAAGGCCTCGCGTGCGGGGCGAACCAACCTTTCGGAGAGTGCGATGGCACGCATGAGTCGACTGCTGAGTGCGGTCAGCCTGGGCATCGTGGTGACGACGGCCGTCGGGGCGGCCGTCGTCGCCGTCGAGAGCAATCCGGTGCGCAAGGCGCCCAGCCACCTGGTCGAGCCGGCCGGCAACGGGCGCGTCATCGTCAAGTTCAGGGAGCGCTCGTCGATCCTGTCGGCCACCGGCCCGTCCGCCAACGCCAACGCCGGCGCGGCCACGGGTCCGCAGAAGGCCGCCGTGCTGGGTTCGCGGCTGGGCCTGGCGCTGACCGACGGCCGTATCCTGGGCCCGCGCACGCAGGTGCTCAAGAGCGCGGGCTTGAACTCGACCGCGCTCGCCGCGGCCGTCGCCAGCGACGCGGACGTCGAATGGGTCGAGGTCGACCAGCGGCGCTTCGTCCAGGCCGCGCCGGTCAACGACCCGCTGTACCCCGACGGCCTGAGCGTCGCGACCGCGCCGAACGGCCCGGTGGCCGGGCAGTGGTACCTGCGCGCCCCGACGTCCACGGTGCTGGCCAGCATCAACGTCGAGCCGGCCTGGGCCCTGACCAAGGGCTCCACGTCCGTCGTCATCGGCGACATCGACACCGGCATCACGTCGCACCCGGACCTGAACAGCAAGATCCTGACGGGCTACGACTTCATCGCCGACGTGCCCACCGCCAACGACGGCACCGGCCGCGACGCCGACCCGTCCGACCCGGGCGACTACGTCACGGCCGCGGAGAATTCCAACAAGAACGGCAGCTTCTTCGGCTGCAACGACAACGGCACCGGTGCCGCCGTGGCCGAGAACAGCACCTGGCACGGCACGCAGACGGCCGGCATCCTGGGCGCGGCCACCAACAACGCGATCGGCATGGCCGGCACCGCCTACAGCGTGCCGGTGGTCCCGGCGCGCGCGCTCGGCAAGTGCGGCGGCTACGACTCCGACATCCAGGCGGCCGCGCAGTGGCTGGGTGGCATCGCCATCAGCGGCGTGCCCGCCAACGCGCATCCCGTGCGCGTCATCAACATGAGCCTGGGTTCGCAGGGGGCCTGCACCAATGGCTACATCGACGCGTTGACGGCGCTGCGGAACAAGGGCGTGGTGGTCGTCGCCGCGGCCGGCAACGACGAAGGCCTGCCGGTGGGCACGCCGGCCAACTGCAAGCCGTACTCGACGGACGCCAACCAGACGCCCATCGTGATCGCCGTGGCCGGCCTGCGCCATGCCGGCACCAAGGTCGGCTTCTCCGACATCGGCCCCGAGGTGACGATCGCCGCACCGGGCGGCAACTGCGTCAACTCGACCGGCGCCTGCCTGTACCCGATCCTGACCACGACCAACACGGGCGCCACGACCCCGGGCCTGCCCACCTACTCGGACGGGCTGAACAACCCGAGCCTGGGCACCAGTTTCGCGACCCCGATGGTCACGGGCACGGTGGCGCTGATGCTGTCGGTCAACCCGGCGCTGAGCAACGCGGACGTCGTGCGCATCCTGAAGTCGACCGCCCGCACGTTCCCCACCACCAGCGACACCTCGCCGACGCCGCCCGTCTGCACGGCGCCCACGGCCAGCAGCCCGGCGCAGGACGAGTGCATCTGCACCACCAGCACCTGCGGCGCGGGCATGCTCGACGCCGGCGCGGCGGTCCGGCAGGTGTGGACGGAAGCCGGCGGCGCGGTGATCTCGCCGGTGGCGGCCATCACCGCCTCGGCCATCACCGTGCAGGCGCCCAACACGCTCACGCTCAGCGGCACCGACAGCACCACCAGCAGCACCGGCGCGGCGATCACCGGCTACGCCTGGTCGATCGACAACACGGCGGTCGCCACGCTCAGCGCCACCTCCGGGTCCAGCGTCACGCTGACCGGCGTCGCGGCGGGCACGGCCACCGTCACGCTGACGATCACCGATGCGGACAACCGCACCGCCACGGCCACCCGCACGATCACCGTGACGGCGGCCGCCGCGAGTGGCGGCGGTTCGAGCGGCGGCGGTGGCGGCGGCGCGGCGAACCCGGCCTGGCTGCTGGCCCTGGCCGTCGCCGGCCTGCTGCTGCGCCCGCGCAAGCGCGCTTGACGCCCGCGCGCGCCATGCCGGCGCGCCTGCACGAACGAACAAGGCCGCTGCAGCGATGCAGCGGCCTTCTTGCATGACGACGCGCGGGTGACAGGCCTCGCGAGCTCGACGAACGCTTGGGCACGGCGCATCGCTCACCGTGATCCTGCGCGCAGGATGACAGCCTGGTCAGGCGCGCGCCTCGGAAGACGGCCCGCCCTGCCGAGGACCGCCCGCTCCGCCCGTTCGGAGTTTCTCCGCTGCCCCGTCGGGCGGCGCTGCGTGCCGCGCTCAGGTATTGGACGGCGCGTCCGCCGGGCAGGCGTCGAAGCGCTGCCCCACCACCGCGCGGCGCCACGAGGCGTCGGGCGCGTGGATCTGCATGTGACGCAGGACGATGGGCGCGTCCAGCACGGCGACGCGCGCCGTGCGTACGCCGCGCTTGTTGAGTTCCTCGAGCTTCTTCGCGGCGTCGGCCTGGCTGGTGAACTGGCCCAGCGACAGCCCCGGCGCGAGCGCCACCGGCGAGTTCACCGGGTCGGCCTTCAGGTCGAGCTTGCGCAGTTCGGCGGCCTTCTCCTGCCGGGCGTCCGCGTCCGCGAACTTGCCCAGGTAGACGATCCAGGCGCCGCCCTTGGTCTGGCGGCGCTCGCCGATGGCCGCCTCGGACAGGCCGGCCTTGCCGAGCGCCGTCTTCAACGTGGCGAACTCCGCATCGTTCAGCGGCGGCGTCTCCGAGCATGCCAGCGCGGCGCCGACAGGGTGCGCCAGGCCGGCGGCGCTCGCGGCCGGCAGCGCGGCGTCCGCCGCGACCGCGTCCGGCGCGCTGGCGGACACCGAGCCGGCCGAGGCCGCCGAGCCCGCGCGCCGTGGTGCCGACGCGGCCGGGAGGTCCGGCAGCACCTGCACCGCGTCGGGCATGACCTGGTGGTTCAGGCGCTGCGGTTCGCGGTCGGACTGCAGGGCAGTGGAATTGTCGTGCAGCCACCAGTACAGGACGGCGTTGACGAGCAGGAACAGGACGACGAGGGCGCGCAGCATCAGACCGCTCCCGCGAGCCGCACGCTCACTTCGCCGCTGACCACGCGCCGCGTGCGGCCGTCCGCCGCCACCTTCAGCGCGCCGTCGGCGTCGACCCCGGAGGCCACGCCCTCAGGCATCTCGGCGTCCGTGGTGCGCACGGGACGGCCCAGCAGGATGTCGCGTCGCGCATAGGCGTCCTGCAGCGGCGCGAAGCCCGCGTGCTCGAAGGCGAGCAGCGTGCGCGCCAGCGGCTCGCCGATGCGCGCCAGCGCGTCCTGCGGCGTGGCCTCGGGCCAGATCTCGGCCAGGGTCGCGGCGCCGTAGTCGGCCTCCGCCACGGGCTGCGGCAGCACGTTGATGCCGATGCCGATGACGGCGGCGCGCTGCGCGCCCACCGGCACCGACTCGATCAGGATGCCGCCCAGCTTGCGGCCGGCGCGGGGCGGCGCGTCGGGGCCGGCCTCGCCTGGGTCACCGGACGCTTCGGACAGGATCAGGTCGTTGGGCCACTTCAGGCCGATGCGGTGGCCCTGGGGATCGAGCGCCTCGGCGATGGCCAGGCCCACGGCCAGCGACAGGCCCGACCAGTCCTCGCGCTGCAGCGGCAGCGCCAGCGAGAACGTCAGCGACGAGCCGGGCGTGGCGTGCCAGCGGCGCCCGAGCCGGCCGCGCCCGGCCGTCTGGTGGATGGCCACCAGCATCTGCGGGGCGAGGTCGCCCACCCGGCCGCCGCGGCGGTCCTGCTGCACGCGGCCGGCGTTGCGCAGGCGGTCGGTCAGCTCGCTGTTGGTCGAATCCAGCGTCTGCACGACCTCGATCGACAGTCCGGGCAGCAGCGGTACCATGGCCTGCCACAGCGCCTCTGCGCCCCAGTGCGGGCGCGCCGGGCTGGCCGGCGGGCGAGGGGAGGCCTGGGGTTCGATCATGGGCGTCTCGGGTGGCAACCGGCGGCGCCTTGAAACGCCCCGGTTCGTTCGCAGATTCTCAACGTTTCGGGGACAGCATCGTGCCGCGGCAGCCGCGGGTGCCGCAGCGGCACTCGAAGCGCTTCTTGAGCGCGGGCGTGTAGCGCTCGTCGATCACGAGGCCGTAGTCGTAGAACAGTTCGTCGCCGGCCTTGATGTTCTTCTTGGCGGTGATGAAGATGCGGCCGTCCTGTTCGTCGGCGAAGCAATTGGGCGTGCAGGCGTGGTTGATCCAGCGCGCGGCGTTGCCGCCCACGTTGGCGTCCAGCACCCAGCCGTCGTCGACGTGGAAGTAGAAGGTGTGGTCGGGCTGCGACGGATCGTGCGGGTGGCGGTCGAGCGCCTGTTCCCACGTGATGCGTTCGCCGAGGTACTCGATGAGGACCTCTCCCTTGGCGATGTCCCGGGCGGCGAAGACGCCCTTGCCATGGACCCCGCTCTTGCGCACCTGGATGCGGCGGCCGGCGGGAACGGTATGGTTTTGCGCTTGCAGCTTCGACGTCATTCGGTACATTGAAATTGTGGGCGCGCGCGTGTACGTGTGCGGGCGCGCGCGAGAGATGCATTTTAGGCAGGGCTTTCGGAAGGCCCCGCGGTCCCAAGGTAAATAAATGACAAAGACTCTGATCATCGCGGAAAAGCCCAGCGTCGCGCAGGACATCGTGCGCGCGCTGACGCCGACCGCAGGCAAGTTCGAGAAGTTCGCAGAGTATTTCGAGAACGACCGCTACGTCGTCACGTCCGCCGTCGGCCACCTGGTCGAGATCAAGGCCCCCGAGGAGTTCGACGTCAAGCGCGGCAAGTGGAGCTTCGCCAACCTGCCGGTGATCCCGCCGCACTTCGACCTGGCGCCGATCGACAAGGCCAAGACGCGCCTGAACGCGGTCGTCAAGCTGGTGCGGCGCAAGGACGTCACCGAGCTCGTCAACGCCTGCGACGCGGGCCGCGAGGGCGAGCTGATCTTCCGCCTGATCGCCCAGTACGCCGAGCCGGCGCGCGGCAAGCTCGACAAGCCGATCCGGCGCCTGTGGCTGCAGAGCATGACGCCGCAGGCCATCCGCGACGGTTTCGAGAAGCTGCGCTCCGACGAGCAGATGCTGGGCCTGGCCGCGGCCGCCCGCAGCCGCTCCGAGGCCGACTGGCTGGTGGGCATCAACGGCACGCGCGCGATGACGGCGTTCAACTCGCGCGACGGCGGCTTCTTCCTGACGACCGTCGGCCGGGTGCAGACGCCGACGCTGTCCATCGTGGTCGAACGCGAGGAGAAGATCCGCCGCCATGTGCCGCGCGACTACTGGGAGATCAAGGCCACGTTCGACGCGCAGGCCGGACAGTACGACGCCAAGTGGGTCGACCCGGCCTTCAAGAAGGACGACGACCCCGACCGCCGCGCCGACCGCGTCTGGGACAAGGCGCGGGCCGAGGCGATCGCCGCCGCGGTGCTGGGCCAGCCCGGCAAGGTGACCGAGGAATCCAAGCCCAGCACCTCCGCCAGTCCGCTGTTGTACGACCTCACCAGCCTACAGCGCGAGGCCAACGGCCGCTTCGGCTTCTCGGCCAAGACCACGCTGTCGCTGGCGCAGGCGCTGTACGAGAAGCACAAGGTGCTCACCTATCCGCGGACGGACTCGCGCGCGCTGCCCGAGGACTACCTGCCGGTGGTCAAGGACACGCTCAAGATGCTGTCGACGGAAGACCTGCCGGGCCCGTTGCGCGACCTGTCGCCGCACGCGGCCAAGGCGCTCAAGGAAGGCTATGTCAAGCCGACCAAGCGCGTGTTCGACAACGCCAAGGTGTCGGACCACTTCGCCATCATCCCGACGCTGCAGGCGCCCAAGTCGCTGTCCGACATCGAGGCCAAGCTGTACGACCTGGTCGTCAAGCGCTTCATCGCCGTGTTCTTCCCGAGCGCCGAGTACCAGGTCACGACCCGCCTGACGCAGGTCGCCGAGCACCGCTTCCAGACCAACGGCAAGGTGCTGGTCAACCCGGGCTGGCTGGCCGTGTACGGCAAGGAGGCGCAGGACGACGACGCCACGCTGGTGCCGGTGCAGCCGGACGAGATGGTGCGCAACGAATCGGTGGAGGCCGTCGGCTCGAAGACGCGTCCGCCGGCGCGCTACAACGAGGCGACGCTTCTGTCGGCGATGGAGGGCGCGGGCAAGCTGATCGACGACGAGGAACTGCGCGAGGCGATGTCCGAGAAGGGCCTGGGCACGCCGGCCACGCGGGCGCAGGTGATCGAAGGCCTGATCCTCGAGAAGTACATGCTGCGCGAGGGCCGCGACCTCATCCCGACGGCCAAGGCGTTCCAGCTGATGACGCTGCTGCGCGGCCTCGGCGTCGAGGACCTGACGCGGCCCGACCTGACCGGCAACTGGGAATACAAGCTGCTCGAGATGGAACACGGCCGCCTGTCGCGCGACGCGTTCATGAGCGACATCGCGCAGATGGCCGAGCGCATCGTCAGGAAGGCCAAGGAATACGACCGCGACACGATTCCCGGCGACTACGCCACGCTCAGGACGCCTTGCCCGAACTGCGGCGGCATCGTCAAGGAGAACTACCGCCGCTACACCTGCCAGGGGCCCAAGGGCGACGGCGAGGGCAGCTGCGAGTTCTCGATCACCAAGATCCCGGCCGGCCGCGCGTTCGAGACCGAGGAGGTCGAGCAGTTCCTGCGCGACAAGAAGATCGGCCCGCTGGAGGGTTTCCGCTCCAAGGCCGGCTGGCCGTTCACGGCGGAGCTGCGCCTGGTGTACGACGACGAGATCCGCAACTGGAAGCTCGAGTTCGACTTCGGCGAGGAGAGCAAGGAGGGCGACGGCGAACCGGTGGACTTCTCCGACCAGGAGTCGCTCGGCGCCTGCCCGAAGGATGCCGGCCGCGTGTTCGAGCACGGCACGTCCTATGTCTGCGAGCACGCGGTGGGCGCGCATGTCACCTGCGACTTCAAGAGCGGCAAGATCATCCTGCAGCAGCCCGTCTCGCGCGAGAACATGGCCAAGCTGCTGGCCACCGGCAGGACCGACCTGATGGAGAACTTCGTCTCCAACAAGACGCGCCGCAAGTTCAAGGCCTTCCTCGCCTACGACAAGAAGGAAGGCAAGGTGAACTTCGAGTTCGAGCCGCGCGCCGCCAAGGCGCCGCCGGCCAAGAAGGTGGCGGCCAGGAAGAAGGCGGGCGACGAGGCGTGAGCGAAGGGTGGCGCGGGGCCGGCCCGGCCCTGCGCACGCCGCCTGTCATGGTGCGACGTCGCGCGGGATGACACTGCGTCGGCTTCGGGGTGACGTCTTGCGTCTGCCCGGCGTCGGTCTCTCAGTAGATTGCCGTCAGGCCCAGGCCCCAGAAGCTCGCCTCGATGTCGGCGCCGCCGTACTTCTCGAAGCGCTCGTAGACGTAGCGGCCGTCCAGCAGCAGATGGGGCAGCAGCTGGTAGGACACGCCCAGGACGAGCGCCGGCATGGCGTTCAGGCCATCGGACGTGTGGCCGCCGGCGCCACTGAAGCGCGGGCGCATCGAGTAGCGCGCGCCGCCGCCCAGGCGCAGCTTGTCGTTGAGCGGGTACCAGAGCGTGGCTTCGAGCGGAATGCGCGTGAGGTGCTCGCTGCCGCCGCCGCCCGACATGTTGCCGGTGACGTGGATGCCGGCCGTCAGGCGCAGCGACAGGCCGTTCGGGTCGATGGGGAACTCCGCGCCGGCGAAGGCCTCGTAGCGACCGCTGAGATTGCCCTTGACGGTCGAGCCGTCAGGGTTTGTGAAGCTGCCGTCGTCGCTGGCCACGGTGCCCGTGACCAGCACGCCGGCCAGCGGGCGGATGGCGGCCGGCGCGGCGGCTGGCGCAGCCTCCTCGGCGGGCGAGGGCGCGGCATGCGCCGGTGCGGCGCAGGCGGCGGCCAGCGCGAGGACGGCGGCCGGGCGGCGCAGCGCGAACGGGAGAATGTGGCGTGTCATCGGGACGATTCCTGGCTGGTCGGGGCGCGCACGCGCGCCCACGCTGGCGCGCAAGGCGCCGACGAGCCGGAAAGGTCGCGACGGAAGGCGGCTGGCGCGCCGGGCGGCCGCACCCGGGTGGCGGGTGGGCGGCGGCGCGGGCAGCGCGGCGGGGCGTCGGGCCGGCGGCGCCAGCGATCTTACCGGGCTCCGGTGAAGCGCCGGCGTGCGCCGCCGTGCGGCGTCAGAAGTAGTAGTTGAAGCCGATGCCGCCGTGGCTGCCGTCGATCGTGTAGTCGATCGGGGTCGTGCCGTCGGCGGCCACGCCCTTGACCTTGTACTTCTCGCTGACGTAGCGCAACTGCAGGCCCATGGACGGCGTGATCAGCCACTCGCCCATCAGGATGGCGCCCAGGCGCGAGTTGAAGTCCGCGTTGCCGACGTAACCGGCGCCGTCGCTCGTGAACTTGGCGGCCGCGGCGTAGCGCAGGCCGGCGCCCAGGCGGAACTGCGGGGCCACGTTGAACAGCACGATGCCTTCGATCGGCCAGCGCTGGAAACGCTGGTTGCCGTTGCTGGCGCTGGTGTTGTCGAAGTGGTAGCCGACCGTGCCCTGGAAGCCGATCGGCGAGCCCTTCTCGTGGTATTCGAGACCGCCGTAGACCTGCAGGAGGCCGCCGGCGGTGATGTCCTTGGAATAGCCGTTGGAGTATTCGACCGAGGAGAGCTTGTCGCCACCGCCGGTGACGGCGACGCCGATGAGCGGGTGGATGGGATTGTCGCTGTCCAGGCCGGCATGGGCGAGCGTGGGGACGAGCGCGGCGGCCGCGAGGGCCAGCGGGGCGAAGATGGGCTTCATGTGATCTCTTTCGGATGCCTGGTTGAGACGCGGCGCGGAGGCCTCCCGCGCGCCGTGCCGCCGGCCCGGTTCGCATCGTGCGAGCCACCGCGGCCCGCGAATGTTAGCGAGCGGCCGTGGCGCGGCGGCTGGCGCCGTCGCGGCGATCCCACACTCGCCGAGAGACGAAAACTCGCGCGCCGTGGAGGACTTGGCGGCTGGCGGACAATCGAGCCATGTCCGAAGCCGATGTCGCCGCCACCCTCGATGCCCTTGGCGCCGCTGCCCGCGCCGCCGCTTCGCGCATGGCCGCGTCGCCGCGCGCCCGGCGCGACGCCGCCCTGCGCGCGCTCGCGGCGCGCCTGCGCGAGGCCGCCACGGAACTCGAATCGGCCAACGCGCAGGACCTGCGCGCGGCCGCGGCCGGCGGCGTCAGCGGGCCCCTGCTCGATCGCCTGCGCCTGGACGCGCATGCGCTCGACACCGTCATCGCCGGCTGCCTGCAGCTGGCCGAGATGCCCGACCCGATCGGCGAGATCACCGGCGTCACCCAGCGCCCCAGCGGCATCCGCGTGGGCCGCATGCGCGTTCCGCTGGGCGTGTTCGGCATGATCTACGAGAGCCGGCCCAACGTCACCATCGAGGCGGCGTCGCTGGCCATCAAGAGCGGCAACGCGTGCATCCTGCGCGGCGGCTCGGAGGCGATCCGTTCCAACGTGGCGCTGTGGCGCTGCGTGCAGCGCGCGCTCGCCGACGCCGGCCTGCCCGAGACGGCGGTGCAGCTGGTCGAGACGACGGATCGCGCGGCCGTGGGGCGCCTGATCGCGATGCCCGAGTTCGTCGACGTCATCATCCCGCGCGGCGGCAAGGGCCTGATCGAACGCGTGGCGCGCGAGGCGCGCGTGCCGGTCATCAAGCACCTGGACGGCAACTGCCACACCTACGTCGACGAACGCGTCGACCTCGAGCTGGCCGTGCGCGTCACCGACAACGCCAAGACGCAGAAGTACAGCCCGTGCAATGCCACCGAGTCGCTGGTGGTGCACGCCGCGCAGGCGGCGGCGTTCCTGCCGCGCATCGGCGCGGTGTTCGCGGCCAAGGGCGTCGAGATGCGCGGCGACGCGCGGGCGCTGGCGGCGCTGAAGGACGTGCCCGGCGCGAAGCTCGTGCCCGCGCAGGACAGCGACTGGGGCGAGGAATACCTGGCGCCCATCGTCAGCATCCGCGTCGTCGATTCGCTCGACGAGGCCATCGCCCACATCAACACGCACGGTTCGCACCACACCGACGCCATCCTCACCGCCGACCACCCGAGCGCGATGCGCTTCCTGCGCGAGGTCGATTCGGCCAGCGTCATGGTCAACGCCAGCACGCGCTTCGCCGACGGCTTCGAGTACGGCCTGGGCGCGGAGATCGGCATCTCCACCGACAAGTTCCACGCCCGCGGCCCGGTCGGCCTCGAGGGATTGACTTCGCAGAAGTGGATCGTGCTCGGCGAGGGCGAAGTGCGCGGCTGAGCGCTCAGCGCAGCAGGATGCGCACGCTGCGCACCTGCGTCGCCTGCAGGATCGAGAAGGCGTGGAAGTCGGGCGCTAGGGTGCCGGGCACGCTGTCGATCGCGCGCAGCGTCACGTCGCAGCGCGTGACCGGGGCGGCCGGGAAGGCGTCCTGGTCCCACTCGAGGCTGGCCAGGAAGGCCTGGACGTTGAACTGGAAGTCGACGCCGCTCGCGTCCATCTGCGAGAACGACTGGCCGTCGGGTACGCGGTTGCTCGTCTGGTTGCCGTTGGCGTCCGTGCACACGAAGCTGGTGCTGAAGGCGCCCACGTCCAGGGGGCGCGTGACGATGATCGGCACGGCGGTCGCGCCGATCGCAAAGACCTGGTTCGTGCCCGGCGTCGCGAACGAGAAGGGCGCCGGCAGCGTCACCGTGCTTGTGACCGTGCCGCCCGCGCGCCGCAGCTGGAACGCGTAGTCGCGCGCGGTGGTCGGTTGCGGCGCGATGTCGGCCAGGTAGGGCTGGCCGAGCGTCAGCAGGTCCAGCAGGAAGTCCCACGCGCCCTCGCGTGACAGGGCCATGCGCGTCTGCTGGCCGCTGTCGACGAACCACAGCGTGTCGCCCTCGAGTTCGACGTTGTGGAAGATCGAGCCGTCGGTGTTGAAGCCGGCCTGCGCCTGGGTGCGGGTGCCGTCGTCGACCACGTACATGTACGCGGTGATCGCGCCGGTGGAGAGGGTGTCGGACGGCACGCAGGCGCCGCCGCAGTTCAGGCGCACGTCGGGCGAGGTGCCGCCCGGGTCGGGCACGACGCCGCCGCCGCAGGACGCCAGCGTGGCCAGCAGGCCCGAGGCGGCGAGTCTCGCGATCGGGCGCCTGGCATGTCGAGCAGGGATCATCGCGGGCTCCAAGCGCGGCACGACGCCGCGACGCGGTCTGCATTCTGGAGCCGCCCGGCCGCCCGCGCGACCCCCTGCCTGGAGGGGGCCGACGGGCATGCGCCCCGGCGCAAGGCAGCGCCGGGCCAATCCAGCGACAATGGCCTCTGCCCGACCCGCCCGCCGACTTCCATGATCGACCCCCGCAGCGCCCTGGTGCTCTTTTCCGGTGGCCAGGATTCCACCGCCTGCCTCGCCTGGGCGCTCGCGCGTCACGCGCGCGTGGAGACCATCGGCTTCGACTACGGCCAGCGCCACCGCATCGAGCTCGACTGCCGCGCCGGCGTGCGCGAGGGCCTCGCGGCGCTGAACCCCGACTGGGCCGCGCGGCTGGGCGACGACCATCTGCTCGACCTGTCGCTGCTGGGCCAGGTCTCCGACACCGCGCTCACCTCCGACCGCGCGATCGAGTTCGAGGCCAACGGCCTGCCCAACACCTTCGTGCCGGGCCGCAACCTGCTGTTCCTCGGCTTCGCGGCCACCGTGGCCTACCGGCGCGGCGCGTCGGTGCTGGTGGGCGGCATGTGCGAGACCGACTTCTCGGGCTATCCCGACTGCCGCGACAACACGCTCAAGGCGATGCAGGTCGCCCTCAGCCTGGGACTGGCGGCGCCGATGACGATCGAGACGCCGCTGATGTTCCTCACCAAGGCGCAGACCTGGGCGCTGACGCGTTCGCTCGGCGGGACCGCGCTCAACGAGCTCATCGTCGAGAGGACGCACACCTGCTACCTGGGCGAGCGCGGCGCCCGACACGCGTGGGGGTATGGCTGCGGCACCTGCCCGGCCTGCCAGCTGCGCGCCGCCGGCCACGCCGCGTTCCTGGCGAGCCTGGTCGACCCCGCATGACCTCGCACTGGCTGTTCCAGCTGGTGGTGCTGGCAGTGCTGCTCGCGTGGGTGGTGGGCGCGTACAACCGGATGGTGCGGCTGCGCGCGGCCATCATCTCGGCGTGGGAGCAGATCGTCGCGGCGCTGGTCAAGCGCAGCGAGGCGATGGCCGGGGTGGTGGAGGCGGTGCGCGAGCCGCTGGCCTCCGAGGCCGCGACGCTGCAGGCGCTGGCCGAGGCCGACGCGAAGCAGCGCGCGGCGGCCGACGGGGTGCGCCAGGCACGCGCCCGCATCGCCGACGTGTCGCTGTGGGTCAATGCCGAGGCGGCGGTCGCGTCGCCGGCCAGCCGGCTGCGCGCGCTCATCGAGCTGCAGCCGGCGCTGGTCCACGAGTCCGCCCAGGGCCCGCAGCTCGCGGCCGCACTCGCGGCGTGGCGCGAGTCCGAGCCGCGCCTGCTGTTCGTTCGGCAGGGCTTCAACGACGCGGTCGACCGCTACAACACGGCCATCCATCAATGGCCGACGCGCCTCATCGCATCGCCGCTGGGCTTCCGTTCAGCCGGCCGGATCTGAGGGTCGTGTCGGTTCGGGGCTTGGCTAGACAGGTATGCACCTGAGTAGAGCAGGGGCATTGCGCCGCACCTCGATGTTGCGGTCGCGTCACATTTCTGGTGCCTGAGCGATCATCCAGCGCGCTGGCCCGCTGACGTGCGACCAGTGTTTTCTGCACGGAATGCGGGCCATTTCGTGGGATTGCGCACGAAATCCTGGAGGATGCGCGCGCTAGAGGATTACCCGTTGAGGGTGAGCACGAGGGTTGCATTGGGGAAACCTTGGTTAACCTGCCGACCACTTTTCTTACAGCTCCCTTCAGGACTTCAATGAACGAACACATCTCGACGCGCGCTCGCGTGTTCCGACGCTCCCTGCTGGCGATGGCCTGCACCTGGGCCGCCGCACCGGCCTTCTCGCAGACCGCCCCCGCGGCGGCCCCGGCGGCCTCCGCCGCCTCGGCGCCCGCAGCGGCCGCGACGGAAGCGCCGGAAAGCGCGCAGCAGGTCGTGGTGTCCGGCTCGCGCATCAAGCACGACACCTTCAGCAGCCCCGCTCCCGTCCAGATCATCAAGAGCGAAGACTCGGCGCTGGCCGGCATCACCACCGTCGGCGGCATCCTGCAGAGCACGGCCGTGACCGGCGGCCAGGGCCAGATCAACAATGCGTTCGGCGGCTACGTCACCGACGGCGGCCCGGGCGCGAACACGCTGGGCCTGCGCGGCCTGTCGCCCACCCGCACCCTGATCCTGCTGAACGGCCGCCGCCTGTCGCCCTCGGGCACGCGCGGCTCGGTCGGCGCGGCCGACCTCAACGTGCTGCCGGCCTCCATCGTCGACCGCATCGAGATCCTGAAGGACGGCGCCTCGTCCATCTACGGCTCGGACGCCATCGCGGGCGTCGTCAACATCATCACGAAGAAGGACCTGTCCGAGTTCACGGTGGAGGGCGGCACGTCCCAGACCACGCACGGCGGCGGCAACCAGTACAACTTCTCGCTGTCGGGCGGCATGGTCACCGACCACGCGCACTTCCTGGCGTCCTACTCCTTCGAGGAGCAGCAGGAGCTCAAGCTGGGCCAGCGCAGCTGGGCCAGCTGCGGCAACGACTACACGCGCGACTTCGACGCCGACGGCAACCCGTTGCCCTGGGGCAGCGGCGACTTCGTCGACCCGGTGACCGGCAAGCCCAAGTGCTACCCGATCACGGCCACGGGCTCCAACGGCGTGACGATCAACACCATCGGCACGAGCAAGACCGCAGGCCAGGCCGGCCCGGGCACCCCGGCCGCTTCGGGCTACACGCGCTGGCGTCCGAATTCGGGCGTCACGACCGGCCTGGTGGGCTACGAGGGCGTGAGCCTCCAGAGCCGTGACACCTTCGACCCGCGCATGCTCAACGAGTCGCTGCTGTCGCCGTCGAAGAACCACAACCTCTACTTCCAGGGCGGCATCGACCTGCCGGCGCTCGGCGACACCACCGAGTTCTACTGGGAAGCGATGTACAACCGCCGCGAGTCGGCGCAGGTCGGCTATCGCCAGCTGTCGCTGGACTATGCCAAGGGCAGCCCGCTGATCCCGGACAACCTGGCGTTCAGCACCGTGCTCGGCCCGACCTCCATCAGCAACGGCAACAACGTCGGCGTGCGCGCCTTCATCGGCACGGGCAACGACCACTCCAGCCAATCGGTGAACTTCACGCGCGCCGTCGCAGGCCTGCGCGGCAACTTCAGCAAGATCAACTGGGACTACGACGTCTCGCTGACGCACAGCGAGAGCCGCGGCACCTACGCCTTCGACGGCTTCCGCACCGATCGCCTGGCGCAGAGCCTGGACGTGGTCGCGGACGGCAACGGCGGCTTCAACTGCGTCGACCCGTCCAACGGCTGCGTGGCGGCGCCGAAGCTGAGCTCGGCCGTCGTCGGCGGCCACCTGCCTGCCGCGTGGCTGAACTACGTCTTCGACCCGAAGATCGAGGGCGTCACGAAGTACAAGGAAGACGTCCTGACGGCCTCGACGACCGGCGACATCTACACGCTGCCGTACGGCAAGCTCAAGGGCGCGTTCGGCCTCGAGTACCGCCGCAACTTCATCGACGACGTGCCGTCGGAGGACATGCAGACCGGCAACATCTACAACTTCACGTCGTCCACCGAGACCCGCGGCAGCGACTCGGCCAAGGACGTGTTCGGCGAAATCGAAGTGCCGGTGCTCAAGGGCCTGCCGTTCGCGCACGAACTGACGCTGAACGGCTCGCTGCGCCGCTCCGACTACCGCTCGTACGGCCCGGGCACCACCCACAAGTTCGGCGGCCTGTACGCGCCGGTCAAGTGGCTGTCGGTGCGCGGCACGATGGGCACGTCCTACCGCGCCCCGGCGCTGTTCGAGCAGTACGTCGGCGCGACGACGGGCTTCCTGTCCGCCTCGGTCGACCCCTGCAACGACTGGGACCAGAAGACCGGCAACCTGGCCACCAACTGCGCGGCCGAAGGCCTGCCGACCGGTTTCCAGCAGACCAACGGCGTGACCGACATCACCTCGGGCGGCCGCAGCGCGGGCCTGAAGGCGGAGACCTCCAAGAACAACTCCTGGGGCATCATCCTGCAGCCGGACATGCCCACGGGCTGGGGTGACCTGTCGCTCGCGTTCGACCACTACAACATCAACGTCAACAACGGCATCAGCCAGATCGGCTACAGCAACATCCTGTCGCTGTGCTACAACGACCCGAACTTCCGCAGCTCGGGCAGCTATTGCCGCCTCGTGACGCGCGATCCGTCGTCGCACGCCCTGACGATCAACGACAGCTACATCAACGTCGCCAGCAACCTGGTGCGCGGCAACGACTACAACCTGCGCTACACGAACAACGTGGGCATCGGCAAGCTGACGGTCGACGTGCAGGCCACGCAGTACCTGATGCAGGCCAGCAAGCTGTTCTCCGACGATCCGTGGACCGACGCCAACGGCATCATCGGCGCGCCGAAGTGGTCGGGCGAGCTGGACCTGAAGTACGCGGTCAAGAACTGGAGCGTCTACTGGAGCACGGAAGTCGTCGGCAAGACCAACGAGTACGCCTACCAGCAAGAGGATCCTGCCACCAGCACCCTCAAGCTGACCACGCCAACGTATTTCCTGCACTCGGTGTCGGTCTCCTACGAGGAGCCGGTGAGCAAGTGGAAGGCGACCATCGGCGTGCGCAACGTGTTCGACAAGAACCCGCCCGCGATCTCCTCCGGCTACGACAACCGCATCGGCACCGCGCCCCTGTACAGCGGTTACGACCTGTTCGGCCGTCGCATCTTCGTGAGCATGTCCAAGAGCTTCTGACCGGCGACGGTTCGACGCACAGCGCCCTGGCAACCCCGGTTGCCGGGGCTTTTTCCTTCCCGAGATTCATTCGATGAAGACATTTCTCCTGCGATCGGGCATGACCGTCCTGGCCGCGACGGCGACGGCCTCCGTGTGGGCGGGCACGCAGGCCACGACGACCGAAGCGACGCCGATCAAGGCGCCGTCGATCGCGACGCTGGCGCAGTTCCCCGCCATGACGGGCTTCCAGCTCTCGCCCGATGGCAAGCACATGCTGGCCATCCAGAGCGAGGGCGACAACCGCAGCATCCTGGTGTGGGACACGGCCAGGCTGTCGGCCAAGCCGACCTCGATCGGCTCCCGGAGCATGCAGATCAGTGCCGCATCGTTCCTGAAGAACGACGTGCTGCAGGTGCGCATGACGCAGCCCTACGACCTGCGCACCGATCGCGTGGTCAAGACCTTCATCAGCAAGCTGCTGTTCACCGACCTCGAAGGCAAGGAATGGACGGAGCCGATGGCGGCGGTCGCGGCAGGCCGCTCCAGCGGCGAACAGCTGGAGGACGCGCTTTCCAACCCCACCGTGTTGAGCCGGCTGCCCAACGATCCTGACAACGTCGTGCTCGAGAGCAGCGACCACGGCCAGGGGCGCGCCGTCTTCCGCTACAACGTGCACACGCACGCGGCCATGCGCCTGATGCGCCTGAGCGACGTCGACAACCAGGTGTGGATCAACGCCGCGGGCCAGCCGTGGGCCAAGTCGCGCGGCAACACCGACGACAAGGGCGCGTTCATCGCCATCGACTTCCGCGAGCAGGACGGCGAGTGGCGCGAGCACTTCCGCAGCTATGTCAAGGATCGCGACGAGGTGAACGTGGTCGCCGCCGGCACCCGGCCCGGCACGGCGGTCATCCTGAGCAATGTGGGCCATGAATTCGCCGGCCTCTACGAATACGACATCGCCGCGAAGAAGGTGACGGCGACGCTGTTCGAGCACAAGTACTTCGATGCGAGCGGCGTTCGTTCCCTGCGCGCCGACGGCGGCGCGGGCAAGGACGGCTACGACGGCTTCACCTTCGAGGGCGCGATGGGCGACGACGATCTCTGGGTCGACCCCAAGGTCGACCTGTTGCTGCGCGGCGTGGCGCAGGCGCTCGGCATCCACGAGACCAACCAGGAGCTGGTCGGAGTGGCCAGCGGCGCGAAGGCCACGGTGCGCGCGTTCGACGGCGTCTCGGTGCGCCTGCGCCAGTTCATCCCCGGCGAGGTGCCGACCTACCTGATCCGCGTCAGCGGGCTCGCCTATCCGACCGAGGACTACCTCATGCGCGGCCAGAGCCTGCAGCTGCTGGCCAAGGAATACCCGGCCATCGACAAGCGCGCGCTCGGCACCTCCAAGCTCGTGTACTACCCGGCGCGCGACGGCCTGAACATCCCGGCCTACCTGACGACGCCGAACCCGCAGCTGTGCGGCCCCGGCCCCTACCCGGCGGTCATCCACCCGCACGGCGGTCCATGGGCGCGCGACACGATGGACTACGACTGGTCGGCCTGGGTGCCGATGCTGGCCTCGCAGTGCCGCGTCGTGCTGCAGCCGCAGTACCGGGGCTCGACCGGCTGGGGTCGTACGCTGTGGTTCGCGGGCGACCGCGAGTGGGGCCAGAAGATGCAGGACGACAAGGACGACGGCGTGAAGTGGCTCGTGGCGCAGAAGCTGATCGATCCGAAGCGCGTCGCGATGTTCGGCTTCTCATACGGCGGCTATGCGGCCTTCGCGGCCTCGGTGCGGTCCAACGGCCTGTACAAGTGCGCCATCGCCGGAGCCGGGGTGTCCGACATCCAGCGCATCTGGGCCGGCTTCTACAAGAACCCGTTCTACCAGGAGCACCAGGAGAGCACCGTGCGCGGACTGAGCCCGCTCACGCTGGCCGACAAGATCGAGATCCCCATCATGGTCTACCACGGGGATCGCGACCAGACGGTGCCGCTGATCCAGTCCCAGCTGTTCGTGGACAAGGCCAAGTCCGCCGGCAAGCCGGTGGAGTTCCACGTGCTGACCGACTACGCGCACGGTCCGGCATGGAAACGCGAGACCAACGCCGAACAGCTCAAGCTGATCAGCGATTACCTGGGCAAGGGCGGCGGCTGCGCCGGCGGCCTCTGAGCGACGGGCGGGCGCGACCGCCGGTCGGTCGAGCTCGCCCTTGCCATGGCCTCGCCTGCCGCCGCGCCGGGCAGGGCGGCGGCGGCCTCAGGGCTGGCCCATGATCGCCGCCGTGGCGATCATCTCGTCGAGCAGCGCCGCCGTGGCCGCGCCAGGCACCGACCACGGGTCGAGGTTGCCGAGTTCGGAGTACTTCAGGATCAGGCCCGGGTTCAGGCGCGCCATGTTGACCTGGCCCATGGACCAGCCCGCGAAGCGACGCTCGCCGATCTCCTCGAACTGCAGCAGCGTGACGTCGGTGTGGCGCGCGTCGGCCACGATGCGGTTGTAGCGCCGGCTGACCGCCTCGCGCCCGCCCTCGAGCACCTGGATGAACAGGCGGCCGCTGTTGCACAGGCACAGCGCACCGGTCAGGCCTTCGCGGGCGTTCGTCGCGCGCGACTTGCGCAGGATGGCGGCCACTTCCTCGTTGTCCAGGTTGGCCGCCGCGCGGCTCGCATACATCAGTCGCACCAGCATGGCGGCTCCTCAGGCGGTCTTCTTGGACAGCAGCGACAGGAATTCGCGGCGCAGGTGCGGGTCCTTCAGGAACGCACCGCGCATGACGCTGTTGGTCATCGCCGAATCGAGGTCCTTCACGCCGCGCCACTGCATGCAGAAGTGGTCGGCCTCCATCACGATGGCCAGGCCGTCGGGCTTGACGCGCTCCTGCAGCACGTTGGCCAGCATCGTGACCGCCTCTTCCTGGATCTGCGGCCGCGTCATGATCCAGTCGACAATGCGCGAATACTTCGACAGGCCGATCAGGTTCGAGTGCTCGTTGGGCAGCACGCCGATCCAGATGCGGCCCAGGATCGGGCACATGTGGTGCGAGCACGCGCTGCGCACCGAGATCGGGCCGACGATCATCAGCTCGTTCAGCCGCGTGACGTTGGGGAACTCGGTGACCGGAGGCATCGGCTGGTAGCGGCCGCGGAACACCTCGTCGACGAACATCTTGGCCACGCGCTGCGCGGTTTCCTGCGTGTTGTGGTCGGAGTCGGTGTCGATCACCAGCGCCCGCAGCACGGCCTGCATCTTCTCGGCCACCTCGGCCTTGAGCTCCTCGGTCTCGCCGGGGCGCACGTACTCCGAGATGTTGTCGTTGGCGTGGAAACGGCAGTCGGCGCCCACCAGCCGGTAGCGGATGCGCTCGGACGCGGGCAACGCGGCCAGGTCGGCCTCGCTGCGGATCAGCGTCAGCGAGCGTGACGTGGCGTCGCCGGCGTTGGGCGTGGCGTCGGACGGCGGGACGGGAGTGGGCATGGAGCGGCCTGACCTGGGAAAGCTTTCCGGGCGGGTATTTTGCGCCGCCGCCGCGTTTCGTGCCCCCGGCGCGCCATCCGGCCCTCCTTCGCGCGGGACATCGGGGCGGCGGGCGGCCGGGTCGCGTCCACCCCACAGGTTGTCCGTCCCGACAAGGCGCCGACGTCCGGCGGCAACCCCCGCTCGTTAGACTGGCCGGGTGAATCCCGACGACTCCTCCCGTGCCACGCCCGCCGGCCAGGCACCGGCGCTCGCGCGCCTGCTCGAACAGACCGCCGACGCCGTGCAGGCCGTGCGCGGCGGCCGCTCCCTCACCGACGTGCTCGCCACCGTCCCCGCACCGCTGCGGCCGGGCACCCAGGCCCTGTCCTTTCTCGTACTGCGCCGGCTCGGCGCCGCCGAGGCCCTGCGCGTCGCGCTCGCGCCGCGCCGGCCGCCGCCCGAGGTCGAGGGACTGCTGCTCGGCGCGCTCGCACTGCTGTGGCCCGACGAGGCGCCGCCGTACCCGGACCACACGCTGGTCGACCAGGCCGTCACGGCCGCGCGTCGCCGCGCGCCGCGTTCGGCGTCCTTCCTCAACGCGGTGCTGCGGCGCTTCGTGCGCGAGCGCGACACGCTCGTGGCCGCCGCGCTGCAGCAGCCTGTCGCCCGCTGGAACCACCCGCAGTGGTGGCTGGACCGCCTGAAGGCCGACTGGCCCGCGCACTGGCAGGGCATCCTCGCCGCCGCCCAGGCGCGCCCGCCGATGTGCCTGCGCGTGAATGTGCGCCAGGCCACGGGCGCGCAGTACCTGCAGCGCCTGGAGTCGGCCGGCCTGGCGGCCCGCCTGGTCGGGCCGCAGGCCATCGTGCTGGATGTGCCGGTGCCCGTCGATCGCCTGCCGGGCTTCGGCGACGGCGTCGTGTCCGTGCAGGACGCCGCCGCCCAGCGCGCGGCGGAACTGCTGGTCGGCGCCGGCCTGCCGCCCGGTGCCCGCGTGCTGGATGCCTGCGCCGCCCCCGGCGGCAAGACGGCCCACCTGCTGGAACTGGCCGACCTCGACGTGCTGGCGCTCGACGCCGACCCGCAGCGCCTCGCGCGCGTGGACGCGACGCTCGCGCGCCTGCGCCTGTCGGCGCAGACCCGCGTGGGCGATGGCCGCCGCCCCGCCGACTGGTGGGACGGCCGGCCGTTCGACGCCATCCTGCTGGACGCCCCGTGCAGCGCGTCGGGCATCGTGCGCCGCCACCCCGACATCCGCTGGCTGCGCCGCGCCGAGGACATCGCGGCGCTGGGCCGCGTCCAGGCCGAGCTGCTCGACGCGCTGTGGCCCACGCTCAAGCCCGGCGGCTGGCTGCTCTACGCCACCTGCTCGGTGTTCCGGAGCGAGGGCGAGCAGCAGATCGACGCGTTTTTGCAACGCCGCGGTGGCTCAGGCGCCCATTTGGACGGCCGCTCTCCCGGCCACCTGCTGCCGCTGCCGGACAATGGTTCCAGCGGGGCGTCCGGCTCCGGCAGCGGCGAAGGCCCCGGCGTCGCCGACGGCTTCTACTACGCGCTCTTGCGCAAGGAGGACGCTGCCGCCGGGAACTGACGTCGCGATCTCGTATCAACCGAAGCCACTTTCGCGTCCGCTGACGCCATTTCGCATCGCCACCGTGCACCCGCCCCTGGTTCGAACGCCTCACTGCTGGAATCGCCTCGTCCTCGACGCCCGCCGCGTCGTCGCATCGGCGTTGCTGGCCATGGCGTGCCTGCTTGGCGCGGGTCTGTTCGCGACGCCCGCGCGGGCGCAGGGCGTGGAACTGCCGTCGATCGTCGCCAAGCGCCAGGACGGCGGGGCGGTGCTCGACTTCGTGGCCAACCTGACGCTCAGCCGCTCCGTGGAGGACGCGCTGCGGCGCGGCGTGCCGGTGTATTTCGTGGCCGAGGCCACGGTCAAGAAGCCGCGCTGGTACTGGCGCGACGAACGCGTCTCGCGGGTCTCGCGCAGCTGGCGGCTGTCGTACCAGCCGCTGACCTCGGCCTGGCGCGTGAGCCTGGGCGCGTTCAGCCAGTCGTACCCGTCGCTGGAGGAGGCGCTGACCACCGTCACGCGCATCGCGCACTGGCGCGTCGCCGACTCCGGCGTCGACGCCACCGACCGCTACTACGTCGACTTCCAGTTCTACCTCGACTCCTCGCAGCTGCCGCCGCCGATGAGGCTGGACCTCTCGCTGCAGTCCGAGTGGAAGCTGAGCGTCGAGCGCACGGTGCCGGTCGAATAGGCCGCCCAGCCCGAACCGCCCCGTGGCTGTCGACGACTCGATGACCATTCGCCGGCGCGCATCGTTCGCGATGAGCCGCCGCTCGGTTCGCTTCGTCTGGACCGTCGCGATCCTCGCCTTCCTGGGCGTGGCGCTGGTGCTGGGCTTCGTCGTGTCGCTGGCCTCGGGCGAGCCGGCCATGTACGAGCGCAACTTCGTCTGGCTGTTCTGGCTCAACTCGATCGTCGCCGTCGCCTTGCTCGTGGTGCTGGTGGGCGCCACGATCCGGCTGGGCCTGCGCTGGCGCAGCGGCAAGTTCGGCAGCCGACTGCTGCTCAAGCTGGCGGCCATCTTCGCGCTGGTGGGCGTGGTGCCGGGCGCGCTGATCTACACCGTCTCGCTGCAGTTCGTCACGCGCACCATCGACGCGTGGTTCGACACCAAGGTCGACCAGGCGCTGGTGGCCGGCCTGAATCTCGGCAAGGGCACGCTGGACACGCTGTCGGCCGACCTCGTCGAGAAGGCGCGCAACGTCTCGATGCGCCTCGGTGACCCGCACGCGCCGGGTGCCGCGCTCGCCCTCGAGCGCATGCGCGACCAGATCGGGGCGCAGGACCTCGCGCTGGTCGCGGGCAACGGCCAGATCGTGCTGGCCGCCAGCTCGCGGCCATCGTTGATGCCCGATCGGCCGTCGGCCACGCTGATCCGCCAGGCCCGCGCCGCCGGCCAGGCGAGCCAGGTCGAGGGGCTGGAGGACGAGGCCTCGCCGGGCACGGCCGTCACGCCGCGCATACGGGCCGTGGTTCAGGTGCCTTCGAGCAGCCTGTCGCTGGACAACAGCGAGCGCTTCCTGCTCGCGGTGCAGCCGCTGCCGCCGGTCGTCGTCACCAATGCGCTGGCCGTGCAGGCGGCCTACCGCGACTACCAGCAGCGCGCCCTCGCGCGCGAGGGCCTGCGCCGCATGTACGTGGGCACGCTGACGCTGACCGTGGTGCTGGCGGTGTTCGGCTCGGTGCTGATCGCCATCACCTTCGGCAACCAGCTGGCGCGCCCGCTGCTGTTGCTGGCCGAGGGCATGCGCGCGGTTGCGGCGGGCGACCTCGGGGCCAAGCCCGTCTACGAATCGCGCGACGAGATCGGCGGCCTCACGCGCTCGTTCGCGCAGATGACCGAGCAGCTGGGGCAGGCGCGCTCGGACGTCGACCGCAGCGTGCAGGCCGTCGAAGGCGCGCGCACGCGGCTGCAGACGATCCTGGACAACCTCACCGCCGGCGTCATCGTGTTCGACACGAACTGGCGCATCGACACCGTCAACCCCGGCGCCACCCGCATCCTGCGCGTGCCGCTGTCGGCCTACCAGGGGCGCAAGCTCGGCGACGTGCCGGGCCTGGCCGAGTTCGCGCAAAACGTCGAACAGCGCTTCGAGCTGCACCTGGCCAGTCCCGAGGCCGGCGAGCGCGCGCTGTGGCAGGACCAGTTCGAGCTGAAGGTGGGCGACAAGGGGCCGGACCTGAGCCTGCTGGTGCGCGGCGCGCTGCTGCCCGACGATGCGCGGCTGATGGTGTTCGACGACATCACCGAGGTGGTGTCGGCACAGCGCTCCGCGGCGTGGAGCGAGGTGGCGCGCCGTCTCGCGCACGAGATCAAGAACCCGCTCACGCCGATCCAGCTGTCGGCCGAGCGCCTGCAGTTCAAGCTGGAGAACAAGCTCGCCGACCCCGCCGACCAGGCGATGCTGCAGCGTGGCGTGGGCACCATCGTGTCGCAGGTGCAGGCGATGAAGCAGCTGGTCAACGAGTTCCGCGACTACGCGCGACTGCCCAACGCCAACCTGCAGCCGATCGACCTCAACGCGCTGGTGGGCGAGGTGCTCGCGCTGTACGGCGACGCGCACGAGAAGGGCCATCTCGTGGCCAGGCTCGAGCCTGGCCTGCCGCAGATCATGGGCGACACCACGCAGCTGCGCCAGGTGGTGCACAACCTGGTTCAGAAC
>Ga0209258_100562_pt1 | contig 32244 bp, 28 predicted proteins | sample Araplaol_mTSA_r2_FD_184281 | JGI IMG/M metagenome (GOLD analysis project Ga0209258, IMG submission 184281) | Arabidopsis root microbial communities from North Carolina, USA - plate scrape CL_Col_mTSA_r2 (SPAdes) (version 2) | ecosystem: Host-associated > Plants > Roots > Endosphere | place: USA...
CACGTTGTCATCAACTACAGCCAGCTGATTTTGATACTGCAAGGCATTAGTTTAAGTAGAGTGCATTACAGGAAACGCTTCCGGCGAGAAAATATCAATCATTAACATCGTACTAACATCTAAGTTTATTTTGTTTGTAATCATTATTTGCAACCGCATGAACACCCCGGTTGCAAATAATGATTACAAACAGTTATACGAGATCTCCCAAAAAGAGAACAGGGATCTCAATTTTAAACTGCAGTAACTACAGCATGAATTACAACAGCTGAAGAAGATGATCTTTGGCAGCCGGCAGGAAAAGTTTATATCTACTGAAAATCAGGCAGCGCAACTGGCATTGGACAATACCATAGCCGGAATACTGGGCTATGACAGTTATATGGATTTTCTCCGCAATGCCGCTACAGTTTTCAGTTTCCATGAGCTCAGGATCAATATTCCGTTAGGAGTGGTCAACACAGCGTTATTGGACCGCCTTACGGGATGCTGGTATTGCTATAACAGTAATCTGCCGCTGACCGGCCCCGGTGTTAAAGAAGAGCGGGTAAGGCGTTCAGCTATGGAGATCTATCAATCAGGTGATGAATACCTGGTGGAACGCAGCGGTAAAGACAATCATATGTATTACGGCAAGATCACCGCCTATGACGACTACATTTTCATCATCATGAACAGTACTACTTTCATTCGCCAAAGACATTTTATTGGCAGGGTGCAGGATGCTACCCGCAAGCTGAAACAAAAAGATTTCAGTGTGAACCAGATGAATTTCGTAAGTACCTGCGTTAGCTTCAGCGAAGACCCGGTAGCGCTGAACGAAATATTCGACCGCGTAGCCGTAGGCGATTTTGAGAAGCTATCCGTTGATTTACCGCTAAGCAGCTCTGAATTACCGCCTCATATCTTGCAACAGCTTAAGAATAAAGGCCTGCACCAGATTTCTGATTATTGATTGTGTATTCACGCAAAGAAAAAAACCAAGGTTGTACCAGGTTATTTATCTAACGCTTTCAGAAAAAGAACGAATCCTTACATTGCTTACGATACATGCATCTATTATTTGCCGCAACTGAATAAGTACATGTATGAAATGTTTGGTATGCTGCCAAAGGCTTTAAAGTACAATAGTGATTTGATACAGGTATATTAGTTTGCCTGGTTCAAATTTTATACTACCATTTTAAGAGGTTGTAGCAAAAATAAATAAAGGGTCTGAGAATCGTCTAAATGGCGATAAGTCTCCATCAGGTACCTGAATAAAGAGAGCCTGTATCGTAAGTTCGATACAGGCTCTCTTTATTAATAAAAAAGCAATATCAGTGATTTGATACAAGTTTGTCCAGTCTGATATTTTCAACTTTGTGCTATCAATTTAAACAATTAAAAATAGTACAAATGAAAGAAATAGCGTTTCTGCCTTGCCATAAATCACTTTCGCATCATAAATAAAAAAAATATTTAACCTCCGCAATCAGAACAGTGTTTTGATACAAGTTTGCCGAGGTTCTTCAAAGCATCTTTGCATCACAATAATTAACAACACATTACAATGACAACTGTAAATAACACAAATCAGCGTTCAAATAATTTCCCCGAAACAAAAATTACAATAACCATCAATGCACAAATTGATAAGGCATTTAATTACATAGCCCCCATTAATTTGATGCACATCTTTCGTGGCAATGCTATGATACCGGCAATTACTGATACCAGTGTAAAAGAAGGCTGGAACAAAGCAGGGCTCACAAGAACAGTATTTTTTAAAGATGGTTCAACTTCTCAGGAAAGTTTACTAACAGTAAATGCGCCTGTTTCATTTTCTTACAAGAATGAAAACTTTACTTCTAAAATATTATCAGCACTGCTTAAAAGGCTTGAAGGCGAATGGCTGTTTACTGATTTAGGAAATAGCAACACCAAAATTGAATGGACATATAGGGCTGTTCCAACAAATTTTTTCGCAAAGCTATTCGTAAAACTGGTGCTTATGAAAGCAGTACGTTCTATGCTAAAAGATGCAATGGATATAATTAAAAATGATTTAGAGAGTGGACAATTGGAAGCAGGAACAACCTGGTAAACTCAACCATAAAAACAATGATTTGATACAAATTTACCCTCCGCTAAACTCTGGCATACCGGCCGTGCAGGCGAAACAAATAGCTATTCATATCAAACAATTCAATTCACAATTTAAAATAAACAAAATGAACAGAATATTAAAATTATACTTCTTGCTAAGTATATTCCAATTAAGCAGCACATCAGCAGTAAATGCACAAAACATTCCTGATAGCACCATGCAAAAAATTAATGGCTTCAGAGCATTCTATGAAACATTAGGTAAAGTTTACCCGGTTGATAGCACAGTTACAGAAACTGCAACAGAAATTGCAGGTGTAAAAAGTTATTGGTTTAACCAAAATCAACTAACTCAAAAAAGCATTGTAATTTATTTGCACGGTGGTGTATATACTTATGGTAACATAAATGCTTACCGGGCTATGTTAAGCCATTTATCCAAATCTTTAAACCTGCCGGTTTTGTATGTGGAATATTCTCTATCACCAGAACACCCCTATCCAACTGCCAATAATGAAATATTAAAAGTATATCAGGGAATAAAAAAGAAATACCCTGGTTACAAGATTACAATTATTGGCGATAGTGCAGGCGGAGGTTTAGCAATATCACTGGTAAATGATGCCCAAAAAGAAAAGCTGGCAATGCCTGATGCTTTGGCACTAATCTCCCCCTGGGTTGATTTGAAATGTGTTAATAATTCATACACTACCAAACAGGCTGTTGACCCTATCCTAAACAAAGGCTTCTTATACAGTCATGCTCAAATGTATGCAGGCAATAAAATGAAAGAAGCTGACCCAAGTGAAATAAAATTTAAAAAATTCCCACCGGTAATTCTGTTGGTAGGTACTGATGAAATATTGAATGATGACACTAAAAACTTTTATTTATACATTAAACCAATTCAGCCAAAAGCAAAAATGAAAGAGTTTGAAGGTCAAAAACATGTTTGGTTGTTTTCACATATTGATGCACCGGCAGCAGTTGAAGCAATATATGACATTAAGGAATTTTTAAAATAACGAGGATAAAAGAAAAGCAATTGCAAGTATCACGTTATTGACAGAGTGGGTGAACCGGAAGATATTGGCGGTGTTGTTGCACTCCTGAAGCGGGTTGGATGAATGGGCAAAGAATAGAACTTTCTGGTGGCATGATGGTTTGACAGCCTGGTGAATGTTCCTTCATTTTATAATGAGGGAACATTCAATCATTATAAAATAATTTATTTATAAAAATAAAACTATGGTTAACAACATAAGAACAATAGACAAACATCAAGGCGAACACATTGCCGTAGCGGGTGATACCTATAAGATTATTATTTCCGGAAAACAATCGGGAGGAGAATACGCAATCATTGATATGCAGGTCCCGCCTTGTGGAGGTCCTCCACCACATGCACACCCATCATTTCATGAATCATTTTATGTAGTAGAAGGTGAGATAGAATTTAAAACAGAAGCTGGAAGACACATTGCTAAAAAAGGGGATTTGGTAAATGTTCCCAAAGGCGGTGCAATACATGGATTCAAAAATATAAGCAAAAGCATGGCTCATTTATTATGTACAGTTATCCCCGCAGGTTTGGATGATTTTTTCCTTGAAATTGGTACGCCTGTAAAAGAAGGAGAATTTTTGCCAGTACCACATCCTGATGAAGAGGAGCTGAAGAAGTTGCGGGCAATTGCAGAAAAATATGGGCAGGTATTATATCCACCTGATTACCTGGATAGATAAACAAATTTTTAAACCGCTAATGGTAAAGTGGTGTGAGAAACTAATGCTTGAAAAGGCTTTGTAAAAGCCCTTTTCTTCAATTGGGTCCGATAGTGTCAAACAATTGAAAAAAACTCGCCAGAATCAATAACCGTAGTCTGGTTCAATGGTGTCGAACCAATTGTCAGGTGAATACCCTTTTAAACCGGGTAGCTCTTTTTCTAGATCTACCTAATGACCGATCCAAAATGGGATATAAAATTTATAAAACAAAAAACGCCGGGGTATTACCTCCGGCGTTTCGCCATTTTTTTTAATGCCCAGTAGTGGTAGATTTTCAAACCAAATGCTTCTGGCAATTAATAGTTTGTATAGATTAAATCAATAATAATCAGGGGAAACTAAAGGAAAAATTATTCTCAAAGGAATGATGAGGGATTTTTAATGGTTATGATTTAACTTTAATTGAAATTTGATTTTTACAAATAAAAGTTATGAACAGTGTTATCATTTAATGAATTTGATAAACGCTTTGCTACCGGCTCATCTCTTGAGCTGAAGGCTTTGTTGCCTGGAGGTATCCAGGATGAGATCGGCCATTTCAATGTATTTAATGTATCGAAAATCCGGCAGACTGTTTCGAACACACCCAGTGAACCTTATCAATGCCGCACTTTTTACAAAGTCAGTCTTTTAATGGGGCATTCAAAAATCGGATATCCTGATAGCATTATAGATCTTTTGCAGCCTACGCTTGTTTTTACCACACCCAAAAGTCCTGTAACGTGGCTACCGCAGGAACGTCAGTCAGGGATGTGCTGTGTATTTACATCGGAGTTTCTTCATCCAACCCGGAGTGGTGTAGTACTGGATGAACTGCCTATTTATAAATCACCGGAACATCCTGTATTCCCGTTGCAGAAAAGTGATCTAAGAAATGTAAAAGATATCTTTGAGAAGATGCAGACCGCCATCGCTTCTACTTATGCTTACAAATATGATCTGTTGCGTGCATATACCCTTGAGCTCATTCATCTGGGGCAACAGTTACAGTCAACAACAATGCTTCATCCTAATCACAGCAATTTTGCAAGGACAACATCCTTGTTCATTGAGTTACTGGAAAGGCAATTCCCAGTGGAAAACCCCCGGCAAAGAATTAATCTGCGAACTCCAAAAGACTATGCTGAAAAACTATCCATACATGTCAATCATCTAAACAAAATATTGAAAGAAACCACAAGCCTGACAACATCTGCATTAATAGCCGGAAGAATTCTACAAGAAGCGCAGATTCTTTTGCGTCAGACAAACTGGACTATCGCTGAGATTGCAGATAGTCTGGGGTTTTCAGACTTTGCACATTTTGCGAAGTTCTTTAAGAATGAAACTTCTATTTCTCCCGGGGTTTATCGCTCACAACCAAAAAGTTTGAATTATACATAAAATGGATTGATCCTGCTATTGTGCGCATTTCTCATTTATCGGAATTTTGTACTGTTCTTAAATCAAAACAGTATAACAAATGAGTTCTTCAAAAATTGCGTTAGTAACGGGTGGCAGCCGGGGTATCGGTCAAAATATTGCATTAAGCCTGGCACAAAAAGGTAACGATATCATCATTACATATCTCAGCAACAAGACGAGTGCGGAGCGAACTGTGGCCTCTATTCTTGCACTTGGGCGTAAGGCTGTAGCCCTGCCGCTCAACACATCGGATATGAAAGGTTTCGATGCTTTTGCAGAGCAGATAAGCGATACATTGAACACCACATTTGGAACGAGTCACTTCGACTTTCTGATCAACAATGCCGGTACCAGTATTCAGGCACCGATTAATGCTACTACTGAAAGCCAGTTTGATGAGATGATGAATATTCATCTGAAAGGGGTTTATTTCCTCACCCAAAAAATGTTACCGTTGTTACAAGATGGTGGAAGGATTGTAAATATTTCTTCTGCGGTATCGCGGGTCTCTTTCCCGGGGGCATCAGCTTACGCGATGATGAAGGGCGGAATAGATGTGTATACCAGATATCTGGCTGCAGAACTGGGCACAAGGGGAATATCTGCAAATGTCGTAGCACCTGGGGCTATCTTTGGCGGAGGGGCAATGGAGGATAATCCTGGTATACGGAAATTCGTGGAAGGAATAACGGCGCTGGGACGTGTAGGGTTGCCTGATGATATTGGTGACGTGGTAGCCTTCCTTTGTAGTAATGATGCTAAATGGGTGAATGGTCAGCGTATTGAGGTAACTGGTGGTATGTCGCTGTAGTTATTATGTTTACTTGTAAAAAAACCTCTTCTAAATTGATCTCATATCTACAGGTATCAAACCTGTATTAATTCTGAATATGATAGAATTGTTAAAAATAAGAAGATGTTTAAAAAACAAAACCCGCTCAAGTAGCGGGTTTACTTTTGGTGCCCGGTAGCGTAAGTTTTCGAACCAATTATTGTTGATTGTGAGCAAGTTAAACCTATCGCACACGTGAATTAAGAGTACTTTTTCGGAATGATTCGGTTCATGAGTGACCATCCTTAGCTTTTTAATCAACCCGGAATCACGAGGAATAGAGATCAATTTTGCAGGTTGTAACCAACAAAACTTACTTATTTTTAACTGTCTTAACCGACAGAATTATTAATTATTGTATATTTGAACCAGCAAATATACAATTATGGAGCCACTATTTCAGTACCAGGATAACTTATTAAGGGTTGTAGCTAACACATTTAGGCGCTACCTGCATCCGGAAATAAACTGGAAACAGAGAATGATTGCCATTAAAGGACCAAGAGGGGCAGGGAAAACAACTCTGATGCTACAATACATGAAATTTGATTTAAAAGCAGAAAAAACAAAAGCATTGTATGTTACTGCCGATCATACATGGTTTTACAATCATACTTTGTTGGATACGGCTATGGATTGGTATAAACATGGTGGTAGAATTTTATTCATCGATGAAGTACATAAATATCCTGCATGGTCCAGGGAGCTTAAAAATATTTACGATGGCCTGCCCGAAATGCGCGTTATTTTTTCTGCTTCATCGGCATTAGACATTTACCGTGGAGAAGCAGATTTAAGCAGAAGAGTGATAAGCTACTCCCTTGCCGGATTGTCTTTCAGAGAGTATCTTTCCTTTACTGAGGGGCTTACTTTTGATCCTGTAAGTTTAAATGATATACAGTCTGATCATAGGGATATTAGTAACAATATCGTGGAAAAAATTCAGCCGTTACCAGCTTTCAACAGATATTTAAGAAATGGTTACTTACCCATAATTGCAGAAGGTGAAGCAGAATATTTACCTAAGCTGGAGCAGGTAATCAACGCTATTGTAGATACAGACCTTGCATATATTGCCAGTTATAATGCAGGTACTGCAGTAAAAGTAAAACGGTTGTTGGGTGTAATTGCAGAATCAGCCCCGTTTAAGCCTAATATGTCTGCACTGGCACGTAAATTGGAAATAAATAGGGAATCCCTGTATGAATATGTTTACCAGCTTAGAGATGCAAGATTGTTAAATATCCTTTCAGCAGAAGGAAAAGGAGTTTCGAGGCTACAAAAACCAGATAAGATTTTTTTAGAAAATACGAATCTTGCTTATGCAATAGATACCCACCCGGATAAAGGGAATATCAGAGAAACTTTTCTCCTGAATCAATTAACGAATATCGGAACAGATGTTACATCACCGGTAGAAGGGGATTTTTTAATTTCAAATCTTACAATAGAGGTTGGAGGCAAATCAAAAACTGCTAAACAGGTAAAAGATGCAGAAAATTATCTCGTTGCAGCTGATGATATTGAAATGGGTTTTGGCTCAAAGGTTCCTCTTTGGCTATTTGGTTTTCTGTATTAAAGCACTGAATGGGATAAAAAGCTACGCGGTAAATGGGTTCATAGATAAAGTAAAACCTGGAAATTATAGTCACAGTGTTAAAGAAGACGAATGAATAGTTTTCGCTGTCTCCTTCTCTCTGAGTGTCAAAAAATGTGGGAAGAAGCGGGGGAAACCGACATTTTTTGACAAATACGCATAAAAAAAGGTTGTAAATCAATGATTTACAACCTTTGTATGGTGCCCGGTAGAGGTAAATCATCGAACCAAATGTTGTTAGTTATTAACAAATTGATTGCAGTACCTACTTAATCTTTAAAGTTATAACTAAGACAACGGGGACATGACAAGTCAAAGGTTCTTTTTACAAGTCAGGCGAAGACAAAATATTAGTTTTCCAACCCTAGATATACTTTTACCGCGGCATAATCGGACCAGTTTACTGAAGCTGCTGATCTTCCCTGGGTATTGCCGGGCACGATCATATATCTGAATTGTTGATGTTTTTTACCATTGGCAGTAAAAGTACTTAGGTTTGAATTAGAGTACAACGAAATCCCCTGTGCGTAAGCCGAGAACTGTATGTAAAGACCTGATGAAGCATTATATGGCAACGGATAAATGACAGGATTACTTGCATCGCTGGAATTGATGTACATTTTTACATCTGCGGTGTTCACCAGCGCCGAGGTGAGTTTAGGCACATCGATATCGGCAAAGTACCCCACCGTATCAATACCGCCTCCTGCTAAATGCACAGTATCAGGTTTAAACGACACATCCAGCCATGCTGAATAGATCACAGTGCCAGCGGTACTATCGCCTTTAGGACCGGCAGGACCTTGCGGCCCCTGTGCGCCATCTTTACCGCAGGATATCAGGAACATAACAAAAAAGAGTCCTTGTAGGAAAACTAACGGGTAAATAAAACTATTTCTTTTCATATAAGTTTGTGTTTACGGTATGAAGGATAAGAGTTTCATACCAAATTCAGGAGCGTTAAAGTACAAATTTTTATCACAAATTTAAATTGTGTAATACTTCATTCGCTGCAAGCAGGATTACAAATCATTAATCGGTTACACATTTTAATAAAACAAAAAAGGCGAGAGATTTTCTCTGCCCTTTTTTGTTGTGCCCAGTAGCGGAGCGTTTTCGAACCAAACAATATTGATAATAAATAAGTTATTCAATATCATGTCATATAGGTTGAGTGATAACGGCCGCAGTTATTAATTTTCTCGTATATGAACAACTATAAAAAATGCCTTTGGGTGATCACCCAATAAATCGTTTACGATAGTTAAATTGAAAGATTCCATTATTTGCAGCTTATTTGTGAGATAATCCCAAAGTAAATTATCCCACTATCACTAACTGTTTCAAAATTCTTTTAATACTGGTCACGAATTAATTGAATCATCGCTTTCATTTCATTTATCAATTCCGTATCTGATGAAAAACCAGTACTTAAAAACCGCTGTTTGCCATTAGTGTCAATTATAATTTTGGCTGGGATTCCATTGGGTTTATAGGCGGAAAGTGCCTCAAACATTTGCGGGTTGTCCTTTAAAGGTTTGTCCAGCAATACGTGGAAAGGGTACTTATTTTGTGTGATAAACCTTTTAATACGCTCGGTAGCACCATCCTGTTTTTCCTGTGTCGCAATAAATAAAAAAATCACATCTGGATATTGTATCATTAACTTCTTCATAGCCGGAAAAGAAGCCTTGCAGGGCAAACACCAGGTGCCCCAAAAATCCAGCACTACCATTTTACCCTTTAAATCAGCAAGTGAAACCGGTTTATCTTCCAAATCCCGCAAACTAAAATCAGGAGCATCTGTATTGGTCATTTTTGTTTTCAATTCCTTTTTAAGTTCTGATACAACATTTTCCTGAAGGCCGTCAAAAAATGCATCATAACCAGTTGCGTCCTTATTCATTTTGATATAAAGCGCATGCAGCAAACTATTCATGCCATCTGTAGATTTACCCGTTTTTGCCATTTGCAACAATAACGCATAAGCCCTCTCGTCGTAGTTGTTCAGCGTCAATAACGTTGCGTATCGTTCCACTGATGGTGGCAAACCCTCTTCGGGAGGTCCGTCAAAAGCTTTTTCCTGATAGTTTAGCGCTTCTTTATTTTTTCCAACGGCCTGCAGGGCCATGGCATACGTATCGCAATAAGGGTAATATGCAAAGCTCATGAAACGCTCCCAGTCTCCTGCTGCCATATATGCTGGCCTTGCTTTTGGATCATTTTTGTAAGAATTATAGAGATCTAATGTTTTTTTTGCGAGTGCTTCGGCTTTTGTTAGATCCTTTTTTTCCTGTATTAGGGTAATGGCTGCCATACTCATAAAGGACGTCTTGTTAAATTTGTTGCTCATCGAATAAATTACTTTTTCAAACTCCCTGTAGTTTCCGCTTTCCAGGTAATCCATGGCAACATTACCTTTCATCATATCAATAGTTTCGGCGTCTTTGCCGGCCAGCAAATGATTATCTTTGATAATTTTTTTCATCAGGGCCTGGCTTTTCGCTGGATTGTTTTCTTTGCCCATGTTTTTCATCTGTTGCACCAGGGCATCGGGTTGGCCTTGCATGGATAATGCACGGCAGATCGCTATACTGAAAAAAAAGAATTTAATTTTCTTCATGTTGTTTTTCTTTGCTTTACTATTGGCATTTGCTATATCGTAGATCTCTTTGAAATAATAACAGCAACCTGATGGCCTGTAATTTTGATTTGTTAAACCCCATGAATAAGGTATAACTGACAGGTTTAAATTAATGCCTGCAAACCCAATTCTCTGTTAATTAAAACTCACTCCGACTTTGTAAAAGTGAACGGTTCATTAGTTTGAACAGAGCTACCTACTATACTCACAATAATCCTGTAAGTACCTACTGTTAAATTAGGTACATACAACTTTATTTGATTAGCATCATTCGAAATTGATAAGCCATAAATGTTGCCTATGCCAGTTGCAAAATCAACAAACTTAACAAATGCAGCATTGCCTGGATTTACGTTTGCCAGATTTGTTCCTGTAATAGTCATTTCTGTTAAATAAGTTCCGGAATGAGGAGTGAAAGATGTTATACTGGGGACGATTACCTCAAATAAATCGTTCGCTGTGGCCGTCATGCCAGCCACCACAACCTTGACAGTATATTTTCCTGCGGCCGCACCTTCGGGCACCTTTGTATATAAGTCGGAATGGTCAGGCACACCCAGCTTGGCATCTATAGTAGTATTGCCAAATATGATCTGTGCTGTCTTGTACGATTTTCTGAACCCTTTGCCGCGTATATGATAATATTGTCCGGAGAAACCTGATTTAATGGTGATAGAATCAATAACAGGTGTTTTTAACTGAAAATCACTGGTTGACGTAAGGTTGGTAAGGCCGGAAATAAGTTGAATTTTAGCAGATGCTGCTTCTATTTCATCCGGCACAACGACCTTCACAGAAGTTTCAGCCGCACTCACAACCTGTGCTTGTACATTTCCGAAATTAACCGTTAAAGCATCAGGATTGGTATCAAGATGTTTACCCTCGAGCGTAATTGTATCCCCGATAAATGCAGTTTGAGGCGAAAAACTGGTGAAAGTCGGTGTTCCAGGTAGTATAACCTTGAACAATTCTGGAGCAGAGGCTTTCAATCCAGCCAAGCTTACTGAAATAGCATATTTTCCTGCTGGGATGCTATCCGGTACTTTTATGATTAAACCGGTATGACTTTGATCAATAGCGTTTAGCAGCTTGTCTCCAAAGTATATTTGTGTAAATTTGGTTGAACTGCTAAATCCTTTTCCTGTTATTATTACTTGCTTCCCTGCTACACCTGAATCACAGGAAAGAGATTGAATAACCGGTGCTTTCAGCTTGAAATCGTTAGCTAGTATAATCTCGTTAGTACCTGAATATAAATGAATTTTAACAGCCGATTCTTCAATATCATCAGGTACAACAACTTTTACAGATGTTTCAGATACGCTGATTATATCGACAAGCACTGTGCCGAATTGAATCAATAGTGCTCTAGGGTCGGTGCCGAGATTTTTTCCTGCAATGCTAATTGTATCTCCTATAAATCCAGTTAATGTGGAAGGATTTCCATTTGACGGATCGGTAGTTTTATCCTTTTTGCTACATGCAATAAAAGAGATTGTGTAAATCAAGACTAAAATAAAGGGGAATCTTTTTTTCATGGTTAATTATTTAAAATTTGAGCGGCTCGCTTTTGAGGGATAACCCGAAAGCTTATGTATAATAGAGCGATCATCTTTATTGTAATATTATTCAACCTGATCGTTCTGCTACCTATAAGACAAAGAATTTCCTAAACCTCCTACGTGATATGTTTATGATGATAAAATAAATTTATTGTCTTGATAAAATGGATACTCATTAAATAATTGATTAACGTTAATGTCAGAAAATTTCTAGCCCCTTACTGATAAGGATGCTGCATAATTCCTTATGGATAAAGAGGCTTGCCCGTCGGGACAAAAGCAACCTTTTCAGATAAGCAAGGACATTAGCGAAAACGTTGTGGGGTGAAGTCTTTTTCCGACCACTTACTTTTAATTTGATTATTGCATACTTCAATTTTATAAAAATTAATGAAGTGCGAAGTTCGCCTTAAAGAACACTTTATTTATTGATGTATGTTAAGAGTTTGATCCGGCTCAAAGATTCGGGTTTAACGCCTGAATAAGAAGCAATGTGGTTTCCCGGATATTGGGAGAACAGGCCTTTAAGTCTTCCTGATGCCGAATTTTTCAAAAATGACGTTTCCCGCTTACATTTGAAAAATCGGTCGATAAAAACCGCTGTTTGCCGTTGAATAAAACCGGGTAATCGGTGTAACCTTTAGCGTCCGGCGTATATAAAGTGGTGAAATCAGGTGCGTTTAATTCAGTTCCGTTGATGATGCGTTGCTCCAGGTCTGGGTTTGCTAAAAAGGCCCGGCCAAAGGCAATAAGGTCTGCATCCCCCTTGTTCAATTCGGCTTCGGCTTTATCGGCAGTGAAGGTATTACAGTATATTATTGTCCCTTCAAATTCGTTACGAATAGCTGCTAAGGTTTGTGCAGGAACCTGCGGATTAATGCTGATGTGTATATAGGCAATCCCGATGCGGTTAAACTCCCGGCTTAAATAAATGTAAGTTTCTTCAGTACTGTCGGCATCATAAGCCTGGAGGTCGCCAAGGGTGGAGTTAGGTGATATCCTTACACCAACTTTTTCTTTGCCGATAGCGTCCGCTACACGTTGCGTTACTTCCAGTGCAAATCTGGCTCTGTTCTCTATGGTTCCACCATAAATATCTGTACGGTCATTTACATTTGGGTTCAGGAACTGTTCAATGAGGTAGCCGTTTGCAGCGTGCAATTCCACACCATCAAATCCTGCGGCCATAGCGTTGTTGGCGGCTGTTACGTATCCGCTGATCACATCTTGTACGCCCTTGGTAGATAAGGCTACGGGAACCGGATAGTCCTGCATACCAATGGTATCAGTGTGCATTTGCCCTGCTGCCGCTATAGCTGACGCACCTACCACCTGAGCACCCTCAGGCAGATTTGCCTGGTGGCCAATACGGCCTGTATGCATCAATTGTAAAAATATTTTGGTATCGTTTTGATGTACTGCGGTTGTCGTTAATTTCCAGCCTTCGATTTGTTGAGGCGAAAAAATACCCGGGATACGGGCGTAACCCAACGCTTCCGGGGCAGGTGCTGTACCTTCCGTGATGATCAACCCTGCGCCGCGGCGTTGACCATAATATTCCGCCATGAGGGCGTTTGGTATATTACCGATAGCACGACTGCGGGTCATAGGGGCCATCACTAAATGATTCTTCAAATTCAGGGACTGGCTATTGTATGGCATGAGTAACTTTTTCATATCGTTTGTTTTTATGTTTTAAATGATATGTCAAAGGTCGCCAGGATTCCGAATTTAAAATAGCGCTCTTCGCCTAAAAAATAGTCCTATCCGCCTGATGCGTACTTTTTGGGCTTTTGCTGATGGTACCTCTCGAATAAGCGGGTGAAATGGCTTAAATTACTAAAGCCTAATTGATAGCCTGCCTCACTCACCGAATAGTTTTTATGCCGGAGCAGGTAAGCCGCTTCCTCCATCCGGGCCGTTTGATAATAATTGTAAATACTATCACCAAATACCTGTCTGAAAAGATCTTTCATTTTGGTTTCACTTAGACCGCCTAATTTAGCAAGGTCGGGCAGACTGGGAGGCTGACTAAGATCGCTGAGTATAGCTTTCCGTATTATAGAGAGCTTTTCTGCATCAGCTTTGTTTACTGGGCTATGTGCCGTAGATTGGCGGTTGTGCAGTTGATTAAACACGTTATATAGCAGCGTTTCCGCTTTTAGCCGATAGTAAAAGCTAGCGAACCCGTTCTCTGACTGTGGCTCTGACAACTGTTTGAGTGTCATTTGTGTTTCGGTTCCCATACTCTCATAAAAAAGAAAGCTTTCTATAGGATTCACAATGGCCTCAATTAATTTATTGGGCTGGCTGAGTTCGAGTAACGTTTTTAGACGTGAAGTGCTAATCCCGATCACTGTATAATAAATCTCCGTATTAGCCGGGAAAATAATCAGAGAGTCTAAGTTATTGGAGGCAATTTGTATCGCCATATCATTGTAACGACTAAAATTACGTTGTTTCTCGTCATCCGTAATTAGGCTTACGGGCTCCTCATTATTATAGAAAATTACGCTGATGAAGCTTGCAGTTTCTTTTGAACCTGTTCGTTTTAAGATCAATTCCTGGTTCAGCCGGTATCGATGTATCAGCAGGCGAAAGTCATTATTAAGATCAATGCGACGTACAAACCCTTCGCCGAGTGATGAAGGAATTTGTAGTTCGTTATTCACTACGGGTACATTCAGGACTTCTGCAAAGGCCGTCAAAAAATTAAACTGCGGTTGGGTAACGAACTCTATTAACATGTGTAGTGATAATGCTTTATTTAAATGTCTGTATTCATAATGAAAAATCACCTGGCATCACAAATATGGTTACTTAGCGCTCATTTCCTTTATTATTCTCTCCTGATGCTGAATCCCCCAGGAGGACATTTGATTAATAATAGGTTTGAGTGAATGGCCATATTTGGTCAGGTTATACTCAACTGTAATTGGCTCAGTCGCCAGCACCGTGCGCGTAACCAACCCATTTAACTCCAACTGCTGCAATTCTTTGAAAAGCAATTTTGCCGCGATGCCATCAATATTTGATTTAAGTTTCATAAATCGTTGATTGCCGAAACTAAGGGAACCAATAATCCGGATCTTCCACTTTCCAGACAAAATGTCCATAGTGTCACGGATCGTCATGTGGTGGGCTGAACAGACAGCTGGGTTAAGATTAAGCTTTTCTTCCATTTTAATTAATAGTTTCTTTGTAGAAACTGGTTTCCAAAAGCAAACCAATTACAAAAGTAAACTAAAGTGGACTTAGATTTGCCCTATCGTATATAAAAGCAAAAATAATGAAAGCAGTAAAAATCACATATTGGATCACTAATTCCTGTTTTGCCTTTATCACAGAATCAATGTTTGCGATATCAATTTCTATCATTTGGGGCGCGTTTTAAACATTTTCGCCTTTCGGTACCAATTTGTCATTTATCTTTGATATATATTAATAATTGCCGGTATGAATACAGAAAGCCGTTTGGTTGATGAGTTCACCACGCTGGACAGGGTGCTCATGGATGTCGTTGGGTTAAAAGAGCAATATGTTGCAGAATTCAGGCGAATTATGTTTCATAAGCGATTAAGCAAAAAAGAGTTTTTGATCAGCGAGGGCACTATCTGCAATTTTATCGGAGTTGTTATTTCAGGAGCTATGCGTTCATTTATACGCGCGGGCCAAACAGATGAATTTAATAATGATTTTTATTTTGAAAATGATTTTGTAAGCGCTTACACCAGTTTCTTAACTTCCCAGCCCACAAATTGTAACATTCAGGCCCTGACGGATGTGAATTTAGTTTACATCACCTCGGAGCAATATCAGGAATTGCTTTCACGGGATAACGAATGGTTTAAACTCGGCAAATATATATCTGAAACATTTTTTATAAGGAAGTGTAAACGGGAAACCTCATTTTTAAAGAATACAGCTGCTAAAAGGCTGGAAAGTGTACTTCAGTTATACCCGGGTATTGAGCAGCGGGTTTCGCAATATCATATTGCGTCCTATTTGGGCGTAAAACCTGAATCCCTGAGCCGAATCAAACTCTTAACATACATCAATAAATAACTGCAATTTAATGCGGAGGTTTGTACTTCATTTATAACTAACTATTGAAGTATGCCAATAATCGAATTGAAAGTAAGCAGTCATGAAGATCCTGTTTTAGCACAAGAACTCGTCAATGAAATTAGCCGTCTTACCAAAGAGGTTTTAAAGAAAAAGCCTGAAGTTACGGTAGTGACCGTATCATTTGTTCCAGATTATCTTTGGTTCGTTAATTCTGTATCGCTGGCGGAATTAAAAACAAAAAGTTTCGAACATAATATCAAAATATCGGATTATTGATTGTGTATTGACTATATCGTGCCCAATGATAATAACTTTTCGAACCAATTGATATTGATTATTACAATATTAGTTGATATTTAAATTCATTTTCCAATTATTCATAGTATATAAACAATTAAAGTGTTTATTTAAGATTCCCTATTTATTGAGTAAAATACAAACTAGTTGGTATTGTTTATCCCCCCATTATTTGATAACATTGGCCAATAAAGAATTGTAAAGGCAGCAAATTGAACTTTATAACCTCATCTAAATAAGGCTTATTATCCTTGGGACATGAAAGAGTAGGCTATCTACCTAAAACTCAAAAATGGAAAACGATTGTTGATGCAATAATCCGCGTCAATAATGATACAATTGCTGTTCCGGAAATTGCTAGTCAAACATTGAGAAATGTTAGTGAAAAATTTCTTGATTTAAAGAATGATTCGGCTTTTTTAGGTGCATTTAAATTTTTGGTAACAGTATCTCACTGTCAGAGAGAGGAAGATCCTATTAAGTTTCTGCAAGACCAAGGAATTAATCTCCCCAATTCGTCAGGATTATTCCATTTAAGTAAGGAAGTCAATAGCTGGATGGAACGACAAGGAGGATCGAAAGAGTATGCAACATTAGCAACGAAAGCATTAATTAATACTCTAACCAATTGGGTCAATAGGAACTCTACACAAGTAAATCTATTCACCTCTGAGAACAACATTTTAAATTCGTTGACTGGCCTTTCGGAAGGATCAGGGTTCTGTGATGTTTCCAGAGATTATTTTTCAAGATTTACTACTCATTATCTTAGTTATTTTTTAGATAGAGCAGCCTCTTCAAATATTAATTCCATACAAGGGCGAAATGAATTTTCAAATAGACTCAATAATCACATACACGAAATTTCTAATCATTCTTTTGAGACAGCAAAAATCGCGCAATCATTTTCAGCAGGTTGGTTAATAAAAATGCTAGAGATGAAATGCCTTCTGATAAAAAGGTAAGAGGATTTGTAGGTTATGTCGCTAAAAAGTTTTGTGATGAATTAATAAGGGAGGGGAGGAAATGAACAAAGGATCTAAACATATTGTCCTTTGTAATGGTGCTCAACTTCCCAAAGGGCTTAAGAAACGTGGTGATCAAATCTTGGAGCTCAATCATATACCAAGTAAGAATCAGAATGTGGTATGTAAGCTGCCAGAATTTGCACTTACAATAAATCATATTCCTCCAAAATGCAAGGATCTACTTGAAATTGCGTCCTATGTGTTTGCAGCTGATAGAAATATAAGTAGAGGTAATGCCTATGAAGAAGAATTTGAAAATTGGTCAAGAAATATTCATTTTGTTATTCCAGTTAGAGAGTATGATTTTTGGTCTAACATAACTACGAATGTATTACTAAGCGATTTGCTTGAATTTATGACAGGGGATTTATCCCATCAATTCACATTTATCACCGGAAAGGGTAATTTCCAAGAAGGCCGACTACATACATTCGATTAATTAAGGTTGGTTGAAATTTGATCTGACACAGTATGGAATTTATCTGAAAGGTAATTTTATAGTGGGAATTGAATTTATCCCGTCTGGAAAAGAAACAGACCTGATTGCGTATGAAGTGAAGTTAGGAGGATCCGCTAAAAGTTTTGTCAGGTCCAGAAGTCAGGGCGACTGGAGAGTACCACCCCATCATTATCGTATGTTTGTAACCGCACTGGTTACTGGTAACAGCAGAAAATGGCACCACGAAAATACAGATGAAAATGAATCTATACCTGCTTTTCGTATGTTCTCTAATACTGTAGGCGATAGTTTCTCCATTTTTGTAAAAGTTCCGCAGAATTATGTTAAGAATAAACATTACCCGGTAATTTATCTTTTAGATGCTAATGCTTATTTTGACCAGATCAACTATTCCGATACTAATGGAAAGAAATGGACATCATCTGTTGATGCGATTTTCGTTGGTGTGGGATATGCTGATTTTGTTCAGAACGATTCTTTGAGGAACAGGGACTATACCTATCCTGTAGCTTTGCCGGAAGATAGCTTTCGTATAAGCGGCGGAGCAGACAGGTTTTTAAGATTTCTTAGCAATGAACTAATCCCAGTTATAGACAGTACATATAGCACAGATACTATTAATCGCACAATTATTGGACATTCATTGGGAGGATATTTTTCGCTTTATGCTTTGACAAAAGAATTAGAAGACAAGCATTACTATTTTCATCATTTTGTAGCTGCAAGTCCTTCTTTATCTTACCATGAAGACTACTTGTTGAGCCGTTTGTCATCTTTGCGAATTAGTAATTCTGAAGCTATACGCAGGACGTTATATATTACCGTTGGAGGACTTGAGAATGCAAATCAGGTGAATACTATTGACAATAAAGAATTGGATACTTTTATTCAAAAACTAAAAATGGCTGACAAGGATATTGAAGTGCATAGTGAAGTATATCCTAATTATTCTCACATGGAAACTGCTGTCAGGACATTCAATGATGCCATACTTTGGTTGATAAAGAAATAGACGCTCAGAAATCTGTTGGTATTGACGGAACGAGTACGCATTATACAACATTGGGATAGAATTAATTCATAATAGATAGATGAACAGAGACTTTGTTATACGGCAAACCTGATGTTCTTAAAATTGCTTTGTTTTAACATTACTACTAATTTTCCATCGCTACCATCACGATATTAAGACGCGGTTTGAATCACCTGCATCCTCGTTATTTTACCATCGTCTTAACAATAAACGTTTTGAGAATATATATTCAATTATTACTTTACAGCAAAATCAATAACATGTTAGCCAAATCCTATACTCTTTTCACCTTGATATTTTTGTTTGCACACACAGCTTTCTCTCAAAAGAATCCGCACACTGTGCTTTGGAAGATTGATGGTCATGGCCTTAAACAGCCATCTTATCTACTAGGCACCGCCCATACATATGACGGAGCAGCTTTTATAAAAGCACATCCGCGCGTAAAACAATTGATGGACAGTACGACATTAATAATAGAAGAAATAGTCGATATACAAAGCCCTACTCTTGATCCAAATCAATTTTACTATCATGCAGATACTACCATTCGCACTTTTCTGTCTGCGGCCCAACATGATACGATCATCGAATTTTATCGCAGAAAATCAAACAACAGCGCGGAATTGCTTTCCAGGATTGAAACTATGCGGCCGCAGGTAATGCACCTGATGTATTTAGAGGTTAGCGCAGACACTACAACTCCACAACGCTCCCCCATCGACCAGTTCATACTCACACTTGCAAGCACAGATGGTAAAAAAGCGATAGGCCTTGAAAACGCCAGTGACCGCACCGCCAGCCTCGTTGGCACCATCAGTGATGAGAAAAGTTTTGCGCAGGTACTTAAGGAGATCAGGGAGGAAGAACAAGGTAAAACAACTCTTATTACCGCCTACGCCATTGCTTACGAACAAATGAATATAGATTATGTGCTGGATCATCGAATGGTTAACGATAATGGTGGCGTTGCATCCAGGAATGCAGCCTGGTTAAAAAAGCTACCCGCTCATTTGAGCCAGCAAAGCTGTTTTATCGCAGTAGGCCTGGACCACCTGAAAACAACCGCTGGTCTTATTACTGGCCTTCGAAAGCTTGGTTATAAAGTAACACCTTTAAAGATCTAGGTATACATTAATCTGGTTTCCATAAGATGAGGAGTAAATACAAGCTCACATACATTTTCTTTCAGGAAATTATAAGGATTAAGGGCACATAATTAAATATGGGGATTAGTGTCAAAGAGGGGGAATAAGAAATTTCCAGAATTTTTTCCCTGATTCCTGCCTGCTCTGACAGATTTACAACCTTTAGCCGGTCAATAAGATAATCTGAATCGATGGAATTGTTTACCCTTTAGGCAATTGTCATTAAGATTTGAGTTCCGTTAAGGCTTTCTGTTAAGTTTTTGGAATGGTAAATAATAGAAAAGATGCACAAAATCTCGTGTATCATTTCGTGTGTCAAATGTGTGTCAATAATAGGGGGAAAAAGCGGTTTTTTTCGACACACTTAAAATAAAAAATATCTGTAAATCAATTACTTACGGAGCTATATCGTGCCCAGTAACGGAACGTTTTCGAACCTGATTATTTTGATTATCAGTAGATTAGTTAGTCTTAAGTGTTAGTTTCGTGGTTTAAAATATTTTTTCGCATTTTTGATTCCCAATTGATAGGGCCATTTTCCTATAATGAATTTAATGCCCGGTTAAACCAGAAGATCTAACAGGTTAAGCAATAGATATTATACTTTTATATATTAAAACTCCGAAGGTACAATTTGGATAGCCCATTTACCATCGTCCTTGAGAATACCATATTCATGTTTAGTGGAGTTATTTATAAAACTTGATTTGTATGCAAACATTTTACCATTGTGGTAATTGGAAAGGTGATCATACTTGCATTCCAGAATAACTTTACCATGTTTGTCAATCAGGCCATAGCTCATGCCATATGAAAAAATGCCTTTTCCTTCATCTACCAATTGTTTCAATGTCTCTGAAACGTAAAATGGGTAATTGGGCCTATCGCCACCAGAAATTCCTGCTGGCGGTGTAGCATTGTCAATGTAGGAAAGATCTTTGGGGAAGGTGGTTACTACCTTTCCTGTACTATCGATCATGAGCGCTGGTTTACCATACTTTTCACGGACGAGTGCGTACCCTTTATAAACAACAGTAGCATCTTCATATTGTGGAGGTATAACGACTTCATTCGCTTTGTTAATATATCCCCTTAGTCCATCTTTATTTTCTACACATGAAAGGCCTGACATAAATCTTGAAGGTTCTCGGGAGTAGGAGTATGGAATAACGAGGGTTCCTTTCAAATCAATAAATCCCCAGTTGCCATCTTCGTTTTGTACAGCCGCAAGACCGTCTGAAAATGGTCGGGCTTTAGTGAAAGTAACAGGAATAATAAGTTGAAGATTTTTGTTGATAAATCCATACTTCTTTTTAAGATCGGATCTTATGGGAGTTAGTCCGTTGCTAAATGGAAGGAAATCGGATAAAGAAATAAAGGAGATGCCTCCACTTTTGTTGAGCGGTTGCACGATAGATATATACTTTTTGACATCAAACCTTACGATCTCTTTTCCCAATGTGTCTATATAAGCGACGATCCACGTACCCATTGGACTGGTGACCCGTGCAACAGTGTTATCCGTTGTAAATGGAAGGATGTCCATATATTTACCTGTACTTAGTGTCTTACCTTTAATACTTTTTATTACAATATTGTTTCCTTCCTCTGTATACATCGTTCCATAGCCGACATGAAGTATTCTGCTAAAATTTAATAAAGGAGCTTTTATCCCACTGGCAATAGTTTTTCCTTCAAGATCGATGATCGCATAACCATCATTCCTTTCTACTGTAAAATAATCATCAATAAATTTTGTTGTTAAGTTGTAAGGATCTCCCGAATAACCTATCACTTTGAGAGATTGCGCAATGGATGGGTAAAACGAAGTAATCAGGAAAGATAGTAGAATAAGTAACTTTCGCATAACGGAATTTTTATATTTAAAACAATGGGTGCCTTAGGGTCGATGATTGTTATTCAATAATACAAAATTTCCTTATAAAAAAGGCGCGTTATAATTCGGACAGCCCTAGGACCAAATGTCAGCATCGAGCTGATACCCAGTCCAAGAGCAAGCTCAGACTGTAATTTAAACAAAAACGCCGGAGATATTATCCGGATCTTCTTGCCGGAAGACTGGATGGCAAGCAGTTGTTCAATGTCGGCGGTGGTATTCGGGTGGAGACGGTGATAACCGATAATGTTTGCGTCCGTGGGCCGATCGTAGATGGTAATAGCGTTATGTTCAAACTGTTCGCCTACATAAGTATACTCATGTCGAACTATACAAGGAAACGCGATATTCTGTAAATGACTACAAACTGCACTCACTACATTCGCAGAGCTGTTATCAGACTCCATAAAACTATTCTTCATCCCCTGAAGATTCGAATATCCATTCATCCTTTACGGAAATGCGCCATGCGTATTTGCCATAAGGCAAATGGTAAAGTTGATTAATGCTGGGATCTTTTCTGGTTATTTCTTCCAGGCAAACTAATACACCGTCAGAAGGGTTAGGCTCCTTTTCACTATGAAATTGCCAGTCTCCATCATCATTATGATACACATGCAATATCGGATTACCATCTAAAAAATGCTTCGTAGTATACACACCTAAATTTCTACTTTCATAGAACTTAAAATCTGTGTTCCGGTCAAGTAATGGTTGCATGAATTGCAAATCGGGGTTGAATCCTTGCTCCCAAGGAAACAAAGATGCTTTGTCTGGCCATACCATTTGCAATGAAGGGTAATTGTCAGTGTAATAGAAGATATTACAAATTGCCATGTAGTCTGAGTGGTATTCCTTGTCGACCGTGAGGAATTGTACTGAATAATTTTTCAAAAAATCATCATAAAGAATCCCTGGATGTAAGGAGACGTCATTAGCTATCAATTCGCAGGCATTATTTAATAAATCACCTAAATGCTCAATTGATAATCCAAAACATATAATTTCCGGAAAATTAAATTTTTGGAATATTCCTATAGTATAAGCATAGGCAGGTAGATAATTATCTGCCTCTACCAATACAATATAACATCCATATTGATCAATTTTACTTTGTATGTCTTTGCGGAAAACTGGACCTTCATTCAATGGATCTTGAATCATTGAGATATGTTTATAAGCGTAATACTAAGATATGTGCTTTGCTCATATCTTCCAAGGATCCATAGTTTTGTATACCTGCTAAGTCTCTGACAAAATCTAAAACGAAAACTCCGGAGAAATTATCTCCGGAATTAGCCATGTGTCTAGTGGTGAGGCATATTCGAACCAAATGATACTTTATTTTATATTGTCGGCATGTTCAACTTCTTCAGAAAGGGCCTAAGTTAGATGCCTACTCACTGGAAGCATTAGCCTCCTATGCCAATAAGGACAAATATTTTGTGCGGGTAGCTCGCTTTATGGAGCTTGATTATAACTAATGCGCTATTACGGTGATCGATCCGCATGAGCCGCGAATCGAACCTGCTTTCGATTGATTAATAGAAAGTTAAGGTAGAAGTAGAAACACCATAAAATAGCAAACCCGCTCTATGAGCGGGTTTGCTATTTTCAGTGCCCAGAACTGGAATATTATTATTCTGGATACCAATATTTTATAAACTCTGAACGTCAAATGAATGTCACGATATTTAAAACTCTGAAAAGGCGTGCCTGTTTTGCACGATTTCCAACCCTTTCTACCTGTCGGAACAAAGATAAGAAAATTAGTCAAATTACTAACTTGGAGGATTATGTTATCTATGTCTAACTCCAAGAAATTAATTATGCTTAAAGTTGTACGTCGAAATAGTTTACCAATTCGTATTGGTCTGGTTTACTATAAACTCTTAATATTAAAATGTAAACCAAGTTATCTGTGAGGACTAATTCGTGAATCTGATTTGAAATAATTTTATCTAACATACCACAAGCCGTAGGCGAGTAATTAGATAGCTCAGATGCATTTTTAGGAAGGCTAATGATCATCAGATGTGATGATCTGAATTTTGGTTAGCCCTGGTTTGAGCCTAAAGTTCCGTGTTCTTTCAACGTTGATCATTTCCTATTAGTAGTCCCTAGTTAGGAACCGATTTGTTACCCTTCGGGAAACATAGCCATCATCAAGTATCGATATTAGTTATTAAAAGTTGAAGCAAAAGACTGCTTTGCATTTAAAATCGGCCACTTAAAAAGTTACGCTGATCGGTTAGGATGCTTTCTTTCAGCGGATTAAAACTGAATGAATCAAAAATTTTCAGGATCATTTGATTTGAAATTTCTATACCATTTTCGATAATTTCCTTAATCGTATAATTGCCATTAAGACTGAGCTGAGGAGCAATAGTGGATTTTGGTGAGACAAAATCATAACGGCTTGAATTGTCCACCCTTAGTATCCGGCCTTTAGTGTGGTGTAATGTCAGGTCAATGCACACTCCATCTTTATATAAGCCATTTTCGCCAAGTCGTCCTAAAAAGGCGATCACTTCAGTGACTAAATGAATAACTGAGGTATAAAAGGTAAGCGATTTTCCCGAAGGGTATTTCTCTACCAAGGAATTAAACCTACTATCTTCAGCATACCAATCTTCTGGCAAGCTTTTAAAGTCTATAAATTGTTCTGATCTATAAATTCTCCAAAACTCCTTCCTAGCCCCCCAATCGGACTCGGCCTGGTAATAATTGCCTCCTGGATAAATACTTTCTTTATCGTTTTGAATACGTGGTAGCCATGGAAATGTCCAGTTAAGACTGATCCGTGAACGTTCCACCAGTTCTAAACATTCATTTAGCGATGCTATATTTCCTAGAACCACCGGCTGAAACCTGATTTCCCAATAACCTTTTGTTTTAATTTTTGTAAGCAGACCGTCTGTTGGTAAATCAGCAATTTCTTCATCCATGAATTGTTTATTTCCCGAAACGACGGTAAATCCAAATTCTTTCCTGCGCTGCATCATTTTTACAACGGCTGATTCAATAATATCACGCAGGTCGTTTGCATTTGACACAGCAGCGCTTTGCACACGTTGATTGGTGTTCCGGTAGTATATGGTATTCGCTTTAAGTTCATTAGGGATGTCCACCTTAGATATCACAGGTACTTCTTTAAAAGGGAGCACCCTAATGACCACATACTGCTGTCCTTTAGAGTCGGCCGGAAAATCAACCTTAATATCAACAGCTGGATCTGCATACTTAAGTAGCTGATCCTTCATATGATCTATTTTGTAACTTCTCTTTGTGGCTTCGCAGACACCAGTACCTATAAAACCATTCCTTTGTTCGGTAACGCCAATTACAATATAGCCTCCGTCCCGTACATTGGACATGGCAAGGATGTCTTTTGCCAAACTCTTTACGTCCCAAGCTATATCTGCTTTGAAATCTAAATTCTGCGTTTCTGATTGTTCTTCTATGAGTTGTTCGAGCTCTCGCGTGGTCATTTTAAATTTAAGATGATTAACTAAAGTTAGTTTTTATTCAATTATTTTTTAAATGCGCAGAAAGATTGCGTACTTCTACCTTTATTTTGCCTAATTAATCTTAAGTTATCATTATGAATTATAATATGCATCATTTTCTCCCGGAAAGGCGAGAGGCACTGGAAAAAGAAATTGATTTGACAATTGTATTACAGCAGAAAACGGTAAAGGTGTTGATCGATATTTTGTTGGCATGTAATGGTAACTTGCAAAGTAAACACCATGATGTATTTATTAATATGTTAGCAAAGATTCGGCTGAACTTAGGTTCCTGTATACAAATTATGCCAACACTTAGGGATGACTACCGTTTTAAAGTCAGTACCAATCTATTATATCGCGCTATAATAGATGATCTCATCAATCTATATTACTTACATGGTTTTATATTGACCAATGACAAGGAACAGGATTCTTTGAATAATGAGCTATCTATGCTTCACAAAGAATTTTTAAGAAGCAGCGAAGAGATTATTAATTCCGAAGCTGGTTTCAAAAAATATGTATATGATAATTTTAATAATAGTGGTGAAAAACCAACATTTGATACATCAAGAGCCATAGCTGAGTTGCGTAAAGCGAATCCGGAAGTCTATGACATTAAGCAAAATCGTTGGAAAAATGGGTTAGAAGTCCGGGCAACCTCTCATCCGATTTTTATCAATCGGTTCCCCAAGGAAAAAGCTTTTATTTCGGAGAGTCAAAAGATTGATTTCATTAGGTCTGGAGGTTTTCAAAGGCACCATGCTTTAAGCTACCTGTTTAAATATTTCTCGCAATATCAGCATTTTAGTCCGAAAATGCACATCGTTATGCTTATGGATAATGATTATGATCTGACATGTTACCAGGTTACCTTGATGGAATTGACATGCAGCATGTCTATACTTCTACGCATCCTTAATGTAGAAAATAAAGATTTTTTAAATGCGGAGGTTAATAAGCTTATCGAGTTAATCGTGACAAAAGGTGTCAAAAATGAACAATTATAAAGATATAGAAGTAGCATTATCACACGAGTTTTGGTGTTGCCAGCGGGAATTTGAGTCGTTTGTACACCATGCAGTGTTACTATTTAGCATGGATAATGAAAAAAATGTAAGAATACAAGCATTTACGGCTTATGGAAACTTTATACGCCATTTATATACATTTTATGAAGGGATGATCAAGTATCGTAATGCAAATCTGCTTGATGGCGCAAAGGGACAAGCCATAGGAAAAAAAATCAGTAAGCTGATGAATGAAGAGGTCAAAAAATTGATCAGAAATAAGGCTTTGGTATACAATTCGAGTCCAGAACTTGACAGTCGGGAAATGATGAACCTTGTTGAAAGCGAAGTTCCTGAGCAATTTGGTACAGATTTCCGCCAGATGCGTAATAGGTTTTCGCATGCAGCGACAAGTCGCATAAACAGAAAGGAAGTCACACTTTCTGATTTTTATAACCGCTATCACCGATATATGATGCTATTGTATCAAACCTGTTCTTTTACTTGGAACATCGAAAAAGTTGATCAATATGACTGGCTGGAGATCGATAACTTTCTAAAAGTAATCAAGTCAAACCCAATTTAGCAATGGATTTCTTTTTACAACTGGAGGCAAAAGGTATCATTATTGAGTTGTTACGGCAGTTTGGCGTTGAACCCACGAGAACTTTAACCTTGGATGTATTAATAAATTATTTAATTTAAAACATAAATTATTCCAGAAGCAACCTAGGCAAGCATTGACGCATGATAGTCTGTTGCAGAAAGGGAAAGCATTAAATGTTGAACAAACTTCAACTATCATCGAACAGAAATTTACAGCTGGTGTTGATATTAACTCTTTTTAAGCAAGGAAAATAATTCGTTGAGCGATCTTGATTACTTATTGAATGACTGGGTCATCCGATCAGCTGCATCTCAGCAAAAGAAACAATGAATCCGCTGTTTATTTTAATAAAAGGGTCGCATTTGTTTGTATATATCAAGACGGATAAGGTCAAGAAAGCAACTCCTACGTTTAATAATTTCGAAAATAAAAAGCTATATTATTGTGAAAAATGTTAATTAAATTACAATCTTTCTAAAGCTTTGTACCTCAAGACAGGGATTCAGCCCCTTTGATTAATTCCATAGCGTTAATTAAATCTTGTACACCAGAATGGCAATATCACCTTACACTGATCCAGAATATTACAATAAGTTTCTGAAATATTCAATTGACTCAACTGTGGCATTTGCTGGATCTGGATGCTCCAGCATTCCCGGAATACCCACTTGGAGATATTTTGTGGAAAAGCTCAAAGACGAAGTCAATACAGATATTAATATAGTTCCACTTATAGAACAAGGTAAAGTTTTAGAGGCCGCGTCATTAATTTATGATGCACTGATTAATCCAAGTGATTTTTATGATGGGATCTCAGATCTAATACGTAAAAACCGACAAGCATATTTCCACGATCTGCATACTTCAATTTGGAATACATTCAACCGAATAATCACGACAAATTATGATGATTGTTTTGAGCATGCATTTGTTAATCAAAATGCGCCTCTCGTCAACAGAGGAATACAACCCGATACTCTGACTTTGCAGCAAATACCAACATTAAATTTTGACTCTTTTGAAGGTGGTGATAAAAGCATAGCCTATATACACGGAAGAGCTGGCTCACAAAATCTCATTCTTAGGAAAGAGGATTACCAAAAATATTACCCCTCCTGGCACCCAGACGAAAGTCCTGAACCCTCAGATAATTTAGAGGAATTTTTGAAGTTAGCAGTTGAAAAATACTCGTTTGTTTTTATTGGTTTTAGTTTGGATGATGAAGATTTTGTGAAATCATTCGAAACCTTTAGAGAAAACTATAAAGAAGTAAATAAAGATAATCCTATTGCATTGACACAATTTGCAAATAGAAACCATTTCATTTTCCTATTGAATGATGACTTAAAAGATTGGGTTAATATCGAAGACATTAAAAGGGCAAAATTAAGTCTCGATAAAATATATGATGCGCAGATATTACAGCCATATGATGGTGTGGATTCGGAACGAATGATTTTTCGTCGAAACTTCCAGAGTTCTTTTGATAGGGCATGTTTCACCCCAGAAGAACGGAGTAGGACTATAGCCCTATCAGAAAGACTCTTAAATAACAAAAGGAAATTGCAACGCTTAGAAAAATTAAATATTCTTGATATAAGAATTCCTGGGAAGGATTTTAAAGCGATTTCAAGTTTCCTGACAGGAATCAAAAAAACAGTGGATTCAGCAGACGAAATTGATATCAACGACATTTAACGATTTTTATGAAGACAATAGAGAAACTACTATACATAAAAAGACTTGTCCAGAATGGATTGGACTTAAGAAACGAACCTTTAAAAGAGATCCTTGAACACGAGATATCACGCAACTATCTGTTCGAGTGCTTAAATATTAAAAACTTTAATCAACAAGATTTCATCTTCCTCTATAAGCAGAATGGATTTTCAGTTGATTTCGTTCCAACAGAAGTAAAAACAATAACAATAAATGGGAACTCTAGAGAGATAATAAGATCATGGGCTGCAACCTCATATTTAAAGAAAGCAAGCGTATACATTTCGACGGCTGAAGACGATGATTTGGTTGGAGTTTTACGCGAGATCATTTATGCCTATATAACCTATATTTTAGCCAATAGAAGTTCTAATATTGGCAGCATTGATGATAGCTCTATTGGTGCTATTATTTTAAGCTTACCATTGGAATTCGTTTTTAATGATCAGAATTTTGAATTCATACGACAAGGCTGTCTTAGTGACTCTTATCTATCTGTTTGTACCGAAATAATTGAAGTATTCTACCCCCGTGTCCTGGAGAAGTGCAATAGAAAGATTGCTCTTCAAACTATAAAATTATTATTTGATTACGAAGTTCACCATCACGGTTTTAGGTCCGTTGAGTCAAAAGTTCAAGAATTTCACCTTAAAGAGTTTGTGTCACAATTTGCCACTAGAAGTTTTCTATTACTGGGACCAAGATTAATTAAGCTCTTATTCGACTTCATTGAGGATATTCAAACCAAAGATAACTATGCTTTCAGCAGTATATATATCAATTCACTATTTTCGGATATTAAGGAAGATTATTTTGAAAAATTCTCTGTCATAGTAATTGAGTTCTTAAAGATTGGACTTCGTAATCTAAACCCAGATGAGATAGCAGAAACACTAAAACTCATTAAATACTATGATGAGCCGATATTCAACCGCCTTGGTATTTTCATTGTAGGACTGTTTTATGAAAACGATTCTGTGCGCAATTATTTTTGGAAACTGGATAACCCTATAAATAATCCGGAGTCAGATAAGGAAGTGAAATTTGTTATTAATAAGTATCGAAACTCTTTTAAAGAGGAAGATACAGAGCAATTTACAAACTGGGTAAATAACCTTACTCTTTATCTTTACAATAAAGAGACTGACGATGAGCATGCTAGACGACTTCAATATCAAAAAGATCATTGGTTTAATATTCTTCATACAGGTCTTCTTGAACAAGAGTTTTCTGATGATGAATCTATATTTCAAAGCGTTGACAGCATTCCTTCTGAGGCAATGCGAATTACAAATGCTCAGGAAGAAGATATTGTACCTTTATTAATTTCGGATCAAGGATGGGGCAGGTATAACCAATCAGGCATAATAACTGATATCCGCCAACTTGATTCCATCAATAGACAAAGGTTATTATATGGTTCTGCCGCTAAAAACTTTCTTCCTGAGGTGCTATGGGCGCTTATTACCACTTTTGAAATAGATGAAAGCAGAGATTGGAGCCCGTTTTTTGAATTGGTGGAAAAATTAACTAAAAACGAAAAGTTTTGGAACTTTGAGAAGCCGGAAAAGGATCTTAATAATCCCGAAGATAACCACAGCTCAAACTACAATAAGGATCTATGGAGAGCAATTGCTGACGTTTTCCGCCAGGCAGCAAGTCATCGAAAAGCTAGCTATTTTAACTATGAAAACTGTGTCAAGGCTATAGCTCTTCTTATAGAAATTGAACCGAAAGCTCCCAATACATTTAAAGTCCTAAACGTAAATCAGGAATATTTGGATGCAATTACTACCGTAAAAGGAAGCATTTACGAAGCATTGATAAGCCTATCTGTTTCAATGGCAGTAATCAAGAATACTAAAGAATTTTATGCTCCGGTAACCGCATTCTTTCGGGAAAAATTAAACCAAGACAATTTACCAAAAGAACTTCTATGGGTAATCGGTGGCAACTTGGTGAAAATTGGTTACATGAATATAAGTTGGATTGAAACTAATAAAAAAATACTATTTGAGAGTGAAGCAGGAAGTGATCTAAAAGTTTTGAAGACCCATCTGCTTTATACAACCACTGTGTATAAAGATCTATATTTTGTCCTTCAGGAATATTATGAGCAAGCTCTACTTTTATTTACTGATAGATCTAATTATACTGGTAAACTGATCCAACACATATGTATTTCCAATGCGAGCGGTTGGCCTGGATCACACCATTTGATGGACAGGTTATTTTCCATTAGAAATCCAGTACATTTTCATGAAATGATTAAGCACTTTAATCAACAAACTGGAAGAAAGGAAAAGCGATCCATTGTTTTAAATACCGAACTAATTTCAACACTTTGGCAGAGAATCTTAACTGAATTAGAAGACAAAACGATTGAAGGTAGCGAAGAGATGGCTTTTAATCTTTTAAAATGGGTAGAGAATTTTGAGCAATTAAGTGAGGGCATAGTTATCTTAATTTACAGAACTTTAGATCAAATTCATAATTACCCTTTTGATTATTCCATAATGAGGTATTTCAAGGTAAAGTCATATACTGACCCAAGGATTGTAGGTGAAATTATTAATAGTGGATTGTTGCGCAGTAATGGATTTGATCTCACCGGTTATCTAGAATTGATCAATATTGGTAAGAATTTATATGAAAATGGTGCATCAGAACAAGCGGATAAAATTGTGAAAAATCTGGTAGATAGAAACTTATTCTTCCTAGTAGACCTTTATGAAAATAACCATGTAGATGATGATGCGATTTTTTAATAAAACGACTTAACATGATATATATTAATGGAACAATCCTATAGTACAATAATAATTTTCTGCCATTAATATTGCATTAACTCTTTTTCGATTTCCTAGTCATATTTTCGTATCAGCTAAACTTATGCATATTTCCCTATAATATTTTGTTAGTTTTTCACCCTCTTTTTTTGGACAAATTGTGTTAGAAGTCCAAATAAGAAATTGAAACATTTAATTGTTAATCCCTAATTTATTAACTCCATGAATCGATTTTTTTGGTTGGGGTTTATTATGCTCTTTTCCCCAAGTTTGATGGCCCAAGATAGTCTTACACAAAAGGTTCAGGAAAAGTATTTGAATCAAGTAAGCCGGAAGGCGGATAAGGTCAATATGTTTAAATTCGTTGTCATTTGATAACCTTATGACGACGGAGTCACAAGGTATAGCATTTTAATCTTTTCTTTTTGTTCTTTTGTCAAATGACAGTTATAGCAAATTTCCTTTGGCAAATAAGGACTATCTGTTGGAATAATAAGTTTCAACGGTCAGTACAGAGGTATATTCGGGAAAATCCGTGTACAATGCACAAAATAAATGATACTGCGCAAAAAGAGTGCACGTGCCGTGCAGACATTTGCATCCGGAATAATAGTATATTTAATCACGAACTCTTAATGTGTCTAAAACGGAGGTCATTGGGCCATCGATTTCGGTGATACTGGGCCACCCATTTCGGGAATCATTGGGCCAAAATTAAACGATCTATTTCGGAGGTCATTGGGCCAAATTGCACAGCCGTAAAA
>Ga0209258_100563_pt1 | contig 32168 bp, 17 predicted proteins | sample Araplaol_mTSA_r2_FD_184281 | JGI IMG/M metagenome (GOLD analysis project Ga0209258, IMG submission 184281) | Arabidopsis root microbial communities from North Carolina, USA - plate scrape CL_Col_mTSA_r2 (SPAdes) (version 2) | ecosystem: Host-associated > Plants > Roots > Endosphere | place: USA...
GAGTCCACGAACACGCTGATGGCTGTTGAACGTCCCGCTCAGCACTATGCCCTCGGTGGGCGCACCAAAACGCTGACCTTCGCCGGCAAGGATCATCCCGTTGCCTGGGAGTATGGATCTAACGGTGCATTTCGTGTGCTCGCTTGGCGCACGCTGGATGACGGACATACCGTTATCGTGATGAACAACACCAGCTTCGATCACATGAAAATCGGCGAATTGGGCACGGCGTTGATGGAAGCGAGTTATCGTTGATTCGGTAGATGACGAGCCGGGTCGAGGATGGCTGAGCAGGGAGAATGGCCGCGATGTTGGTTTACCGTGCGATCGTAAACCTCAGGGTTGCTGCTCTGACGTGATTCGGCGAGTAGCTTCACGGGAACACGTCGTTCGGGCATGCTTCTTGGACTGGAAGCGGCACACATCCGTCGCAGGACATATCTGTATTACCGGCTTAGTCGAGCACTGCTCTAAGACGTCATTCACCTTGCCAGAGGCGAAGCGATTCCATCGGCCGCCCAGGGGGCGCTTCCAGGGCCGAACGGGCATGAAAGCTCGGGACGCTCCAGCTGGTTTCCTCGATGGTGTCGATGAGTCCGCCTTCGACACGAGGCGGGCTCTTTTTAACGAGGGTCTTGGATGACTGATGAGAAGACTGGCTACGTTGAAACTTGCAGGGCCGCACAGGAGCAGCCCTGCAATGGTTCGCGTGACGCCTAGTCAAACATGTTCTTCAGTGTGCGCTGACGATACTCTGCCGGCGAAACGCCAACAACACGACGAAATGCGCGGCTGAAGTTTGCGGCATCACTGAAGCCGAGGCGCTGGGCGATCTGTGCCACGGTGGCTGGCGATTGCTTTAGCAGCTCGCAGGCTCGTTCGAAGCGGACCTGGCGCAGAAGCTCGCGGAAACTCAGGTTCTCACGCCTCAAATGGCGATCAATCGTGCGTGGAGACACGCGGTTGCTTCGGGCGATGCTTTCCAATGTCGGCAGCTCTCCCTCCAGCCGGAGAAACAACATGCGCAAGTACTCCACCCAGTCAACATCGGTACTTCGGGGGCGATGTGCCAGGTCTGCACATCGTTTGTCGACATCCTCCACGACGTGGCCGTCGGCGAATGGAAGCGGATGATCGAGCACGGACGCGGTCATGACCACGCGCACTTCGGGCAGAGCATTGCCGTCGAAGTGGAATCGTGCTGGTGCCAGTCCAAGATATCGCGCCAGATGTGGTGGCGACGGCATCGATATGTGGACGTCGTAGGTTTCCCTGGAGCCTGCCGGTAGCATCAAGCGCAGTTGGTTGTCATGCGCGACGGCCAGTGTTTCAAGGTAGAAATAGAGCATTTCAAGCGGCATCGCCATGGCCGGCGTATAGATCGCCTCGCCCGCGCCGGTCGGGCCGCGCTGATAGCGCAGCGAGAAGGTTTCGGTCATCAGGTGGTAATGGCGCGCCACCAGCCGCAGGACTTCGTCAATGTTGCGGCAGCTAAGCATGCCGTAGCCGAGCAAATCGTGGGACGTCATCTTGATCAACCGGCCCAGCTCGAAGCCAAGGTCGGTGCGGCCAGTGAGTCGTCGTCCGCTGACGATGAACGCCTCCATCTCCATGGGCTCGAGCATGGCGTCGCGGCGTTCGAACTTCGCGACATCGATGCCCGCCATGCGCAACAGTACGTCCGTGTCGACATCCTGCTTCCGGAGCCAGTCGCGCAACAGGACCAGGTATCGGACCGGAACCTTGCGCGTTGCGTTCATCGTTGTTCCTCAGGCCGGCCGTGGGGAGGCGGTTGTCGAAAACTGACTGGCAGATGTCGCTACGGGATATCGCGCCACTCCGGTCTTCCGCTGAACATGGATGCTCGGGGGCAATCCGGTCAAGGGCGGTGGATTCGGCCTCGTATCCTTTTCCGGGCGGATTCTAGTGGGCCGCCACGATGCTTGCCAGCGGAGACAGTCCATGTATCACGAGCGTGTACAGACCTCGGTTGTCGACGATGAGGCGCTTCCGTGGGTGCCTTTCGCTCCGTACTCGAACGATGTTTACGTCAAGTATTTCAAGCTCGATCCAATCCGCGGCGAGATGATCGTTCTGATGAAGATGCCAGCGGGCCAGGAGCTGCCACGACATCACCACTCGGGCACTGTGATCGTGTACACGATCGAGGGGCGATGGAAATACAAGGAGCATGACTGGATCGCTGGCCCGGGCAGTGTGGTCTTTGAAACCGCCGCGTCGTCGCATACACCGGAGGCCGTGAGCAGGGAAGGGCATGTGTTGGCGCTTAACATCGTGGTTGGCGACCTGATCTTCCTCGGTGAGGAAGGCCAGGTTCTGGCCATCGAGAACTGGAAGACCGGCTTGCGGCGATATCTCACATTCTGTGAGCGCGCGGGCATCACGCCGCGGGATCTGACGGCCTTCGGTTGAGTTGTTGTCATGAGCAAGGAGCGCTCGTTTTTCTGTCGGGCATGCCCTCTGATATGGGCCGCGCTACAGCCATGGCATTTGTCGATGCCGATGCCGATCTCGATTCCGTCGATGCAATGCCAGCAAGCGACGCGGCGACTGATCGGATCCAGTCGCAGGAGTGACCTATGATTCATGGGCAGATGATGCGGCAGCCGCTGCTTATCTCATCGCTGCTTCGGCACGCGGAGCGCCATCATGGTGAGCAGGAAATCGTCTCGCGGCGGGTCGAGGGCGGAATCCATTGCTACACCTATCGCGACCTCGCCGCTCGTGCACGAAAGATGGCCAAGGCCCTGCTGGCGCTCGGCATGGCTCCCGGCGATCGCGTAGCGACCCTGGCGTGGAACGGCTATCGGCACATGGAGCTCTATTACGCCGTATCTGGGGCCGACGGGGTGCTGCACACACTCAATCCGCAGCTTCCTCCTGGCCAGTTGGCCTGGATCGTGGCCGACGCGCACGACCAGATACTGTGCTTCGACCTTTCCTTTCTTCCCATGCTCGAATCGATGGCATGTGAATTGACAAGCGTTCGCCATTTCGTGCTCATGAGCGACCGCTCGCGCATGCCGTCGGACTCACGCATTCCCGGGTTGCTTTGCTACGAGGATCTTTGCACGGCAGAGGACGATGCCTACGAGTGGCCCGAGTTCGACGAGAACTGCGCATCGTCGCTGTGCTACACGTCGGGCGCCGCGGGCGAGCCGAAAGGCGTGCTCTACAGCCACCGGTCGACGCTCCTGCACACCATGGCGGGAGCGCTGCCGGACGCGCTCGGCATGTCCGCGAACGACACGGTCCTCCTCGCGGCGCCGATGTTTCACGCCAGCGCGTGGGGCATTCCATACATGGCGTGCATGGTCGGCGCGAAGCTGGTCTTTCCCGGTCCGGCGCAGGAGGGAAGGTCGCTTTACGAGTTGAGCGAAACCGAAGGCGTCACCTTGGCGGCCGGCGTTCCTGCGATATGGCAAGCGCTGTCATTTCACGTCGAATCCAACGGCCTGCAGTTTTCCACGATGCGGCGCATGGTCCTTGGCGGTTCGGCTTGCCTCTCGGTCTTGCCTGGCGAATCCAGGAAATACGGAGTGGAAGTCCTTCACGCCTGGGGCATGACCGAGCTGAGCCCGATCGGCACGGCCTGTGCGCTCAAGCCGGAAGTGATGGCGTTGACCGACGAGCAGTGCCTGGTCATCCAGTCCAAGCAAGGAAGGGCGTTGTTCGGCGTGGACATGAAGATCGTCGGCGTCGATGGTCGGGATTTGCCATGGGATGGCACGTCTGCCGGAGAGCTGCACGTACGCGGCCATTGGGTGGTTGCGAGCTATCTGCGTGGTGAGAACGCGTGCGTCGACGGTTGGTTTCCCACGGGCGACCTGGCCACGATCGACAGATATGGCTACATGCAGATCACGACGGCTCAAGGGATGTGATTGCGTACGGTTGCGAATGTAACGGTCGCCATTCAGGCAACAAGGTCGAGCGCCAGTGTTTTCCCGTGACGCAGCGATAGAGACGGCCATCTGAACGCCACTGACAATGCGCTCAATTCACCTGGCGAGTTGGAACTGACGAGTGTCGGATAAAGACATGGCGTTGACAGTCGCGAACGTCGATTATCAGTTACAGGGTTTGCGACTCCGTTGTAACCGGTAGAAGCGCAGATGGGCGCGCCGCGAGGTGTCGAAAGCCCAAGCTGACGAAGGGGCTATCGAGATGACACGCAAGATCATGTCCAATGCCCAAGAGGCCGCCGCAACGTTATTGCCAAGTAAAAAGTCTTGCCTGTTCTCTCGGTTGGCTTGCTGCGTACGTGATATAAGCGCGATAGCGCGACGTTCGCAACGCGCCAGTCATCAAGGAGGCTCAGGATGAGCGTTGTTCGAATGTCTTGCGGTTATCGGCCCGCCCTCGATAGATGGAGCGGACACTGACATGAAAGCCGTTCGGCCGGTGATCGCCCCGCGATGCCACTCGAGAGATGCGTTGTCTCTACCCCGCCAAAGAAATCTTCTCCGCTGCCTGGGCACGATCAAGGCGGGTGAAGCCGTATGGCCATGGGCATCAGCGGGCCAACCTACACGCGCCCGACCTCATTGGTCGCAAGCAAGCGGAGGGCAGGGACGGTTGATCCATTGAGAGGAGCAAGGACGACTTGTTTGTTCGCGGGTTGGCATGGTTGTGCTGATCCACGGGTCTGCTAGTGCGCATTCCGGGGGGAGGAACAATGAGGTTCCTGATTGCCGATGTTCATCCAATCATTCTTGTGGCGCTTTCCGAAATGCTGCGAACCGCATTTCGGGGAAACATATCCCGCATCGATACGGCCGCCGGGGTCCCAGGGTTGTTGCGTCGCCTGAGGGAGATCCGTTACGACTACCTCATTTTGGAGCCGGACATGTCCGCGCCTCCAAAAGGCATCCCGCTGCTCAAGACAGTCAGGGATGAAGGTCGATCATCGAAGCTCATCGTCTACACCGGCAACACGAGCCCCAGCGTGGCGTTGGCCGCATTGGATCAAGGGGCCATGGGCTACGTGTCCAAATGCAGCGGACCGCAGGTAGCCATCGATGCCATTCGCGCCGTCGTTGCGGGAGAGACTTTCGTCGATCCTTCGATTGACGTGGATGCAGCCCGCAAGCATCCGTGGAACAGTCTCAGCAGCTCCGAGCGCAGCGTCATGCTGGCGCTGGCGAGGGGCGAAAACATGCAGGCGCTCGCCATCGACAGTCACCGCAGCTACAAGACGGTTTCGACGCACAAATACAACGCGTTCAAGAAGCTGGGTCTGCGCTCCAAAGCCGAGATCGGCGTGTTTCTCAATCATCACGGTTTGAGTTTTCTGGTCGAATGACGGGCTCGAAGGCAGGGCGTTTCCAAAGCACGTGGCAGCGCCCATGCCGGCTAAGACTTTTCCCAATGGTGGAGGTCAGACAGCGGCTTTACGGTCGCGCTGACCATTTCAGGTTCGTGCCGCCACGGCGTGCGCGAGGTGTGGGGAGACGCCAATGCGCATGCCAGGACGTCACCAGGCAAGAGTCGCCAATACGTGGCAGAACCGGGGATCTCAGAGCACCCGTTGCCCTCACACGGCCTGCACCCACCCAGCCCCTCGGCACATGGCGATAAGGCGACGCCCGGCGGTGGACATGAAGCGGCGCGCTGATCGCTTTCGGCGATCGGCTGCTGATTGGCAAGTCGCCAGCCCCATTACCGACGTCATCAGCGGAAACCCCCTTCCGCATGCTGCATGGACCCCGCACGAATCACGCCTCTGCTTTCACCGGCTTGATCCTGCAGCCGGCCACCGAACGAGCGAGTTATGCAAATGAACACGAAGAAGAAACCTGGCACCGACTCCCGGGCAGCAGCGGTGTCCGCCGTGGAAACGCCGATCCCCGAAGACCGGAAAATGGACCAGGTTCGCGACATCCTGTTCGGCAGCCTCATGCGCGAATACGACCGGCGTTTCCAGGAACTGGAGACTCGCCTGCGGGCGGAGATCGAACGCCTGGAGAGCGAGCACGGACGACGCGCAGCCGCCATCGAAGAGCATCTTGAATCGCGCGCAGAGAAGCTCGCCACGCAACTGCGCCAGGAAAGCGCCGCGAGGGCGGCATCGATCGAGGACCTGGACCATCGCAGCAGCCAGGCGCTGCGCACGCAGCGCAGCGAGCTGGTGGCCGCCACCGAGCAGGTCGAGTCAGACCTGGGCCAAAGCAACACGCGCAGTCGTGAGGCACTGGCTCAGCTGCAGGCGAACCTCGATGTCGCGATGCGGACACTCCGCGAAGAGCTGTTTGCCGAGCGCGACGTATTGCGCGGCGACAAGCTTGGGCGGGAGGACCTGGCGGACATGATGGCCGAGCTGTCCATGCGCCTGCGCGGAACCCTGGATCTGCCACAAGGGTGAGCGCCATGGGAGGCGAGTACGAAAGCCTCCGCCTGCTGCTGCTCGACGATGAGCAACAGCGGCTGGACAGCATCGACCGCCGGCTGGATGCATTGCCCGATACGCTGGCCGAAAGCATCGAGTCGGCCAATCGCACGGGCGGTGCCTCGCGTCTGGCGCGCGCGTTGTCCGAATCCACCACCGAATCGCTGGAGGTGGCGGTACGCCGCAAGCCGGATACGGTAGTGCATGCCGTGTTTCCGGTGATCGGCCCGGCTATCCGCCGTGCCCTGGTCGAAGCGTTGCGCCACATGGCCAGCGATCTTGACCAGGCCCTGACCGACACCCTGAGCCTGAAGGTGCTGCGCTGGCGCTTCGAAGCCTGGCGGACGGGCGTGCCGTATGCGCAGGTGGTGTTGCGACACCGGTTGCACTATCGGGTCGAACACCTGTTCCTGATCCAGCACCAGAGCGGACTGTTGCTCGACTACCTGTCGGCGCCCGGCGTGCAGGAGATCGATCCGGATGCCGTGGCCGGCATGCTGACCGCGATTGCGCAGTTCGTGCACGACTCGGTGCGGGCGGAAGGTGCCGCCCGGCTCGGGTCGGCCAGCGTCGGCGAATACCGGCTGCTGGTCAGCGATGGTCCTGAAGCGCGACTGGCGGCGCTGGTCAGGGGCGTCCCGCCGTCGGCGCTCTCCACCCGCATGGACGAGCTCAGCGAGGAATTGCAGGCGCGCCATCGCAGCCGACTTGCGGCTTCGCCCGATGGCGCCGGTGGTTTGTTGGAGCCGAATCTGCTCACCGATCTGCATCAGACGCGCGCTTCCGAGGACGAGCGGACCACACCGCACCGGCACTGGGTCTTCCTGCTCCTGCTGGCCATCGTGCTCGGTGGCACGGCTTATCGGGTGTGGACGGGATGGCAGTGGTCGAAGCAGGTCGAGGCCGTACGCGCCGAACTCGCGCGGTGGCCGGGTTTCGTCTTGCTCCAGGCCGAATCACCGCGGCGGGGAGAGTTGGTTGTGAACGGCTTGTACGATCCGGCAGGAGGCGATCCGAGTGCGCATGGCGGTATAGACGGCCGTGCATCGGGCGAAACCATGCATATCGCCTGGTCGCTGCGGCCGTACATCTCATTGGAGCCGGCCCTGGTCGCGCGCCGCGCCGCCCGCTTGCTTGCTTTGGACCCGGGCTTGATACAAGGCCCCGACGCCAGTGGCGTGCTGCATCTGGTAGGCACCGTGCCGTTCGCGGAGTGGCACCGGCTGCGCACGATGGACCCGGCAATCCCCGGTGTGGAGCGAGTCGATTCGTCCAGGCTGGGCTACCCGGGCGCAGGCGAGGTCGCGGCGACCGTGGCGCAGATCGAAGCGGCACGCATCGGTTTCGCCTCGGGCATCACGCCGGATGACGCGACAGAAGCCACGCTGCAGACGATGCTTGCCCATGTCGAGCACCTGCAGGCGCTGGCTGCCGATGCCGGCATCAGCGTGCAGCTGCACGCGTTCGGGCTGACCGATGAGCCCGGTGGATCGTTGTTGAACCGCGACTTGCGCATGCGCAGGGCCGAATGGCTGGCGCAGCGCCTGGTATCGGTACTCCATCCACCCGCACGCGTCAGGGCCGACCTGGATACCTTGTCGGCATTGGAATTCCACGGCACCGCGCGCGCAGCATTGATCCGCATCGACCTGCAACCGACAAGGCCTGTTACTCCATGAATGTCCTCGCCCGCAAGATCTGCCTGCTCGGTGACTTCGCCGTCGGCAAGACCAGCACGGTCGCGCGCTTCGTAAGCAATATGTTTTCCGACACCTACCTGACCACGGTCGGCGTGAAGGTCGACACCAAGACCGTACCCGTGGACGACGAACGCGGGGTACGTCTGGTCGTGTGGGACATCGCGGGGTCGAGCATGATCGACCAGACGCGCGCCAACTACGTGCGCGGAGCCCACGGCCTGTTGCTGGTGGCCGACGGTACGCGCCACAGCACCTTCGCCAGCGCCCTGGATCTGTGGCTGCAGGCCTGCGAAACCTGCGGCAGCGAGCTTCCGGCGGTGCTGATGATCAACAAGTTCGATCTGGTCGATCGATGGGAAGTTTCACCTGAAACGGTGACGCAGACCGGACGCATGCTTCCGCTGTTCAAGGTGAGCGCCAAGACGGGTGTATCGGTGGAGGATGCGTTCAAGGCCCTTGCCGGGAAGATGCTGCCATGAGCGGACCGGGCACCCGTTTCCCATCCGACCTGCCGCAGACGCAGGCACCCGTGGTGGTCACCTTCGATGGCGACACCCTGGTCGATACATTCGGCGACCTGGCGTACTTCACCAGTGCCGAAGACAGCGAAAGCCTGCTCCGGCTGCTGTGCGATCTGCTGGTAGGTCAGGGCGATTCCGCGCCACTGCTGCGTGCGGTGGAACTCTCGCCGGGGAAATATGCCGACGTGCATGTGGTTCCCGAGGGCGAGCTGCGTCACCTCGTGCTGCTCGACGCGACGACCGGTGTGCTGGAGGCGCGTGAGCTGCAGCAAATGAAGAACGAGGCTTCGCTTGCCGGCCAAAAGCTCAAGCGCGAGCTCCTCACCAGGGACCAGGAACATCGAGACGAGCTGAGGCATCACCAGAAGCACGAGCGCTCGCTCAAGCACCGAGTGGGCATGCTGGAGAGGATCTCCGATGACGTGCGCGCGAGGCTCGATGCACTGGTGGGCCATGCCGGCGTGCTTGCCCCTTTTTGCGTTGACCATCCGGAGGCGATGCGTGCGCTCGGTTACATCCAGCGCACCGCGGTCTATCTTGAGGCGCAGCTGCTCAATTACGGCGAGTATCTGCGTAGAAATAAGGCCCGGACGACAGAGCCCGGCATGCCGGAGCCGATCGCGCTGAATCGGCTGGCCGGCGAACTGCGGCGCCTGTTCGGCGTGGATGAAAGCCAAGGCCTGGCTATCGAGGTTGCCTCGGATGCCAGTCTGGCCGCTTCGGTGGAGATGGACTATCCGCGCGTGCATCAGTTGTTGATCACGCTCATCACCCTGGCGCTCGATGGCGCCGAAAACGCCGGCGTCGCCGTGCGCCTGGATACGCCTGGCGGCGATCTGCTGATAGGTGTAGATGCGCATGTCGACTGGCAGGGTGAAGTGCTCGATGACCTTGACCTTCCGCAGGTCGACAACCCGGCCATGCAGTTGGGCCTGCAGGCTTGCCGCCGATTGGTGCGATCGATGGGCGGGCAGTTCGACTTCGAGAAGGACAGGGAGGATCCAGGGCTGACGCACGTACGCATCCTGTTGCCGCAACCGTTTTCCGCGCGTGGCATCCGCAAGCCCGCGCGGCCGGGCCAGCGCGCGGTAGTTGCCATCGATGATCCGGCATTGGCTGCCACCGTGATGTCGCTGCTTTGCGAGATGGACCTGGAGCCGCATGGCGTATCCGATCTGGCGGCATTCGAAGCCGTCGTTTGCGCGGCCGGTACGGATCTGGTGGTGCTTGCCGATGCCTTCGGTGGCGAGCCCGGTGCCGCACTGGTCTATCGCCTGCACGACTTGGGTGTAACAGCACCGGTGGTGCTGATTTCGCATCACCAGGCACCTGCCGTGGCCGGTGGCTGGCAGCGAAAGCATCGCCGGGTGGTGGTGGCCGCGGATGCGGGGCGCGAAGTGCTGGCGGCCGCGCTGCGCGATGCCGCTGAACACGGCGGGGTGGATTGAGACCATGGGCGGCGGAGGCAACTCAATATGATCGAATTTGCCGACATGGCCACCTACGTGGCAGCGGTCGAGACATCGAGCATTTCCCAGGCCGCGCTGCGCCTGGGCGTGGTCAAGTCCGTCGCCAGTCGTCGCATCCGCAACCTTGAGCAGGCGCTGGGCATCACGTTGCTCGACCGCGCCGGCAATCGCATCCGGCCGACCGAAGTGGGCGCGGTGTACTACGCCAAGTGCGCACGCATTCTCGACGCGATCGAAAGTGCGCACGAGTTCGTCAGTGGGCACAACAACGTGCTCGGCGGCAAGCTCCGGCTTTCGGTTTCGTCCGCGCTGTTGAGCGCCGTGCTGGCACCGCTGCTGGCGGAGTTCGCGCAAACCCATCCTTCATTGACGCTGGACGTGGAGGCAGACGATCTTCGGCCGGACTTTCAGGTCGGCGGCTACGACATCGCGTTTCGCGAAGGGCGCCAGCCGGACTCGGGTCTGCTCACGCGGTCCTTCACGGCCGTTCCGTCCGTGATCTGCGCCAGCCCGCAATACCTGGCAACGCATGGACGGCCGCAGCATCCGCAGGAACTCGATGGCCATCATGGTCTTCTGTATACGCATGAAGGTTCCGGCAGTTTCTGGACGTTGTTTGCGGATGGCGAGCTGCGTGCCTTTCGCGTACGTGAGCGGCTGCGGAGCACATGTCGGGTGCAGCTCGCCCACGCCGCCATGGCTAGCCTGGGGTTGCTGCTGACGCCGCGCTATGTGGTCGAAACCGCGCTTGCCGATGGCAGCCTGCAACCGGTGCTCGATAGCTTCATGCCTTCGGCGGAAAGAATCGTGGTGGTCTATCCGGAAAGCCGGCGGCATTCGAAGAAGGTCCAGGCGCTGATCGAATTCCTGAGCGCGCGTTTGCACGGAAGCGCCGCGGAGCCGCCGTCGGCGATGTCGTCGACCGGGTAAGGCGCGAGAAGCGCCGAGGTGCGCGGGATGTGCGCATTGCGCGGATATCCGTATGGTCGCCGATCCTGCCGGGAAGTTCCGTTCGATCGACCGAACGTAACGATGGCTTGTTCACTCTATTTCGCGCCGGGGCTGGCATTTGCCGTGACAGACAAGCGCGCCCGTGATCTTGCGGTGGACTGTTCGCATCCACGCAACCAGCTGTTGCCGATCCATGATCTTCCGCAGTCGCGAGCAGCTCGCATACATTGAACCCGCACCTACCGAAAGCGGTTCACCCCCCACTTTCGGACCATTCGGCTGAACTTCCTGTCCCCTGAGCCGAAGGTGCGTTGGCTTCTTCCCTTGGGAGTAGCCATGAGCGTCGAGAGACGGTCGCGACGGGGCGAAAGCAGGATGGCTTTCGCCCCGTCAATTTTTTTTGGCACTGGTTCCGGCACGGCCCATCCAATCGTGTGATCGAGAGCGGTGGTGTCCGCACGTTCTCTTCGCCGTGACCGACGGGTGGAGTTCGCAAAGTGGCAACTGGAGGTTTCAAGTTTGCGGGCTTCCGGCGGTCGCCTTGCGCGGGCAACCTCGCAGTCATGGACTGAAACGTCAGTGGGCACGTAATGGCGACCGCCTTTACGGATCGGGATCGATCGCTGCATTAAGGCTTCCGGCTTCACGAAAGAGGGTCTTCGTTCACGCCCACAATCGATTCGACCCCTTTGGCGCCAACGCAAGATGAAATCGTCACCAGTACGCGGTGTTTCGATTACGGATCGCATCACGCGAACTTCTGCGCCAGTTTCAGACCCTGGTTTGGGAGTCATCAAAGTGCCTTCTTCGAGAAGAGCGGTGACGGCGATAGCACATAAACAGCGGAATTAGGCCATGAAGCTTCTGAGGCGGTACGTGGTTGCGACGGCGACTGCAGTTCTATTCTTCAACGCGGAAGTCGCCATCGCCATTGCGCTTGGATGCGTTGCCGTCCGGTCGTGCAGGAGGGCGTTCGACATCAACGTTGCAATGCGTGAAAGCATTCGATTCGGTGTCTATATGGCGACGGTCATTGCCATCCTGGCGTTCTCGAACTCCCCTGGTCACCGTCTGCCGCGATAGCGGCATCTATGGATAAACGCGGGGTGCGTTTTTCGTTGGCAGTTCACGGAAAGCGCACCTCATTCACTTTGCCAGGAGGGGCGTCACCCATGGACATACTCAGGCAAGAGGATTTCCGCGCACGAATTTCCAGTTGTGTGCGGCAGCGTCGGCACGCCGACAAGCTCCATCGGCTCACGATGATCCTGAGTGGCGTGCATGGTTACACCGCAGTGGCGTGTGCCTTTGGCTTGATCGGTGCATTCGCGCGGGATGGCTGGGCCGCGCTCTGCTTTCTCGCGCTCGTCACTACGCTGAGTGGATCGGCTGCGTTGCATCTTTGGACGACGTCCAGGTCGCCGCTCAACCTGAATGTCTGGACTGCCGTTGTGTCGATCCTGGTTATTGGGGCGCTTGCACCTCAGGCGGTTTTGCTACTCGCGAATATCGCCGCCATCGTCCTGGCCCTTTGGCTGCAGGATGCTTCGAGCACGGATGATTTGGCGACCTGATGGGCCACCAGCTACGGGGCGGACGATGGAAATCTGTCGCCATTATCCGGAAGCATCAGCGCCACGAAGCCCCGAACGGTTTGGCGAAGCGGGTGCCGCAGCCGGGCGGTGTGATGACACCTGGATGCCGCGCGGGCGGGATTTGCCAACGACCTGTTCGTGTTCGCGAAACCACTCGTTGCCGATTCCTGATCTTCAGCCCGCTCGGGCAGCTCGCATAAATTGAGCGTGCACCAACCGAAGGCGGTCCCCCCCCCCGCTGTCGGAAAACTCGGCGAGTTGCGTCCCCTGAACCGAGGTGCGCTGGCTGCTCCTCCCTGGGAGCAGCCTTGAGCGTCGATAGACGGTCATGGCGGGGCGAAGGCCTGGATGGCTTTCGCCCCGCCAGTTTTTTCGTGCCGGCTCCGGCATCGACCCGTCCCTTGCGTAGTCATGAATTGGCGCGCCTGTTCGCCGCGCCCGGCACCTCGAAAGATGGCGGTTCGCGAAGCAGCAACCGGAGGTTTCGGGTTTGTGGGCTTCCGGCGCCTTTCCTGCGTGGGCAACCTTGCGTTTGCGAACTTGAGAGCAGGCCGGCGCACCGCCCGGCAAATTCATGCGTTCTTTCAGAGGGCGGGGCATTGGAGACCGGTCACCCTAAGAGTTTTCCTACTAGCTCGGCACAGGTGCCGAACCTAGTCTGTCGGCGGGGCCCGCGATCAATTTGTCGTCGCGGGCAGCGCGCGATTTTTTTTGCCGTGAGGGGCGGGCGGTGGGATCTGCACTTCATGACGAGTATCCGGTGTACCCGGCGTTGGCCGCGTTGCTCGGCAACGACGTCTGCCGGGTCGGCGTCGTGCTGTGTGTTTTCCACCACATGGTCAGCAGTGACCTTCGGCAAATGGAGCATGCCGCCGTCGCCGGCCAATGGTCCGAAGTGCGCGAACTTGCCCACCGGACATCGTGGGGTTGCCGCTTCATCGGAGAAGACCGCGCCGCGGATGCGTTGGATGCCGTCGAGCGCTCCGAGGCTGGCGAGCCGCCCTGCGATGCGCTGGCCCGAACCTTCTGGAGCGCCCACGGTGCGCTCGTCGGCGTGCTCGATCGCGCCGCAGCGTATACCGGTGTCCGCGCCAAAGGGCGCGTGGATTGATCAGGGTAGCCGCTGGAGCCCATGGGGGAAGGACTCATGAATCGCGTCTTTCGCATCATCGGGTTCCACGGATCGAACACCAAGGTAGCGGCCGCCAGGCTGGCCTTACCGCGCGTCACCCACGGCCGTACTGGCCTTTGCCGTTTGCATGCCGAGGCATGTGAACCGGCAACTTTTTCTCGTTTTTGACAGGGGCATGCGTATGTATTTCGGCACGAAGCGACAGGCGGCATGCGTTCATGCGTCGCGGTCGCGCATTCATAGTCGCGGCATCACCGTTGCGTTGACCACGTTGTCGGCGGCCCTGCTGGCCGTAACGTCGGCGCATGCGCAGACCTCGCGCCCGACGGCTGGCCAGCTGCTGCAGCAGACCGCACCCACGCCGCCGCCGGTGGAGAATCGAAACAAGGGTGTGACCTCGCCCGCGCTGCCGGCCCAGCAGGCGTCGACATCGACGGTGACGATTCAAGTCAAGACGATCCGCTTCTCGGGCAACGAGCACATTGACGAGGCGAGTTTGCGTGGCGCGATCCCGCAGGTCGCCCAGATCGAGGGCACATCGGCGGGGATGGCGCAGCTCGATGCGCTCGCGTTAGCGGTGACGCATTACTACCGCCAGCGCGGTTATTTCGTGGCGGTGGCCTACGTGCCGCGGCAGACGGTGGAAGACGGCGTCGTGACGATCGCCGTGCTCGAAGGCAAGCTCGATCGGACCCGCGTGGGGCAGAGCGGCGGCTACGATGCCGCGCGCATTCAGCGCTATGAGGACCAGGCGCTCTGCGGCGGGGACACATCCTCTTGCGCGGGCGTGACGCTGACGCAGGCGCGTGCCGATCGCGCGGTGGGGTTGGTATCCGTGCTACCGGGCGTGGCCAGCGCGTCGGGCACGCTGTCGCCTGGCTCCGCCGTGGGCACGACCGATTTCACGCTGGATGCCGCGCCCGGGCCGGGCGTCACCGGCGCGTTTGGCATGGACAACTATGGCAACACGTACACCGGGCGCGTCCGCGAAACGGGCAGTGTTCGCTGGAACAGTCCGCTGGGTATCGGCGATCTTCTCGCCGCCGATGTGGCGCTGTCGGATCGCTGGGGGCTGAATGGTACGCTGGGTCGCGGTGCCTTGAATGGCGTGTTCGATTACAGCCTGCCGGTGGGTTACGACGGCTGGCGTGTCGGCGCCAACTACATGCATCTGCTGTATCAGCTCGGCGCACCGTTCGATGCCACGCGCTCCCATGGTGCCAGCAACGAGGTCAACGCGTATGCGACCTATCCGCTGGTGCTGTCGCCGTACAAGCACTTGTGGGCGCGGGTCAGCGTGGGCGTCAAACGGCTGTCCGACAGCGTGCTGGAAGAGACCTATCACACGCGCGATACCAGCGCGACGCTTAGCCTGAGCGGTGATGCCATCGATACGCTGGGCGGCGGGGGTTTGACGCTGTACGCGGCGTCGTTCACGCGCGGTCTCATCACCTACGGCCGCGGTGCGCACGCCATCGATACGCAGAACGCGGGCGGCCATTTCAACAAGCTGGATGTGAGTGTTTCGCGCGACCAGACCCTCGGGTACTTCGCGAACAACACGCAACGCGTCAGCGTATACGGCGCAGTGCAGGGGCAGTGGAGCAACACCAATCTCAATTCCGTCGAGGACTTCACCCTGGGTGGCCCGACCGGTGTGCGAGGTTATCCGGTCGGCGAAGCGCCTGGCGATGAAGGGGCGATGGCCACCTTGGAGCTTCGCGATTCGTTCGCGCTGGCTGCGCTGGGCGGCGATAACCTCACGCTCTCGCTGTTTCGCGACGACGGTTGGTTGAAGGTCAATCACACGCCGTGGCCGGGCTACCAAGGGCCGCGGCAACGTCATCTGGGCAGCACCGGCGTGGGTGCTGACTTGCTTCACCAGAACCGTTACGACTTCAAAGTGATGTGGGCGATGCGCGACCCCGGCGGTGAACCCGATACCGCCACGCGTGACCACCGAAGCTGGCTGTGGCTGCAGGCACAAATCTTCTTCTGAGTCCCCACGTCTTCGATGCGAACGCATCGGGAGAGCGTCCCATGAATGCCAAACTGTACCGTCTCGTCTACAACCATAGCCTGCGCTGCGTCGTCGTTGCGCCGGAAATCGCGCATAGCCGCACGAAGGTCGGCGCGACCGGTGTGTCGTCCAATCGCATGCCGGCCATGCGTCCGCTGGGCGTGGCGCTGACCTTGCTGATGGGCGGTGCGCTGCATGCGCAAAGTCTCCCCACCGGCGGCAACATCGTGGGCGGCCAGGGCCATATCGGCACCTCCGGCAACACGATGACGGTGCAGCAGAACAGTTCGCGGCTGGCGGTCAACTGGGAAAGCTTCAACATCGGCGCCGGCAACACGGTGGTGTTCAACCAGCCGTCCAGCAGCGCGGTGGCGTTGAACAACGTGCTGGGCAACAACCCCTCGCAAATCTACGGCAATCTGCGATCCAACGGCCAGGTGTTCCTGGTCAACCCGAACGGTGTGATGTTCGGCAAGACGGCGCAGGTAAGCGTCGGCGGCCTGGTTGCCAGCACCATGCCGATCAACACCTCTGCCTTCATGCAGAGCAAGGGCTCCTACACCTTCAGCGCCACCGGCACGTCGGGGCAGGTGATCAACCAGGGCCAGTTGAAGGCGGTCAACGGCGGCTTCGTGGTGCTGGCTGGCCAGCAGGTGATTAACCGCGGAACGATCGACGCGACCAACGGCACGGTGGCGTTGGCGTCGGGTAGCGCCGTCAACCTGAAGCTGGACAACAGCGGCCAGCTGAGCGTGAACGTGACGGCGTCCACGCTGGGCGCGCTGATCCAGAACCAGGGCTTGATCGCAGCGGATGGCGGGCAGGTGCTGCTCACCGCGCGCGGCCTGGACATGCTGCAAACCAGCGTGATGAATCTCAGCGGCATCGTGCAGGCCAACTCGATCGGCACGAAGAACGGCCAGATCGTGATCGACGGCGGCAACCCCGTCGTGGGTGACAGTGGCGTGGTCTCGGTGAACAACGCCACGCTTCGCGCGGTGGGTGCCGCCACGGGCGAAAAGGGCGGCACGGTGACGATCACCGGTGCCTATGTCGGCATCGAGGGCAGTGCGATCAACGTGAGCGGCGCCGCCGGTGGCGGCACGGCGTTGATCGGCGGCGGTGCGCACGGCGAGGGCGCGTTGACGCACGCGCAGATGACGCACGTGGACGCCAACAGCACGATCGACGCGTCGGCCACGGAACGTGGCGATGGCGGCACGGTGGTGCTGTGGTCGGATGAAAGGACCGATTTCGAAGGCGCCATTTTGGGGCGTGGCGGCCTGCTAGGCGGCAATGGCGGCTGGGTGGAAACCTCGAGCGAGGGCAGCCTGGGCTTCCGTGGCAGCGTGACCACGCGCGCGCCGAAGGGCGCGCAGGGCACGCTGTTGCTCGACCCCTACAACATCGTCATCGGCAACGGCAGCTCCAGTCCGTCGCCGGTGAACTGGACGAGCGTGTCATGCGCTTCCGACATCACGTCCAACATCACCATCGGCATGGCCGATCTGTCGGCGCAGTTGAATTCCACCTCCATCCAGATGGTGGCCAGGAACAACATCACGGATCAGGCCGGCGTCTCGGTGACGGGCACTACCGGCACGCTGATCTTCCAGGCCGGCAATGTGTCGCTGACCGGTCTGTACAACGTGGCCGGCGGCCTGGTGTTCAACGTGACGGGAACGGCGCTCGTCAGCGGCGTGATCTCGGGCACCGGTGGCGTTACCCAGGCGGGCACTGGAACGACCATTCTCGCCGCCAACAACACCTACAGCGGCCTCACGGCGATTAACGCTGGCACGCTGCAGATAGGCAATGGCGGTACCACCGGAACGCTGGGCGCGGGCACGGTGACCGACAGCGCCAACCTGTCGTTCAACGGCAGTGGTACGACGATCGTCAACAACCTGATCAGCGGCACCGGCAGGCTGACGCAGGCCGGCATCGGCACCACCATTCTCGCCAACAACAACACCTACAGCGGCATCACCACGATCAGCGCGGGCACGCTGCAGATCGGCAACGGCGGCACGGCCGGCCGCCTGGGCACGGGCGCCGTGACCGACAACGGCGTGCTGGCATACAACCTGAGCGCGACCACGACGGTCAGCAACCTGATCTCCGGCACGGGCAGCCTGGCCCAGATGGGCGCAGGCACGCTCATCCTTGCCACCAATAACACCTATAGCGGTGGCACCACGATCAATGCGGGCACCACGCTGCAGGTCGGCGGCGGCGCCACGACGGGCAACCTGGGTAGTGGCGCGGTCATCGATAATGGCGACCTGGTCTTCAACCTCACCGGTGCCACGACGATCACGCCGGTGATCAGCGGCAGCGGCAACCTGAGCCAGGTGGGCACGGGCACCACGGTGCTGACGAGCAACAACACGTACAGCGGCAGCACAACGATCAGCGCGGGCACGCTGCAGATCGGCAATGGCGGTACGACCGGCAGCTTGGGCACGGCGGCCACTGTCACCGACAACGCGAACCTGACCTTCAACCTCGGCGGCACGACCACGATCACGACGTTGATCGCCGGCACCGGCAACCTGACGAAGGCGGGCGCGGGCACGGTCATCCTCGCCACCAACAACACCTACGCCGGCACCACGACCATCAGCGCAGGCACGCTGCAGGTGGGTAACGGCGGCACCGACGGCAGCCTCGGTGCGGGTGGCGTCACCGACAACGCCGCGCTGGTGTTCAACTTCGCCAACCCCACCACGATCAACAATCTGATCGGTGGCGGCGGCCGCCTGACGCAGGCGGGCGTTGGCACCGTCATTCTCGGAGCCAACAACACCTACAGCGGCGGCACCACTATCAATGCGGGCACCGTGCTGCAGGTAGGCAACGGTGGCGTGACCGGCAACCTGGGCAGCGGTGCCGTCACCGACAACGGCGACCTGATCGTCAACACGACCGGCACCACGACGATCACGCCGGTGATCAGCGGCAGTGGCAACCTGAGGTAGGCACGGGCACCACCGTGCTGACGGCCAACAATACCTATGGCGGCAGCACCACGATCAGCGCGGGCACGCTGCAGATCGGCAACGGTGGCACGACGGGCAGCCTGGGCACGGCGGCCACTGTCACCGACAACGCCAACCTGACTTTCAATCTCGGCGGCAATACAACGGTCAACGCATCCATTGTCGGCGCGGGCAACCTGACGCAAGCAGGATCGGGCACGACCATCCTGGCCGCCAACAACGCCTACACCGGCACTACGAACATCACAGCGGGCACGCTGCAGGTGGGCAATGGCGGCGCAGCTGGCAGTCTTGGCACTGGCACGATCACCGATAACGCCAACCTCACATTCAACATATCGGGCAATACCACGGTCGTCGGCGCGCTCAGTGGCACGGGCACTGTGGCGAACACGTATCTGGGAACGGTACAGACCTTGTCAGGTGTTTCCGGTTTCACCGGCACGTATCAGGTGCTTGCGGACGAGAACGCTGCGACCACCGCGACGTTCAATGTGCCTGCCGGAACGAACCTTTCCGGAAGCAAGCTCAATGTGATGCTGTACGGGAGTGCGAACGCCAATACGGCGTTCACCCCGTTCACCGTCTTCAATCCACAAAATACCGGCTACACCGGCACGCCTGCGCTGCAGCTCGACGGCATTGCCGTGACCAATGCCACGGCGGCGCTCGGTGGCACGCTGACGTCGTCCGGCACCAATATCACGTTGAGCGGTGGCTATCTGTGGCAGCTCAACAATGGCGGCACGACGACAAACTTCACCACGCTGACGAGTAATAGCAACTTCACGCTGGCCGGCAACTCATGGATTGCCGTTGCACCGGGATTGACGGTGACAGCCAGTGGTGTGCTGAGCGGCAATGCCAGCAATCTTCTCATCCAATGGCCCGGCTATGGTTCTGTCTGCACCGCAGGTTGCGCCGCGCCCACGGTGATCCTGTCGGGCAACAACACCTATACCGCCAGCGTTAACTATGTCGGTTATGCCACGTTGCAGATCGGCAATGGCGGCGCCTCAGGCAGCATCGGTACCGGCAATGTGGCCCTGGGCTATGCCAATACGACGCTGGTCTTCAATACCAGCGGCACGACGACGGTAAGTGGCACGATTTACAGCAATGGCAACGTTGTCCAGGCTGGCACTGGCACCACCATTCTGGCTGCCAACAACAGCTACACCGGAAGTACCACGATCACTGCAGGCACACTGCAAGTGGGTAACGGTGGCACCACCGGCAGCCTTGGTACGGCCGCTACCGTCACCGACAACGGCACGCTGGCGTACAACCTCAGCGGCAATACCACGGTCAGCACGATCATCACCGGTACCGGCAACCTGACCCAGGCGGGAACTGGCACCACCATCCTGACCGCCAATAACACCTACAGTGGTACCACCAACATCACGGCAGGCACGCTGCAGGTGGGCAGTGGCAGTATCGCCGGCAGCCTGGGCACGGGTGTGATCGCCGACAGCGGCCTGCTGGTCTACAACCTGTCGAGAAACTCGACCATCGCCAATCCCCTCACGGGTAGCGGCACGTTGCAGAACGTGTACCTGGGGACGACGCAAACGCTGACCAACGTGACCGGCTTTACCGGCACCTATGCCGTGAGCACGAACGAGGTGAACGCCTCCGTGGCCGGCTTCAGTCTGCCCAACGGCACAAATCTGTCCGCGAACACTTTCAACACCATCATCACGGCGACCAATCCCAATAGCTCGTTCACGCCGTATCAGGTCTTTGGCAGCAGCTATACGGGCACGCCAACGCTGCAGATCAACGGTCTTGTGGTGGGCAACGCCACCATGGCCGTCGGTGGCACGCTGACCTCGTACAACACCAACATCACGTTGGGCGGTGGCTACCTGTGGAGCCTGTTCGACGGTACCAGCACCACGGGTTTCAACACGCTGACGGATGCCAACAGCTATGTGCTGAGCGGCAACGCGAACATCACCGTGGCGCCCGGTTTGACGGTGACGCAGAGCGGTGCGCTCAGCGGCAGCGGCAACCTAACGGTCCAGCAATCGTGCGGCGTGTCGCTGTGCAACGCGAGCACGGTCATCTTTACGGCTAACAACAGCTACACCGGCACCACCACGATCAGCAACGGCACGGTGCAGGTGGGCAATGGCGGCACGACCGGCAGCCTGGGTACGGGCAACATCACCAACAATGGCAACCTGACGTTCAATCTCAGTGGTCCTGCCACGGTCGTCGGTTCGATCACTGGCACGGGCAATCTGTCTCAGATGGGCACGGGCACTACCATTCTGGCCGCCAACAACAATTACAGCGGTACGACCAACATCACTGCGGGTACGCTGCAGGTAGGTAATGGTGGCACGACCGGCAGCCTGGGTACTGGCAACGTCACCGACACAGCCAACTTGACGTTCAACTCGACTGGCAACACAACGGTCGTCGGCAGCCTCAGTGGTAATGGCACGCTGACCCTGAACGGAACTGGCGTCGTGGATATTGGTGGAGGCAACACCTCCACCAATAACAATTTCTCCGGCACTGTGACGATCAATGCCGGTACCTTGATCGGCGACGGCAGCAATAGCGCCTATGGTGCGCTCGGCAATGGAACGACCATTACCGTCAACAGCGGCGGCACGCTCAAGGCCGGTGTCAACAGCAATGGGCTTATCGGCACAGCGCAAGCCGCCACGATCATCCTCAACAGCGGCTCGGTGATGACCACCGGCAGCAACAGCACGACAGACACGCTGGGCCGGCTGACGCTGAATGGCGGAACGCTTGCAGGGCAGGGGGCAGCGCTGACCGGCGATGCCGTCACCTACGGTACCTGGTATCTCACCCAGAACGTCACGGTCACCGCGAATTCGACCATTTCGGCGGCGGGCGTCACCCTCCATCAGTCGGGCGGCACGAACTTCAATATCGCCTCGGGCAATCAGTTGCTGGTCAACGGTACCTTGGTCTCGAGCGGGACCGGCATGACCCTGACGGGCCCCGGCACCATGGTGTTGACTGGTGCCAACAATTACTCCGGCACCACCACGATCAGCAACGGCACGCTGCAGGTCGGCAACGGCGGCACCACTGGCAGCCTGGGCACCGGCGCCGTGGTCGACAATGCCGACCTGGTGTTCAACCTCAGCAGCACTACGACGGCAACGGGCGCCATTAGTGGCACAGGCAACCTGACCCAGGCGGGCACGGGTACCACCATCCTCGCCGCCAACAACACGTACAGCGGCAATACCACGATCAGTGGAGGCACACTGCAGGTCGGCAATGGCGGCGCGGCGGGCAGCCTGGGCACGGGCGCCGTGGTCGACAATGCGAACCTCACGTTCAACACCAGCGGCACGAATACGGTCAACGGCTCGATCAGCGGCACGGGCAACCTGACGCAAGCGGGCACGGGCACCACTGTGCTGGCGGCCAACAACGCTTATAGCGGCAGCACCACGATCAGCGCAGGCACATTGCAAGTTGGCAACGGTGGCGTAGCGGGCAGCCTGGGTACGGCGGCCACGGTTACCGACAACGGCACGCTGTCGTTCAATACCACCGGCACGACCGTCGTCAATGCGTCCATCAACGGTACTGGCAGCCTGGTGCAGAAAGGTACGGGTACCACCGTGCTAGCCGCCAACAATGGTTACAGCGGCACGACCAGCATCACGGCGGGCACGCTGCAGATCGGCAACGGCGGCACCACGGGCAGCCTGGGCACGGGCAGCGTGGCCGATGGCGGCAACCTCAGCTTCAACCGGTCGGACAATACGACCATCGCCAACGTCATCACCGGCAACGGGATACTGGAGAACCTGTATCTGGGTACGGTTCACAGCCTGACGAACGTGGCCGGCTTCACCGGCACCTATACCGCGCTGGCCGACGAAGTCGCTCGTACCACCGCGACGTTCAACATACCCACGGGAACCAATCTGTCGGGCAAAACGTTCAACGTCATTGTGACTGCCACAAATCCCGATACGTCGTTCGCGCCGTTCCCGGTATTCAATCTCCAGAACACGGCGTACGCGGGCACGCCCACCCTGCAGATCGACGGCCTGGTGGTCGCCAATGGTTCGGCGGCAGTGGGTGGCACGCTCACCTCGAACAACACCAACATCACGCTGGGCGGCGGCTATCTGTGGAGCCTGTTCGACGGCACCACGACCACGTACTACAGCACCACCCTGGGCAACACCAATGCGGCGTTGACCGGTAATGCGACCATCACCGTCGCACCGGGCCTGACGGTGACGGAAGCCGGTTTGCTCAGCGGCAGCGGCAACCTGTCGATCGTGCAATGCGGTTACGCTCAGTGCACACCGAGCACGACGATACTCACGGCCAACAACACCTACGCCGGCACCACCACCATCACCAACGGCACCCTGCAGGTGGGCAATGGCGGCGCATCGGGCAGCTTGGGTGTCGGCAATGTCTTCAACAATGGCAACCTGACGTTCAACGTCAGCAGCACGACCACGGTCAATGGCTCGATCAGCGGCACGGGCAACCTCACCCAGGCCGGTACGGGCACGGCCGTGCTGGCCGCCAACAACAGCTACAGCGGCAACACCACGATCAGCGCGGGCACGTTGCAGATCGGCAACGGCGGCATCGCGGGCAGCCTGGGCACGGCAAACAACATCACCGACAACGGCAACCTGGTGTTCGACCTCAGTGGCACGACCACTGTCGGCGGCGCCATCAGCGGTACCGGCAACGTGACCCAGCTCGGGTCCGGCACCACCATCCTGACCGGCAACAACAGCTACGGCGGCACCACCACCATCACGGCGGGCACGCTGCAGGTAGGCAACAACGGAACCAGCGGCACCCTGGGAACGGGGGCCGTGATCGACAACAGCAACCTGCTGATCAACCGGTCGGACACGGTCAATCTCGGCACGATCGCCGCGAACACCTCCGGTATCACCGGTACGGGCAATTTCACGGCGAATGTCGGCGGCACCTTCACCATCGATCGCTCGATCAACCTCGGCGGCAATGTGGCAGCGGCCGGGACTACGGGGGCAAATGGAACGAGCAGCAGTCCCAACGCAACGGCAGGTGGCTCCATCATCGTCGATGCGAGCTCCACCATTTCGGCTGCCAACATCACGCTCACGGGTGGTGCTGGCGGCGTTGGATACAGCGGACTCACCACTGGAGGTGGGGCAGGCGGTAGCGGTGGGAGCGTGGCCATCAATGGTGCGCTCAATGCCGTGTCGGCGATTTCCATCACTGGCGGTGCCGGTGGTGGTGGCGGTGGTGCCCTTGGTCCTAGCACGGGTGGTGCGGGTGGCGCGGGTGGAGCGGTCACCTTGGGCGCCAACCTCACTGCGAGTGGCAGCGTCGCGGTCACCACCGGCAATGGCGGTGGTGGCGGCGGTGGTGGTGGTGGCGCCGGGCTATACGGCCCTGGCGGTGCGGGCGGCAATGGTGGCGCGGCCGGCGTATTGAACTGGTATGCCTCGGTGATCAATGCGCCGACCACGTCCATTACCGGAGGCGTGGGTGGCGGTGCTGGTGGCGGTGGTGCGAGACAGGGCGGCTATGGCGGAGCCTATGGCTTGGGCGGCGCCGGTACGACTGGCGGCAGCGGTGGGAATGGCGGAAATTCTTATACCGGATCCGGTGGCGCGGGGGGTGTTGCAGGAACTAATGGTGGGTCCGGCGCGAATGGTGCCAGCGGCGCGCGTGGCGGCGCCAACAATTATTCGGGCGGCCCCGGCGGTATTGGTGGAGCTGCCAGCATCATCAATGTGCTGAGCACTGCCGCGGGAGTGGTCGGTGGCAACGTAAGTTTCGCCAGCTCGGCCACGCCGATCGTGCTGGCGGCCAATGGCACGTTGACGCTCAACGTGACGGGCTCGCCAACCATCGCCAATGCCATCAGTGGCGCTGGCAACCTGACGCAGTCGGGTTCGGGCACGTTGACGCTCTCAGGCACGAACACTTACACGGGCACGACGACCGTCAATAACGGCACGCTGAATATGAGTGGCTCCTTGAACGTCGGTGGCGGCACGGCCCAGGTCGTGATGGCCAACGGCACGACCTTCTCCGCGGCCAATATCACGGCCGGCCTGACGAATATCTCGGGTGGCGGCAACATCACCCTGGCGGGCGTGAAGGCCAACGGCTCGGTTACGGCGAATACCACCGGCAACCTCACATTGAGCGCGAATCTTTCGAGTGGCGGCGACGTCAGGCTCGTGGCGGGCGCCAATGGCGTGTCCGGACTTCCGGCGGGCACCGATACGGCGGGCAATGTGCTGACCACCAATGGCGCGCAGATCATCCTGCCCAACGCGCGCACGCTCACCGTGTACACCGGTGAAGACGATGTCGCGCAGTTGAACTCGGCGGTGATCGGCGCCACCGGCGCCACGGACTATCTCACCTACAACGCCACGACCAGCGCCTTGGCCACCGCGGTGACAGGCACGCGCAATTTCAATGTGCGTACGCAACCCAACCTTTCCGGCGTCTTTACGGCGACCAAGACGTACGACGGAAACAACAACGCTCTGAGCGTTGTGAACATCAGCTCTTCGTCGGTGCTTGGCTCCATCGGTGGTGCAGGCGGTTGCACATCCGTCGCGATCAACACGAGCAGCCTTAACATCACGGGCGCGACGTTCAACACCAGCCACGCGGGGAACAACCTCACCGTGGCCGTCCAGGCCGGGACGCTCAAGTTGAATGCGAGCTTCGACGGCGCATCATGGAATGTCACCATGATCAACCCGATGATCGGTAACCCCAATGGTGTCGGCACGATCACGCCGGCAAACCTGACCGTCACGTCGCAAAGCGGGACCAAGGTCTATGACGGAACCACGGCGTCGAACCAGACGGCCACCGTGACAGGCCTGGTGGGTGGCGACAGCATCGCCAATAGCGCTCTGGGAGAGAGCTACAACTCGACCCACGTGCTGGGAACGAACGGCTCGGTGCTGAATGTTTCGTCCGCGCTGACCAACGGCAGCCTGACCTCGTCCATTGGCAGCACCCTGTCGGACTACAACGTCAAGTACGTGACGGCGAACGGCACGGTGACGCCGGCGGCGGTGACGGTGACAGCGGCGGTAGACACCAAGGCCTACGATGGCACCACGGCAAGCAGCGCGGCGGTGACCAATATCACGGGCCTTCTGTCGGGCGACAGCCTCGGCGGCCTGTCCCAGGTCTACAACAACGCCCACGTGCTGGGCACCAACGGTTCGCTGCTGGTGGTCAATGGCAGCGGAGCGAGCGTGAGTGGCAGCCACGGCAGCCTGCTGGGCGACTACGCGATCAGCTACGTCAACGCCACGGGCACGATCACGCCGAAGGTGCTGAGCCCGGTCATCAACGCCGTGGGCAAGACCTACGACGGCACGACGACCACCACCTCCACGGTGACGCTGCCGCCTTCCGGCCTCGTCGGCCGCGATAGCGCTTCGGGCATCACGGGCATCAGCCTGGCTTTCGACAACCCCAACGCCGGCACGCGCAACGTAGTGGCGAGTGGCACGGGCAGCCTGACCGGCTTCACGGGCGCGGCCAACGGCAACGGCAGCGGCGTGGGTGCAGGCAACGAGGTCGCAGGTCTGGCCAGCGACTACGTCATTGGCCCGACAGCGCCGGCCAGCGCGGTGATCAGCGCCGCCAACCTCGTCGTCACCGCCAACAACGACGCCAAGATCGTCACGCAGAGCGATACGGCCGGCTACAACGGCGTGAGCTTCACCGGCTTCGTCGGTGGCGACAACGCCAGCAGCCTGGGCGGCACGCTCTCGATCACGCGCACGGACGTCGGCGTCGACGAAGGTGCCGGCACGTACAACGGCGTGCTGGTGGCTTCGGGTTACACCTCCGGCAACTACAACATCAGTTATGTCAACGGCAACTATCAGATCCTGGCGGCGCAACAGTTGCTGGTGCACATCCAGAACGTGGACAACATCTACGGCACCACGCCGGGCTACGCCGTTACCAGCGCGCAGTACATGGATAGCGGCAACGTCATCCATACACTCACGCAGACGGGCCACAACGGAAACACGTTCACCTATAACGACAGCGTTGGCGGCAGCGTCACGTTTACCGTGACACCCACCGGCCAGGTGCTGAGCGGCGCGGGCTTCCTCGCCGCGGGCAACTACGGGCTGACGGGCTCCAACACGAGCATCGTCGGCAACAACTTCCTGCAGGCGACCTACATCGGCAATCAGGCGGTGGAAAGGGCTGCACTGGCGCCGCAGGTCGGTGGCATATCGAAGGTGTACGACGGCACGACGGGCATGACCGGCCTGACGATGGGCCTTGTGGGCCAGTTGTCGGGCGACACCGTCTCCGTCAGCGGCGATGGCGCGTTCGCCACGTCGCATGCGGGCAGTAACGTCGGCTACTCGGTCGACAACATCGCCCTGGGCGGCGCGGACGCCGGCAACTACTACCTGACCACCAACGAGCTCAGCGGTACCGATGGCACGATCACGCCGAAAGTGGTGACGGCGACGGCGTCGACCGATACCAAGGTGTACGACGGCACGACGACCAGCAGTGCGGCGGTGACCAACATCACCGGCCTGCTGTCGGGCGACAACCTGACGGGGCTGCAGCAGTCGTACAACAGTTCCCACGTGCTGGGCACGGACGGCTCGCTGCTGGTGGTGAATGGCAGCGGGGCGGGCGTGATTGGAACCAACGGCAGCCTGCTGAGCGACTATGCGGTCACCTATGTCGACAACACCGGTACGATCACGCCGGCCGCGGTGACGGTGACGGCGTCGACCGACACCAAGGTGTTCGACGGCACCACGGCAAGCAACGCGGCGGTGACCAATATCACCGGCCTGGTGGGCGGGGACACGCTGACGGGCTTGACGCAGTCGTACAACAACTCGCACGTGCTGGGTGCCAATGGCTCCACGCTGCTGGTCGACGGCAGCCATGCCGGTGTGGCGGGCAGCGCGGGCAGTTCGCTCAGCGATTACGCGATCACCTATGTCGACAACACTGGCACGATCACCCCGGCGTCGGTCACCGTGACGGCGACCTCGGGCACCAAGGTGTTCGATGGCACCACGGCGAGCAACGACGCCGTGACCAACATCACCGGCCTGGTGGGCGGCGATACGCTGACTGGCCTGACGCAGTCGTACAACAGCTCGCACGTGCTGGGTGCCAACGGTTCCACGTTGCTGGTCAATGGCAGCGGCGTGGGCCTGAGCAGCGCCAGCGGGGACATGCTCAGCGACTACGCGATCACCTATGTCGACAACACCGGCACCATCACGCCAGCCGCGGTGACGGTCACCGCCTCGACGGATACCAAGGTGTATGACGGCACCACGGCAAGCCAAGGCTCGGTGACGAACATCACCGGGCTGATCGGTGGCGACACGCTGACGGGCCTGACGCAGTCGTACAACAGCGCGCACGCGCTGGGCGCCAACGGTTCCACCTTGCTGGTCAACAACGGCGGCGTGGGCCTGAGCAGCAGCAACGGCGATTTGCTGAGCGACTACGCGATTACCTACGTCGACAACAAGGGCACGACCACGCCGGCCTCGGTGACGGTGACGGCATCGACGGATACGAAGGTGTTCGACGGCACCAAGGCAAGCAACGCCGCCGTGACCAACATCACCGGCCTGGTGGGGGGTGACAGCCTGACCGGCCTGAGCCAGTCGTACGCCAGCTCGCATGTGCTGGGCGCCAACGGTTCCACACTGCTGGTGGACGGCAGTCATGTGGGCGTGGCCGGCAGCCTGGGCAGCACGCTCGCCGACTACGTGATCAGCTACATCACCAGCACAGGCACGGTCACGCCGGCGCCGGTGACGGTGACGGCCTCGACCGATACCAAGATGTTCGACGGCACCACGGCAAGCCGTGCGACCGTGACCGACATCACCGGATTGGTGGGTGTCGACAGGCTGACGGGTCTGACGCAGACGTACGACAGCCCGGACGTTCGGGGCGTCAATGGATCCACCCTGATGGTCGACAGCAACGGAGTCGGCCTGAGCAGCGGTGAAGGCAATGCGCTCAGCGATTATGCGATCAGCTACGTGACGAGGAGCGGCACGATCATGCCGGTGCCGGTCGTGACGGCGCCTCCGTTCAACGTGGACGAATGGCTTGGCGCGCGCTGGACCGCCCACTACATGGACCGCATCTATCCCGCCGTGCGGCTGACCGTGACGCAAAGCCCCGAATCGTTCCAGATGCTGGAGGTTGCGATGACCGGGGAGTTGCCGACGGAAGGTCCGGTCCAGGTGCCGGTGGCGGGAGCGTCGATGACCATGAATTGCGTGCAAGGCAGCATTCGCACACCGGATGGCGTCGATTCGATGCCGGTCAACGAATGCACCCGGCGTGTCAGTCCCAACCGGGGCATCTGAATGGTGAGGAACGGCGAAATGCCGGCACGGATGCTCATGTAGGATGAGGCTTCATCTCAGCCCGCTTGCACCGGCCGGTGGTCGTGAAGGGATCATCGATGCTTCAGACATCCAGATTCGAAGGATTTGCTTTTGATGAAGACGCAAAATGAAGAGCCGGCGTTTCATTTCATTTCCGGGTTGCCACGATCGGGCTCGACGCTGCTGGCGGCACTGCTGAAGCAGAATCCCCGCTTCCAGGCGGGCATGACCAGCCCGGTCGGCGGCATTTTCCTCGCGTTGCTCGAAGCCATGAGTGCCCGTGCAGAGACGTCGCCGTTCATGGATAACGACGCGAGGCAGCGCATCCTGCGAGGGTTGTTCGCGAACTACTTCGCTACCAGCAAGGCCCAGGTGATTTTCGACACCCATCGTTTCTGGTGCAGCAAGTTGCCGGCGCTTCGCCTGCTGTTCCCGCAGGCCAAGCTGATCGCCTGCGTGCGCGACACGAACTGGATCATCGACAGTTTCGAGCGTCTGGTACGACGTAATGCATTGCAGCCTTCCGGCATCTTCAATTTCGCCGCCAGCGGCACCGTGTATACGCGCGCCAGCACGCTGGCCAGCTCCGAGGGCCTAGTGGGCTTCGCTTACGATGCGTTGCGCGAGGCGTTTTATGGGGAGCAGGCGCAAAGCATGTTGCTGGTGCAGTACGACACGCTGGCGAACAACCCCATGAAGGCGCTGGCGGCCGTGTATGACTTCATCGGTGAGCCGTTGTTCGAGCACGATTTCGAGAACGTGACGTTCGGTGAGGGCGATGCTTATGACGGGCGCCTCGGCACCCCGGGTCTGCATGCCGTCGGAAAAAAAGTGCGTGCCACGCCAAGGGACACCATCCTGCCTCAGGATCTGTTCGAGCGCTTCAGTGACGACAGCTTCTGGAACCAGCCTGGCAAGAATACGCGCGGCGTGCGGGTTGTCTGAGCCTGCAGATTTCTCGGGTTCGAACGAATGGTTTTTGTGTCGCGGCACGCATCATGTCCGTGTCGCCAGAAGAGGGATGTCATGAGTAGTTCCCAAGCAACCGCGGCAGCCACCGAGCCGGTCTTTTCGCTCGGCCGATTTGAATCAGCGTGCTACGCGCGCCAGCACGAGCAGGCGGCACGGGAATTTGTCGCGCTGCTGGCGATGCTGGACCGCAACTACGGCGGGTTCGACCACGGCTTCGAAGCCCAGCCGACGGCGAGCATGGTGGGCGTGGACCAGGATCCACATATCATCAATCGCATCTGCTCGGCACTCTCTGCGCTGTTCAGCGACTCGGCCTTCGGCTTGTCGCTCGATGGCTACCGGCAGCTGCTCTATTTCCATCGCTGGATCGCGACATTGTTTGCCGCCAGTTCCTTCCGGAACGCCGATCACATCTTGCGCGCCCTTAACATCAAGGGCCCGAATGCGCGCGCGGTGGAAGTGAACAATCGCGACCTGACGAAATTCTGCCTGCTCTACACGCCGAACTCCGAAATCCCCCTGGATATGGAGGCCTTGTGGGCATTTGACCGCCACCTTGCGGTGGCGCTGGCCTGCGCTCTGCTCTCGCCACGCTTCCTGGGCACGATTGCATCCCACGACAAGCGCGAAGTGCTGCTGGAATGGCTGCCGCCGAAACTCGAGCAGATCAACGACCTGAACGTGCTCCCGATCGGCGTGCTTCACGATGTCTACATGCATTGCAGCTATGCCGACACGCCTCGTCGGCACGCGATCAAGGCGCCGATCAATCGGCTGGTACGCAGGAAGCTTGAAGAGCAGGGCATACGCGATGTGACGCATGTGCCGCGGGACCGCGCGGCCGGTGAGAAGCCGCTGCTGATGGTCGTGCTGGAATGGTTCTCGGGCTCCCATTCGATCTACCGCACGCACTCGGCCTCGATCAAGGCCGCCCGCGAGCGATTCCGCGTCGTGGGCATCGGTCACGCGGGGCAGGTGGATGCGCTGGGCAAGGCCGTATTCGACGAGTATGTGGAAGTCACGGGCGATACCGTCGCGTTCGTACGCGCCAAAGCCGAAGAACTGCAGCCGGACATCGTCTACTACCCGGCCTTCGGCATGTTCCCGCACAGCATCTACCTGACCAACCTGCGGTTGGCGCCGGTGCAGATTGTCTCCTACGGACATCCGGCCACCTCGAGGTCGCCCTTCATCGACTACTTCGTGTTGCCGAAAGACTGGGTAGGCGCCCCCAATTGCTTCAGCGAAAAGCTGTTGCCGGTGCCAAAGGCCGCCATGCCGTTCGTTCCGTCGGCGCAGACCGGCACTTACGAACCCGTGCTGCGCGAGCAGCCCGACACCGTGCGCATAGCAATTGCCGCCACCACGATGAAGCTCAATCCTGGCTTCGTCGAGACGCTGGCGCGCATCCGCCACGAGGTGGACAGGCCGCTCGAATTCCATTTCTTCATGGGCGTCGCGCGCGGACTGGTGTATTTGGAAGCGCGCGATCTCATCTGCCGCTATCTGCCCGACGCAGCCATCCATTCCATCATGCCGTATGCGGAGTACATGGCGCGCATCAACGCGTGCGACCTGTACTTGAACCCGTTCCCGTTCGGCAACACCAACGGCATCGTGGACGTGACGGCGCTGGGCATGGTGGGCGTGTGCAAGACCGGTCCCGAAGTGCTGGAACATATCGATGAAGCGCTGTTTACCCGCATCGATTTGCCGGAGTGGCTGGTCGCCAAGTCCAAGGACGATTACGTGCAGGCAGCCAAGCGACTGATCACCGATGACGCGACGCGGATTGCCCTGCGGCGGAAGTTGCTGGAGAGCGATGCGGTGAAGGTGTTCTATCAGGGGCAACCCGAGCTTTTCGGCGAGGCCCTGCAAGCTTTGCTGTGAGGTTCGGTTCGATAAGGCACTCTGCGGCGTTAACCTTGATGAAATGCGCCTCTATCGTTGATTAGGGACAGTTATCAAGGCTACGA
>Ga0209258_100564_pt1 | contig 32099 bp, 25 predicted proteins | sample Araplaol_mTSA_r2_FD_184281 | JGI IMG/M metagenome (GOLD analysis project Ga0209258, IMG submission 184281) | Arabidopsis root microbial communities from North Carolina, USA - plate scrape CL_Col_mTSA_r2 (SPAdes) (version 2) | ecosystem: Host-associated > Plants > Roots > Endosphere | place: USA...
CCGAGTACGGTCAGGTCTGGTATCCGAGCCATGTCGCAGCCGATTGGGCGCCCTACCGCGATGGCCATTGGGCTTACGTCGGCCCGTGGGGCTGGACATGGGTCGATGACTCTCCATGGGGCTTCGCGCCCTACCACTACGGCCGCTGGGCGTATGTACGCAGCCGCTGGTGCTGGGTGCCCGGCCCGGTGTCGGTGCGGCCGGTCTACGCGCCGGCACTCGTTGCCTTCGTCGGCGGCGCCGGGTTCGGTGTGTCGGTGGGCATCGGTGCCGCGCCGGTGGGCTGGTTCCCGCTGGGCCCGGGTGAGGTCTACAACCCGTGGTACCGCGCCAGCCGCGGCTACTACACGAACGTCAACATCACCAACATCTACGTGCGCAACAACCGCCAGGTGGTGATCAACAACATCAACAACCACTACAACTACTTCCGCGAAGGCCGGCCGATGCCGAACGAGCGGTACTTCAACCGCGAAGCGCCGCGTGCCGTCACGGCCATGTCCCGACAGGACTTCGCGTCGGCCCGCAACGCCGAACGACACATGATGTCGGTGGATCCACGCCACTTCGCCAATGCGCCAGTGATGGCGCGGGGCATCAATGTGCAGCCGGGCCGCGCGAGCTTCGTGCCACCGCGCAACGGCAACGGCCGCACCCTCCCGACGGGAGGTTTCAATCGAGAAGTCGTGGCACGCAACGCGCCGGCCATGCCGTTTGCCGGCCGCCCAGCGGGTCCGGTCAATGCGGCCGCACCGCGCAATGCACCGACTCCGACCAATGTACGCCTGCTCAATGGGCCGGCCGCGGCCGGCCGCCCTGGCGCACCGGGTCGTACGGCGAACTCGCCCGACGAACGCGCCTTCTCGGTGAATCGCGGCAACGGCGGCGCGCGCCCTGGGGAAAACCAGCCAGCCGCTCCAAATGCCGAAACGCCCTCTCGTTTCAATCGACCGCAGCCGGCGGACAACCGTTCGGGTGCACCCGATATGCGTCGACAGGGAGCGCCCGTTGACGAATCCAATGCCATGCGACCGGGTGAGCTCCCCTCGGCAAGGTTCGCCCGGCCGCAGGGTGGCGAAGGCCGGATGCCACCGAACGAGCGACCCAATCCGGGCAACCAGCCTCGTCCTGGCGTGAGCTACATTCCCAATGCCGACGCTGACCGTGCCATGCGTGCTCAGCCGCAGACGGGCTCGTTGCCGAATACGCCACGCTTCGAGCGGGCGACTCCGGCGCAACAGGAAAATCCGCGGTCGATACCGAACCAGGACAACGCCCAGCGCTTCCAGCGCGAGAGCGCGGCGCCCCGCCCGGAAAGCCAACAGCCGCGTTTTGTCCAGCAACCTCGCGAGATGCAGCCGCCGCGCGAAGTGCCATCGCCGCGTGAAATGCAGGCACCGCGCGAGATGCCGCAGCAGCGCGAAATGCAGCCTCCGAGGGAAATGCCGAAACCACGGGAAGCTCCACCGCAGCGGACTTACCAGCCGCCCCGCGGATACGAGCCGCCCCGCGCCGAACCACCGCCGCAGCAACGTCCCGCCCAGAATCCGCAGCAACAGCGGCCACCGGCCGCACATGAAGATCGCCGCCCACCGAAGAAGGACGAGCAGCACAACTGACCACCCAAAGCCCGGCCATGCCGGGCTTTTTTTGTGTGATTCGGGCATCCCGCGCCGCAGGCGCTACAATGTGCGGATGCACATCACGCTCAATGGCAGTCCGCGCGACTGCGCTCCCGCCACGACCGTCGCCCAGTTGCTGCAGGACGCCGGTTACGGCGGCCGACGCGTCGCCGTGGAAGTGAATCACCAGATTGTTTCCCGCAGCCAGCACACCAGCCACGTGCTTGGCGAGGGCGACCAGGTGGAGATCGTCCACGCCATCGGCGGCGGTTGATCGCCGCAGCCCGCCACTTGCGACGCCCTCCGGCGCCGCGCGCAGCCCGAAGACACACGATGAACACCAAGACGTTCGATTCCGCCGATCCGCTGATCATTGCCGGCAAGAGCTATGGCTCCCGCCTGCTCACCGGCACCGGCAAGTACAAGGACTTCGACGAAACCCGCTGCGCCTCCCAGGCTGCCGGTGCGGAGATCGTCACCGTGGCGATCCGCCGCGTGAATATCGGCCAGGATGCTGGCCAGCCGAATCTGCTGGATGCGCTCCCGCCCGAGGAATTCACCCTGCTGCCGAACACGGCCGGCTGCTACAACGCGGTCGACGCCGTGCGCACCTGCAAACTGGCGCGCGAACTGCTCGACGGCCACAAGCTGGTGAAGCTCGAAGTGCTCGGCGACCAGCGCACGTTGTTCCCCGATGTGGTGGAAACCTTGAAAGCGGCCGAAATACTGGTCGCCGATGGCTTCGACGTCATGGTCTACACCAGCGACGACCCGATCCTCGCCAAGCGTCTGGAAGATATCGGCTGCGTGGCGGTGATGCCGCTGGCCGCACCGATCGGTTCGGGCCTGGGCATCCAGAACCGCTACAACCTGCTCGAGATCATCGAGAACGCCAAAGTGCCGATCATCGTCGATGCCGGCGTGGGCACGGCCTCCGACGCGGCCATCGCGATGGAATTGGGCTGTGACGGCGTGCTGATGAATACGGCCATTGCCGGCGCCAAGGATCCGGTGCTGATGGCGCATGCGATGAAACTGGCGATCCAGGCAGGCCGTGCCGCCTTCAAAGCCGGCCGCATCCCGCGCAAGCGCTTTGCATCCGCGTCCAGCCCGATCGACGGCACCATTGGCTGAAGGTTCTTGCTGACGGCGTGGCCAACTCGGCCACACCGTCAAAGCAGATCGCAGTATTCATCCGCCCGACCGCCTGTCGGGCGGAAAGTTTTTATCCGGACCCCGCATGACCCACGATCACGACGACGCCAGCAAGCCCGAATACATGCGCCGCATCCGCAGCTTCGTGCTGCGCGAAGGCCGCATGACCCCGGCGCAGCAACGCGCCTTCGACGAACACTGGGCGCGCTTCGGCATCGATTACTCGGGAGCGCCGCAGAACTACGCCGAGCGTTTTGGCCGTCCGGCCCCGCTCGTTCTGGAAATCGGCTTCGGCAACGGTGAAGCCTTGGCATGGGCGAGCGAGCACGACCTCGCTCGCAACTTCATCGGCGTGGAAGTGCATGGCCCGGGCGTAGGCCGCCTGATGAATGCGCTGGCCGCTCGCGATGCGCAGAACGTGCGCCTGTACAAGCATGACGCCGTGGAAGTGCTCGAAAACGAGATTCCCGAAGGCACGCTCGCCGAAGCACGCATCTGGTTTCCGGACCCTTGGCACAAGAAGCGCCACAACAAGCGCCGCATCATCCAGCCCGAATTCGTTGCCCTGCTTGCGTCACGCATGGCGCCAGATGGCCTGCTGCACCTGGCGACCGACTGGCAACCCTACGCCGAGCACATGCTCGAAGTGATGGAAGCCGCCCCCGCATGGCGCAATATCATCGGCGCGGGCCAATATGCGGAAAAACCCGACTGGCGCATCGAGACCCACTTCGAACGCCGCGGCCTCAAGCTAGGCCACGGTGTGTGGGATCTGCTCTATCGCAGGTATTGAACAAGGACTGCCACCTGCTGCACGGGTGGGTGCCGTGGTGCCCTATTCTCCATGGAATGCAGCCGCCCTCGACGGGTAGAGGACGAATGGCATGGCTGGGCCAAGGACCGGCTTGCCCGCCCCGTGAAAGCACCGGGCGTCCGGTAGATCATTGGTAATCAAACGTAAACACCATGGCGCTTGTAGCCATGCCCGCTTGTACCGTACCAAGGCGGAAGTACTGCGCATAAAAGCCATAGCTTTGGGTGGCGTTGGCGGAAATCGAGCCCATGCCGACCCGTGCCTGCAAGACGAGAGGCAGCTTCTGTGAATTCAGCACCTGCACGCCAACCCCGCCGGCCATGCCCGTGCCCGTCTGGATGTTTAGCAGTCCGTTCGTTGCGCTCTGTACGGAATAGCCGGGCGCCGCATCGACCGTGATGCCGACCGTCGCATTGCTGTCGCACCTCAGATCGATATTGAATGGCTTGGCACCAGCCGCCGTCCCGACAGCAGGGAGGGCACTCAGCGAAATGCTGGGCAAATTGACGACGGACGGGAAGTTGACTGAGCAAGCCAGCGCGTTGAGCACGATGTTTCCGGAGGGATACATCGCCGATTGAGAGTTTGCGCCGTTCAACAGCACGCCGGTGTTGTACACGCCAAACAGCCACCGCGTGGCGGATACGGTCAGCATCGCATTGGTTGGAATGGTCCCAGCCATCCGGACAAGCTCCAAGGTTCCCGAGAACGAAAAATTTCCGCCGTCCTGAATGGTCCCGATCCGATCGTTACAAGCCTGGCTGGTGCCGCCGGTGACTGGCTGACCCGATCCGTCGCGAAGCCGCATGCCGACGCCAGTGACATTCGTCGTATAGATGCCTGATCCCACGGGAGATTCGATGGAACCGCCATCCGCCGTGCAGGCGACGATTGCGCTGCCCACCTGAACGGTCGTCACTCCGCCCGGTTGGCTGATGGCTCCCAGGCGACAGTTGCCGGCAATCGAGAACGAGCGCTGCGTGCCCGGAATGGTGTCGCCGGGCATGAGGCTGTCCGCCACCTTCACGCTAGGCGAATAGGTAATGGCCAACGGCAACGGGGTTGCGGAACAATCATATGCGTATGCCGCAGCATGAAAGCCCATGCACAGCATGAGAACCACCAACAACTTGATGTAGAGGCTATGAGCCCAGGAACGCTTTCTTAGGCACTCCTTGGCCATCGCAACGCCGCCCGGCGACCGGGGCGAGCTATCGCCCGACCGCGCCAACCAACCAGCCGCCGCGTCCGAAGGGTTGAATCTACTGGAATTCACTTCGCTATCTCCTCTCGCGCACCTTTGTGGCGCGCTCGATTGCTTGGCTTCGCTCAACGACAAACCGCGTCAGTCGCTGCGATCTCCGACGCTTCGCTCTTGCTGCGCGCGGGAAGGGTGTACTGGACGTGACATTCCTCGGCCTCGCTGCTGCCCCAACGCACCGTCAGCACACCGCCTTCTTCCGCGCCCCGCACGAACAACTGTCCGGCCTGGCCGACCGTCCCCATGCTTCGACCGTCGGCATCGAGCACGTCCGCCCCGAAGGGCACGACCGCTCCGTCTTTCCGCGTCGCATGGATCAATACGGCACGGCCGCGTACCGTCTCGAACTTGAGGGGAACCACGGCGCCCGCACGCGGCGCTACTTGCAGACGGGTTGTTTGGAGTTCCACGTCGTTCGACGTTCCTTCGGGATCGAGGGTCACGTCGTTCATGCGATACGGAATGAGATTGGAAGCGACCGCATAGCCGCGGCCATCCACCTTTGTTTGCCCGCTGCTCGATACCCGCGCGCCCTTGGCATCCGGCGCCTCGATGATGCCGATGGCGCTCCCGGGATCGACCTGCGACGCCAGCGTGATGCCGCCAAGGTGAACCACGACGCCACCCGATGCACTGACCGACGCCTGCTGGTAATGGTCGGAGTACGAATAGCCACCATTTAGGTTGGCGTAAGGCGCCTGCCATGCCAGCGTGGCGCTGGCGTTCGTCTGCGCACCGGCATTGCTGTAATCGGCATATGCCACGTTGGCGCCATAGCTGAACTCGCTGTCCTTGCCGAACGTTCCGGTCACGCCAACGCGGTCGTTGCTTCCCATGACGTCGTCATGGGTCGCCGACAACTGCAGCATCGCGGCATTCCGGGATGATGGGCCACCCAAGGGGATCGATAGGTTGATGCCGAACTGGGTGTCGTAGCGCGCGCCGTTATACATCGGCCCCGCCGCATACGTGCGACTGGCTGTCAGGCCGAAGTTGACGCGACGATAGGTATTGCTGTAACCGAGCTGGTACGTGGTGGCGCTTGGCATGTTCTGCCAATAGGTGTTGCGTGATCCGTTGAAATACAGCTGGCCGTACTTTCCACCGAAGTTCTGGTTGATCGTGACGTTCAGGCGCTGCTTGCTGCGCATCAGGTATATCGCATTGATGCTTGAAGCATGCATCGACGTCATCATGCCCTGCGTGACCACCGCGTCGGACAGCGACAGGAAGTTGCCGTTGGAATAACGGTAAGACGCCAGTGCGAACGTGGTGCCCGACGTCGGGATCGCCTTGGAGTAGGAGACGCGGGTGCTGTAACCGGACAAGGAGTCCGCACCCTTGAAGTTCGTGCGTGAGTGGGTGACATCCAGGGCAAAGGCACCCACTGGCGTGTTGATGGCCGCGCCGCCCAGGTAGGCATGGTACAAGTCGCGATACGTGGACTGCGTGCCGCCATACATGGTCAGCCAGTTGTTGATGCCCCGCTGGTAGGTTCCTTCCACGAAATAGGGCTTTTCGTTGCGCAGCGCGGTGTTATGCACCTGGCCATCGGTGATGGCCCAGCGACTGATGCCGGGACGCAGCAGCATGGGGACGGCCGAATAAGGCACGACGAAACCGTGCACGCTGCCATCAGCCTCGAACACGCTGACGGTCAGGTCGCCGCCGTAGCCCGTAGCGTACAGATCGTCGATGACGAACGGGCCCGGGGCTACCGTGGTCTGGTACAGCAAGTTGCCGTTCTGGCGTACCTCCACGCGCGCCTGCGTGTTGGCCGTGCCGCGAACCACCGGCGCATAGCCCTGCTGCGAGTCGGGCAGCATGCGATCGTCGCTGTATAGGGTGATGCCGCGGAATGGCGTGGTATCGAACACCACGCCCTGCGTGTATCCATCACCGATGGTGAACTGCGCTTTCCATCGTGTGATGTCGTGCGTGGCCGTGGCGTTAATGTTGGTCCATCGTGTACGCCCGGTACGCCGGTCCCACTGCGCCGTTTCCTGGCTGCGGAAGCGCCATCCCATGACATTCATGCCAAGGTTCAGGCCCAGATAGGCGTCGACGTCGTTGCCGCCGTAGCCGACGCCTTGCATGGGCACGAACGTGCCGCGCTGGACTGGTACGTACTGGCCGTTGATGCCGAGCATGTAGCTGCCTGTGGCGCTCGGCACGTAAGTGCCGCCGGGGCCGGGCATGTAGTATTGCGGTCCCTGCACGTCGACCCGGCTTCCATCGGCGCCGGTGGCGGCACCACCATCTGACGTGCGCGGACCGCTGTAGCTTTGATCGAGCGAATAAGCGTTGAAGTTGTAGCCGAGCAGGAATGCCGTTTCGCCCTGGTCCCACAACTCCGGGGTGACATAGCCACGTGCCTGGCGGCGCAGGGCTTCCTGGGGAATGGATACATCGAGGCGCAGCTCGCCCACGTCCATCCGTGCTGTCGCGTCGGCGCTGATCGCTTCGACCGGGACGCAAACGCTCTGGGCGTTCACGGCTTGTGGATCGAGACGGTTCGTATCCACGCCCATCTGCACCAGCGTCGCGTAGTCGAAGCACGGTGTTGCAGGCTCCCTTCCCTGGACGGCGCGGAACGTGATGTCCTTGCGCGCAACGCGACCTTCATTGACGAAGACATCCACGCTGTAGCTGCCCGGCAGCACCGGGTTACCCCGTTCGAAGCGCGATATGTCAACCGACTGGCTCGTACCGGTAAAGGCGTTGCTGAACTCCACGGCGGCCGCGCCCGCCGCCGGACCCGCGGGCGCTTCAGCGGGATCGGCGAGCACGGCGGCCGGTGACACGCCAAGCGCCAGCATTACAAACCAGGTCAGGCTGCGCACGCGGGATGGATGCGGCGTCCTGGCTTGCGCCATGCGTGTGTGGACTTGGTTGATGCGGGTCGCTTTCATCGGGGTCATTGCTCTTTTTTGGCAAACAGCTCCCAGCCGGCCCATGCCGGTCGCATGGCGGTAACGGAGAGAGACTTGGCTGGAGGGGAGCCTTGGATTGCTGGCTTCAAAGAACTACGCGTGAATGAACTGCTATTCGACCTTTCAGGTTTCCCCGGCGGGGACTTCCTGCCCGTTGGCGTCAGCGGGTGAAATTCGTTTCGTGCGGATTGAAGCCACCGTAGTCATTGATCACCGTAACCACGAGCTTGCCGCTGCCATCAGGAGCGCCCGCGACGGAGAAAGTCCCCTTGCCCTTGGCCGGACACATGCCACCCTTGTTGACGGCCTCATGCTTTGCGGCGCCTTTGAACGAGATATCGCTGAAGGAGAGACTGAACGGTGTGTCATTGGTGCATTCCGCCGCATAACCCTTGCCTTCGGGCACCACGCGCCAAGCCACCTCATCGGCCGCTGCATCCGGCGATCCCGGGAGACCTTTGGGCCGATAGAACAGCTTCATGCGCGAGCGCACCGCCAGCTGCATGTAGTTTTCCGCCGCGTCGCTGTCCGCCTTGGGCTTGGGCGGAATTTCCAGGACATTGAGCCAATTGACCGTCTCGCGATCCTGCGGCAGGTTGCTGGCACCGGTGAACATGATGCGAAGCGTCTGCCCCTTGCCGGGATCGACGCGCGCCATCGGCGGCGTGATGAGAAACGGAGCCTTGCTGGATTCGGCACGCTCACTGGCGTCGCCGCTATCCACCCAGGCCTGGATAAGGCGCGCTTCCTTGCCATCGTTGACCATGCTCAGCGATACCTCGCGTTGCCCGGCGGGATACACCACGCGCGTACCGTTGATGGTGATACCGGCATAGGCGGAGCTGAGGCTCGCGGCGATGACGGTCATCGCGCACAAGGCGCGGTTGAAGACTTTCATTGCACTGCTCTCGAAGCGTGAACAAATGGCGATAGCGGCCGAGTGAACCGGCAAGGCCGGCAAATCGGCCTTGCCGCTGACGTTCGTGCAGAACGGTCAGTTGTACTGCATCGAATAGGTCAGGTAGGTATTGACTGCACCTGCAGTCGCAGCGCCACCGACGGCCAGGTACTGGGCAACGTACTTCAACGTGCCGGTGTTGCCGGAGATGGTGTAGGCCGGCTGGTTGTTCGCCGCAACGACCGAGGCGCCGTTGACGACGTAGTCGTTGATGCCAAGGTTGATCGGCTGATTGTTGGCCGGGTTGACCATGCGAACTTCCACGTTGCCCGCGCCGCCGCTGGCCCGGTTGGTCAGCGCCCCCGTGGCCGTGTCCAGCGCGGGGGTCTGGGTCGTTTCGATCCACAGGGCCGCCGTCTTGCCATCGGTACAATTGGCACCCGACAGAATGAGCGAGAAATTGGTATCGCCCGCCGTGCTGCCGTCTCCGGAGAGCGACGAAACGCTGACGGTCGGCAGGGTGACCGTGATATTGCCGGTACCGGTGGCGGCACCACCGCCAGTGACCGTACAGGTGGTGTCGGTGATCTGGCCGTTGAAGGTGATCGTGCCATCGCTGGCACTGGCGACCGTCGGGGCAAGCATTGCGAAGCCCATTACCGCGGCCAGGGCAGTCGAGATAAGCGTCTTCTTCATAAACTTGGTTAAATCCTTCACTAAAGGTAATTGAGCAGTGGATTCGCAAACGAGCCACGCCAGGGCAGACCGACGATTGCCGGACTTCCCTGTCGAAAACGTGGGGTATCTTCCGCGCCGCCCGAGCGGGCCACGTCGCCATTTCGCGGTCGCTACCACGAAACACGGCTATTTTTCACTGATGGCTGGCAAGCTTCTTTAGGACGAGTCTGAGATGTGCGTTTGATTTGTAGCCCGCCCCGGCTTCGGCCTACGCGCCAAGCGGCCTAGCCTCACGCCTCGCTGCCGCCACGAGGGACGGCATCCAGCCCAAATTCACCTGGAATCGACCGCGGCGCTTATACTCGGTGCATCCCAATAAGAACCGTGCCGCCGCGTGAGTGACCCATCACGCCTCCCCATGCCCTGCCTCGCCCTCGAGGCGGCCTCGATGCCAGGCGCAAGCGAAGGAGACGTCCGCTAGTGGGACTTGCACTCACCCCCGAAATGATCCTGGTTCTCGGGCTGGTGGGCTTCACCATGCTGATGCTGGTGCTGGAGTGGATCCGCGCCGACATGGTGGCCCTGCTGGTGGTGGTGGTCATCGGCCTCACTGGGCTGATTCCCTCCGATCGGGTCTTCAACGGCTTCGCCGGTAACGCCGTCATCGCGATCATCGCGATCATGATCATGGGTGCGGGGCTGGACCGTGCGGGCGTGCTTTCGCTGACGGCCAACTTCGTCATGCGCATGGCGCGCGGCGTGGAGTCACGCCTGGGCGTGGTCATCAATCTGGTCACCAGCCTGTTCAGCGCAGTGATTCCCAGCCAGGCGCTGGCCGCGCTGATGATTCCCGTGACCAGTCGCCTGGCGGCTCGTACCGGCGTGCCTATCTCCCGGCTGCTGCTGCCGATGGCGTTCTGCATCCTGACGGCCACGAACACCACGCTGATCGCGAACTCGCCGCTGATCGTGCTGAACGACCTGGTAGCCAGTGCCAACGCCAACCTGCCCGCCGGCGCGCACACCATTCCGAAATTCGGCTTGTTCAGCGTGACTCCGGTAGGTCTGGTACTGGCCCTCACCGGCGTCGGCTTCTTCTATTTCTTCGGCAAGAAGCTGTTGCCGGAACGGGAAGACGAGCGTCTGAAGGTGACCCCGGGTCGCACCGAGAGCTACTTTGCCGACACCTACGGCATCGTCGGTGAAACCGCCGAACTCACGGTGACCGCCGAAAGCCCCCTCGTCGGCATGAGCATTGGCGAGGTGGAGCAGTTGTACGGCGCCCCGTTGATCCTGGCCATCAAGAGCGGCAACGACGCTCGCATGGCGCCGCCGGCCGACCATGTCATCTGGGTCGGTTCGGTGCTCGGTGTGCTGGGACCACGCGAACAGCTCAACCAGTTCGCCAACAACCAGCTGTGCAAGCTGTCGCCACGCATGCGCCAGTTGGGGGAGCTGTTCAATCCCTCGCGCGCGGGCATTTCCGAAGCGGTGATTCCTCCCAGCTCCCGCTTCCTCAAGCAGACCGTCGGCGACCTTCGCCTGCGCAAGCGCTACGGTATCTCGGTGCTGGCGGTGAACCGCGGCGACCAGGTCTACCGCGATGACGTGCGCTCGGTGAGCTTGCGCGCCGGCGACACGCTGGTGCTGCACTCGAGCTGGCGAGACCTCGCCCTGGCGAGCGAAGACCGCGACCTCGTAGTGGTCACCGACGTCCCGAAGGAGGAACAGCGCCCCGGCAAGATCTGGCAGGCCGTCGGCTTCTTCGTGCTGGCCAAATGCCTGGCCCTGTTCACCCACCTCGATCTTTCAGTGGCGATGATGACCGGCGCCATCGGCATGCTGCTGACCGGCGTGCTCAACATGGACGAGGCCTACAAGGCCATCAACTGGAAAACCATTTTCGTCACCGCCTGCCTGATTCCGCTGGGCTGGTCGATGGATGCCACGGGCGCCGCAGCATGGTTGGCGCAAGGCGTGCTGCAGCACCTGGGTCACACCAACCACTGGATCCTGCAGCTGGCGCTGGCCATCCTGACGCTGCTGTTCTCGCAGGTGATGTCGAACGTGGGCGCCACCGTGATGATGGTGCCCATCGCCATCAGTGTCGCCGTCGCCACGGGCAACAACCCCTCGGCCTACGCGTTGATCGTGGCCGTCTCGTCGTCGAACACGTTCCTGCTCAGCTCAGGCCACCCTGCCCTGATGATGGTGGCTGGCCCCGGTGGCTATCGCGGCAAGGACTTCCTGCGTGTCGGCCTGCCGCTTACCGCCATCGTGCTGGTGTTGACCTTGGTGACCATCAATTTGATGTACCACTGAACCATGCGCGTCGGCACGGTTGCCGCAACCCATGGCAGTGGAGTCTGGTAATCAGGGTGCCGAGGTCATATGGGCTGAGATGTTTCGCGGGATAGACACCGGTCCATGCGTCACAGGTGATGCGTATTGGAGCCATGAGGGCCGCGCCCGAGGCCTGTGCCGAAGTTCTGAAAACCTTGAAGAGTTGTTGAGGCTCGATCGTCAACGATCCGGCTGGACGGCCTCCCACCGAAAGGGAGCCAGCCCGCGTCTCCGCATCAGAACTTCGGATCCGAATGCCACCGCCATGCGCTCTCGATGATGGAACGCAGGTCGTTGTACTTGGGCTGCCAACCCAGCTCCCGCTTGGCGCGCTCGTTCGATGCGACGAGCACGGCCGGATCACCGGCGCGACGCGGTGCCATCTCGTAGGGCACCTGGCGACCCGTTGCCTGTTCGACAGCAGCAATGACTTCGCGCACCGAGAAACCCTGTCCGCTTCCGAGATTGAAAGCATGGGCACCGTCATGACGCTCCATGTAGTCGAGTGCGAGCGCATGGGCCTGCGCCAGGTCTTCCACATGGACGTAGTCGCGGACGCAGGTTCCATCCGCCGTCGGGTAGTCGACGCCAAAAACCTTGAGGCCAGGGCCTTGGCCCAGCACCGCTTTCAGAACGTTGGGGATCAGGTGCGTCTCGGGCTGGTGCGCCTCACCGATCTCGGCGGCCTCGCTGGCGCCAGCGGCATTGAAATAGCGCAGTGCGACGGATCGCAGCCCATACGCTGCGGCGGCGTCGGCGAGCATGCGCTCCACCATGAGCTTGCTCATGCCATAGGGATTGATGGGAGCCTTTGCGTGGTCTTCATCAATCAGCGCTGCAGCGGGATTTCCGTAGACGGATGCCGTGGAAGAAAACACCACTCGCCCAACGCCATGCCGTTGCATGGCCTGCAGTAGATTCAGGGCGCCGCCGACATTGTTCTCGTAATACCGATACGGTTGCCTGACGGATTCGTCCACCAGGGAGTAGGCGCTGAAATGCATGACTGCGTCGAAGCGAGCGGCTCCGAAAACGTTGTCCAGTGCCGCCGCGTCCAAAAGGTCCGCCTCGATGAAGGTGCCCCACTGCACGGCACTGCGGTGGCCCGTCGACAGATTGTCGAGCACGGTCACGGCATGGCCATGTCCGGCGAGCATCTTCGCCATATGGCTGCCGATGTAACCCGCGCCACCACACAATAAAACACGCTTCATGCTATCCCTCAGCAACGGTCGCGACTGACCTACCTGAAACTATGTGCCTGCCTGGTGTTTCGGGGCCCGGCCAGAAAAACGCTACTGTATCGCCGAGCACCCGCGGCGACCGAATCCATCTCAACAAAGACATACCCGAATCCGTTCTCACTTGGGACGGGCATGCGGGCTGGCCAGCCTTTACCTTCAGTCGTCCAGCCAGACTTCGCCGTCCGATACGCGGATGCCGACCGCGCGCAGGTGTTCGCCACGGCAAGGGCCGCCTACGCATAGACCGTCCTCATCATTGAACGAGGCGCCATGAGCGGCGCAGATGAGCAGCCGGTCCTTGATCAGGAATTTGCCGGGGGCCCAGTCGAGGCGGCGGCCGGCATGGGGGCATATGTTGAGGTAGGCGCGTACCGTTTCACGGTGACGCAGAACGATCACGCTTTCTTCGCCGTCCCGCAGCACGGCATCGACGGCGATCGCGCCGCCATCGGGAATATCGTCCAGCCGGCAAAGCGCCTGGTCGGGGGTTGCTGTATCCATCGGCACTTGCCTCTTGGGCCGTGAGGCCCCATCGTTACGCACGTAAGTCGTTGATTTTACCACACGGATTTTTAACACATGCGTTTTTCGCTGCCCTTGCCGCGTCGTTCCCGCCACCCGCTGGTCCGTGCCCTGTCGCTCATCATCGGGCTGGCGCTGGTCGGCGTGTTGATGGTGTTTGGCCTGGTCGTGGCCGGTGTGTTGCTGGTCGGTGGCGCCATGGTATTTGCCCTGCGCCAATGGTCGCGTACGCGCGCCGCCGTGTCGCCGGCTGCGCGCCGTGCGCACAAGCCCGAGGTCATCGAGGGCGAATTCGTGGTGCTGCAGCAGACGCGCCACGCAGCACGCTGAGACGCGAGTTTCCCGCCGCTGCTGTAGGAGCGCACGCGGTGCGCGGAAACCTGGCCGGTAAAGCGGCCAGTCCGTAATCGCGCACTGGCTGCGTGCCTGCAAAATCGATGAGGCGCAAGATCCGGATGGTGACGACAGCGGGTGAGCCGTAGGCTAGCCCCATCGCATCAGGGACATCGCCATGAATGCTCGTATCGCCACCGAATCCGTGCTGGAGCAGGTCCGCCTGCTGGTTGAACAGGCCGATGAGGCGCCCACCCTGCAGGCGCTGGCCGATGCCGTACAGATGAGTCCGAGCCATCTGCAGCGTGCATTCCGCCGCCGCTACGGCATGAGTCCTTCGGAATACCATCGCGCCCGACGCTTCGGTCAGCTCAAGCAGGCCCTGCGCACCGGCGCGGCCGTGACCGATGCGGTCTACGACGCCGGTTTCGGTTCCGGCAGCCGCGTCTACGAACACAGCGATCGCCTGCTCGGCATGACACCCGCCAGCTATCGCGCAGGCGGCGCCGGCGCGGACATTCGCTACACGACCACGGGAACGCCGCTTGGGCGGCTGCTGGTCGCGACAACCTCGCGCGGCATCTGCTCGGTGACCCTCGGCGATACCGATCGCGAGCTCGAGCAGCGCCTCGCGGACGAATTTCCGCAAGCGACGCGACAGCGCGTCGATGCGGGCCGAGAGGAGTGGCTCGATGCCGTCATCGCACGCATTGCCCGTGAGCTTGGCTGGAGCGACGCCGACGCGCCCGCCATGCCGCCGCTGGATGTGGCTGCCACGGCTTTCCAATGGCGGGTGTGGGACGCGCTGACGCGCATTCCAAGCGGAACCACCAAGAGCTATGGCGAACTCGCCGCGCAACTGGGCGTACCGAAGGCCGCGCGCGCGATCGGCCGCGCCTGTGGCAGCAACAAGCTCGCCTTGATCGTGCCATGCCATCGCATCGTGCGCGAGGATGGCTCGCTGGGTGGCTGGCGCTGGGGCGTGGAACGCAAGCGCGAGCTGTTGGCCAGCGAGCGGCGATCGGAGTCGAAGCGGGCCGAGCGCACCGCAGCCTGATCTCTCAGCCTGACGGGCGCGCCGTGTTGAGCGTTGCTCAACGCTGCCTTGCACAAGCCTCGCTTCTGCCTGCAGGCTGGCCGGATTAAGGTGAGTTTGTCTGTAAACTATGGCGGGCATCCGCGACGCGATGCTCCCCGCACACCCCGCCCCATGAACGATACCGTTTCGACATCCGCCGCCACCGCGGCGCCTGCTCCCGTTGCCGACAGCCGCCTGCTGGTGCCGCTGGCGCTCTTTGCGCTGTACATCATCTGGGGCTCGACGTATCTCGGCATTCGTTTCGCGCTGGAGAGTTATCCGCCCTTCCTGCTGGCCAGCGTGCGTTTCATCGGCGCCGGCGTGGCGATGTTTGCTTTCCTGCGCTTGCGCGGACATGCCATGCCAACGCCGCGCCAGTGGCGCAACGCCGCCATCACCGGCATCCTGCTGCTGGGTTTTGGCAACGGTCTGGTGTGCTTTGCCGAGCAACATGTGAGCTCGGGCATTGCCGCCGTGGTAGTGGCGAGCATGCCGCTGTTTGCGGCGCTGTTCTCCGGCATGTACGGCGAATGGCCGTCGCGGCGCGAACTGGTCGGGCTGATGATCGGTTTCGTGGGTGTCATCGTGCTCAACCTGGGCAGCAGCCTGTCGGGCTCGCGCATCGGCGCCTTCGCATTGCTGATCGCCGCCATGAGCTGGGCTTTTGGTTCGGCCTGGAGTCGCCGCCAGGACATGCCGGCGGGCCCGATGAACACGGCCGCGCAGATGCTCTGCGCCAGCGTGGCGATGCTGATTGTGGGCCTGGCGACGGGCGAGCGCTTGCCTGCACATCCGACCATGCGAGCCACGGCAGCCTTGGTCTACTTGGCGGTGTTCGGCTCCATCGTGGCTTTCAGTGCCTATCTTTACGTGCTCAAGCACGCCCGCCCCGCCGTCGCGACCAGCTATGCATACGTGAATCCGCCGGTCGCCGTGCTGTTCGGCGTGTTGCTGGCCGGAGAAACCGTGGGACCGTTCGACTTGGCCGGCATGGCCATCATCCTGATCGGCGTGGGCGCCATCACGCTGGCCAAGCAGCGCCGCACGGCACGCTGACGGGAAATCCCGGTCCGACTCGACCATGGTCGGCTTGTCGTGCCGACCGCCGGGCGCTCACCATGCCCCGGTCTTTGGTCGGGGAGCGCCCATGAACGCTGCAAAAGAAGGTCTGTTGGCCCGAGCCGCGCTGCGCAGTGCTGCCTGGTCGGAACGCTGGTTTCCCGATGCCTGGGTGTTCGCCGCACTGGGCGTCGTGATCGTGGCAGTGGCCGCGCTGGCCTTTGGCGCGACGCCCACGGTGGCGGTCAATGCATTCGGCGATGGCTTCTGGAGCCTGATTCCCTTCACCATGCAGATGGCCTTCGTGGTCATCGGTGGCTACGTGGTCGCTACCGCGCCGATCGTTGCACGCTTCATCGATGTGCTGGCGCGTGTACCGCGTACCGGCCGCGGCGCCATCTGCTACGTCGGCCTGGTCAGCATGCTCGCGTCCCTGCTTTCGTGGGGCTTTTCGCTGGTGTTTGGTGGCCTGCTGGTGCGGGCGCTTGCGCGGCGCGAGGAGTTGCGCATGGATTATCGCGCAGCGGGTGCGGCGGCCTACCTGGGCCTGGGTGCGGTGTGGGCCATGGGCCTCTCGTCCTCCGCGGCGCAGCTTCAGGCCAACCCCAAGAGCATGCCGCCGGGCCTCATCAACATCACGGGTGTACTGCCTTTCAGCGAGACGATCTTCCTCTGGCAGTCGATTGCGCTTACGACGATCCTGATCCTGGTGTCGCTGCTGATCTGCTGGTTCACTGCTCCGTCGGATGCCAATGCACGAACCGCGCACGATTTCGGCGTGACCGAAACCGCGACGCCTGCGCTGCCGCCACGACAACGACCCGGCGAATGGCTCGAATACAGTCCGCTGCTGTCGCTATTGATCGGCCTGCTTGGCCTGGGCTGGCTGGGTTACGAGTTCGCCACCAAGCCCGCGGTGACGGCCATCGCCAATCTCAACACTTACAACTTCCTGTTCCTTACCGTCGGTCTGCTGCTGCACTGGCGGCCACGCAGCTTTCTCAATGCGGTGTCACGCGCGGTACCGAGCACGGCCGGCGTGCTGATCCAGTTTCCGCTGTATGGCGGCATTGCCTCGCTGCTCACGCACGCGCCGGGCTTTGGTGACCAGACGTTGTCGCACCGGCTGTCGGGACTGTTCGTGCATATCGCCTCCACCGACACGTTTACGCTGGTGATGGGCGCGTACTCGGCGATTCTCGGCTTCTTCGTGCCTTCGGGAGGAGGCAAGTGGCTGGTGGAGGCGCCTTACGTGATGCAGGCGGCAAACGATCTGCATGTGCACCTGGGCTGGGCCGTGCAGGTGTACAACGCGGCCGAGGCGCTACCGAACCTGATCAATCCGTTCTGGATGCTGCCGCTGCTCGGTGTACTGGGATTGAAGGCGCGCGACGTGGTGGGTTTCACTTTCATGCAGTTGCTGGTGCATGTGCCGCTGGTGCTGGGACTGCTGTGGGCGCTGGGGCTGACGTTGACGTATGTACCGCCAGTGATGCCTTGAGACTGAGGTGGATTCAGTCGCGCACAGGGTGCGCTCCCGCAAGGTGGCGACAATATTGTGGGAGCGCACCTTGTGCGCGACTGGGGGCGCGGCAAAGCCGCGCCCCCGACCCTCACAACTCGCGCAACGCCGTCGTCACCGGCAAGCGCGCCGCGCGCATCGCCGGATAGATGCCGCCGATGAAGCCGATCGCAAGCGCCCACTTCAGGCCGGTCCACAACAGCGCGGGCGATACCCGCAGCTCGAAACTCAGCTTGCCGACCGTACCCGCCGCCAGCGTCGAGGCGCTGTAGCCGTTGAAGATCAGCCAGGCCAGCACGCCGCCGATCACGCCGCCGATGAGCGCCAGCAGCATCGTCTCCAGCATCACCGCCACCACCACGGGCAGGCCGCGGAAACCGATCGCGCGCAGCGTGGCGATTTCGCGGGCACGCGCCGCCACCGCGGCAAACATCGTGTTGAGCGCGCCGAACATCGCGCCGATGGCCATGATCGCGCCCACCGTGATCCCCATGATGCGGATCACCTTGGTCATGCCTTCGGACTGTTTGTTGAAATAGTCGATCGTGGTGCTGACATCGACCTTGAGCTGCGGGTTGCCATCGAGCGATGCCTTGAATGCGTCGTAGGCCTTCGGATCCGTGAGCTTCACCGTGACCGACGCGCGGCTGCTGCCACGACGATAGGTATCGGCCACCACGCTGGCATCGCCCCACACCTCCGAATCCATCGCATCGCCCGACGAGAACACGCCGACCACGGTCCACTGTTGGTTGCCCAGGCGGATGGCTTTGCCCGGCTCCAGCCCCGCGAATTGCTTGGCTGCGCCCTTGCCTACGATCAGCTCACGCATGCCCGGCTGAAAGTTGCGCCCCTGAACGATCTTCACATTGGGACGCACTGCCCATGCCTGATCGCTGACGCCGCGCAACTGCACGCTGCCTTCATCTTCGGCGGTGCCGCCCTTGAGCGGAAGGTTCGCCGCGACGACAAGCTCCGGCGAAGCGATGGGCTGGCCTTTGGCGTCGCGTGCGATGCCAGGCGCTTGCGGAATCAACGTGACGCTGTCGTGATCGAGCACCGACATGACTTCGGACGCCGACGAACCACGCATGACGATAGCGGTGTCCGCGCTGCCGGTTTTGCGCAAAGTCTCCGCGTAACCCTCGCCCATGGCCAGCAAGGCCACCAGCACGCCAACGACGCCGGCGATGCCGATCACGATGACTGCCGACGACCCGAGGCGTTGACCCAGCGTGCTGATGCCCACGCTGGCCACGGACAGCGTCTGGCGACCGCGACGCGTGATGAACAACCAGGCAAAAAACAGCACGGCAAGCAGGGCGGCCCCCTGCCATGGCAGGACGATCCAAGCCACGATCACGGCAACGACCAGCACCAGCAACAGCAGATTGATCAGAAATTTCATGATGCGTCCCTCAGCGTCCGGCCAATGCATCGACGATGTTCAGGCGCATGGCGCGGAGCGCCGGCAGCGCACCCACCAGCAAGCCGATGGCGATCATCAGCACCAGTCCCGATATCCAGCTGTTCGCGCCGACGCTGGGCAGGTTGAGCATGCCGCCGCTGCCGGCACTCACTGCAGGCACGATGAGCGCGGCGATGCCCAGTCCGATCACGCCGCCGAGCACGAGCAACAACACCGACTCCGCCAGCACGATGCCCAGCACGCTTCCGTTGGAAAAGCCGATCGTCTTGAGCACCGCCAACTCGTTGGTACGCTCACGCACGGCCTGCATCATGGTGTTGCCAGACAGCAGCAGCAGGGTGAAGAACACCGCGCCCATGATGGAACCCACGATCAGCCCGATGTCGGCCAGCTGCTTCATCCAGTTGGCGGTGGCGGCCTGTTCGGTCTGCGTGCGCGTCTCGTGGTCGGAGTTGGCCGAGAGCGCATCGATCGCCTTCGCCACGCGATCCGCCTGGTTCACGTCGGTTACGCGCGTGACGTACCAGCCCACCGTGCCGCGATTGAAGGGCGTGGTTTCGTCAAAGTACTTCCAGTGCAGCAGCAGCATCTGGTCGAAGAAGCCACCGGTTTTCTTGTCCTTCGAATGCAGGATGCCCACCACGTCGAAGGTCCAGTTCTTGCTGCCCTGGCGGTTCGGGAAGATGGTCGACTGCAGTGGAATCTTGTCGCCGACCTTCCAGTTGAAGCGCTTGGCCAGCTTCTCGCCCACCAGGATGCCGGTGCGCGTGTCGTCGAATGCCTTGCGCTCGGCCGCGCTCACATCGATCTCAGGATAGAGATCGATGTAGTTGGGCTCCACCGCAAAGCTGAAGACCTGGTTGTGCGGGTCCTGATAGGCACCGCCGAACCAGTTCGCATACGTCACCATCTTCACGCCCGGCACCTGCTGGATCTGCGCTTCCAGCGACTGCGGCAACGTCTGGATGAAGGACAGCTTCGAGCCGGTCTGCAAGCGCTGCGCGCCGTTGGCGCTCTGGCCAGCCTGGTTGAACGAAGTGCGCACGGCGTCGAGCATGCCGAACAGCAGGAACGCGGCGATGATCGATACCAGCGTAAGTATCGTGCGGGTTTTGCGCCTGAACAGCGCCGCCCAGATGAGATGGAAATATTTCATCGCCGCATCCTCACGCGATGGCCTGTTCGACCAACGTGCCCTTGTCCAGATGCAGGGTGTGGTTGGCGTACTCGGCGGCCTTGGGGTCATGCGTGACCATCACGATGGTCTTGCCGTGCTCGCGATTGAGCACGCGCAGCAGCCCCAGCACTTCTTCCGCCGACTGTCGATCCAGATCACCCGTCGGTTCGTCGCACACGAGCAGCGTAGGATCGGACACGATCGCTCGCGCGATCGCCACGCGCTGCTGCTGACCGCCGGACAGCTCGCTGGGCTTGTGCGAGGCGCGCTCGCCCAAGCCCACCAACTGCAGCGCAATGGAGGCATTCTTGCGGCGCTGCGCGGCGGACAGCTTGGTGAGCAACAGCGGCAGTTCCACGTTGCGCTGCGCCGAGAGCATCGGCATCAGGTTGTAGAACTGGAACACGAAACCGACGTGCGAGGCGCGCCACCTGGCCAACGCACCACCATTCAACTGGTCGAGGCGCTGGCCGGCCACCGTGATGCTGCCACCGGTTGGCGTGTCGAGGCCACCGATGAGGTTGAGCAAGGTCGTCTTGCCCGAGCCGGAAGGGCCCATCAGCGCGAGGAAATCGCCTTCGGCAATGTCCAGATTGATGTGATGAAGCACTTCCACTTTCTGCTTGCCGCGCTCGTACACCTTGGAGAGGTCGCGGGTTTCGATCAACGTGTTCATGCCTGAGCTCCCTTTGCGGTTCGCGCCACCGTGACGGCGCGCGTGATCATTCGCTGTGATGGCGTACTGCTTATTCCTTCGGTTTCGCGGTGGTTATCCGCGTGCCGTCCTTCAAGCTTTCCGGCGGCGACACCACCACCGTGTCGCCCGCCTCCACGCCGGCCGGCACCAGGCGCATATCGTCCTTGCCGGTGCTTTCGGGCGTCACGGCGCGTTGCTGTGCCTTGTCGCCCGTCACCAGGAAGACGACCGCATGGCCGTCGCGCTGGGCGATAGCGTTGGCGGGAATCAACACGCCCTTCGGCGCTTGCGCGGCCTGTTGGGCTTCCTTCGATTCGAGGAAGGAGACGCGCACGCCCATGTCCGGCACGATGCGCGAATCCTTGTGCTCAAGCGCAACCCGTACTTTCACCGTCGCCTTGCCGCGGTCGGCGGCCGGCACGATGGCGATGACGTGGGCGGGAACCTTCCAGTCCGGATACGCATCGAGCACCGCCTCGGCGGGCATGTTCGGCTTCACGCGGCCGATGTATGCCTCGTTGACGTCCACGTCCACTTCGAGCGAATCCATGTCAACCACGGTACCGATGCCGGTACGGGTGAAGCCGCCGCCGGCGGAGAATGGCGACACGATTTCGCCGACCTGCGCATCCTTGGTGGTAATGACGCCATCGAACGGCGAACGGATCACGCAGTAGTCGAAGTTGACCTGCGCTTCCACCACCTGTGCGTCGGATGAGGCCGCGCTGCGTTGCTGCGACAGCAGCTGCGCGCGCGTGCTGTCGACCAGGGTGCGCGCCTGCTCCGCGGCCTGCTTCGCGACCAGGCCCTTCTCCGCCAGCGATTCCATGCGCAACGCATCGCGCTGGTTCTGCGCCAGCTGTACCTGGAACTGATCCACCAGCGCGTGCGATGCGGCGGCCTGCTTGCGCGCGGCTTCCAAGGCGGCCCGGTATTGCGAATCGTCGAGGCGGGCCACGATCTGCCCTTGCTTCACGTGGTCGCCTTCTTCGATCAGCACATGTGTGAGCGTGCCGGTGATCTGCGCCGATACCGTGGCCTGCCGACGTGCGGTGACATAGCCGGTGGCCTGGAGTACGGCACCGGCGGCGGCATTGGACGCTGCCGACTGCGCCTGTGCTGTCTGCACTTCGACCGCACGCGAGCCCATCAGCCACCAGCCGGCCAGGCCCGCCAACACGACGACGACAACCACGCCGCCGACGATCCAAGGCCAGCGCCCGAGGCCGCCGCCCTGGGTTTCGCGCTGGTCTTTCTCGATGCGCAGTTCCTTCAACAGATCCGCATTCGCCACAAGCTCTCCCTGCCGGCCCCGCCGGTTCCTCGATGTCGCAAACGATGCTGGAGCGGCTGTACTGCCGCCAGAGGTCCCCATCAGGCGTTGGCGGTGACAGCTGTCACCCAGAGGGACCGGAAAACCGGCCCCTTGTACCCGTAAGCCGGCGCCGAAAAAAGCTAACGTGACAGGCGACTGGCGCGCCAGAACCACGGTGATACCCTTGCAGGACTATGTCCTATGCCATCCCGCCCCCCGCCGTTCCCACCCTGCCGGTCATCGGCAGCGATCTTCGTTTCCCGGTGCGCCGCATCTTCTGCATCGGGCGCAACTACGCCGAGCACGCCCGTGAAATGGGTGCGACGGTGGACAAGGACACGCCTCTTTTCTTCTGCAAACCCGCCGATGCCGTGGTGACCGACGGCGCCGACGTGCCTTATCCGCAAGCCACCAGCGACCTGCATCATGAGGTGGAAATGGTGGTAGCGCTCGGTAGCGGTGGCCGCGACATTCCCGTGGCACAAGCCGAGGGACTGATCTGGGGCTACGGCGTTGGTTTGGACCTGACCCGCCGCGACCTCCAGGCGGTGGCCAAGGCCAAGAGCCATCCCTGGGACGTAGCCAAGGCGTTTGATCACTCCGCGCCGGTGTCGGCGCTGCGCCCCGCGAAAGAAGTGCATCTGGGCGCTGACACCACGCTGACGCTCAGCATCAACGGTGAGCAACGCCAGCTGGGCAAGCTGGGTGACATGGTGCATGGCGTGGCGGAGATCATCGCGATCCTGTCGACCCTGTTCGAGCTGAAAGCGGGTGACCTGATCTTCACGGGCACACCGGCTGGCGTGTCGGCGCTGAAGCGCGGTGACCGCTTCCATGCCGAACTGACCGGCGTGGCGGTGCTGGAAGGCCGCGTGGCCTGAAACCCATGTCGTACTGACGTGCAGCATCTTGCGAAGCGGGATGCGGCGCCTTCGTGACATCCGGAACATGCTGAATGTCCTGGTGTCGGGCATTGCTCGTGCCTGTCACCCTTTGCTGCGCTGCGTTAGAGTCTCCCTGGCATCCAGCCCAGGGAGAGAAGCATGAGCATGCTCAAAGAGTTCAAAGAATTCGCCATGCGTGGCAACGTCATCGACCTCGCGGTCGGTGTGGTCATCGGCGGTGCGTTCGGCAAGATCGTCACGTCGCTGGTCGACCAGATCATCATGCCTCCGATCGGCCTGCTCACCGGCGGCATCGATTTCTCCCAGATGAAATGGGTGCTCAAGCCGGCGGACAACAGCGATCCGGCACACAAGATTGCCGAAGTCGCGATCGGCTATGGCACCTTCATCAACACGTTGATCCAGTTCATCATCATCGCTTTCGCGATCTTCCTGGTGGTCAAAGCCATCAACAAGCTCTCCCGCCGCCAGGAGGCCGCGCCCGCGGCGCCGCCGGCCGATGTCGTGCTGCTGACCGAGATCCGCGATCTGCTCAAATCGCAGAATCAGAAATAGGCGCGCTTCATGCGCGACAGGGAAAGGCGCCTTCGGGCGCCTTTTTCATGGGTGAAACCCGCCGCTTCACGCTTGCCGGCCCATGACTTCTGGCCTAAGCGGCGCGTCGCGGGCACGCGATAATCGTCGTTTCCGCCCAAGGAGCTGTACCCATGCGCCGTCTGCCCCTTTCCCTGCTCGCCGCCAGCCTGATGCTCGCCATCGGCACGGCAAACGCAGCTACCCAAACCACCGTTCCCGCCGCAGCCGTAAAGACGGCCGAACAGCTGCGCGACAAGGCGATGAACGACAACACCGCCTACGACATCGTCACGTCGTTGACGACGGAAGTGGGCTCGCGCCTCGCCGGCAGCCCGGCGGATCAGCGCGGCCGCGAATGGGCCGTGGCCAAGTTCAAGGCACTGGGCTTCGACAAGGTCTACACCGAGGAAGTGAGCTATCCGCTGTGGGAACGTCGCAGCGAGCATGCCGAGATCGTGGGTCCGTTCCCGCAGGCGCTCGACCTGATCGCGCTGGGTTATTCCGCAGGTACGCCGAAGGGCGGCATCACGGCGGAAGTCGTTCGCTTTGACAGTCTCGATGCGCTGAAGAAGGCGGACCCGGCCAGCGTGAAGGGCAAGATCGTGTTCGTCGATGCGCGCATGGAACGCCACAAGGACGGCCATGACTACGGCATCGGTTCCGCCGTTCGCGTGGGCGGCCCGGTGATCGCCTCGAAGATGGGCGCTGCCGGCTTCCTGCTGCGCTCGGCAGGCACCGATGCGAACAGCCGCACGCCGCATACCGGCGTTACCGGCTTCCGCGATCCGAAGGAAGCGATTCCGGCTGCCGCGCTGTCCAACCCAGATGCCGACCAGCTGACGCGCATCGTCGCCTACGGCAAGCCCGTGTCCATCAAGCTCGAACTCGACTGCGGCATCACCGGCACCTATCACGGCGCCAATGTGATCGGCGAGGTCACCGGCAAGAAGCATCCGGACCAAGTGGTGGCCATCGGCGGCCATCTCGATTCGTGGGACCCGGGCACCGGCGCCATCGACGACGGTGCCGGCGTGGCGATTGCCATGGCCGCGGGCAAGCTGATCCACGACATGCCCCAGCGGCCGGATCGCACGATCCGCGTGATTGCCTTCGCGAATGAAGAAATGGGCCTGTGGGGCGGCCGCGCCTACGCCGACAAGCACGGTGCGGAAGTGAAGAAGTTCCAGCTCGGTACCGAATCCGACTTCGGCGCGCGCAAGATCTGGCGCATGACCGCGAGCGTGAAGCCCGAAGCCCGTGGCGCCATCGACCAGATCGCCAAGGTACTGGAGCCGATCGGCGTGGCTTATGACGCGAAGGCGCCGGGCGGCGGTGGTTCGGATCTCTCGCAGATGCATGCCAAGGGCATGGCGGCGCTGACGCTGACGCAGGACGGCACCGACTACTTCGACTATCACCACACCGCCAACGACACGCTCGACAAGATCGATCCGAAGGAGCTGGCGCAGAACGTGGCGGTGTATGCGGCGTTCTCGTATATGGCCGCGCAGGCCGATGGCGATTTCGGTTCGGCGCCCGGCGCGTTCAAGAACGACGGCGCGGAAGAGTGATCGGCGCGTAGGAAAGCAAAAAGGGCGGCCCGATGGCCGCCCTTTTTTTCCTCGATACTGTGGGAGCGCACCCTGGCCTCACAGGTAATCGCAAAGACCGTTCACTGCAGCGACATCGCAATGGTGCAGTCGCGCACAGGGTGCGCTCCCATATTCGCTCGCTTGGCGCTTCAGGTCGCCTCGGCAGGCCGCGACTTCCGCTTGCTCGAAAACCGCTCGTGCAAGCGATCGAGGTACAGGTAGATCACCGGCGTGAGGTACAGCGTCAGCACCTGTGACACCAGCAGGCCACCCACCACGGCGAGGCCCAGCGGACGGCGCGTTTCCGCTCCGGCGCCCAGGCCCAGTGCAATCGGCAAGGTGCCGGCGAAGGCCGCCATCGTGGTCATCATGATCGGGCGGAAACGCACGTGGCACGCTTCGACGATGGCCTTTGCCGGTTCCAGTCCTTCACTGCGCTGCCGTTCCAGTGCGAAGTCGATCATCATGATCGCGTTCTTCTTCACGATGCCGATCAGCATCACGATGCCCACGAACGAGAACAGATCCAGCGGCGCCTGAAAGATCATCAAGGTCAGCAGCGCGCCCACGCCGGCAGACGGCAGGCCCGAGAGAATGGTGAGCGGGTGGATGAAGCTTTCGTAGAGAATGCCCAGCACCAGGTAGATCACGAATACCGCGAGCACCAGCAACACGCCCATGCCCTGCATGGAATCCTGGAATGCCTGCGCCGTGCCCTGCACGCTGCCGGTAATCGAGGCAGGCAGATTCATCTGCTTCATCGCGCGATCGATGCTCGCCACCGCCTCGCTCAGGCTGACGCCGGGCGCGAGGTTGAACGACACCGTCACCGCGGGAATCTGCCCCTGGTGATTCACGGTGAGAGCCTGCGGCTTGCGCTCGAAGCTCGCCACGGCATTGAGCGGCACCAGCGTGCCATTGCTCGACGTGACGTAGAGCTGCGAAAGCACGTCGATATCGTTCTGCAGCGCGTAATACACCTGCAGGATGACCCAATACTGCGAGGCTGAGCCGTAGATGGTGGAGATCTGGTTCGCACCGAACGCCGAGCCCAGGGCGCTCTGCACCTGGTCCATGGTGAGGCCGAGCGTGGCGAGCTTGTCGCGATCCACGTTGACGCGCACGGACGGCCCGTTGAGATCGAGGTCGCTGGTGACATCCTGGAAACCGGGCAGCTTGGCGAACGCCTGGATCACCTTGCCCGACCAGCTGTAGAGCGCTTCCGTATCGATGGACTGCAACGTGTACTGGTACTGCGCCTTGGACTGTCGACCGCCGATCTGGATCGCCGGCGGATTCTGGATGTACGCGCGAATGCCCGGCACCTGCGCGAACTTCTCGCGCAGCTCCTGGATGATGCCGTTGGGGTCCAGCGAGCGTTCGTTACGGGGCTTGAGCCGCAGCAGGAGCGAACCATTATTGGTGGTGGTGCGCGCACCGCCTGCGCCCACGGAGGACATGTACGCCTCGATGTTCGGATCATCGGCGACGATCTTCGCCAGCGCCTGCTGGCGATCGCCCATCGCGCGCACCGAAATGTCGTCGGGGCCCTCGACATTCACGTTGAGCTGGCCGGAATCGCCCGCGGGGATGAAATCCTTGTTCACCACTGCGAACAGCAGGCCCGTCAGCAACAGGCTGCCGAAGAACGCGCCGAGGATGGTGCGCGGATGGCTCACCGCCCAGCCCAGCGTATTGACGTAGCCGCGGCGTACGCGCTCGAAACCCGCATCGAACCACAGCACCACGCGCGCCTTCTTCTCGTGCTCCGCATGGCGCAGGAAGCGGCTGCACAGCATCGGCGTCAAGGTGATCGAGACAAAGCCGGAGATCAGGATCGCCACGCTCAACGTCACCGCGAACTCGTGGAACAGGCGTCCGACGATGCCGCCCATGAACATCACCGGCAGGAACACGGCCACCAGCGACAGCGTCATCGAGAAGATGGTGAAGCCGATTTCACTGGCGCCCTTGAGCGAGGCCTCGTAGGGATCCATGCCGTCTTCGACGTGGCGCACGATGTTCTCCAGCATCACGATGGCATCGTCTACCACGAAACCGACCACCAGGGTCAGCGCCAGCAACGACAGGTTGTCCAGGCTGTAGCCCAGCGCGAACATCGAACCGAACGTGCCGATGATGGATACCGGCAACGCCAACGCCGGGATCAAGGTGGCCGACGCATTGCCGAGGAATAGGTAGATCACCAGCACCACCAGCACGCCGGCCAGCAGCAAGGTGAACTGCACGTCCTCCACCGAGGCGCGGATCGATTCGGAGCGGTCGTACAACACTGCCAGTTTGATCGACGGCGGCAAGGTCGCTTCGAACGTCGGCAGCACGGCGCGGATGCGATCGATGGTGGCGACGGTGTTTGAGCCCGGCTGACGCTGGATGGCCAGCACGATCGCGCGTTCGCCGTTGTACCAGCTCGCGACTTGGTCGTTCTGCACGCTGTCCTCGGCCTTGCCGAGTTCGGACAGGCGCACGGGCGCACCATTGCGATAGGCCACGATGATGTTGTTGTAGAGGTTTGCGCGCTGCAGCTGGCCATCCGAACGGATCGACAGCAACTGGCGGCTACCGTTGAGCGAACCCGTGGCGAGATTGACGTTCGCTTTGGCGATCGCGCTCTGCACCGTATCGATGCCGATACCGCTGGCGGCCAACTTCTGCGGATCGACGCTGACGCGCACGGCGTACTTCTGCGAGCCGTAGACGTTCACCTGCGCCACGCCATCGATGGTCGACAGGCGCTGCGCGAGCTGCGTCTCGGCGTAATCGTCCACCACCGCCAGCGGTTGGGTGCGCGAACGCAGGGTGAGATAGATGATGGCCGCGTCCGCCGGGTTCACCTTGCGGAAGGTGGGCGGCGTGGGCATGTTCGTCGGCAGCTGCCGCTGCGCCGAGGAAATGGCCGCCTGAACGTCCTGCGCCGCGCCGTCGATGTTGCGGTCCAGCTCGAAGGTGATGGTGATCGAGGTGGAGCCCAGCGCGCTGGTCGAGGTCATCGACTGGATGCCGGCGATGGTCGAAAGCTGGTTTTCCAGCGGCGTCGCCACGGCCGTCGCCATGGTTTCGGGCGCCGCGCCCGGAAGACTCGCGTTCACCGTGATGGTGGGGAAGTCGACGTTGGGCAACTCGTTGACCGGCAGCTTGGGATACGCGGCGATGCCGAACACGAGCAGCGCCACCATCAGCAGCGTGGTCATCACGGGCCGCTGGATGCAAAGTGCTGGCAGGTTCATGCGCGGTGCCCGCTCAGCTGTTGTCGGTCACGATGCGCACGTGCGCACCGTCTACCAGCAGCAACTGGCCATCGACCACGACGCGCTCGCTGCCGGTCAGCCCCTTTTCGATCACGATCTGGTTGCCGCTGCTCGGGCCCGCCGTGACGATGCGCTGCGTGACCGTGTTGTCTTCGTTGAGCACAAAGACAAAACTGCCCAACGGCGAGTTCTGCAGGGCGACCACGGGCACCGTGACCACGTTGGTCAAGCGCGTGGTCGGCAACACCACTTCGACGAACTGGCCCGGCGTCAGCTGATCCGCGTCGTTACCGTAGCGCGCCTTGAGCTGGATGGTGCTGGTGGCCGGGTCCACCGCATTGTTGATGAAATCCAGTTCAGCCTGCATCGGCGGCTGCTTCGTGCCGGGAATGCTGATCGTCACCGGCACGCTGCCGCGAACCATTGATGCCTTGATACCGGCGAGCCCGGTTTCAGGGATGGAGAACGTCACGTGGATGGGACGGATCTGGTTGAGCACGACGATCGAGGTGCTGTTCTCGGTGACCTGTGCACCGGGATAGATCAGCGGCGCACCGGCGATGCTCTCGAAGGGCGCCTTGATCTCGGCGTAACTCAGCTGGGTGCGCGCGAGCTCCACCGCGGCCTTGTCCGCCTTGACCGACGCGGCATACACGCCCTCGTTCGCCTTGTAGGTGTCGTAATCGGACTGCGCGACATAGCCCTTGCCGAGCAGCGGCTGGTAACGCTTGATCACGGTCTGCGCGTTCTGCAGCTGCGCTTCGTCCTTGGCGAGGTTGCCCAGTGACTGGTCGAGCTGCGCCTGCAGCAGGCTGGGATCGATGCGGATGATCGTCTGCCCTTCCCTGACGTGGCCACCCGGCGTGAACAGCAGTTGCTGCAGCTGGCCGCTGACCCGCGCTTGCACCGTGACGGTGGAATACGCTTCGGCGCGGCCGATGACCTTCAGCGTGAGGTCAAGATCGCCGTGACGTGCGTTGGTCACCTTCACCGGCACCGTGGCCTGGGGCGCGGGCGTTTTTGCCGATGAACGGCCGCCGCCGCGAAACCACTGCACTGCCACCACGGCGGCTATCAGCACCGCGACCAGCAGCACCAGTTTTTTCGGGGACACACGCTGCATCGAATTCTCCGACCATCGAACCGTGGCGAGTTGCCGGCATACGCCAGACGCATCGCGTTATCGGCTGCGATGTGCATCACAGGGAGTTGCCGGCACCTAGCTCCACCCCGGTGCACCGCACCGGTCATTGTGATGCACCAGATGCCCGTGACCCGCACGACCGACAGCACTTGGCAAATGGATCGTCATGCGGCAGGCACCGCGATATTCGCGATGACCATGAGCTGATAACGCACGAGCGGAGCAATGGTCACCGCATTGCCACACGTCCTCGCCTGAAAACACGTCTACGCAGCGGAGGGCGAATCCGGTTAAGCCTCACCGTCTTCGGAAGCAACGCCGCCATCGAGCGCCTGCAGGTTGTCCTTCATGCGGTTGAGTACGCCCAGGGCCTGCTGGAGCTCGGGCACGGTGATGCCGCGTGTGGCGTCCTTGCGCAGCCCCACGGCGATCTCCTCCATGTCCGCGATGACGCTGCGCGCCTGATCGGTCACGTAGAGACGCCAGGCGCGACGATCCTTGGGATCGGGGCGGCGTTCGACAAAGCCTGCGGCCTGCAGGCGGTCGATCACGCGTCCGACGGCGATCGGCTCCATCTCCAGTTGCTCGGCCAGTTCGGTCTGGCGCAGCCCCTCGCGGTAATAGAGCATCTTCGTGGCCCGCCACTGCGCGCGGGTCAACCCGAATTTCACGGCACGTCTGTCGAAGTGCTTGCGGAACAGCAAAGTCACATCGCTCAGCAGATAGCCAAAGGAAATGTCTTCCGCTTTAGTCATAGAAGTGATGCCGGTTCGCGCCAGTCCAGTGTAGCGTCAAGCATACGTCGCAAGTTTTCACGAAGCCATGTCCATACAGATCATCACCGCCGACATTACCCAACTGGAGGTGGATGCCGTCGTCAATGCGGCCAATCCGGCTCTGCTGGGCGGCGGTGGCGTCGACGGTGCGATCCATCGTGCCGCAGGACCGGAACTGCTGCAGGCCTGCCGCGCATTGCCGCAGGTGGCGCCGGGCGTGCGCTGCCCTACGGGCGAGGCGCGCATCACGCCGGGCTTCCGCCTCGCCGCGCGCTACGTTATCCACACGGTAGGCCCCGTCTGGTATGGCGGCGCGAGAAACGAGCCCATGCTGCTGGCCAGTTGCTACGAGCAGAGCATGCTGCTGGCGTTGAACCATGGTGTCGGCTCCATTGCCTTTCCGGCGATCAGTTGCGGCGTTTACGGTTATCCGCCCGAGCTTGCGGCGCCCATCGCGCTGCGTAGCCTTGGCGCGTCGATCCCTGCAGGTTCTTCCATGCGCATACTCGTCTGCTGTTTCAGCGACGTGATGGCCGTGACATGGCGCAACGCGCTCAACGACGCACGTTGAACGGATAAAGCGGCGGCAGCGGCGAACCATTGGACGTGCCGTTGCCATCGCTTCGCCAATCGAAGCCATCGCGGAACGCACTCGCCAGTCGATCGCCGAGTCCACTCTCTTCCTGGCCCGCATAACGCTTGCGTTGCAACGCGGCGATCGCTTCACGCTGCCTGTCCGACGCGAGCGCTTGCGATAGCTCCCCCAGGTTCTGGATCGCCGGGCGCTCGGCTCGTGCCCACTTCAGCAGCGCACTCACCTGAGCCACCTCGTCGCTGCTGCGCGCAGCGCCCAGGAATGCCGCACGCAGCTTCGCGGGCGACGCTGCCGGTGCGGGTGCTTCTGGCGTGGCACCGCGACGCGAACGGCGTTGCCACCACCACGCCGCCATGCTCACCAGCCACAAGCCCACACTGCCCAGTGCAATCCATCGCCATGGCGTGGCGCTTGCCGTGGCGGCTGACGGAGCAGCTGTTATTTCCGGCGCATGTGAAGGTTGCGCAGCGATGGGTGCCTGGCTGGCTGCGGCGCCGGTGGCTGGCAGCACCGTGAAGGTCTGGGCGGGAAGGCGCGCCACCTCGGGCTTGTCCGTCACGACGTTCCACCAGGTCAAGGTGGTTTCGGGAATGGTGAGCGTGCCCGGGCGATTGGGCACGACGGCGAACCCCTGCTGGCGGCGACCCACCAGCCATTGGCCGTCCACATGCGTGGCGTTGACCGGCTTGTCAGGATAGACAGTGGCGCCGTCCAGAGCTGGAAGGCTTAATGCGGGCAGCGCCTCGTAAGGCAAACCGGTGGCCTGCACGCTCATCATGAGATTCAGCGGCTGACCCACGCGCAAATCGCCATGTGACGGACCGCCATCGAGCGCGAGATTGAGATCGCGTGCCGGTAGCCAGGTGGTGCGCCCCGCCTCGGCTGGCGCCGCCTTGGCGTCGATGGATACACCAGGCGAAGAGGCCGAAACCGGCGTGCCGCTGCCGAAGAATGCATTGGGATCGGCCATGCTGACCATGTCACCCTGGAACGCGACGGGCGGAATGTCCAGGTGGCCTTCGCGCTGGGGCGTCAGGGCGTAGCGGCGTTCGATGACGTTGTAGCGCCGCCCACCGCGCTCGGCCTGGTAGTTGATCTCGTTGCCGAGCCGACGTACGTCGACGCCGGCAAGCTGTGGGTCTTCCAGCGCGCCATTGGTAAG
>Ga0209258_100567_pt1 | contig 31694 bp, 27 predicted proteins | sample Araplaol_mTSA_r2_FD_184281 | JGI IMG/M metagenome (GOLD analysis project Ga0209258, IMG submission 184281) | Arabidopsis root microbial communities from North Carolina, USA - plate scrape CL_Col_mTSA_r2 (SPAdes) (version 2) | ecosystem: Host-associated > Plants > Roots > Endosphere | place: USA...
CCCGTCTTCGTGCCAATGGACGCCTTCGTCGTGAACCTGGCCGACCACGACGCCGACCGCTATGCGCAGATCGGCATCGTGCTGGAGGTGCCCGACGAGCACGCCGGCGAGGAGATCAAGACCTACCTGCCGGCGATCCGCAACAACATCCTTCTGCTGCTCGCGCACAAGTCGTCCGCCGACCTGTCCGGCGGCGAAGGCAAGGAGCTGCTGGCCAGGCAGATCCGGCGCGAGGCGCTGAGGGCCATGGGCGAGGACGTGGACGAGGACGACGACGCGGCCCCGGTGGCCGAAGGCGCGTCCGCCGCCGCGCCGGCCAGGAAAAAGAAGAAGAAGTCTGTCGAGAGCGACAACGCGCCGATCCGTTCGGTGCAGTTCTCCAGCTTCATCATCCAGTGACGGCACGGACGTTCTCCTGAACACGGCGCAGCCATGAACCAGCAGATCCTTTCGCAAGACGAAGTCGATGCCCTCCTGCAGGGCATCACGGGCGAAAGCCAGAAGCTCGAGCAGGAAGAGCAGGTCGAAGGCAGCATCCGCAACTACGACCTGGCCAACCAGGAGCGGATCGTCCGCGGCCGGATGCCGACGATGGAAATCATCGGCGAGCGCTTCGCGCGCAACATCCGCATCGGCCTGTTCAACTTCATCCGCAAGAGCCCGGAAGTCTCGATCAACGGCATCAAGGTGCAGAAGTACTCGGCCTTCCTGCGCGAGATCGTGGTGCCGACCAACTTCAACATCGTGTCGGTGCGCCCGCTGCGCGGCTCCGGCCTGATCGTGTGCGACCCGAGCCTGGTGTTCGCGGTGATCGACGCGCTGTTCGGCGGCGTCGGCAAGTTCCACACGCGCATCGAGGGCCGCGACTTCTCGCCGACCGAGCAGCGCGTGATCCAGCGCCTGGTCGACTGCATCATCACCGAGTACCGCAACGCGTGGCAGGGCATCTACCCGCTGGACCTCGAGTACCAGCGCTCGGAGATGCAGCCGCAGTTCGCCAACATCGCCACGCCCAGCGAGATCGTGGTGGCCTCGAGCTTCACGCTGGAAGTGGGCGAGACCTCGGGCTCGGTGCACTTCTGCATTCCGTATTCGACGCTGGAGCCTATCCGGGACGTCCTGTACTCGACGATCCAGGGCGACTCGGTGGAACCCGATCGCCGCTGGGTCAACCTGCTCAAGGCGCAGATCCAGTCGGCCGAGGTCGACCTCGTGGCCGAGCTCGGTTCCGCGCCGGCGACGGTGGAGCAACTGCTGTCGTTCAAGCCGGGCGACTTCGTCGAGCTGGACCTGGATCCGATGATCCAGGCCAAGGTCGACGGCGTCCCGGTGTTCGATTGCCACTACGGCACGTCCGCGGGCAAGTACGCGATCAAGATCGATCGCTTGTTGACCAGCTCGAACATGAGCTGGCTGGGAGATGGCAATGGCAGCTGAAGAGATGAGCGACGACGACGCGATGGCCGCGGAATGGGCGGCGGCGCTGGCCGAGTCCAAGCCGGAGACCGCGGGCGGCATGAGCGGTGCGATCCAGGCCGAGACGGTGGCGCCCGCCAATTTCACCAACTTCGCATCGACCGAAGGGATCAGCGGGGCCGGCAACGACCTCAACATGATCCTGGACATCCCGGTGCAGCTGACCGTGGAGCTGGGCCGCACCCGCATCCCGATCAAGCACATCCTGCAGCTGGCGCAGGGCTCGGTCGTCGAACTCGACGCGCTGGCCGGCGAGCCGATGGACGTGCTCGTCAACGGCTTCCTGATCGCGCAGGGCGAGGTGGTGGTCGTCAACGACAAGTTCGGCATCCGCCTGACCGACATCGTGACGCCCAGCGAGCGCATGCGCCGGCTGAGCCGCACCTGATCGAGTAGATCACCCGTCCCGCCGAAGGCGGAGACAAGCCCTCGGGAAGCGAGGGTCACCACCCGAGCCGAACCGAGCTCCCCCTTGGGGGGCAGCGACCAGCGGGAGCGTGGGGGCCGTCATTTCCGACACAGAGAAACACCATGACGACGTCCCTCATGCCCCTCGTGGCATTCCTGTTCGTGATCGCGATGATCCCCGTCGCGCTCTGGTTGATGAAGCGCGCCGGCCTCGGCGGCGCCGGCGGCCCGCAGGGCAACGTACTGCGCCACGTCGCTCAGCTGAGCCTGGGCACCTCGCAGCGCGTGACGGTGGTCGAGATCGCCGTCGGCGTCGAGCGCCACTGGCTCGTGCTGGGCGTCACCGGCGAGCGCGTCGCGCAGCTCGCCAGCTATCCCGCCCCCGACGCCCCCGCAGCACCGTCCGCGCCCGCGCACACGGCCGCCGTCAACCAGCTGATCGCCCGCTGGCGTGGCGCCTCCGGTTCGCAGGGGGGCTCGCGCGATGCGTAAGCCCGTCAAGCTCGCCGCGGTTGCCGCCGCCCTCGTGCTGCCCGTGATCGCCGCCGCGCAGGCCGCGCCGGCCGTCAACGGCCCCAGCCTGCCGCTGCTGGTGGGCGCCAGCGGTGGCGGCACCAACTTCTCGGTGCCGATCCAGACGCTGCTGTTCTTCACGGCGCTGACCTTCCTGCCGGCGATCCTGCTGATGATGACGGGTTTCACCCGCATCGTGATCGTGCTGTCGCTGTTCCGCCAGGCGATCGGCACGCAGGCCGCGCCGCCCAACCAGGTCATCACCGGCCTGTCGCTGTTCCTGACGTTCTTCGTGATGTCGCCGACCATCGACAAGGTCTACACGCAGGCCTGGGCGCCCTACCAGGCCAACCAGATCAGCTTCAACGACGCTCTCGAGAAGGGCCAGGTGCCGATGCGCGAGTTCATGCTCAAGCAGACGCGCCAGTCCGACGTGCAGCTGTTCGCCAAGCTGGCCAAGCTCCCGGCCGACGTCAAGGGCGACGCGGTGCCGTTCAAGGTGCTGGTGCCGGCCTTCGTGGCCAGCGAGCTGAAGACGGCGTTCCAGATCGGCTTCCTGATCTTCATTCCGTTCCTGATCATCGACATGATCGTTGCGAGCGTGCTGATGTCGCTGGGCATGATGATGCTGTCGCCGGTGCTCGTGGCCCTGCCGTTCAAGCTGATGCTGTTCGTGCTGGCCGACGGCTGGAACCTGCTGCTGGGGTCGCTCGCGGCGAGCTTCGCGACCTGAGGCGGGAACGCCCCGCTTATCGACCTCTCGCGCCGGCGCCTTGCCGGCAACATGACGCCATCTTCCCCAACGCAGGAACCGGATCTTCCATGGACGCCGCACAAGTCTTCACCGTCGGCCAGCAAGCCCTCTACACGCTGCTGACCGTCGCCGCCCCGGTGCTGCTGGTGGTGCTGGTCGTGGGCATCCTGGTGAGCATCTTCCAGGCCGCGACATCCATCAACGAGGCGACGCTGACCTTCGTGCCCAAGCTGCTGGCCGCCGTCGCGGTGCTGGGCGTGGCCGGGCCGTGGATGCTGACCTCGCTGGTCGAGTACCTGCGCAGCGTGCTGCTCTCCCTGCCGAGTGCCGCCTCCTGAGCGCCTGCCGCGTCCTCCGCCTCTGATCGCCCGATGATCTCGCTCAGCGAAGCCCAGATCATGGCCTGGCTGGTGCCGGTGCTGTGGCCATTCATCCGCGTGCTGGCGCTGTTCTCGTCGATGCCGGTGCTCGGCCAGCGCAACGTGCCGATCCGCGTGCGCATCGCGCTCGCGTTCTTCATCGCGCTCGGCGTCGCGGGCACCGCGGCTCCGACCGCCGCCGCCAACGTGCCGCTCGATTCGCCCGCCGCGATCCTGCTGGTGGTGCAGCAGGTGCTCGTGGGCCTGTCGCTCGGCTTCGCGGTGCGCATCATCTTCACGGCCATCGAGTTCGCCGGCGAGGTCATCGGCCTGCAGATGGGCCTGAACTTCGCCGGCTTCTTCGATCCGGCTACCGCGCAGCAGGCCACCGCCACGAGCAGCCTGTTCTCCACGATGGTGGCCTTCCTGTTCATCGCGATGAACGGCCACCTGCTGGTGATCGACGCCGTCGTCCAGAGCCTGGCCGCGTTCCCGGTGGGCCCCGAGCCGTTCGCGTTCCTGCACGCCGTGCGGCCCGAGACCTGGGGCGCGGAGATCTTCCGGCTGGGGCTGTGGATCGCGCTGCCGCTGATCGCCATGCTGCTGTTCGTCAACATGATGCTGGGCATCATCGCGCGCGTGGCGCCGCAGATCAGCATCTTCTCGGTCGGCTTTCCGATCACTTTGGGCGTCGGGCTGGTGGGCGTGATGTTCACGCTGCCGCTGCTGCAGGGGCCGTTCACCGCGGCGCTCGAGCAGATGCTCATGATGTTCCGCTGAGCCGCCTCGCTAAACTGCGCGGTCTGCCACGAGCACCTGCGCGCATGCCCCGACCCGGGATCCGTCCCACCGCCCTGATCGACTTCCGCTCGCCCGACGCCGGCGCGGCGCCGCTGCGCCTGGCGTTCGGCACGCCCCGCGAGACCCTGCGTGCGACGAGCCTGGACGACGTGGCGCCTCTGCTCGCGCGCGTGGATGCGCTGGCGCGCGCCGGGGCGTGGTGCGTGGGCTACCTCTGCTACGAGGCCGCGGGCGCGTTCGACGAGGCCTTCGAGACGCACGCGCCGTCCGATCCCGCACGCCCGCTCGCGGCGTTCGCGGTGTACGACGCGCCCTTGCCCGATGAGCCGTCCTTCGAGAATGATGGCAGCGCCACCGTGACCTGGGTCGGCGGCCCGCAGCGCGACGCCTTCGACGCGGTGATCGCCGAGATCCTGCGCGCGATCGCCGACGGCGAGGTCTACCAGGTCAATGCCACGGCGCCGCTCACCGGCACGCTGCAGGGCGACGCGCTCGCTTTGTTCGCCGCGCTGCGCCGGGCGCAGCCGAACGCCTACGCGGCCTATCTCGACCTTGGCGACGACACGCATCCGGACGACCGCCTCCTGTCGGTCTCGCCGGAACTGTTCTTCGACTGGCGCGACGGCCGCCTGCTGGCGCGCCCGATGAAGGGCACTGCGCCGCGCGGCGCGACGCCGGAGGACGACGCCGCGCAGGCGCGATTCCTGCGCACCGCCGCCAAGGAGCGCGCCGAGAACCTGATGATCGTCGACCTGCTGCGCAACGATCTCTCGCGGCTGGCCATGCCCCATTCGGTGCGCGTGCCGCGGCTGTTCCACACCGAGGCCTGGCCCACGGTGTGGCAGATGAGTTCCGACGTGGTCGCCGCGACGCGCCCCGGCGCGACCCTGGAGCAGGTGTTCGGCGCGCTGTTCCCGTGCGGTTCGATCACGGGCGCGCCCAAGGTGCAGGCGATGCGGCTGATCCGCCAGCTCGAGCCCGAGCCGCGGGGCGTCTACTGCGGCGCGATCGGCGTCGTGCAGCCCGGCGGCGCCGCCACGTTCAACGTGCCGATCCGCACGCTGGCGCTGCGCGACGAAGGGGCGACGACGCATGTGCGCTGCGGCATCGGCAGCGGCATCACGGCCGACGCCACCGCCGCCGGCGAGTGGGACGAGTGGCGCCACAAGCGCGCCTTCGTCGACCGCGCCAGCCAGGCCTTCGAGCTGCTGGAGACGCTGCGGCTGGAGGATGGCGCGTTCGTCGACGTCGAGGCGCATCTCGCGCGCATGGCCGAGGCCGCGGCGCACTTCGCGTTCGCCTCGCCGGTCGAGTCCGCGCGCGCGGCGCTCGACGCGCTGCGCGGCGCGCACGCGCGCGGGCGCTGGCGCGTGCGCCTGCTCGCGTCCCGCGCGGGCGTGGCGCGCGCGCAGGCGTTCGCGCTCGCGCCCACGCCGTCGCCCGTGCGGGTGCGCCTGGCCGAGCGTCCGCTGGCCGGCAGCACCGGCGAGTTCGTCCGCTTCAAGACGACGCAGCGCGCGCACTACGACGCGTTCGCGCCCGCGGCCGACGAGGGCTTCGACACGCTGCTGTGGAACGAACGCGGCGAGCTGACGGAATTCACGCGCGGGAACGTGGCGCTGCGGCTCGATGGGCGCTGGCTGACGCCGGCTCTCTCCTGCGGCCTGCTGCCCGGCATCGCGCGCGGCCGGCTGCTGCGCGAAGGCGCGATCGAGGAGGCGGTCCTCACCCGCGAGGATCTCGCTCGCGCTGAGGGCATCGCTTTCTTCAACAGCCTGCGGGGGTGGCTGGCGGCCGCTCTCTGATGGGTGTCAGGTCTTGCCTTTTGCGGTGTCAGGTCTTGCCTTTTGCCCCTGCTCCGCGGCGGCGATGACTCGGCTTACCCTGGACACGGAGAGGCTGGCCTGCCTGGCAATCTCCGACATCGTCATGCTGCCCTCCGAATAGGCGAGCCTGATGGCTTCGTCGCGCGTTCGGTCAGGGCTCAGCCAAACCGTGAGATCAGTCGACGGGATGCGCTGCTCCTTGGCGATCTCCTTGCAATGCAGTCGTTGAGTCGACGCCAGCGCCCGGCTTGCGGCTGCAAAGGCCTCGTCGCCGAGGAAAATCTCCTGGCGCAGATGGGCCCACAGGCCAGCGCTCTTCCCCGCAGCCACTGCGTCCACATAGAGCCGCTCGGCTTGGCGGCGGTCGTCCTCGGTCGTCACGTCTCGACCGAGCAGATGGCCATGCAACGCCGCCGTAGCCAGCCAACAGGGGGGGCGCGCCAGCCCGAGATGGGCGCGATAGCTGCTCCAGGGCCAGGCGTCCACGGAGTCGACCAGACCTGCCCGAACAGGATTGAGCTCGACATATCGACAAGCGTTGATCAGGTAGGCATCACTGTCGACGAGTATCGCGTGGTACCTGCCCTGGAACACATGGCCGACGAGGCCGTGGCGCTTGTTGAAGGCGCGGGTGTATTCGCCGTTGATGTGTCGCATCAGCCGAGACAGGTTCGGCTTCCGCGTTCGAAGCACGAAGTGGTAGTGATTGCCCATCAGGCAGAAGGCGAACATCTCGGCATCCAGCCGGCCCATCGCCTGATCGACGATGTCAAGAAGCAGCCGCTTGTCGTCGGCATCTCGGAAGATCGGCTCCTGCCGGTCGCCGCGCGATGTCGCGTGATAGATGGCGCCGGAATATTCGATTCGAAGAGGACGTCCCATGCGACGAGGGTAGAGGCGCGCGCGATCTCCTCCGGTGACCAAGTCGCCGATTTCGGGGGCGAAATCCAGTCCGCAGGCAACGACGGGGCAAAAGGCAAGACCTGGCACCGCAAAAGGCAACGACGGGGCAAAAGGCAAGACCTGACACCGCAAAAGGCAAGACCTGACACCCCACTCGAGGTGTCCCAAGTTCTTGGGGGATCCCTTCGCGAATCGGTGACGAGGCGTGACCGTCGCCGCCGGCGGGGCCCGGCCCGGTGTCGGGGGTGCGCGTGCGAGACCGTACCCAGGGAGGTATCATCATGCGGCGTGAAATCGCTTTCGTGCGAATGCTCGCAGCGGCGCCAGTTTTCAGTTACCGAACCTTTACAAGCGCGCGCACGGGGTTACGCCGCGGCGCAGGCGCAGCCCGAGGATCGGGGCCCGATCGGGACGGCCGCGCTGTCTTGCCGTCGGTGCCCACCCCTCTTGCGGAGACTGCCTTGACCTCACGATCCTTCCTCGTTGCGCCGGCCGCCGGCTTCCCGCGCGCGCTCGCCTTGCCGCTGTCCGTCGTCACCGCGGCGTTGCTCGCGGCCTGCGGCGGCGGCAACGGCCCCTCGTCGGCCACCGCCTCCCCCGAGTCGGCCGACACCGCCGCAGACACGGCGGCTGCCCTGGCCACCGCCGCTGCGGCGTCGCCCGTCTGCTTCTACGAGCACATCAACTACCAGGGGGCGAGCTTCTGCGCGACGGCCGACAGCAACTGGGTCGGCAGCGCCTGGAACGACCGCGTCTCCTCGGTCAAGGTCGCGGCGGGCTACAAGGTGACGCTGTACTGGGACGTCAACTACGGCGGCAAGACGCTGGTGCTCACCGGCGACGCGGCCAACCTCGTCGCGCTCGGTTTCAACGACCAGGCCTCGTCGTACAAGATCGTCGCGCCCGCCCCGGCCACGTCGAAGGTGGGCACGATCCAGCTGGCGCAGTCGCAGCTGTTCAACAGCGACGACGCGGCGCTCGTGCTGGTCGCCAACAAGCCGGCGCTGCTGAAGGTCAACGCGGTGGCGACCACGGCCGGCGCGGCCAGGCCGGTCGTGCGCCTGCACGTCGACAACGTCAACGGCGGCACGTCCAGCGACCTGCTGATGACCGCACCGACCGCGGCCCTGCCCACTTCAGTGCCCGCCGTGCCGAGCTTCGCCGACGCCTACACCGCGACGGTTCCCGCCGACGCCATCAAGCCGGGGCTTCGCCTGTCCGTGCAGCTCGACGCCGCGCCCGCGACGACGCTGACCCCGAAGGTCGGCGGCGGCGTGCCGATGAAGTTCGTCCCGATCTCGATCAACATCGCCGGCACGGCGGGCCAGCGTCCGGCGGACCTGGCACCGCACCTGCAGTCGCTGTTCCCGGTGTCCAGCGTCGTGACGCAGCAGCACCCGACCTATACCTCGGCCAAGGTGACCACCTTCCCCGCCACCGAGGACGCATGGAGCGACGCCTACGGCAAGGTCCTGGGCGAGCTGGCCGACCTGCACTCGCTGGAAGGCGCCGGCGCGCAGGACCACTATTTCGGCTTCATCCCCAAGCGCACCTGGGGCCTGGCCGGCCTGGGCTACATCGGCGGCAGCGCGGCCGTCGGCTTCGACATGCCCAGCGCGCCCACCTCGGTGCGCGACGTGGCCTCGCACGAGCTGGGCCACAACTTCTCGCTGCAGCATGCGGCCTGCGGCGGCGCCGGCAACCCCGATCCGGACTACCCGTACCCGGACGCCGACCTCAGCAAGCCCGGCCGCGTGGTCTGGCCCTACCTGGCCGACGAGAAGACGTTCTACGACCCGCGCCCGACCGACCGCCACGACATCATGAGCTACTGCGGAGGCCAGGTGTTCTCCGACTACAACTACACCGTCATGCAGGCCTGGCTCTACCCCGCCAACAAGACCCTCAAGGCGTCGGTGCAGTCGGTGACGGCCGCGCCGTCGACGCCGGCCGGAGAGCCGCGCGAGCTGCTGCTGGTCAGCGGCGAGATCGGCGCGAGCGCGACGACGCTCAACCCGGTCAAGTCCTTCGTCGGACGCCCCGACGCGGCAGCCTCGGGCGCTTACGTGCTGCGCGTGGTCACGGCCGCCGGCAGCACCGACTACCCGTTCGCGCCGCTGCAGCTGGACCACGACCTCGAGTCGCGGCACTTCAGCCTCGCGATCCCCAACACCGGTGCCGTGCAGAGCCTCACCGTGCTGCACCAGGGCAGGACGCTGGTCCAGCGTGCTGCCGCCGCCGGCGAGCGCGCGACGGTCCAGTCCGTGCACGAGGCGGTGCCGCCGCAGATCAGGGAAGCCGCGGGCCAGGCGGTCGTCACCTGGGATGCGCGCGCCGACGCGTTCGCGACGGTCACCTGGGTCGGTCCGAACGGCCAGCGCCTGACGCTGGCGCAGGACCTGCGCGGCGGCAGCGCGCAGCTGTCCACCGTCGAACTGCCCGCGGGCGGTTCGTTCGAGGTGATCCTGTCGGATGGCCTGAACTCGACGCGCCGGTCGGTGCGCCGTTGATGGCGGCGCGGGCCGCGCGGCGGCCCGCGATCGCTCAGCCGGCCAACTTCACCTCGTTGCGCGCGAGCTCGTCGATGACGTTGAAGTAGACCTGGCTCAGGACCTCCGACTTGGCGAACCGGCGCGCCTCGTACCAGGCCCAGATCTCGAGGGTCACCGCCGAGGCCGTGACCGCGGTGATCGCCACCTGCGGCGCGGGGTCGGGCAGCACGGGGCCCCGCTTCGCGGCCACCAGCAGCAGGCCCTCGACGCGCCGGATGTCCTGCCCCGGCGCGATGGGCACCGGCACGCGGATGCGCACGCACTTCTTCAGGTAGACGTAGTTGGTGACGTTGCTCGTGATGAAGCTCTGGTTCGGCACCAGGATCGCGATGTCGTCGGGCGTGACGACCGTCGTGCGGCGTGCGCCGATCTCGCGCACCACGCCTTCGACGCCGGAGACCTCGATGCGATCGCCGATCTCGATGGGTCGTTCCAGCAGCACGATCAGTCCGCTGATGAAATTGCTGATGATGTTCTGCAAGCCGAAGCCCACGCCCACGCCGAGCGCGCTGCCGACGATGGCGAAGGCGGTCAGCTCGATGCCCGCGTTCTGCAGGATCACGACGCCACCGAACACCAGCACCACGTAGTGCACCAGGCTCGCGATGGCCAGGCGCTGGCCCTCCTGCATGTGCGTCCGGGCCAGCAGGCGCTTGAGCGTCCAGCCGCTGAAACGGCCGGCCAGGAACCACAGCAGCAGGCCCGAGAAGGCCAGCTTCACGAGCGTGAACAGCGTGATCTCGGTCTTGCCGAGCGTGAACAGCGAGAGGTCGTAGGCGTCGAGAAGGTGCTTGAAGCTGGTCCAGTCCACGAAGGGCTCCTGTCGCGGCAAGGCCGACGAAGCGGCAATCGGCGTGCGGGGCGCGTCGTCGCCGGGCGACGGTGCGATCAGCGCGCCTCGCGCACGAGCGTATCCCAATCGGTGGTCGCGCCCAGCTCGCGCTGGATCGTCCGGCGGCGCGCCGGCACGCTGGCGTCGAGGAGGTCGATCGCCAGCTTGCGCGGCTCGTCGTAGGCGACGCCGCCGGCGGCCAGGAAGGTGGGAATCATGTCCGCGTGCATCAGCGGCGCCACGGCCTGCGCCTGCAGGTTGGCCCATTGCGCGGGATGCGCGGCGCGCCAGGCGTCGTTGGCCCAGAAGATCGCCGGCACGCGCACGTCCCAACGCGTCGGGTTGGTCATCGCATGGCCGCGCAGCGCGCGGCTGTCGTCGTACAGGTTGTCCCCGTGATCGGGCGTGAACAGCAGGAAGACCTCACCGGGCTGGGCACGCAGCTCGGCGATGACGCTGTTGACGAAGCGCACCGAGGCGTCGACGGCGTTCGAATAGGTCGCCCGCACGTTCTGCGGGTCGGATGCGATCGTGGGCATGATGGCCGGCCCCCGGCAGTCGGCCGGGTACGGCGCCCGCGCGGGATCGTAGCGCTTGCAGTACGGCTCGTGGGCGTTGACGGCGTGCAGCACGATGGACTTGCGCGGCGCCGTTCGCGCCAGGGCGGCCGCGAGCGAAGGGCCCAGCGCCGCCTCGTCGGTGCCCACGATCGACGGGAAGTCCAGGAAGCGCGCATCGGGCCACGCGATGTTGATGGGTTGCATGCTGATCCAGTGCGTCTCGAACCCGGCCTCCGCGAACGCGCGCACGAACGTCGCGTCCCGCGAGATCCGGTTCGGGCCCCCCGGCATCTCGCGCGAGACGAGCAGCGGCACGGAGGTGTGCGTCGCGTCCGCGCCGGCCGTGACGTCGCACGCGACGATCGCGCCGTCGCTCACCGCGCTGATGCGCTCGGGGCCGTGGCACTCGCGCAGGTAGTCGGCGCGCACGCTCTCGCCGATGATGAAGACCAGCGTCTGGCGTGCCGCCTTGCTCGTCGCCCGTCCGTGCCAGGTGGCCTTGGGATCGCGTGGCGTGAATTCGGGCGGCGGACGCAGGCCGACCAGCGGTGCGCTGCGCAGGGTGCCGGTGACGGCCAGCAGCAGGGCGTCGGTGGGCCACGCGCGCTGCCACGCCATCGGCGGCACCAGCGGCGCCAGCGCGAGCGTGAGCACGGCGACACCGGCGGGCAGCACCCGGCCGCCGCGCCGAGCGTCCGGCGCGCGCGCGCATGCCGCGCACCAGACCGCCAGCACGAGGCCGCCCAGCAAGGCGAGAAGGAGGTAGGGCGCGAGCGCGGCCCGTACCTCCTCGGGGCGGAACGTACGCCATTGCGCGGCGAGATCCAGCAGGTCGACGTGGCGCAGGAGATCGGCGCCGGCCAACCAGGTGGCAACGAGTGCCAGCGGCCACGTCAGCGGGAAGAACCAGCGCGCCGGCAGGACGACGCGCGTGGCGAGCACGAGCCAGCACGTGAGGGCCGACAGCGTGTGCTGGTCGACGACCCAGGCCTCGGTGGCCGGGACCGATCGCGTGGCCGGCAGGATCAGCAGCGCGAGCCACAGCAGGCGCAACGCGCCGACGGCAATTGCGCGCCAGGCCGGTGCGACGGCGAGGGCGGGCGAGTCGAGAGTCGTTTCGGACGGGTGCATCGCAAGGACGGTAGGAGATCAGGCGCGGCCGGTCGACCTCGGGGGCGGGGCCAACCGCTGGACGAGCGTCCCGCCGCGGCCGGACGTGCGCGCCAGGGTTCGATCGATGCCACGATCCATCCTGGATGCCCTCGCCTGGCCGGGGCGACCTCCTCCCGTCGCGCTGGCCCGCGGGCGCTCGCCTGGCTGGCGGGCCTCGCAATTGTAGGGGCCGGCCAAGCGCCAACCCGCGACCCGGCCGGCGTGGATCCTGCGACTTCGCGCAGGATGACACGCGAGGGTGGCCGGTCCTGGTCGAGCGGCTTGCGGCGCGAGGCCTGCGGGGCAGGGCCGGAGTCCTGCGACTCGTGCAGGGTGGCGGACCGGTCGCCCGGGCCTTCAGTGCCCCGTCGCGGCCAGCGTGCTGCGCGCGATCGAGGGCGGGCGGGGCTCGGCCGGCGTGGTGGCGGTCGCGTCGCGCAAGGCGGCGAGCGCGGCGTGCGGATCGTCGCTGCGCGTGATCGCACCCACCGCCGCCACGGCCCAGGCGCCCGCGCGCATCGCGTCACGCGCGCGCGGCGCGTCCATCCCGCCGATGGCGACGACGGGCGTGTCCTGCAGCAGCGCGCACCAGTAGGCGAGGTTGGCGTCGCCCTGCGGGATCCAGGGCATCTGCTTGATGGCGGTGGCGTGGATCGGCCCGCAGGCCACGTAGCTCGGACGCAAGGCGCGGGCGCGGCAGACCTCCCAGTACGAATGGGTGCTGATGCCCAGCAGCAGGCCGGCGTGCTGCAGGGCGTCGATGTCGGCGTGCTCCAGGTCTTCCTGGCCCAGGTGCACGCCGTCCGCGCGCAGCTCCAGCGCGAGCTCCCAATGGTCGTTGACGATCAGCGTGGCGCCGGCCGCGCGCGCGAGGGCGGCGGCCGCGCGGATCTCGCGCACCAGCGCGTCGACCGGCGCGTCCTTGATGCGCAGCTGCACCAGCTTCACGCCGCCGGCGAGGACGCGCGCCACCCAGTCGCCGGAGTCGACGATGGCATACAGGCCGCGCGTGTGCACGGGCATCGCGGGGAACGCGAAGCGCGAGGGCGCATGCGGCAGCGGGTCGAACGCGGGCAGGTTGGCGAGCCGGCTCGCGAAGCCTGCACGCGGCGCCACCGGGCCGGCGCCGCGGCCGGCCGCGTAGGCGTGGCGAAGACCTTCGCAGGTGGCCATCTTCGCCAGCACCACCGCGTCCGCCGCGACGAAGCCGTGTGCCAGCGCCGCCGCGGCCGACGACGCGAACACGCACCCGGTGCCGTGGACGTGCTCCGTCTCGATGCGGCGCGACGCGAGCCAGCCGCGGCTGCGCAGGCCGTGCTCGGCGTCGAGCCAGTCATGCGCCCACGCGGCGCGGGCGTCGATCTCGGCCAGCCGCGATGCCAGCTGCGCGGTGGACAGGTGCTCGATCTCGTCGTCAGCCAGCCGGTCGGAGTCGCCGCCGGTGACGGCCACCGCGCGCACGCCGAACGCGCGCCAGGCGCGGGCGAGCGCCTCGGGCCCCAGCAGCTGCGATGACGGCACCAGCGCGCGCGCCTCGGCCACGTTGGGCGTGGCCAGCGTGGCCAGCGGCAGCAGCTCGTCGCGGTAGGCCGCGCGCAGCGCGTCGCAGGCGAAAGCGGCGCCGGTCGTCGCGCCAAACACGGGATCGACCACCAGCGGGATGGGGCGCTCCGGACGGCGTTCGCGCAGGCGCCGCACCCAGCCCGCGACGACGCGCAGGTTGTCCAGGCTGCCCAGCAGGCCCGTCTTGATCGCGTCGGGCGGCATGTCCTCGGCGAGCGCGGCGAGCTGGGCGTCCAATACGTCCGGCCGTACCGGCTCGATGTGCGTGACGGCCATCGAATGCTGGGCCGTCACGGCCGCCACCGCGCACGCGCCGTGCACGCCGAAGGCGTCGAGCGCGCGCGTGTCCGCGTGCAGGCCCGCGCCGCCGCCGGAGTCGGTGCCCGAGATCGTCCACACCACGGGGCGGCGCGCCGCGTCTTGCTGCATCGTCGTCATCTCAATCGACCAGGATGGGTTCGTTGCCGCACGGCGTGCTGGGGATGGCCATGTCCTGCGGCGCGATCAGCCCGGCCTCGTAGCCAAGGCGGCCGGCCGCGATCGCGTGCGCGAACGCCATCGCCATCTGCGGCGGGTTCACGGCCTGCGCGACGGCCGAGTTCAGCAGCACGGCGTCGTAGCCCAGCTCCATCGCGAACGCCGCGTGCGACGGCGCGCCGAGGCCGGCGTCGACGATCAGCGGCACGCCCGGCAGCCGTGCGCGCAGCGTGCGCAGCGCGGCAGGGTCGAGCACGCCCTGGCCGGAGCCGATCGGCGCGGCCCAAGGCATCAGCACCTGCGCGCCCGCGGCCAGCAGCCGGCGGCACACGACGAGGTCGTCTGTGCAGTACGGGAACACCTCGAAGCCCAGCTCGACGAGCTGCGCGGTGGCGTCGACCAGCTCGAACGGATCGGGCTGCAGCGTGTGCTCGTCGCCGATCACCTCCAGCTTGATCCATGGCGTGTCGAACAGCTCGCGCGACATCTGCGCCAGCAGCACCGCCTCGCGCGCGCTGCGGCAGCCCGCGGTATTGGGCAGCAGCCGCGCGCCGGTGACGGCGCAGACGTCGCGCAGCATCGCCACGGCCTGGCCGCCCTGCGGCGCGGCGCCGGCGATCTCGCGCTTCAGGCCCACGGTGACGACCTGCGCGCCCGAGGCCGTGATGGCGTGCGCGAGCACCTCGGGCGACGGATAGCCGGCGCTGCCGATCAGGAAGCGGCTGTCCAGGCGCTGGCCGTAGACGCGCCACGGCGACGGCGCCGCGGCGGAGAAATCGAGCCGCATCGTCATCCTCCCACGATGGCCGAGAACACGACGACGCGGTCGTCGGGCCACAGCGGCGTCTCGTGGCGCAGGGGGCGCGGCACGAAGCGCGTGTTGACGGCCGTGGCGACGTTCCCGTCGTCGCTGCCGCGCTGCGCCAGCACGTCGGCCAGGGTCAGGCCCAGGCGCCATGGATGCGGCTGGCCGTTGACCAGCACCGTGGCCGCCTTGACCGCAGGCGGATCGGACACGAAGTCGCCGTCACGCATGGCTGGTCTCCCGGCGGCGCGCGCCCAGCATCAGGCCCGTGCGCTCCAGGGCCTCCTCGACGAGCGCGGGCGCCAGCAGGAAGCCGTGGCGGAACAGCCCGTTGATGCGGATCAGGCCGGGCTCGCAGTGCAGGTGCGGTCGCTGGTCGAGCGTGGCGGGGCGCAGATGCGTGTCCAGCCGCACGATGCGCGCCTCGGCCAGCTGCGGCACGATGCTGTGCGCGGCCGACAGCAGCTCGATCGCGCTGCGCACGCTCACCGGCGAGCGGTCCTCGCTGTCGATCTCGGTGGCGCCGACGATCACGTGGTCGCCGTGGCGCGGCACCAGGTAGACGCGATGGCGCGCATGGATGCAACGCACCGGCCGGCGCAGCTCGAGGCCCGGCACATGCAGCCACAGCAGTTCGCCGCGCACGCCTCGCAGGGGCAGCCCCTGGCCGCGCGCGCCCAGGCCGCGCGTGTCGACGGCAACGTCGTACTTCGCGGTCTGTCGCCCCAGCACCTGCAGGGCGTGCGCCTCGACGTGCACGACGCGCTGGCTCCAGTGCCAGCGCACGGCGGGGCTCTCGGCGACGAGCGCCGGCAGCAGGCGCGACGCGTCGACCTGGCCCTCGCCGGGCAGAAGCCAGCCCTGCACGCCGTGCACCAGCGCGGGCTCGAGCTCGCGCAGCATCTCCGGCGTGAGCGCCTGCGGGTCGCGCAGCGCCGGCCTGTCGCGCGGGCCGTTCAGCTGCAGCGTCGTCGGATGCGTCGCGTCGGCGGCGTCGGCCTCGCGCTGGCGCGCGCTGCGCGCGTTGGCCGCCTTGAGTCGGGCGAGCACACGCTGCGTGGCGCCGGTGTCGCCGGCGTGCGCCACCAACATGCTGCCGTTGCGGCGGAACAGGCCCGGCGTGCCGTAGGCCGGGCCGAGTGCCGCGACGATGCCGGGCCACAGGTCGAGCGAGCGCCAGCCGCGCTCGGCGATGTCGGCCGGTGCGTGCTCGAGCTCGGCCAGCGGGCTGAGCATGCCGGCGGCGGTGAAGGCCGCGGCCGGATGCGGCTGCTGGCCTTGCGGCGCGCCGGCGTCGGGCGCGGCGTCGAACACCTCGACCTCGTGGCCCAGCCGCGAGAGCTGGAACGCGAGCAGCCGACCGGCGATGCCGGCGCCCGCGATGCCGATGCGGCTCATCGGACGCTCCCCGGCGCTGCGCGTCGGCGGGACGGTCCGTCCTGCGGGTGGCCGGCCGGTCTCATTCGTCCTCCGCGTCGTAGATGGGCACGAAGGGCTTGCCCAGCGTCGTGCGACGGGTCAGGCCGGTGGTGCCGACGCGCGCCTGGGAGCCGGCGGCGTCCAGCGTGGCGTGCGCCTGCGCGGCCGCGAACTCGCGCACCTCGTGCGTGGTCTTCATCGAGCAGAACTTGGGGCCGCACATGCTGCAGAAGTGCGCCTCCTTGGCGCCTTCGGCGGGCAGCGTCGCGTCGTGGTACTCGCGTGCCGTGTCGGGGTCGAGCGCCAGGTTGAACTGGTCGTGCCAGCGGAACTCGAAGCGCGCCCTGGACATGGCGTCGTCGCGCGCGCGGGCGCCCGGGTGGCCCTTGGCGACGTCGGCTGCGTGGGCCGCGATCTTGTAGGCGATCAGGCCCTGCTTGACGTCGTCGCGGTCGGGCAGGCCCAGGTGCTCCTTGGGCGTCACATAGCACAGCATCGCGGTGCCCATCCAGCCGATCATCGCGGCGCCGATCGCGCTGGCGATGTGGTCGTAGCCGGGCGAGATGTCGATGGTCAGCGGCCCCAGCGTGTAGAACGGCGCGTCGTGGCACAGCCGCAGCTGCTCGCTCATGTTGGCCTGGATCAGGTGCATCGGCACGTGGCCGGGGCCCTCGATCATCGTCTGCACGTCGTGCTTCCACGCCACCTGCGTGAGCTCGCCCAGGGTGCGCAGCTCGGCCATCTGGGCGTCGTCGTTGGCATCGGCCAGCGAGCCGGGGCGCAGGCCGTCGCCCAGCGAGAACGAGACGTCGTACGCCTTCATGATCTCGCAGATCTCCTCGAAATGCGTGAACAGGAAGTTCTGGCAGCCGTGGGCCATGCACCACTTGGCGAGGATGGCGCCGCCGCGCGACACGATGCCGGTGCGGCGGTGCGCCGTCAGCGGCACGAACTCGGCCAGCACGCCGGCGTGGATGGTGAAGTAGTCGACGCCTTGCTCGGCCTGCTCGATCAGCGTGTCGCGGAACAGCGGCCAGCTGAGCTCCTCGGCGATGCCGCCCACCTTCTCGAGCGCCTGGTAGATCGGCACCGTGCCGATGGGCACCGGGCTGTTGCGCAGGATCCAGTCGCGCGTGGTGTGGATGTTGGCGCCGGTGGACAGGTCCATCACCGTGTCGGCGCCCCAGCGCGTGGCCCACACGAGCTTGTCGACCTCCTCCTCGATCGACGAGGTCGTCGCCGAGTTGCCGATGTTGGCGTTGACCTTCACCAGGAAGTTGCGGCCGATGATCATCGGCTCGAGTTCCGGATGGTTGATGTTGGCCGGGATGATGGCGCGGCCGCGCGCCACCTCGTCGCGCACGAACTCGGGCGTGATGCGCGCCGGGATCGCCGCGCCGCGCGGGTCGCCGCGCAGCCGCATCTCGCGCTGCGCGTTGGCCTGGTATTCGGCCATCCACTCGTGGCGGCCGTTCTCGCGCAGCGCGACGAATTCCATTTCCGGCGTGACGATACCGCGCCTGGCATAGTGCATCTGCGTGACGTTGCGCCCCGGCACGGCGCGGCGCGGCGTGCGTTGCAGGCCGTCGGCCTCGCGCCGCAGCGTGGCGATGCGCGTGGCGGCGTCGCCCGCCGAGGGTGCGCGAGCGCGCTGGCCGTCGTCGAACGGCCGCGTGTCGCGCCCGGCGTAGGACTCGCTGTCGTTGCGTGCGGCGATCCAGCGCGAGCGCACCGTCTCCAGACCGCGCCTGAGATCGATCAGCGCGGTCGGGTCGGTGTACGGGCCGGAGGTGTCGTAGACGGTGACCTTCTCGCCGTTGGTCAGCGCGATCTCGCGCATCGGTACGCTGACGCCGGGCTGCAGGCCTTGCACGCGTACCTTGCGCGAGGCGGGCAGCGGCTGGCGCGTGGCGGCGGCGGCGTGGTCGCAATCGTGGGCGCCAGGCGCGGGCGCATCGCAGTGGGGAACGGCGTCGGGCGCGTGCAGCGCGTGCGTGTCGGGGGGCAAGGTCATCGAGGCTCCAGTCCTGGGGTCAAGTCTTCTTGCTCCGGACGGTGCGCCGACCTTGCGTGCGGGCGCCTCGTGGGCGTCCAAACGCGGGTTCGTGCAGCTCTCCTTACGCCGGTACTAGCCGGTTCAAGTTCTCGGGTTCGACCTAGATTACCCATCCAATGGTCGTCTCAGCATCTCTTGGCGGATGCACCCCGGAGCGCGTTGCAGTTTACGTCGACGGTGTTTCGATGCAATGACTTTTTCCAGGTATTCGAAGTCGATGCTTTGACACCTGGGGGGGTATCGAATAGTTTGACTTTTGAGCCCCCGTCCCGTGCCGGTCCGGCGCATTCATGCGTGCCGCCTGCCGCCTGCCGCCAAGCCGTCATCCTGCGCGGAGCGAAGCGGAGCCGCAGGATCCACGCCTGACCAAGCGCCTCGGCGCGGGTGGATCCCGCGACTGCGCGCAGGATGACGGGCCTGGCGCTCCGCGGTGTGCGTCCGTGCATGTTCCCGGGAGCACCAGGGCCCCACGGCTCCAGGGCGCAACACACCGGGGCACGCGGCGCATCCGTGCGCCGACGACGACCGACAATGCGCGCCATGGCATCGCCCGCCCTCACGAACCCGCCCCCCGTCCGCCACCCGTACTGGATCCTCGCAGCCGTCTGCCTGCTCGGGCTCATGAGCACGGTGGGCGTGTCGATGCCGTATCCCATCCTGGCGCCGATCTTCATCGGGGGCGCGGCGGACGGCTTCACGCATTTCGGCGGCCTGGAGCCATCGGTCCTGATGGGCATCGCGCTGGCGGCCAACCCGCTGGGCATCCTGATCGGCAGCCTGTTCTCGGGGCCGCTGTCCGACCGCCACGGGCGGCGCGTGGTGCTGGCGGTGACGCTGGTCGCGACGCTGGCGGGCCACCTGCTGACGGCGTTCGCGCTGGTGGTGCGCAACTACCCGCTGTTCGCGCTGGCGCGCTTCGCGACGGGGCTGGTCGAGAGCAACACCGCCGTCGCGCGCGCGATGCTGGCCGACATGCACGAGCTGATCGACCGCACGCGCGCCTTCGCCCTGCTCAATGCCTGTTTCTACGCCGGCTGGCTGCTCGGGCCGCTGGTGGGCGGCCTCACCCTGCCGCTGGGCGAGCCGGTGCCCTTCGTGCTGGCGGCGGCGATGACGCTGCCGTGCGTGGCGATCCTGTTCCTCGGGCTGCCCTCCGCGCCGCCGAAGCCGCCCGGCGGCGCGGGCGCGGCGCTGCAGGACCGCAACGTCCTCGCGCTGCTGCGCGCCGACCGCACGCTGGGGGTGATCTTCGGCCTGCAGCTCGCCTACACGCTGGCGCTGAACACGCTCTACGAATTCTCGCCGATGTGGATGCTGCAGAACGCCGGCTTCGACAGCCGCGGCATCGCGCTCGTCACCGCCGGCCAGTGCGCGGCGATGACGCTCGCCAGCGTCCTCGCGGGCCGATTCGGCGGCGCACCGGGCCGGCATCCGCTGCGCCGTGCGGCGCGCCTCGCGCTGGTGGCCGCCGCCTGCCTGAGCCTGATGGCCGTGCTGCCCGGCTGGCTGGGCATCTTCGTCATCATGGCGATGGGCGTGCCCACCGCGCTGTACAACGCCGTGATGCCGGCATGGATGTCCGAGCGCTTCGCCGAGCACGGCCAGGGCCGCATCATGGGCCTGTTGTCGACGATCTTCTGTGTCTCCAACGTGGTGGTGGCGCTGGCCGGCGGCTGGATCGCGCTGCTGTCCACGCGCTGGATCATGGCGCTCGGCGGCGCGGCGGCGGTGGCGTCGGCGTTGCTGATGCTGCGGCTGGCGCGGCGCGAGGAGATGCGGTGAGGCCGCACGACCGCCGCGCACGCCTGGCGTGCCTGGCTGCCTGCCGGCGCGGCCCGGGCTGAATCCGGATCGGTCGCTGCTTCGTATAGCAAGTATTCGAGGCGCATCGACGAGGAGTTCCGCATGACCACACCCACCGCCCGTGCCGTCGGCTGGGTCGAGCAGGGCCTGGTGCCCGATCGCGTCGTCCGGCTGGGCATCCGCCGCCTGCTGCGCGAGCGCCTGGCCGAGATGCACGCGGACGACGCCGAGGCCGCCGACGAGGCCGGCCAGGCCTTCGTCGACGCGATGCGGAGCGCGCCGGTGGCGCTGTTGCCCGACAAGGCCAACGAGCAGCATTACGAGGTGCCCGCCGACTTCTTCGCGCGGGTGCTGGGCCCGCACCGCAAGTACAGCTGCTGCTGGTGGGGCGACGGCGTCAGGACCCTGGAGCAGGCCGAGTCGGCCGCGCTGGCGCTCACCTGCGAGCGCGCGGAGCTGCGCGACGGCCAGGACGTGCTCGAGCTGGGCTGCGGCTGGGGCTCGCTGAGCCTGTGGATGGCCCGGCACTATCCGGCCAGCCGCATCACGGCGGTGTCGAACTCGAACTCGCAGCGCCGTTTCATCGAGGACGAGGCGCAGGCGCGCGGGCTGTCCAACCTGCGCGTCGTCACGTGCGACGCCAACCAGTACGACGCGGGCACCGGGCGCCACGACCGCATCGTCTCGGTGGAGATGTTCGAGCACCTGCGCAACTGGCCCGAGATGTTCGCCCGCGTCGCGCGCTGGCTCCGGCCCGACGGGCGCTTCTTCATGCACGTGTTCGTCACCCGCGGCGCACCCTACGCGTTCGAGGAGCGCGACGCGAGCGACTGGATGAGTCGGCACTTCTTCTCTGGCGGCATGATGCCGGCCGACGACCTCGCGCCGCGTTTCCAGGACGACCTGCGCCTCGCGCGCCGCTGGCGCTGGGACGGCACGCACTACCAGCACACCGCCGAGGCGTGGCTCGGGCGCATGGACGCCGCTCGCGACGAGCTCATGCCGCTGATGGCCGCCACCTATGGCGTCGCGGCCGAGACCTGGTGGCAACGCTGGCGCCTGTTCTTCATGTCGGTGGCCGAGCTGTTCGGGCACGAGGCGGGACAGCAATGGTGGGTCAGCCACTACCTGTTCGAGAAGCGCGCATGAGCGCCGCGCACGCGCCGCCGACCGCGCGAGGGCGCGCGCGGGACGCAAGCGCGCCTTCGCGCGGGCGCGTGGTCGCCAACGTCATCGTGTTCGAGGCGACGTGGTTCGCGTGCCTGCTGGGTGTCGCGCACGGCCAGGCCGGGTGGGGCACGGCCGCCGTCGTCATCGCGCTCGCGTGGCACGTGGCGATCTCCGCGCGTCCCGCCACCGAGCTCGCGCTGGCGTGCGTGCTCTGCGCCATCGGCCTCGCCGCGGAGTCCGTGATGGTGGCGCTCGGACATGTCGCCTACCCGGCCGGCCAGCCCGTCGCCGCGTTGCCGCCCTACTGGCTGGTCGCGCTGTGGGGCGAGTTCGCGATGGCGCTCAACGTGACGCTGCGCTGGCTCAAGCGGCGTCCCTGGCTGGCTGCGGCGCTTGGTGCCGTGTTCGGGCCGCTGTCCTTCCTCGGCGGCGTGCGCCTGGGCGCCGCGCGCTTCGTCGACGAGCCCGCCGCGCTCGTGTCGCTCGCTGCGATGTGGGCCTTGCTGATGCCGCTGCTGCTGGCGGTGTCCGATCGCCTCGACGGCGTCATCCTCCGACCTGAACATGCCTGATCTCGACACCCTCGTCCACCTCGCCCTGCGCGGCCTGGCGCTCTGCGCCGGCCTTGCGCTGCTCACCTGGCTCGCGAGCGTCGCGCGGCGCGACGCGAGCCTCGTCGACCGCACCTGGTCGCTGATGATCGCCGGGGCGGCGCTCGTCTACGCGGCGTTCGCAGGCTGGTCCGGCCCGCGCCCGATCGCGCTGCTGGCGGTGGTGCTGGCGTGGGGGCTGCGGCTGTGCGCGTACATCACCGCGCGCAACTGGGGCCATGGCGAGGACCGCCGCTACCAGGCGATCCGCGCGCGCAACGAGCCGCACTTCGCGCTGAAAAGCCTGGTCCTCGTGTTCGCGCTGCAGGCGGTGCTGGCGTGGATCGTGTCGATGCCGGTCCTGGCGGCGCTCGTCGGCGGCCGGCCGTTCGGGGCCCTGGACGCCGCGGGCATCGTCGTCGCGCTCGCGGGCTTCCTGTTCGAAGCGATCGGCGACGCGCAGATGGCGTCGTTCAGGGCCGACGCCACCAACCGGGCACGGGTGATGGATCGCGGACTGTGGCGCTACACGCGGCATCCCAACTATTTCGGCGAGGCGTGCTTCTGGTGGGGGGTGTGGCTCGTCGCGCTGGGCGCTGCCGGCGCATCGTCGCTGTGGACGGTGGTGTCGCCGCTGCTCGTGACGACGCTGCTGCTCAAGGTGTCCGGCGTCGTGCTGCTGGAGAAGGACATCGGCGAGCGGCGGCCGGCGTACCGCGATTACGTCGCGCGCACCAGCGCGTTCGTCCCCGGACCGGTGCGTCGCCGCAAGGACGGCGCGTGACGGCGCGCCCAGGCGCGATGCCTCGCCCGCCGCGGCGACCCGATGCCGCCGCTGCCCGCCGTTGCGCAACGGCCGTGCAGCCGCGTAACCAACTGCGTTTAGCGGCGATGTCGCCCCGTTCATCGGCCCATCGGAATCGCGCGCGGTTCCTAGACTCGCTGGACATCCTCCCATGTCGCACGAGCTCCTCATCCATGCCACCGGCCTTGCGGCGCTGGCCCTCAACGTCGTCGCGCTGACCTGCAGCTGCGAGCGGTCGCTGCGCCTGCGGTCGGGGGTGTCGGGGATGATCTGGGCGCTCAACAATTTCCTGATGGGCGCCAACGTCGCCGCCGCGCTGAGCGTGGTGAGCGCCGGGCGCACCGCGACCTCGGCCGTCACGCTGGGCGAGCGCCGGTCGCGCCGCATCGGCTTCGCGCTGTTCGCGGCGTTGACGCTCGCCGTCGGCGCCATGACGTGGGCCGGCTGGGCCTCGCTGCTGATGGTGGGAGCGTCGCTGCTGTCGACCTACGCGGTGTTCCACCTCACCGGCCGCTCGCTGCGCTGGGTGATGCTGGCCGTGTCCGCGCTGTGGATGTTCAACGCGTGGAGCTACGGCTCGTGGGAGCAGATCGCGGCCAACGTGATCAGCGCCGTCGCGTCGCTGGTCGGCGCATGCCGCGTCGCGCGGCCCGCGAACGCCTGATCAGGCCGCTGCGGCCGCCCGGTACTGGCCGGGCGTCATGCCCCAGATGGCCTTGAAGCGCCGCACCAGGTGGCTGGCGCTCGCGTGGCCGGTGGCGCGAGCGACCTCGTCGAGCGGCAACGCCCGGCGCTGACGCAGCAGCTGCGTGGCGCGCTCGATGCGGCGCGCGACGATCCACTCGTGCGGCGCGACGCCGAACGACGCGCGAAACGCGTGCGCGAAATGCGCTTCCGACAGCGCGCAGAACGCGGCCATCTCGCCCACCGTCACCGACTCGGCGAGGCGGGCCTGCAGCCAGTCGGCGAGGCGGCGCCGCAGCGCCGGCGCGAGGCCGCCGCGGATGCCGCCGCGCGGCGCGCGTCCCGCGTGGCGAGCCAGCACGTGCAGCAGCACGGCGTGGCCGAGCTCGTTGGCGGCGATGCGGTCGGCCGGGTCCGTCCAGTCCAGCGCGACGAAGCCGGCCATGCGCTCGACGAGCTCGGGGTCGTCGGCGAAGTTCAGCTCGGGCAGGCACAGCTCGCGCGGCTCGCGATCGAGCAGCCGCAACGCCAGCGGCGCCAGCTGCTCGGGCGCGAAGTACAGGTGCACGAAGGTCTGTTCGCTGCCCACGACCCAGTGGACCTCGTGGCCGGCGGGCATCAGGCACAGCTTGCCGGGCCCGCCGCGCTCGCCGGGCGCGTCCTCGCGGTAGGTGCCGTGGCCGCCGCGCAGGTACAGCGACAGCGTGTGGTGGTCCGGCATGTAGCGCGTCGCGTCGAAGCGGTTCGACCACTGCGCCACGGCCAGGCCGTCGCCGAGCGCCGCGCGGCGATGCAGGCGCGCGCGCGAGCGCGAGAGCACGTCGAAGACGTCGGACGGGACACTGCTGGACATGGCGATGCCACTGTAGCGCCCGGGACGCGCCCGTGCACGCGCCCGGGACAACGAAGCGCAGGAACGTGCAATCGGCCCACCGTCGCCGGGCGCAGACTGGCGCCATGACTTCGCTTCTCTACGCCCTGACCGTCGCCATCTGGGGCACGACGTGGATTGCCCTGAAGATGCAGCTGGGCGTTGTGCCGATCGCGTGGTCCATCGCCTGGCGCTTCGCGCTGGCGGCGGCCGTGCTGTTCGCCTGGCTGGTCGTGCGCGGGACGCTGCGCCTGCCGCGGCGCGAGGTGCGCTGGATGGTCGCGGCGCAGGGCCTGTGCCTGTTCTGCGTCAACTTCATCTGCTTTCTCAACGCGAGCCGCACGATCGCCAGCGGCCTGGTGGCGGTGGTGTTCTCGACGGCCACCCTGTGGAACGCACTCGGCGCGCGTCTGGTGTTCAAGCGGGCGCTGACGCCGGCCATACTGGGCGGCGGCGCACTGGGCCTGGCCGGCCTGCTCCTGATGTTCTGGCCCGAGCTCGCGCGCCATGGCGCGTCCGCCGCCATCGTGCGGGGCCTCGCGTTCGCGCTCGGCGGCACCTTGTGCTTTTCCGGCGGCAACCTGCTGTCCGCCCGCATGCAGGCGCTCGGCGAGACGCCCGCGCTCACCAATGCATGGGGCATGGCGGTGGGCACCGCGGTGCTGGCGATCGGCTGCACGGCGGCCGGCGTCGCGCCGGCGTTCGAGCCCTCGGCGCGTTACGTCGGCGCCTGGCTGTATCTGGCGATCCCCGGCTCGGTGGTCGGCTTCACGGCCTACCTGTCGCTGGTGGGCCGCCTCGGCCCCGAGCGCGCAGCCTATTGCACGGTGCTGTTTCCGCTGGTGGCGCTGGCGATCTCGTCGGTGGTCGAGGACTACCGCTGGACGGCCCCCGCGTTCGCCGGCCTGGTGCTGGTGATGACGGGCAACGTGCTGGTGTTCCGCAAGCCTTCGACGCGCTCGCGCTCGCGGTCGCTCCAGTGCAAGCCGATGCAGGCGAGCGGGCGGTCCTAGCGGGCGCCGAGCGTCTCCTGCATCGCGGCGACGCCCGACTGCATCATCGTCTCCACCATGGCGGCCGCCATGTCGGGCAGGAGATCGGCGGTCCAGACGACGCGCGTCCGGTCGCCGTCCCCGGACAGTTCGAACGTCGCATGGTGATGCGCCAGCCGCTCGCTACGCGCCGAGTAGGCGAGCCGGTGGCGGACGTCGTCCACGTCCACGATGACCTCGCGCGTGACGAATCCGTTGGCGAACGTGACGATGCGGTCGGCGCCGTCCATGCGGCAGTCGACCACGAAGCCGCGCGCGAGGCGCTGGTGCACGGCGCCCACGTCGCGCCAGGCCGCCCAGGCGGCGTCGACGGTCGCGGCGACCACGAATTCCTTGCGGATGGATGCCATGGATTCTCTCCCGCAAAAAAGGTGCATCCTAGTTCGCTTCGAATCCCGGCGCTTGCCCTGGGAACCATCGTCGCGCGGCGCGGGACGCTTCAAAGGTCGAGCACGTAGACGCGCGCCTGCGCCCGCTCGGCGGCGCTGTGGCCGGCCAGGGCGCGATCCCACGCCGGGTCGCCGGCGTCGGATCGGGGCTGCAGGTGCCCGATCATCTGGGCCACCTCTTCCGTGCTGGCGTCGAACTCGGCCACCTGCTCGCGCGACTCGAGGAACAGGCGGGCCACCATGAATCCGCCCGAGTCGATGACGACCAGGTAGCGCGAGCGCGGGCGAGGCGTGGTATTGCCGTGCGCGCGCGGAAGCTCGTTGCCGAAACCGAAGCTCATCGTGGTCTCCCGCCCGCCGGTCGGGGAGGCGGCCGGGCGAGTCGATCGTACGCCTGGATGCCGCGGAAATCGATGCGCGACCGCGCGATGCGCGACCGCGTGCACGTGCGGGGCGCCCGCTCGCGCGCGGGCGGCGTGCCGGGACGGCGGCCCGCCGGCAGTGTCCCGCCCGGAGGCGCCGCGTCTTGCCAGTGCGGGCCGAGCCGTGTTGACCCATCGCAGCATTCGAGGCCGGCTCCGCACCGCCGCCACGTTTTTGCTGCAGACTGCAGGGCATGGACAAGCACTACCTGCAGCCGCTGCTCGAACCCGAGGCGATCGTCGTGTTCACCGCTCGACGGGGCGACGCGCAACAGCAGACGGCGCAGGGCCGGGCGCTCACCGAGGCGATCCGCGCCCAGCGATTCACCGGAACGATCCGCTTCCTGGAGATCGGGACGACCGGCACGCTGGCCGAGCTGTCGCAGACGCGCGCCGACCTGGCCATCATCGCGTTGCCGCCCAAGGACATCGCCGCCGCGCTGGAGGTGGCCGGCCGTATCACCTGCAAGGCGGCGCTGATCGTCTCCAACGGCATCACGGCCCCACACGCCGCGCAGCTGCGCAAGATCGCGCAGCGCGAGGGCGTGCTGCTGCTGGGCCCGAACAGCCTTGGCTTCCAGCGCCCGAAGCTCAACCTCAACGCGAGCGCCGCCGGTCCGCTGGCGCGCGCCGGCTCGCTGGGCCTGGTGTGCCAGTCGGGCGCGCTGACCGCCGCCATGCTGGACTGGGCGCGCTCCAACGGCGTGGGCTTCTCGCTGGTGGCCTCGATCGGACCGCACACCGACGTCGACATCGCGCAAGTGCTGGACTTCCTCGCCAGCGACCCGCAGACGCAGAGCATCCTCGTCTACATCGAGGGCATCGGAAGCGCCCGCCGCTTCATGAGCGCGCTGCGTTCGGCGGCCATCGCCAAGCCGGTGGTCGTGCTCAAGGCGGGCCGCAAGCTGGCCGGCAACGAGGCCGCGCAGACGCACAGCGCGGCGACGGTGGGCTCGGACGACGTCTTCGACGCCGCGCTGCGCCGCGCCGGCGCGGTGCGCGTGCGCTCGTTCGTGGAGCTGTTCTCCGCGGCCAAGTGCCTGGCCTCGCGCTACCGGCCGGTGGGCACGCGCCTGGCGATCGTCACCAATGGCGGCGGCCCGGGCGTGCTGGCCGCCGACTGGGTCAACGAGATCGGCCTGAAGCTGGGCAAGCTGTCGGGGACGACGATCGCGGCGCTCAAGCCGATGCTGCCCGAGGTGGCGTCCATCTCCGACCTGATCGACGTCTCCGAGGACGCGACGCCCGAGCACTACGTCGCCGCGATCCGCGCCGCGGCCGCCGACAAGGACATCGACGGCCTGCTGGCCATCCACTCGCCCAAGGCCGGCGTGGAGGCGATGGCGGTCGCCACGGCGGTGGCCGGCCTGCTGCCGACCACGTACAAGCCGCTGCTCTCGTGCTGGATGGGCGACGCGTCGATGACCCAGGCGCGCGTGCTCCTGAACGACGCCGGCATCGCCAGCTTCCGCACGCCCGAAGCCGCCGTCGGCGCGTTCGGCAACATCGCCACGTTCTACCAGAACCAGCGCCTGCTGCAGCAGACGCCGCCGCCGCTGACGACGCTCGCGCAGCCCGACATCGACGGCGCGCGCCTGCTGATCGAGAGCGTGCTGGCCGAGCGCCGCAAGGTGCTCACCGAGATGGAGTCCAAGACACTGCTGTCGTCGTTCAACATCCCGGTGACGCAGACCATCCTCGCGCGCTCGGCCACCGAGGCGATGATGATCGCCACGCAGCTGGGCTTCCCGGTGGCGCTGAAGGTCGATTCGCCCGACATCGCCCACAAGTCGGACGTGCAGGGCGTGGCGCTGAACCTGATGAGCGGCACCAGCGTGCGCGAGGCCTGGGCCGACATGATGGACCGTGTCGCGCGGCTGGCGCCCGGCGCGCGCATCAACGGCGTCACCGTGCAGAAGATGGCGCGCGCCCGCCGTGGTCGCGAGGTCTCGGTGGGCGTCGTCACCGACGACCCGTTCGGTCCGGTGATCGTGTTCGGCGCCGGCGGCGTGATGATCGAGCTGATCGATGACCGGGCGATGGAGCTGCCGCCGCTGAACCAGTTCCTCGCGCGCCGGCTGATCGAGCGCGCCCGCGTGGCCGAGACGCTCGCCGAATGGCGCGGCGCCGCGGCGGTCGACGTGTCCGCGCTGGAGCAGGTGCTGCTGCGGGTGTCCGAGATGGTGTGCGCGCTGCCGCAGCTGCGCGAGATGGACATCAACCCCCTCATCGTCGACGAGCACGGCGCCGTCGCGGTGGATGCGCGCATCGTCGTCGACGGCGGCCCGCACGCGAGCCTGGGTGCCACCGGCCAGTTCGCGCACCTGGCGATCCTGCCGTATCCCTCGCGCTTCGAGCAGCCGCTGGCGCTGCGCGGCGGCGGCACCTGCCTGCTGCGCCCGATCCGCCCCGACGACGCGCAGATGCTGCAGACGCTCGTGCGCGGGCTGTCGCCCGAGAGCCGCTATTTCCGCTTCGTGTCGTCGTTCAACGAGCTGCCCGCGACCATGCTGTCGCGCTTCACGCTGATCGACTACGACCGCGAGATGGCGCTCGTGGCCGTGCTGCGCGAGCGCGGCACGGACGAGGAGGGCGGCGCCACCGAGATCGACCGCATCGTCGGCGTCTCGCGCTACGTGATCGCGCCCGACCAGCAGAGCTGCGAGTTCTCGCTCGTGGTGGCCGAGGACATGAAGGGCCGCGGCCTCGGCGCGCGCCTGATGGAAAGCATCATGGAGGCGGCCCGCGAACGCGGCCTGGCGGAGATCGTCGGCCTGGTCCTGCGCAGCAACACCCCGATGCTCAAGCTGATGCGCGGCATGGGCTTCGAGACCCGGCGCTTCGACGAGGATCCGGATTTCGTGAAGGTGACGCACGCGCTGTGAGGGCGCGCATGCCGTGCCCCGCGGCACCTTCGGCCCATCGCCCGGCGGCATTCAGTCGAACGTCTCGCGCACCCGCTGCAGGAACTCGTCGATGCCGAGCTCGCGTGGAAGGAAGTCGCGCTTGACGAGATGGCCGCTGCCGCTCGCATGTCGGACCCAGTATTCGATGCGCAGGCGCATGCGGCCTTCCTGCAGCGCGTGGTCATACCCCATGCGGTACATGCGCCAGGCATTGCCGCGCCGCGCCAGCGCCAGCACGCGCTCCTCGTGCAGGCCCTGGATCGGGGGGAACTCGAGCCAGGCCACGTCGATGTCGGCTGCCCCGGCCCGGCCCCGCAGCGTGCGCACGCGGCATGCGAGCCCGTCGGACGGGACGCGGACCTCGGCGGGCAGCGTCTGTGCCTTGGCGCGCCACAGCCGCTGCAGTTCGGCGTCGCCTTGGGGGCCGGCGAACCGATTCCAGAATGCCGCGCGGTCCTTCGCCAGCCCCTGGCGCAGCGCCTCGGTCACTTCCCAGTGGTGGCAACGTCGGCCGCGCGGGTCCGGCCGCGATGCCTTGAGCAATTCCGGGATCGGCCGCAACGCGGCGCGCCACGCATGTACGTCTGGCCACGTGGCGAGCGGTGGCGTGCACGCCAGCACCGCGCGCACGGCCTCGAGCGCTGCCCGCGCGGGCGACGGCTGCGCGTCGTTCGCGGGCGGCGTGCCGGCATCGAGCCAGCGGTCGATATCGCCCGTGGCGGGATTGCCGTCCAGGTGGGCGATGACGAGTCTCTGCAGGCGGGTGGCCGAGATGTCGCGCAGGCTGCGCGAGCCATCCGAGCCCGGCGGGCGCCCGAGCCATCCGTAGGCGTCCCGGTAGGGCGTGCGCACGGTCTCGGCGCTGGCGTCGTTGAGCACCTGGTCCAGCCCATGCAGGTCCTCGGTCAGGCCCGCCAGCGGCAGCACCCGATCGCGCACGAGCGCCAGCACGGCGGGCAGGTCGTCCAGGCGTTCGAGTTGCCAGCGATGCGTCGAGACGGGCCCCGGCTCGAAGAAGCCGAGGGCTAGCTCGAACGCCGCCACGGCCCCGGATGACGCGCCATCGGCGCGCTCGAACACCGCCGTGCACGCCTCGTGCCACACGCGCCAGGTCATCTCGAGTCGTCGGTGCCGTCGCAGTTCCACGGTCAGCGCCTGGCGGACGGGGCCGACCTGCCGCTGCAGGACGATGGGTGCGGCCGGAGAATCGGCAATCAGCTGCGTGAAGCCGCTCGCGGCCATGGCGCGGCCCAGCGCAGTCGCCAGGACGGCGCGCACCTCGCTCTCGCCGTGCGGCGCGCCCGCGGCCGGCACGGCCGCAGGCACCATCGCGGACGCCACCGGGACGATGCGCCCGTCGGGCAGGAAGCCCCGCCCGAGCGCCGCGTCATACGCCACCAGCCCCAGGGCCGCGGCGATCTCCACGGCAGCCTGGTACGCGGCCGGCGCGTCGGCCTCCGGCAGCTCGAATCGCCAGGCCGCGCGCCGGCAGGTGTTGGCCTGCTGCAGCGGCGCGGCCCGGCCGGTCCGTACCGCAGCGATCCGCTCCTCGAAGCGCAGCGCGAATTCGACGAAGCGCAGGTTCTTGCGATCCAGCTTGGCGCGGTGCGATCGGCGCATCGCCTCGAGCTCCGCGAACGTCTCGGGCAGCGGGCTCGCGTGGCGCTCGAGGTCGAACAGGTGGAGGCTGGCGGGCATGGCGGTCGCGGCTGGATGGCGCCCGGCTTGCGCTCAGCGGGGCAGCAACGCCTTGGCGGCTTCGATGCGCAGCGCCATGTCGATGCGCTCGTCGTTCATCACGCGCAGCAGGAAGCGGCGCGGATCGTCCTCGGGCCGGTTCGCGAAGGCAGCCGCGCCGTGGGCGAGCACGAGGGCCGGATGGTTGCGTTCGTCGGCGGGCGTCGGTCCCTCCGCGGACGCGGTCGACGCCCGCCCAAGGCCTGCGCTCGCGCCGAGGCTCGTGCCCGTCGGTTCGGATGCGGGTGCGGACGCGGGTGCGGGCAGGGGAGCGCGTGACGCGGGCTCGCGCAGGCGCGCGAGGGCGGCGTCGAACTGCGCCGGCTTGATCGGGCGCAGCGGCCGCAGCAGCGCGGCCTGGCCGTCGTCGACGGGCTCGATGTCCAGCCAGGGGGTGTCCGTGAACATCACGGCGAGCTCCGGCGCGACCCAGGCCGACCAGTCGGTGCAGTTGACCTGCAGCGCCGGCGCCATGGCCGGGGTGCGGCCGGGCTGCGCGGGGTCGGGCAGCAGGCGCACCCGCGCCGGCGGCACCTCGGGCAGGAAGCGCGCGCGCAGCGCGTCGAGGAAGGCGTGGCCCTGCGCCGGTTCTACGGCCGATTCCAGCGAGAACCACAGCTGCAGGCCGTCGGTGCCCGAGACGGCGATCGCCGGCGCGGGCAGGTCGAGCTCCGCCTGCACGCCCTGCCACAGCGGCGCGAGCGCGTCCCAGCCGGTGGGCTGCAGCACTTCCAGCACGAGGGCGCGCGTGCGGCCCGCCGCGTCGGCCAGCGTCATCGGCGACGCGCCGGGCGTGACGGCGAAGAGGC
>Ga0209258_100569_pt1 | contig 31654 bp, 13 predicted proteins | sample Araplaol_mTSA_r2_FD_184281 | JGI IMG/M metagenome (GOLD analysis project Ga0209258, IMG submission 184281) | Arabidopsis root microbial communities from North Carolina, USA - plate scrape CL_Col_mTSA_r2 (SPAdes) (version 2) | ecosystem: Host-associated > Plants > Roots > Endosphere | place: USA...
TTGTCAGTGCCATTACACTCTCTCCTACAGAAGCATCAAAACTGAAAGAACCCATCTGCGAAATCTTCTTTGTTGCATCCAGTTCAAAATAAGATCTCTGCCAGCGGGACAAATCTACCAGTGAATGATGTTCTATCATCACGCCTTTTGGTACCCCTGTAGATCCTGATGTATAAATGACATAAGCAAGGTCCCGTGGATGAATGCCAGTACCAGACAACTCCGTTTCTGTTTCCAGTTCTTCCGACTGAACATCGATGGCGAAAATATTGCCGTTAAAATAGTCCAGGTCAAAAAAGTATTCCGTTTGCGTGATCAGGACTTTCATGCCTGTTTCATGCATGATAAATTCTTTCCGCTGTTTCGGATATTCAGGATCAATGGGAACATATGCCGCACCAGCTTTTAGTATCGCCAGTATGGAAATCAGTGTCTTTTCTGTTCTGTCCAACATAATACCCACCAGGTCGCCTGCACCGATATTATAAACACGCTGTAAATAACCCGCCAGCTGAGCTGACTTTTTATCCAGCTCCTGATAAGTAAGTGTTGTTTTATCACAGATGATAGCTGTATTATCCGGATGTTGTTTTACCTGCGCTCTAAAGAGATCTATGATGCTGATATCTTCCGGGAAAGGAACAATAGTATCGTTAAATGTTTCGAGCAACTGTTGCTTTTCCTTTTTACTTAAGAAGGGTTGTGCACTGAGCGGCTTATCAGGATTCTCTGCAATAGCAGCTAATAACTGTTCAAGATGATCTGCCAGTCGCTCAATAGTACTTTTTGCATAGATATCTGTATTATACTGAATGCCCAGTTGTATTCCCCGGATGGTTTCAACAAAGCTGAACACCATTTCAAACCTGCTGGTCTGCAATACATGTCCTTCGTAACCGGATACCTTTAAACCTCCCAGGTATTCTTCCTTCGTTGTATTGCTGATATCACTCTGCTCAACAATCACCTGTATATCGAATAAAGGATTACGACTCCTGTTATGTTTGATATCCAGCGTGTCTATCAGTTCATCAAAAGGGAATACCTGATGTTCATAAGCACCCAGTGTCACTTCCCGTATGTTTGCCAGTAGTGTTTTGTAGCTTTCAGATCCTTTAAAGCGGGTACGCAGTGCCAGGGTATTAGCATAAAAACCGATCTGATCTTCCAGCTCTCCCTGTTCTCTTGCCACCACCGGAGTACCTATGATGATATCTTCCTGTCCGGTGTACCTGTACAATAGTGCATTCACTGCCGCCAGCAAAGTCATAAACAAAGTACATCCCTGCTCCTGCCCCAGGGTAATAATACCCTGACTTATTTTTTTATCAATAAGCTTATTAACAGCATCTCCGTTATGCGTTTTCACAGCAGGACGCTGCTTGTCGCCCTGTAATTCCAGTATGGGTAGTTCTCCGGAAAAACGGCTTAACCAGTAAGTCTTATGAGACTGTAAATCTCCGTTCCGTAACTGCTGTTGCTGCCAGGTAGCGTAATCTTTATACTGAATACGTAATGCCTTAAATGGACTTTCTTCTCCTTTCAGATTAGCACTATATAGTTGCAGCAATTCTTTTATCAGGATGCCCATAGACCACCCATCACTGATGATGTGGTGCATGACATAACAGAACACCCATTTGTTAGCCTGCACCTGGTATAGTACAGCCCTTAACAGTGGTCCACGTGCAAGATTAAAGACCGTAATGCTTTCTTCTTTTACCAGTGATTCCAGCACCGCTTCCTGGTCTTCAATATTCCTAAGATCCTGGTACCTGATCCTGAAATTGAGTGCTTCTGCTGAAAGAATAAACTGCCGGGCTTCTCCCTGTGCATTTTCCCTGATCACGGTACGCAGACTTTCATGACGCGTAATGAGTGTATCAAAACAGGCAGTTAATGCCATTACGTCCAGCTCGCCTTCAAACACATATACAGCAGGCATATTATAAGCCATATTGCCTTCTCCCAGCTGGCTCAGTATCCATAAACGACGCTGTGAAGATGACAGTTCATAATCAGGCTGCAGCGTTGCCACAGGTACATTTGAAAGTTTGTTTCCCTCCAGTGTAGCGAGGTATTCTATCAGATGCGCCTTTCTTGACCTGATTTCTTCTACAAGCGCTATATCTATTTTCCCCTTGGGAAATTTAACAGATAACTCACCCGCTTCTAATTTGAGGTGTATATTATTTCTTCTTAATACAGATAAAAACTCTCTCATTTTGTTTTGTATTAATTATATTTTTATTTCATCGAAATACTCATTGTCATCTCCTACCGGAGCTGCCTGTAGCCATGTATCCGTGCTTATTTTATTTGCCAGTCCTTCTATGGTAGGTTCCAGAAACACATTCCTCAGATCTATTCTTATCTTAAATTCCTTTTTCACCCGCATAATGAAGCGTGTTGCTTTCAGGCTGTGACCACCCAGTTCAAAGAAGTTATCATGAATGCCTATTTTCTCTTTTCCCAGTATTTCCTGCCACATCGCTACCAGTCTTTCTTCTGTTTCATTACGTGGCGCCACATACGCTACGCTGTGGCCGGCTTCTGCTTCGGCAGTTTCCAGTAATGCCCTGCGATCAATCTTTCCGTTTGATGTAAGCGGCAGGCGTTCCAGTTGCAGGAGTACAGATGGTACCATGTATTCAGGTAAATGCTGATGCAGGTGTTCCTGTAAATCCTGTGCAGAAAAAGAGGGGGTTAACTGTAACTGACCACCAGGAAATACCTGCTGATAGAAATTGTTATGGCCAAATACACCGGGAAGCCGTTCAGAGGTATATGTAAAAGGAATACTTTCTTTTCCTGCTCTTTCCAGATATCCTGTAATACCATAATCGGGGTAGATATGTCCTTCTGCGGTTTTGGTCCACACTTTTGCACGGATCATATCTCCCTTGTGCACCTGCACACCAGGGCCGAATACAGGGAAATAAATGGGCAGGAAACTCTTCTGGCTCAGGAAAACATCGTTCACAATGTTAGGTGCAGTATGAAGATTCAGCCAGATGAGGAAGCCACTGATATCAGAATCAGTCGTGATCTGCAAACTGATATCCCGCTCCTGATTTAATGACAGGTAAGTAGTGAGATCAAGGTCTTCAAAGATATCCTGGGTGGAGATCAGGTGACGTCCCTCCACGTGTTGCAAACCAACACGCATATCAAAAGGAGCACCTATTTTACTAAAGATATTTTCTGTGTAATACACACCGGTTTCTGTAAATCCGTAATTCACACCTTCTTCTGCCAGGTTGATAGCAGCAATTTTTGTAACGCTGCGGTAAGGGATCATACATGCAGGATCTTTTACGAATCTGCGGGCTGCGTTCATAATCGGAATACAGCCATCAGAGCTGCCCATATTTCCTACCAGTGCACATACGCAATAGTCTACCTGCTCAGGCAATGTGATATCCATAATATTGCCCAGAATCAGGATAATCCTGTCCTGCAATCCCAGGGATTCAATCTTTTCCTTTGCCTTTTCATATATTTCTTCCAGTATTTCCACAGCGTATACTTTCTTCGCACCCGCTGCCAGACAGTGCTGGGCAAGAATAGCTTCCGGCCCGGTACCTACATCCATCACCACTTTATCTTTTACCAGCAACTCTATTGCCTTTTTGTAACTACCTGCACGTAATTCATCCGCGTTCATGGCATAGTAAGCAAGATCATTGTACCCCAGGTACTCGGATATGGAGGGCCATACCTGTATACTGCGCTTTTTAACGAAGTAACCGATGAGGGATTTATCTTCTTCTTTGATGGCGGCTGCAATCACCACTGCGTCTGCGATGGAGTTATGTTCTCTCATACGCGCCTCTATTTCTCCCAGCTCTATCCGGTAACCTCTCACCTTTACCTGTCCGTCTTTACGACCTGCAAATTCAATTGTTCCATCGGGCAGCCATTTACCCAGGTCTCCTGTTCTGTATATCCTTTCATTCTCTTTGAAAGGATGGGGCAGGAATTTCTCTTCACTTAGCCGGGGCTGATTGAGATAACCTTTGGTAACACCTGGTCCGCTGATACATATTTCTCCAATGGTGCCAACCGGCATCAGTTGCTGCCGTTCGTCCAGTATGCAGATATTTGTTCTGCTACCGGGATATCCAATGACAGCGCCCCTGGTGTCAGGACGGACCGCACCAGGTTTGTAGATAATATGCGTACAGAAAATAGTGGTTTCTGTAGGACCGTAAGTAACGATGATGGCGGCGGAGCTGAATATTTTTGCCAATCGTTGTAACAATATATCGGGAATGGCATCTCCGCCGATGAATACTCTTTTTATGTGTTTGAAATCAGCCATGAGGTTGTTCTCCATGATATGGCTGACCAGTAAATTATATACACCAGGTACGGTATCCAGCGTATCTATTGCTTTAAGTACTGCAATAAACCTGTCCATGTCTCCCAATTGTTCCTTGCTGACCAGTACACTGGTACCTCCGCTCAGTAAAGGAGTGAATAACTGGAATATGGAGATATCAAAAGCATGAGACGCGATGAAAGGTTGTATCAGTGGTTCTCCTGCACTGTAATAATGCAAAGTATGTGCAAAGAAATGCGAGAGGTTGGTATGTTGCACCAGTACGCCTTTAGGCTGTCCGGTAGAACCGGAGGTATAAATAATATAAGCCAGATCAGTACTGGTGTTGATGCCGGCAATATTATCCGAATTGTATTTGTCTGCTACTGCTTTTATTTCCTGCAGGAGCACTTCATCTATTACTACTCTGCATTGGCTGTCTGCCACCATATAATCGATCCTGTCCTGTGGATAAGCGGGATCAATGGGCACATATGCTGCACCTGATTTAAATACACCGAGGATAGCGATGATCAGCCATTCAGTACGTTCCAACTGTACGCCAATCAGATCGTTGGGATGTACATTGTAATTGTCCTTCAGATAAGCTGCCAGCTGATTGGCTTTCTGATTCAGTTCCTGGTAGCTCAATGAATTTCCGCCATAGGCCAGTGCTATATGGTCCGGGTGTTTCATCACCTGTTCTTCAAACAGGTGCACGATTGTCCTTTCCTGCTCATAGTCTGTCCAGGTATCATTAAAGTTCAGTAGCAGTGTGTTTTTTTCCTGTGCAGACAGATAGTCGGTTTCTTCGATGGCCTGATCAGGATGCGCAATAACAGCGCTGAGTAAACGCGTCAGGTGATCTGCCAGTCTTACAATTGTATTTTCTTTATAAATATCATTATTGTATACCAGGGTTAATGTTAGTCCGTCTTCTGATTCTACAAAGTTGAACACCAGATCAAACTTACTGCTGAGCACTTCCACTTTCGGATATCCGCTTACTGTCAGGTTGTGGAGGTACTGCGCTTCAAACATCTGGCTTTCCATGGTATTCTGCAGTACCAGCATCACATCAAACAGCAGGCTGCGGCTGGCATCGTATTCAATGTCCAGTTCCTCAATCAGCTCATCAAAGGGGAATACCTGGTGTTCGTAAGCATCCAGCGTTACCTGTTTAACATTGGAAAACAGTTCCCTGAAATTATCTGCACCACTGAATTGTGTTCTTAATGCCAGTGTGTTCAGATAGAAGCCTATCTGGTCTTCCATGTCGGCATGTTCCCTGCCGGCTATAGGAGTTCCTATAATAATATCCTGCTGGTTGCTATAACGGTAAAAAAGTGCATTAACGGCAGCCAGCAATCCCATAAATAAGGTACCGCCCTGTTCCTGGCAAAATTCATTCAGTGCGCGGGCTGCAGACAGGTCTATCTTCTTTTCTACTGCACGTCCGTTATATGTTTTTACAGCAGGACGCAGGTAATCATTCGGCAATTGCAATACCGGGATTTCTCCACCCAACTGTTTTAACCAGTACTCTTTATGTTGGGTTAAAACACCATCCCGTAATTGTGCCTGTTGCCAGGCTGCGTAATCTTTATATTGTATTCTAAGTGGTAACAGTTGTTCTTCTTTACCGGTAGTATATGCATCATAAAAATGCATCCATTCATTCATCAATATCTTCATTGACCAGCCATCACTGATAATGTGATGCATTACACAACATAGTACCCAGCTTTCATCAGATAACTGGTATAATGCAACTCTTAACAGTGGCCCTTCTGTCAGGTTAAAAGGTTTCCTGACTGTTTCGTGAATCAGGCGGACTACAGTATCTTCCTGTTGTGTTTCTTTTCTGAGATCTTTGTGTATAATCGTAAAGCGGGTATCTGCTATAGCAAGAATATATTGCCTTACCTCTCCCTGTTCATCTTCCCGGAAAACTGTTCTTAGAATTTCATGCTTATTTATAATGGTATTAAATGCGTGTTCCAATGCAGACAGGTCCAGCTTCCCTTCCAGCATATATACACTGGGCATGTTATAGGCAATGCTGATTTGTTCCTGCTGACCGGACAACCACAAGCGACGCTGGGAAGAAGATAACAGGTAAGCACTTTGTTCTTCCAGTTGAGGTATTGCAGTAAATGAATCGCTGACAGCTGCCGCAATCATAGCTGCCTGTTGTTCCAGTACAGGGTTCAGGAACAAGTCTTTCAGCGGAATCTTTACATCAAATACCTTATGAACAAAACTGGATAGTCTTGTGGCTTTCAAACTATGACCACCTATTTCAAAGAAATTATCCTTTATACTGATTTCCGTTCTGCCCAATATCTCTTCCCAAATGGATACCAGCTTTGCTTCCGTTTCATTACGGGCAGGAATATATTCAACACCAATGGATAGACCGGCCAGATCAGGTAATGCATTTTTATTCACTTTACCTGTTGCGTTTAACGGCAGTTGGTCCAGCTGCACAAAATGATAAGGTATCATGTAGGCGGGCAGCTGTTTCACAAGATAAGTGCGCAGGTCTGCTATACTTACTGTAGCCTCAGCAACGATATATGCAACCAGTTCTTTTTCACCAAACGTATTTGTTCTGATAATTACCGCGGCGGCTGTTAACTCCTGTGTTGCCAGTATAGCATTTTCTATCTCTGTCAGTTCCACACGATAACCTTCTATCTTCACCTGCCCGTCTGTGCGTCCCAGGTATTCAATGTTACCGTCAGGAAGCCATCTGCCCAGATCTCCTGTTTTGTATATGCGCGCTCCATCACTGAAGGGGTTCTTCACAAAGGAGGCTGCAGTTAGTTCGTCCTGATGCAGATAACCCCGGGCCAATGAGGGGCCCGCTACACATATCTCTCCTATTACACCTACCGGTACCAGTTCCTGGTATTCATCGCTGATGTAGATAGCAGCATTTGGTTCTCCGATCAGCGTATTCTTAAATATACTTTCTTCCTTAGTTGAATATTCTTTTGTTGCAATGGATATCGTGGTTTCAACAGGGCCGTAAAACGTATGAATGTCTGCCTGCGGAAATGCTTTTCTCATCATTTTCAACAGACGGGGGGAAATCACATCTCCACCGGTAAATATATTTTTCAACTGACCGTACTTTCCTTTTGTACCAGTCGTATTAATATGCTCGCATATCAGGGCCATTTGTGCCGGAACCGCAAAGAAGGTATTCACCTGCTGTAATTGCCGGGTAAGGGCAATGGTACCCTTTACTTGTTCCTGATCAGGGATTATAATAACACCTCCTGAAAACAGCGGGTAAAATGTTTCAAACAGGGAAGTATCAAATGTATTGATGGTAATAGCAGGCATGATGATATCATGCGCCGGCCGGAACAGGGTTTTACATTTCTCAAAGAAAGTTACGAGGTTTTCATGCGTAATCATGACCCCTTTAGGCCCTGTTGAACCTGAGACATATGCTATATATAGCAGGTCAGTTCCAGTAACCTGTTGCCGGTGTATATAAATATTGTTGGCAGAAATATTACGGAGATCATGCTGGTATCTGTTCCTTGTTCCTTCTTTTGCTATGGCTTGTTTTTCTATTTTTAACAAGGCATCATAACGGAAGTCTGTCAGCTCATTGTGTATCGTAAAGATCTTATCTGAACTATTCACTGCTGCAATACCCATGTTATCCAGCACCAGGTCATTCAGATATTCCCGGCTCACAAAGAGTTCAGCAGACATGTCTGTTTTAGTGAGGTATCCCTTGCCCTGGTTTGCATGTTTAAAAGCGGTCAGATCATCAATCAGGGCTTGTCTGCGGGCCTCGTCCATGATATCACCTATATACAACCAGCCGCTTGTTTTCATCTTAGCGATGGTCTTAGTCAGTACATCTCTTAAATAGTTGTGACCATCAAAACTCTGGATCACACTATTGATGATTACAAGATCGAATTCCTCATCTTCCAGGAGATCTGTTTCGTGTGCAGGTAAGCAGGACAGGGTAACATTAGACCAGCCTTTTTCCTGCACCATTTTACCGGTATTTTCCAGGATGGTTGAGGAAAGGTCTGTACCATGGTAATGACCAACATAAGGAGCAATCTGGGATAGGGTAAGACCGGATGAACAACCAATTTCCAGCACCTTCATATCTTTATGAAGCAGATCTTTCAGTTTCAGGAAAGCATTTTCGCTATACTCTTTCATCTCCATCTCACTCAGGTATTCGCCGGTGTAGCTGCTCATCCATCCACCACCGGATATTTCGTCGGTAGCCGTATTGCCAACAAGGTCCCAGAGGTCTTTCCGCATCAGGTCATTCCTTATTTTACCACGTTCACTGTATACATCTTCTGTGTCTAAACAAACAAGGTGTTTCACACCTTTACGCCGCCATTGCAGGCGATTTGCAAATTCTATCTGGTCTTTTCCTGTAAGCAGGATATCAATACCAGCATCTTCCAGTATATACAGGATGCGATTCTCCGGGTCTTTATTATCTAAAGGAACATATACACCCCCGGCTTTGGAAATGGCGAGGATAGCAACGATCAGTTCCTGGCTGCGGCTCAGGAGTACGCCAACAGCATCTCCGCGTTGCAGATCCGTTTTATGAAGCAGGAAATAAGCCAGCTGACCGGCCTTTTCATTGAGCGCAGCGTAGGTAAGAGATTCGCCGTTATTCTGTATGGCTATATGGTCCGGGGTGCTTAAACATTGCTGCTCGAACAATTCATGAAAAACAAGATGAGTGGGTGTACTTTGTATGTTATTTACATACTGCGATAACAGTATCTCTTTTTCCTCAGCGGAAAGCATGTTAATGCGGGACAATGAGATATGTGGATTATGCAGTACCGTTTCCAGTACACGCATGAAATGGGTCACCAGCCGTTCAATAGTCGTACGGTCATATATGGCGGAGTAATATTCCAGATGTATGGCAATGTCATCTTCCTGTTCCAGTACGAACCAGGACATATCAAATTTGGAGGTACGGGTACCTTTCCATTGATTAGCAATAACCGCTGCCTCCTGCTGATTACCCAGTAATACCGACCTGTCCGTTTTTGATGGTGTGAAGTTCTGCACGACCAACGTGATATCAAACACCGGGTTAACGGAGGGATCACGCCTGAGTTTCAACATATCTACAAGATCTTCAAACTGTAAGTCCTGGTGTTCGTACGCGGCTAAACAGGCAGTGATTACTTCCCGGTAAAAGCTGTCAAACGATTTGTTTCCCTGAGGAGCTGTCCTGATAGCAAGTGTATTCACAAACATGCCGACAATGCGTTCCAGATCCGGATGACGACGTCCTGCGATGCCACAGCCGATGATCATATCATCCTGCCCGGTATATTTATGCAGCAGTACGTTTAATACAGATAACAGGGTCATTTGAAGTGTACCCCGGTATTGCCGTCCCAGCGCTCTTATTTTGGTGGTAAGTGCAGTACCCAGACTGAAGGCGTACATGTCTCCTTCAAAGCTGAAACTGGCTGGTCTGGGCCTGTCTGCAGGCAGGTTTAACCGTGGCAGGTTGCCACTCAGCCGGGATAACCAATACACCTGCTGGCTTTCCAGCTCTTTACTTTCCAGCATGTTGTTCTGCCAGCTGGAAAAATCGCGGTATTGCAATTGCAGGTCAGGCAGTACCTTTCCCTCGTACAATTGTATAAAATCATCGATCAGTACCTGATGGGAAGTACCATCAGAAATAATATGATGAAGATCTACTACCCATACATAACCATGGTCTTTCACTTCTACGAGGGAAGAGCGCAGCAGCGGAGCATGGGTAAGATCAAAGGGACGTATATATGATTCCAGATAATCTTTCAGCTCAGTTGCTGTACATGTGTGTTTGTCGAGACTGAAAGGAACATTTGCATGTACATGTTGTAACGCTATGCCGTCTGTTTTTTCAAATGAAGTTCTAAAACTTTCATGGCGGGCAATCAGCTGTTTAAAGGCCGCTTCGATGCGTGCCCCATCTGCCTGCATGCCCAGGTAACTCACTACAGGCATATTATAACCTGTGCTATTGGGAGCCAGCTCCTGCAAAAAGAAGAGTCTCTTCTGTGCGGAAGACAGCGGATAATACTCCTGTTGTGCAACCGGTCTGATATTCACAAAAGATGTCCTGGTACCCTTTGCAATCAGTGCGGCCTGTTCTTCAAGTACTGCATGAGTGAACAGCTCATTAAGTCCCAGTTTAACATCAAACGTTTTATGAATAAGGCTGGACAATCTCGTGGCCTTTAAGCTATGCCCACCAATTTCAAAGAAATTATCTTTTACACTGATTCTCTCCCTGTCAAGTATTTCTTCCCAGATGTTGACCAGTTTTTTTTCTGTTTCATTTGCAGCTGCAACATAGGGCACAGTGGATGCAATAGCAATACCTTCCGGCGCAGGCAGCCTTTTCCTGTCAACCTTGCCACTGGAAGTTAAAGGGAAAACATCCAGCACTACGAAATAATCAGGTAGCATGTACAGGGGCAGCAATTGCTTCAGGTGTTCACGTATGCCGGGAACATCCAAAGGTTGATCCGTTGTCAGGTATGCAGCTAAATATTTTTCTCCGGAGCTATTTGTAAACAGTTGTACAATCGCTGTATGTATAGCCGGATGCCGTTGCAGGGCATATTCAATTTCCCCTGATTCAATACGGTAACCACGGATTTTTACCTGGTGATCTTTTCTGCCGATAAAAACAATGTTACCATCAGGCAGCCATTTGCCAAGGTCTTTTGTCTTGTATATTTTCCCTCCCGGTTTGAAGGGATGGTCAATAAAAGTTTCTGCTGTCAATGCCGGGTTATTCAGGTAACCATTGGCAAGTCCTGCACCGGCAATGCATATTTCGCCTGGTATACCAGTGGGTACGAGCTGACCACGACTGTCCGTTATATACACCTGTACGTTGTCAAGCGGACTGCCGATAGGAACATGCTGGCCGTCACCGGCATAGTTGGTGGCATCAAAGATAGTAGCAGAAATAGTGGCTTCTGTAGGACCATATTTGTTATAAAGCCGGGTATTTTCCGGTGTTGTATGTAGTAAAGAAACCGGGAAAACATCTCCGGCAGCAATGATCCTTTTTAAAGTATGTACTCCCTCTAAATTCAGCTGTTTGAGCAGGTCGGGCACTGCATGTAAGTGAGTGATATTGTTTTGCGCAATAAACATGCTCAGCTCAGCAGGATCTGCCGCAACAGCCTTTCCGGGAAGGTAGATCGTTGCACCTGATACAAGGCTGATGAATAGTTGTTCCGTTGCGGCATCAAAAGCAAAGTTCGCAGCCTGTAACACATTTTCAGAATCAGCCAGGCCATACTTTTTCCTGATGGCAAAAAGATAATGAACCAGCGACTGATGTGTTATCATAACACCCTTAGGTTGCCCTGTGGAACCGGAAGTATAAATAACATATGCCAGGTCTGCAGAAGTATTTACCTGCGGCAGGTTTTCTTTTCCATAGCGGGCCTGTTCGTTGCTGAAGTTATTTAACAATGCCTCATCTATCAGCACACGGCATCCGCTGTCTTTGCGTATATAGTCTATTCTCTCCTGAGGATGATCAGGGTCCAGGGGCAGATAAGCGCCACCGGCTTTTAGTATCGCCAGTAAGGAAATAACTATCCATTCACTGCGTGCCAGTTTTATCGGTACCGGTTCTTCCCGCTGTATGTTATAATTCTTTTTCAGGTAAGCGCCTAACTGATTGGCGAGTTCGTTCAGGGCCTGATAGGTGATCTCTTTTCCTTCAAATACCAGTGCAGTTCTGTCAGGTGTATTTATAACCTGTTCTTCAAACAGGGTTGTTACTATTTTGTCTGTTGGATAAGTTGCTGATGTGTTATTAAATGTATCCAGCAACAAATGCTTCTCTTCCGCGCTGAGATAATCCAGGTCGCCCACAGCCATATACGGATGTGCAACAATGGCACTGATCAGCTGTTCGAAATGTTGCTGAAGGCGGGCAATAGTCGCATCTGAATAAATATCCGTATTATAGACTACCCTCAGCTGAATTTCTTCATTAACGATTGTAAAATCGAATGTAAGATCAAACTTGCTGTAGAGGCGTTCGCCTGCTTCATAAGGTGTGACGCTTAACTTACCAAGATTACTGATCTCCTTTTTATAATTGATGGCAGTATCTTTCAGCGTAACCATTACATCAAACAGGGCATTCCTGCCTGCATGTGGTGGCAGATTTAATTCTTCTGTGAGTTTATCAAAGGGATAGGCCTGATGTTTATGCCCTTCATAAATGACATGCTTTACACGGTTCAGCAGCGACAGAAAATCATCTTCCGCACTGAACTTTGTCCGGAGCGCCAGGGTGTTAACATAACAGCCTAACAGCCCCTGTAATTCCGACTGATCTCTTCCTGCAACAGGGGTACCGATTACAATATCCTCCTGTTCAGTATAACGATATAACAATGTATATACAGCAGCAAGTAGTGTAACAAATAAAGTGGCGCCTTCCTTAGCGGCCAGTATTTTTATTTCCTGGCTGAGAGTGGCAGTCAGACTTTTACTTATGCTGCTACCCTTGTATGTTTTTATTACAGGGCGGGGTTTATCCAGCGGCAGTTCCAACACTGGTATCTCTTCTCCGAATTGCTGTAACCAGTATGTACGGTCTGCTTCCAACGCTCCATTTTCCAACTGCTGATGCTGCCATGATGAAAAGTCTTTGTATTGGATATTCAGTGGCGGAAGAACAGCAATACCGCTGTTATACAGTAATAACAATTCGTTTACGAGTATGTCCATAGACCAGCCATCACTAATGATGTGATGCATCACACAGGCAAATACCCATTGATTGTCTGCCAGCTGAAAGAGTACTACTTTTAGCAAGGGTCCGTTTGCAAGATCAAATTCATAAGCGGATACTTCCTTTATGGCAGACACGACATTCTTTTCCGAACGTAAATCGGTTATACCAATATTGAAACCGGTTTCTTCCGGACGCATGATATATTGTTTCACCTCGCCCGTTTCATCCTCCCTGAAAACAGTTCTAAGTATCTCATGCCGGGTTATCAGGCTGCGGAATGCTTTTTCAAGCAGGGCACAATCCAGTTCTCCCTCAAAGAGGACCGTCATGGGAATATTGTATGCCGCATTTCCCCCTTCAAACTGGCTTAGTATCCACAAACTCTTTTGTAAGGAAGACAACGGATAGCAGGATTGTTCCCGGACAGGTACGATGGGTTTATATGCTGTAAGAGCGGCTGTCTTCAAAAAAGACAGTATCGCTGACTTGTTATGCTTCAGTTGCTCTTTTTCTGAATCGGAGAGGGCTTTAACGTTGCCGCTTATCCTGATATTTTCTCCGGTATCATCAATAGCAATACTGATTCCTTTTGCCCGACAATAGGATAATATGCTTATTACTTCGTTCATTGTAAAAAGAATTCCTCACTCCCTGGTCAGGGAGAGAAATGATGTAATGGAAGATGTGAGGTGGGAATTAGGCTTGTTTCATGATTTCCAGTTCTTCTGCTGCCTTAAGCACATTGATATTCTTCAGGGCAAAACCATTGTATCCATTCACACGTTGTACGATCTCGTACAGGAAGAAAGGTCTGTCGCTGATGGGTTTAATAAACTTCTGCAGCAGGTAGGTATCATCTTCTTTGTCTATCAGGATACCATTGCTTTCCAGCAGATCTATATCAATATCTTTGAAATCAGGATTTTCACGTAACAGGCCATAATATGATCGGGGGAAGCTGACAAACTCCACTCCTTTTTCTGTAAATGTATTTACGGTGGCAATGATATCATCAGTAGCAAAAGCAAGGTGATGAATACCCGGGCCAAATTTGTCTATATTCTGCTGCACTTTTGACACGCCGGTATAACCGTCCGGTTCAGCCATTACGAGGGTCAGTTTTTTGTCGGCAGACTGATTAATATTCAGGACCATTCCTGTTTTATTCGCTTCACTTTTTTGTATACGCTGCACCAGCTCAGTGCCAATGGTGCCGGAAAGGTATTGTGTCCAGTAATTGATTTCGTTGATCCTTACTTCACTGGCCACATGGTCTACTGATTGCAATGGAGCCAGACGAATATCTTCCTGCTCAATATTCCTGGCTTTATAGCCCGGTTTGAAAACACCATCATAAGCATTCCTGTTAATAAAAACAATCTCATTCTGATCATACAGCCTGATGGCAGCTTCTTCTATAACGCCATTCTCATCTACGACAGCAACAGGGAACTTCACGGGAATAGCATTGTTAGCGATACTGTTTTCAAACAGGCCTTTGACATCATCCGTGCGGAGCGCTATTCTTTTTACTCCGCAATAATTTTGTGCGATGAACGAACTGACTTCAGTATTGGCTATTTGTCCAACGGGGTATGCGGCGGTTAACACAAGACAGATGTCGCCGCTTTTTAAAACATAGGAAGTTTTACCAGCCGATCCTGTCTCATAATCAGCAACAGCAACAATGGTGAACCCTAAAGCCTGTGTGTGCCAGTAAGCCAGAACTTTTGCCATTGGAGTATAGATCTCTATATAATCAATGATGTACTCTTTCAAAGAAGTGTTCTTCATAACGGTATTTTATCAGAGTTCAATAAATATTATTTACAGATAATTCTGCAAGAGACGCTGCATTGATCTTGCTGATTTTTGATTTAAGATAATCAGCCAGCAACTTTACACCATGCTCTATATTTTCCCGGCTGAGATTGGAGAAGGTTAACCTGATCTCATTTTCTCCGCCTCCTTTTAAATAGAAGTAACGCATAGGGCAGAATATGATATTAAACTGGCTGGCGCTTTCCAGCACAGATTCATTGTCTACCGGAAAGGGCACGGTCATTTTCACAAAGAAACCACCATCAGGCCTGTTCCAGCTGACACCAGCTGCCCAATCATCTTCATAAGCGCCTATATATTTATGCAGGGCGTTCATCATAACGGCCTGCTTTTCTTTGTAACTCTCGAACTTAGGTTTGCTTATCTCGCTCAGACTGAATTTCAGGTCCAGCAGTACGCCACCTAATATTGCCTGGCTGATAGTGGAAGTGTTATTGGTAAGTTGGGCTTTCACCTTGGCCATTTCATCGATCAGTGATACACTTACACCTGACTCATTTTCCACTTTCTGATCAGCTGCTATCAGCCCCAGGCGCAGGCCCGGGAATAATGACTTGGAGAAGGAACCTACGTAGATGACCCGGTTGTACTTATCCAGCGATTTAAGTGTAGGATTCTTCTTTTGCGCATAAGTAAAACTATTATACACACTATCCTCTATGATCAGGAAATTATATTTACGGGCGAGTTCCAGCAACTTCAGGCGGCTTCCAATAGGCATACAACTACCGGTAGGGTTCTGATAGTCCGGTATTACATACAGGAGCTTCAGACGTTTCTGCGACCTGTTTATTTCCAGTATTTTATTCTTCAGTTCCTGGATATTGATCCCCTCATCATCTATGCTTACACCTTCTATATTGTAATTAAAAATGCGGGCAAAAGAGCTAAGGCCAATATAACTGGGATTCTCTACCAGAATAATATCATTTTCACGGTCACAAATGGTGGATACAATGATGGCAAAGGCTTCCTGTGCGCCGGCAGTCATCAGGATGTTATCCCCTTTGATATTGATATTTTCATCGTTGTGCAGGTATTCTGCTACTATATCATTGACAATACCTTTTGTTTTATTGTACTGACCAATGCGGTTAATGACCGTCTTTCTTTTTTCACCGCTGCCTGTTACCAGGTGATCGACGAACACATCAAACTTGGCAATGTTATCTTCAATATCAAAGAAGTTTTCATCCGGTTGTCCGGCCACAAAGGAGATAGCACTGCGAAATTTAAACTGGGTATCGTTCAGGAAACCGATCACGTCATTAAATCCTTTGCCCAGGTGCCTGTTCAGGGTATAATTATGTAATACCAGGTCTTCTTCGGGTAACAGTAAGTGTTCCAGCAGCCGGGATTCTACATGTTCCAAACAGTTGAAGAGGTCATCAAAAGAATTGATCGCAAAGTATTCCTTTTGCAGTTTAAAGGGATTATAGGCGGTCCTGAACACGTGGTCCAGATCGAAAAGATATTTAGGCACCTCTTTGCTGTACACATTCTCAATTTCCATGGAAGAGGTGATTACGGCGCCACCATATGGTTTATTTACGCCTCCTTCATTGATCAGTCCCATTTCATAAGTATACCAGTATAACCTGCCCAGGTAATCAACTGCCCTGTCGTTATTCACATATTTGATAGCGATTATGCTGTAGGCAGTAAGGAACCTGATAAACTTTTCATTGGTAAGCAAAGGCAGATGACCACAGATATCATGAAAAATGTCCGGCTGCTCACTGAAATCTATTTCCCATGGTTTCCTGATGGATACCGTAACCGGGTATTTCTTATTGATGATCATGTAGAAGAAATCACGTGTAGGTAAAAGCCCGGTTACAGGCACCAGCGTCCATCCCGAAATAGCTTCCAGGCGCCTGCTGACTTCTTCTATCTTTATAATTTTCTTTTTATCGATCCGGAGCTTGTGAAATCCGTCCAGATATTCACTGGAGATCTTTTCCTGGGGCAATTTGTCCTGCCGTTCGCAAAGAGTGGCCCATGTTTCATGGTCTTCCTGCTGATACATCTCATAGTCCTGGTTTATGATATAATCTTTCATAAAGGAAGTGTATAAAAATGATTAAAAAATTTTGCCTGGATTTATTATGCCATTGGGATCAAAAAGCTGCTTCACATTTTTCAATAGCGCTAAATGTGGTGCGGTAAACTGCATGGGTATAAATTCCTTTTGCAGCAGCCCTATTCCATGCTCACCTGAAATCACCCCACCGTTATCAATTGCATACTGATAAATTTCCCGGAGTACCTGTTGCAGAATGTGTTGTTCATCCGCTTCATTTAACAGTAACATAGTATGCAGATTACCATCCATCGCGTGCCCGAAATAAATGACCTGTATACCGGCACGTATACAGATAGCTTCTACCTGTTGTATGTATGAATAGAGTATAGAAAGCGGAACACAGGCATCTACATCCCGATATTTCTTTCCTCCGCTTGTCATGGCAGCCCCAATACTGAAGCGAAGTTTCCAGAGGGTATCCTTTTCCCATGCAGTAGTAGCCACCAGCAGGTTTTCCGCAGTATATGCTGTTAAAAGTGTTTCTAATTTGTTCATGACATCCAGGAGTGCGGTTTCTGTGTGTTCCTGTATATTGATAAGCAGATGTGCATGGATATATTCATTCACCTGGGGCATGGACGTTTGCAGGTGCGCCGCGGTCAGTCTCAACGCCTGGCTACCTATCAATTCCACAGCGGAGGGTAACAGACCGGATGCCTTGATAGCCATGATGGCCTGGCAGGCAGCTGCCGTACTTTCAAAAGCAGCCAGCAGAGATACTTCATATGCAGGTTTATGCACCAGCCGGTAAACTACTTTAGTAATGATCCCCAGAATACCTTCACTGCCAACAAACAAACGGGTGATGTCCAGTCCGGTCACATTCTTGGATACGTTCGCGCCCGTCCAGATAATATCCCCGCTGGCTAATACTACTTCCAGATTTAAAACATACTGGCTGGTGGTACCATACTTACAGGAATTAATGCTACCTGCATTTTCTGCCACGTTTCCCCCTATAAATGAATAACTGCTACTGCTGGGGGCTACAGGAAAATAAAGTCCCATTTTCTCTGCATAGTCACAGAGATCTGCTGTGATCACGCCTGCTTCCGCAATGATGTACCTGTCTGTTTTATTGAATTCAATAATGTTATTGAGACGTTCCATGGACAATACCACTCCTCTCCTTACCGGCAATGCTCCACCCGTTACTCCGCTACCACCACCCCGGGGTGTTATAGGTATACGATACTGGTTACAGAGCTTTACAATGGCAGCAATTTCTTCTGTAGTAGCCGGTTTAACCAATATATCAAAAGGGAAACGGAAGTCAAGGGTCTCGTCATGCTCAAAGTTGTACAGTGTTTCTGCATCCGTAAAAACAAAGTTGTCTCCACAAATACATTTCAGGGCGTCTGTTATCGCTGTCTGATGATGAAGGGAACCAGTCAACACTTTCATATCTATGTTATTAGAAGATGATTTCATCGTCCCCTTCCGCGAGCACTTCGCTTTTACTCTCCATCCAGCGGACTGTTTCTATATAGTCAGTAAGATGCTCTATAGTCGGTTCTATGAAAAGGTGTTTCAGATCGATTTTGATACTGAATGTTTCATGTATTTTCGATATTACCCTCGTAGCTTTCAGGCTATGCCCTCCAAGATCAAAGAAGTTATCCTTAATACCGATATGTTTTCTTTCCAGCACAGCTTCCCAGATAGCAGCAATCTGCTTGTCTGTATCATTGCGGTAGGAGACGTATTCGCTGCCGGCTGACTGAAATATTTCCTGTGGTTTGGGCAGGGCATATTTATCCAGTTTCCCGTTATTGTTCAGCGGAAATGCCTGCAATGGAATGAAGTAAGCGGGTACCATGTAAGAAGGTAACAATTCAGTCAGTGTCTTCCTGATATTCAGCTGTTCTGTGGTTTCTGTGGGAATGTAGTAAGCGACCAGGTCATACTCATCATCTGACACTTTCAGCGGAAGTACCACTACATCTTTTATACCATTCAGCTGTCTGATGGTTGTTTCCACTTCACCGGTTTCAATACGATGGCCCCTGATCTTTACCTGTTCGTCCCTGCGGCCTATGTATTCAATATCTCCGGATGGAAGAATGCGCGCATAGTCTCCGGAGTGATAGATTTTGTATCCTTCACGCAGCGGATCGGCGGTGAATTTAACAGCTGTTAAACCGGGGTTGTTCAGGTAACCTCTTGCAACACCGGCGCCACCTACACAAAGTTCACCAATAACACCTACCGGTGTCTGCTGACCATCGGCATCCAGTACATAACAGCTGAGGGTAGGTATGGGTAAGCCGATATTACTTTTATTTTCGTCTATTTCCTGTTGTAAGATCTCCTTATAGGTGACATGTACAGTGGTTTCTGTGATGCCATACATGTTGATGTTCCTGCATGCCGGAAATGCGCTGTGCCACTCCTTCAGCAGCTCCGGCTTGAGCGCTTCTCCACCGAAAATAAGATACCGTACCTGCAGCGGAGTTACTGTAAAACGTTGCCGGTTATGTTGTACCAGGCTGCGGAAGGCGGTAGGTGTCTGATTCAGCACAGTAATACGTTCATCCCGCATAAAGTCATAAAAAGCGATGCTGTCCTGTGCCACTTCTTTGGGTACTATTACCAGCCTGCCACCATTCAGCAATGCTCCATACATTTCCCATACAGAGAAATCAAAACAATAGGAATGAAACAGTGACCAGACATCGTGTTCGTTAAAATCAAAAAGCGGGGCATCATTAAAGAGCAGACGTACTACATTGCGGTGTTCAATCAGCACCCCTTTGGGATTGCCTGTTGTACCGGATGTATAAATCACATACGCAAGTTGTTGTGGTTGCACAGCAGTGACTGCGGCATCACCGGTATAATCAGTTTCCGTAATATCGATGCAATGGGAAACGTTTTTTCGTATGCCGGCTGCCGGTAGCTGATCATACAACAGGATACGGCTGCCACTATCATCCAGAATATAACTGATTCTTGCGGCCGGATATACAGGGTCTACAGGTACGTAAGCCCCACCGGCTTTCAATACGGCCAGTATGCCGATTAACATCCATTCGCTCCGGTCAAAATGTAACAATACAAGTTCTTCCGGCTGTACATGATAATCCCTGATCAGGACATTAGCCAGCTGTCCGCTTCTCCTATCCAGTTCATGATAGGTGATGCTACCCTGTATTGTTTTGATGGCGATATTGTCAGGATAGCTATCAACAGCCTTTTTAAACAGGCTGACGATGGTGGCAGATGTATCATAACCGGTAGTTGTCTGATCGGCTTTTGATCCTAACAAAAAAGATTCGTGTGGCGTCAGGAGAACGATATCCCTGATACGCAGGTTAGAAGTTGTTGTAACCTGTTCAAACAGGTGAATGAGATGGGCTGATAACCGTGAGATAGTGTCTTGTTTGAACAGCCGGGTATTATATTCGAGTTCCAGGGACAGATGATCTCCTGTTTCAGTAAAAGTAAAGGTGAGATCATATTTTGCAATACCGGTGGGAATGGTGATCCGTTCAAGAGCCAGTTCAGGTGTAACTTGCCGCATCTCTTCTGCCTGCAGACCGGCAATGTTTTGCAGGACTACCATCACATCAAAAAGAGGAGCTCTTGACAGGTCTCTTTTCAGCTGCAATTCTTCTACCAGTAGTTCAAAAGGGAATGCCTGGTATTCAAATGCTCCCAGAATAATTCTTTTCAGTTCACTCAATAGTGAATCGAATGATTGTAGTCCATCCATTTTAATCCGGATGGGCAGCGTATTTACATAAAGTCCTATCTGATCCTGTAATTGAGGATGTTCCCTTCCTCCTACGGGTGTGCCTATCACAATATCATTCTGATTGGCATATTTCTTCATCAGTACTGCAATACCACTCATCAGGACCATAAACAAACTGACACCTGACTTCCGGGCCTGTTGTGTAATCTGCTGTGTAAGAGCGGTATCAAATGTTATTGAGTAAGTAGCTCCTGTATAAGTTTTCACTTCCGGACGCAGAAAGTCCGTGGGCAATTCGAGTGCGGGTGCAGGATCTTTATACATCTCTTTCCAGAAATGCCGGTGTTGGTCCAGTTGTGTTCCCTGCAGCTGTTGCTGCTGCCAGGCAGCAAAATCTTTATATTGTAAGCCAGGTGGCTGAAGAGATGTCAGGTCCCGGTAGGTATTCATCACGTCTTTGTATAATACAACGACTGACCAGCCATCGCTGATAATGTGATGCATATTGAACGAGAATAGTTGTCGCTTGGGGGTGGTAATTACACTACAGCGCAGCAGCGGGCCATTCTGCAAATCAAAAGGTTGTTGCCATTGCTGTTGCAGCCATAAGGTCTCGGTCTCATCCGGCAGAAACACTTCTACAACAGGGCAATAAATATATTCTTTGATCACCTGTACCGGTTTGTCGTCTTTCTCTGCAAATACGGTCCTTAAGCTTTCATGCTTTTGGATAACCAGTTGCAGAGCTCTTTCCAGTCGGGGTACATCCAATATACCCTGAATAATGAAAGCCGCAGGCATATTATAAGCGATGGAGGCTTCTTCAAAACCGGTGAGAATCCATAAACGTTCCTGTACAAATGAAATAGGGTACCATGGTTGTGTCTCTACCGGTATGATCGGCGCTGTAACGATAGCTGACTTAGCATCTATAATCTGTGCCTGTTGTTCAATGGTCGGGTATGCAAATATTTCATTGAGCGTAAGCTCTTTTCCCAGGGTTGTTGCGATAAGCAGGCGTAAGGTAGTAGCCTTCAGGCTATGCCCGCCTGCCTCAAAGAAGTTTTGAGTCACCCCTGACGGATCAGTCTTTAATACCTGCTTCCATATTTCCAGTAGTTGTATTTCCGTTTTTGAGGAAGGCAATACGATACGTGTATCTATCACAGGGTCCGGTAACTGCTTCTTATCTACCTTGCCATTACTATTGAGAGGGATAGATGACAGTTGAACCCAACCGGAAGGCAGCATATAAGCCGGTAAAGCCTCCATCAGATAACTATTGAGCATATTAGCCGTAACATGGGCTGCCCCCGTCCAATAGGCTATAATTACGTTTTCATCAGCTACCGGTTTTACAATGACAACCGCCTGTTCCACATCCGGATGTTTTTCCAGCTGATACTGAATTTCTCCCAGCTCTATCCGGTATCCCCTTACTTTAACCTGGTCGTCTATACGACCGGTAAACCCGACTTTCCCATCAGGCAGCCATCTGCCGGTATCCCCTGTTTTATACATGGGCATTCCGGGAACAAAAGGATTCATCAGGAAGCGCTCCTTGGTAAGCGCTTCCCGATTAAAGTATCCTTTGGCTACTGACTGACCACTTAAATAAATTTCGCCCTCCAATCCTGCAGGTAATAACTGCTGGTATTGATCGAGAATATATAGTTGTGTATATCCAACAGGCGTACCTATCGGAACAATAGAATAATGATCATCTTCAAACAGGTAAACAGTGCTATAGGTTGTATCTTCAGACGGGCCATACAGATTCCGCACTTCCATTCGCCTGTAATCAATGTCTTCTTTTATCTTTTTAGGAACAGGTTCTCCGGCCATGTTCAATGCCACAATATGGTCCCAGCACATACCCTGATCCAGCAGGCTTCTTACTACAGAAGGAACCGTATTCAACATCACTTTCCGGTCTTCCCCCACAAACACCGGGATCTCTGTTGCAGATGATAATAACCGGATGGTTTTTCCCATCATAAGCGGGAAAAAGAATTCAAATACTGACAGATCAAAACAATAAGAGGTGGTCGCATACAGTATGTCAAAATCGGTATGGGCATATTCCTTTTGTGCCCATTTCAGGAAGGCGATCGTATTTCTATGGCAGATTTCCACTCCTTTAGGAGCACCGGTAGAACCGGATGTATAGATAAGATACGCGCACTGCTCCCGCCTGTCGGATTCCTTCCTAGCCGGTACTTCCTGAGATGTTTTGAGTGTATTGATGTGAATCACATGTCCTTTGTAACCGGAAGGAATGAGGGACATGCCGGCATCGTCCGCAATGATACAGGCCGGCAGTACATCACTCAGTATATATTCAATTCTTGCGGCCGGATATTTTATATCTACAGGAACATAAGCAGCCCCTGACTCTAATATCCCCAGGATACTAAAGATCATCCATTCAGAACGATCCATCAATAATGCAACAAATGGTTGCTGCGATGCGGACCGGAGATAACCTGCTACACGGGCTGCATAGTTTTCCACTTCATGGTAAGTAAATGTACGGCCGTCTGAAATAATAGCTATCTGCTCCTGTTTATCTGCAAAAGCCGGCTTCAACAGATCAGTAATACTATACTCGTCAATACTACCTATAGGTGCATTAAAAGTATGCAGGATCTTATGACGTTCTTCCCTGCTTGTAATTTCAATATCACAGAGTCGGATGGCTGGATTTTGCAGCACCTGTGTAATGATGGTACTGAACGTTTCATAATATTGCCTGATCCGTTCTTTTTTAAACAGGCTGGTCGCATATTCTATTTCGAGATAAAATTTATTCTCCGGCTCCGTATCGAAATTAAAATTGAGATCTAATTTGGCAGCAAAAGGTTTATCACCGGTGGTAGTACCATACAGGTAATCATCCAGCAGACTTAAAGTAAAACCATATTGCCTGTTCATGTTAATAGTACCGTCCCCCATTGCAGTATTCTGCAACACCATCATCACATCAAATAATGGATCTCTCCCGGTATCACGTTTTACCTGTATATCTTCAATGATATTATCGAGAGGATAATCCTGGAATTCAAATGCTTTAAAAGAATGTTCGGATGTACGGGCCAGCAAGGTCGAAAAGAGTTCTTCCGACTGTAATTCCATTTTCAATGGCAATGTGTTCACATAGAGACCTACCTGGTTTTCCAGATCAAAATGATTACGGCCGGATACGGGTGTGCCAATCGTAATAACACGCTGACCAGAGAACCGGTATAACAACACATTGATCACTGTGCGGAAGAAGTTGAACAGTGTTACCTGGGTTTGTTTGCAGTAATCCTGTATATTTCTATACAACTGCTCTTCCAGGTAAAACCTTGCGATGGCTCCTTCAAAAGATCTGATGGCAGGCCGGGGAAAATCAACCGGCAATTGCAAGGCTTCCGGTATTAAAGTAAACTCCTCTTTCCAGAAAGCCCTTGCTTCACTTCCTCTGTTACCTGCTATTCTTTTTATGAGCCAGTCATTATAATCCTTATACTGGATCCTTAAAGGCGTTAAACCGGCCAGTTCGCCTTTACAAAGAGCCTCATATCCCACCATCACCTCCTGTACCATTACGCCCACTGACCATCCATCACTTACAATATGATGAAGGCAGAAGATCATCACATATTCTTCTGCAGACAAACGAAATAACTGCACCTTCAGCAAAGGACCTGTTTCAAGATTCAATTGCCATCCGGCAGCGGCTTCTACTTTTATTTTCAGTTGTTCCTTCTTATCCGGCAACATACTGAGATCTTTGTATTCAATATTAAAAGGCATGGTATCGGATATTACCTGCCGGGGTTCGTCCTGTATAATGCGAAAAACGGTCCTTAAGCTTTCATGCCTTTGTATAACTGTCTGAAAAGCTTCCTCAAGGTTTTCCTTTATAAGTGTTCCTTTTAAATAAAAACTTCTGATGATATTATAAGCAGAAGTACCTCCTTCAAACTGGCTTAAGATCCATATCCGCTGCTGTGCATTGGAAAGCGGATAGTGTTGCTCAGCAGGGATCTGTGGGATGGGCTCGAAGGCAAGCTGCTCCATGGCATTTTTGAGAAATGTAATCAGTTCTTCTTTATGCAGCTTCACATCATCAATACATTGCCTGGACAGGTTCTTTGTTTCACCTGTCAGCCTGAGCCGGTTACCATCCAGACGCGGAACAACTTTGTGTTGTTTTAATTCTTCTATGATTTTCAGGATGCTCATATAATAATCTCCTCCCCTGAGGTGTGAATATTTTTTAACCACAATATATTTTCAATGCTGCTGATCAGCCCTGATAATGTATTATGCTGAAATACTTTTGTTACATCTAAATTGAGTTCCAGATCCCTGTTAATTGTGTTAATCAATTCCATTGCCCGTATAGAATCTATTCCTATCTCTGTGAGTTCAATCTCAGCATCGGGTATATCTGTCTGTAGACGTCCTGCTTTCACAGTGATCAGATCCAACAGGTAAGCTTTTATGGTAGTTGCATTGCTGCTTTCTTTTACACGCCGGAGTAATGAATCATTGCCTGTTATATTCTCCTGTAATCCTGATTTTGAACCAATTGTACTAAACACATTTGTACGATAATATTCCCTGCATTTCACCCGTTGTAATTTTCCGCTGGTGGTTCTGGGAATACCCATTGGCGTTAACAATAAAATATCATATGGAATAATACCTAATGCTTCGATAATAATTTTATCAATAGCATTAATCGTTGCTGAAACATTGATTTGACCGAGGTATGTTCTTTTTATTTCGGCAACAATCACACATTGCTCTTCTTTCTCCATGATACCAAAAGCCGCTACCCCATTTCGTTCGACGGCAGTCACCTCAGTTGCTATCAATTGTTCAATATCATAGGGATAAATATTTTTCCCGCGAATAATCAGCAGGTCTTTGATCCTTCCGTTTATAAAAAGCATTTCTTTATACATGAACCCGATATCACCGGTTTTCAGTAATAGCTGATTGTTCCAGTCTCTGAAAAATGCATGGTTATCTTTGTTCCAATATCCTTGCGTCACGCTCCCTCCGCCAATACAGATTTCTCCGGACATGGGTCCTTCACATACACTACCATCCTCAGGGTCCAGGATCACGACCTGCATACCGGGAACAATTTCTCCCGCACTGACTATAGCCTGATATGCCGGGTCATATTGCTCTTTTATCAGTCCTTCTTTATCAATATATATTACTTGCGGAAGTGCTGCCTCCGGCTTACCTCCGCTCACCATTAAAGTCGCTTCTGCCAGTCCGTAGCAGGGATGAAATGCACTTGCGTTAAAGCCAGCGGGTTTAAAATGATGACTGAACCGTTGCAATGTATCTGCCCTTACGGGTTCTGATCCGTTGAATGCTACTTTCCATGCGGACAGGTCCAGGGTTTCCAGTTCTGTTGCTTTTATCCTGTTTACACAAAGATCATAAGCGAAATTAGGTGCGCCACTATGAGTCACCTTATAGGTAGATATTGCATTCAGCCACCTGATGGGCTTTTGTATAAACTGGAAAGGGGACATCAGTATACAACTACATCCAACATAAATAGCATGAAGCATATTCCCGATCAATCCCATATCGTGATGAAAAGGCAACCAGGAAAATATGACAGATGCAGGATTACATTTGAATGCTTGTTGAATCTGTTGTTGATTATTCCAAAGGTTCTGGTGAGTTACTACCACACCTTTAGGAGCGCCTGTAGAACCGGAAGTATATTGCAGAAAGGCAATTGTATGACAGGAAGGTTCTTCCTCAACTTCAAATGCTGCGGGGAAATGGTCTGTTATAAAAAATTCAATCTCAGTGTTTTCATACAATCCTTTTCGCAAGTAGGCAGATGTGTCTTCAGTGCAGCATACACCCACGGCATCAGCATCCTGTATAATAGCTGTAAGTCGCTGTAATTGTTTACTACCCCTTGCATAGGGTACTGGTACCGGTATAATACCAGCATACTGGCAGGCAAGAAATGCTGTGATAAAAGCAGCAGGTTCCTGATAGATCAGCAGCATATTTGTTCCTGCCATTTTTTCATTATTCCATAGCGCAGCAAGTCGCTTTACGTTTGCGGCTAATTCCGCATACGTAATAATTGTTCCGGCTGTTTCGCCATCTTCTAAAATGATAAAGCTTGTTTTTTGGGGAAATGCATTCGCGTGATGCAACATTGCACCTACAATAGTAGACTCGAATAAATTCATATGGAGGCGCTTAATGGGGAGTGGTAGTGAGTCTCGACAAATACACAGCAGGTACGTCCACAAGAATACTTCTGTTCAACAGATGCACCCGTACCAGGATTTTAGTCTTTCCTTCACTCTTAATCATCTCACAATGTAATCCGGTCAGTGGGCCTTCCTGGATCTGTAATTGCTCTCCTACTTCAAAGTATGCAGATGAGATAACAACATCATCACTGTTAAGTACGACTCTTATCTGATCAATTGTTTCCTGTTTAACGATTGCAGGAGCCTTACAAAATTTCACATAATTATATACGCCGTCTATTTCCAGCACACTGCGGTAGGTAGCTGAATTATCCAGATAAACGAATATATAAGACGGAAAGGCCGGCATATAAATAACCTTCTTTCTGTCGTGCCATTGCCGGGTGCTTCTTAGCAGTGGGAGAAAATTTGCAATACTTTGTTCGGATAGTTCGTTGGCAATTTTTTTTTCTTTGCGTGAAGCTGTATAAATGATATACCAGCCTGCAATAAAAGAAAGCATAGTAAATAGTTAAGGGTCTCAGAGTTAGATTCAGATAGTGTGACTATGGGGTATAAATATTCTCATAATAGCAGGTTAGATTATCGTTGAAGACAAAGCTATCGCTACTGTAAGTAACAACTTACCAAGTAATAAAAAAATGGAAATTGATTTGAAAGATTATAACAGTGTTTAGAACAATTGGCTTAGTTATAATCTGTTGAGGATGTATTAGCGTTTTAAAAAAGGCGGTGATTTTTTTTTAAAACTTAATGGTCCCCCTTGTTTAATGATATTCTTACCAATTTAAACTTTAACAATACAATGAATTGGATACTTTTCTTATAATGATTATCGAGTTTGTCATATCGGGTAAGGTAAGGTTAACCTATGCCTTGAAATTAAAATTAACGAAACAAAAATAATAGAAAAAATTTAATTTCCTAATTGAATCTAAATATCCCTCCCACCGATAAGTTATTAACCAGATTAAGTATTATCAATTAAATACATTTGTCATTTCTGCATAAAAGGCGACGTATTTTTCTGAATTGTCTTTTACTATTGCAATATTTTTATTGTTATGCCATTACTTCTTTACAGATTAGTTGTAAAATAGATAAAGCTTATTAATTTAATATTTCCTTTTAATATCTTTTCTATCTGTGAAATTAATTGTCTGGCTTGTATAAGGGATGTTAAGAAACCTGGTTATATAAATAAGAGCTGCCCCAGGTATATACTATTAGTACACTGGATACTGTTCTCCGCTTTAAATGCCAGGTATGTTTCTACCGGAATCCCTTTCCATGAGGCGTCTGGTAATGTTAATACATCAGTACCCATATTCCTTTTAGCACCACATAAAGTATATACTGCTTCTTTTAAAGTTGGGGCGTAAGCTACCAGTATCACATGATCACTACCACGTGCATAAGTCAGGTCAGGTGTCCAGCTAAATCTTAACTGGTGACCTTCTGATACAACAGTTCCGTTGATACCTGCTGTACTTAAGGGGCCCTGTGTAAGCCGTATGTTTGAATAATCTATTGCATAATCCGGATACTGGCCTGTAATGGCATTTTTATATTGATAGGAAGAGGCAATATTATTAGCTGTTTTTGTTGTCCCCAAGGCCGGATATTCAAAACCAATTCTTACCAGATCTGTAAAATTCGGATGTAAAAATTGAGTTACGATCTTCATTCTTTGCAGAAATGCCAGTTGCTTTTCAGACAACGGTTTATTACTTTTCTGACGACGGGAGCGGAGAATATACTGGCCTCTGAGCATATAGCCGTCAAGGGAACCTAATACGCCTGTTATACCTCCCAAAATGCCATTTTTTAAACGTGCCATAATTATTTACAATGGTTACTGACCGGGTTAAAAAGAAGACGAATTTAATGAATAATCAGAGGCTTTTTTTATCTGATTTAGCTATTGAGAAGATATTAAACTGAAGATAAAAAGAAGTTAGCCGGGTCCAGACCCAACTAATACCCAACTATCCCCCCTTTACCTGGTGTTTAATACCTTTTTACTTTATTTCTCTGATTAAAGAATACAAGTCACCCTTTCTGCATTCTGTTGTAAGAAATATGAAGAAAAAGATTCCTCCTATGTTCAAGGTGGTATACCCTTTCAATATATAATAAGAGATACGCACAACCATTGATTTATTTGACTGCATCCCAATCAAGTTTCAATATGCTAAAATCTTCCTGCAAGCCATTCTGCTGACAGAAGTCGCTCAGTTCTTTCAATCTTTGTTTATTGCTGTACTTAAAATTCCAAAATAATTTTTTCTGGCATTCAGAACAAAGGCGGTTGGGCGCTAAATCCGTTTCCTCCAGGCTATTACTGCCATTCATCGTACACTTTGCAAATGTGCAATGATTAATTGACATCATATGCCCTATTTCATGAGATGAAACATTTATCAGCCTTCTTACACATAGACTGAAATTAGTGGTGTCCAACTGTTTGTTTTGCAATCTATAAATTGAACTTACTCCTACTCGCTTAGTATACGAAGCAAGTCCAAACACATAATTCCAATTGCTTCGAGGATATAGGTCTTTTGCACTTATCGCCAATAATGCAATCCCGTCTTTTGGCGTCTTTCCTTTGAGTAAACTGTCCAAAAGATAAGGTGCAAGCAATTGTATGCTATTATCCTCTCTTTGTCGAACAGCAGATGCAGGAACCATTTTATCCGAAACAGCCTTCAATAACACTGTTTTTTGCTGAAAGAAAATTTCTACATAATCCCTCGTCAGGTTTAAAGCTTTCTCCTGAAGTACTGTAAAGTCGCCAATTGGCATTAAATAAATTACCGCCTTACCTGGATTGGGTCTTATTGGATTACTTTGTTTATATTCTTCAAAAGTTTGCCCTTTTTCTTTATGCTCAAAAAGCCATTCACCTTCCTTTGGTGCATTAAGTTTTATGTCATTTTTACCAATAGCCTTAAAGTATCCGGATTGTGATAGTATTATTGGGTCTTCCTCTTTTCCGCCATTACAGGATAAAAGAAAAAATGCTGTGATAAGAATGAATGCTTTCATAAAATTTCTAAAGGCTTAGGGATGTATGTTGTACGATAAATCAGGGAATGTCCGTTTAATCCCCATAACTAAATGCTAAATTAATAAATAATAAAGGGTTTTGCACATTCGCCATCATAAATAGTACCATCATCAATTACAACAGCACTCCAATAAATCTTGATACCATAAACTAGTATTCCCTTAAACGTCATAATAGGCTTACTCCTACCTTTATCTCAGATATTGTATAATTTCGTATCTTAAAGTAAATATTGTACTGTTATGCCCAATATTTACAACCATAAAAGAGACCGCACTATTGTAAACAATTCCAATGCAGATAACATTTCTGCTGCGGCCAAAAGCTACCCTGCAGTTACCCGATCATTATATTCAACGCAGGTCCAGCCTGTTTCTACATTGGACACGCGCAGTATAAATGCTCCTTTTCAATTAAAAAATACGGGTATTGTCCAGCTGAATAAAAAATGGATGGACTATAACCATATGTACTTTTCTGACGATTTTACAGCGAGGCATTTATCATTTAGTAGCCTTGATGCAAGGGTTCGATCAGTACAGCGTGGATTAAAAGATGGATTGGAAGAGTCTACGGTAATAGTGGCAGATGATAGCAAAAGGTGGGCATTACTGAATGACTTCTCTAAAGATTACAATAAAGAAGAGCATGGCAAAAATGATAACATTGTATATTCCAAGTATAGATTTACAGTAGTTGCTACTACTTATATAGGTGATCACGAATATGCACTTGGAACATGTCATGAGTATGATACGCAGGAATATGAGCAGGTGATGATAATTGGTGGTGTTGGATTAAATGATCAGTACTTTGGACAAATTGGCCATTTAGAGGGTACAGATGGTGGTACGCCTAAAGGAGTTAAGTACCGGACAAAGGTTTTCGCTAACAGCACTGAGTGGCTAATTCCTATGAACGGGAAGTAACTATTTAAGCAGTATTCTGACATAGTGAATTTATTTTTTTCTGAAGACTTCATAGTAATACTATCGTATTCGCATCTGCGTAGTGCCTCTACTAAAGTATTGCAAACATCTTCTATACTCGCATCAGAATTTATCTCCACTTTCTTGTCAAGATTATGTTGAAATCCACCTACAGTTCCCATATTAATTGTAGGTAAGAATACTATTTTACCTTCTTTTTCATGTACAGAACAACAAATAGAACCATTATATAATTCCTTATTAGACTTTAATCCCATTGAATTTAAATAATTCTTCTAGAATGTTTTATAAGGAGTGGTATTCACAATATTTATTTTACTTGCTTCCATTGCTTTTAATAAATTATCGGCAACCTCTTTCATCGTTGAGGTTGCTTTAATTATTATATATGGCGTTGTAGCTCTTCCTCCACCCTCTGGTAGTGTGGAGACACTATGTATTATATATCTGTCTGAAAATTTAATAATAAGTGCTCTTTTCATTTATCATCTTATAGAATGTACATTCTGAAGCATGTTGACCCACGTCTCTGATTTATGTTGACCCACCATTCTGGGATGTTGACCCTCCTAAATTATTGATTTTTGTAAGCACTTAAACAATTGATTCTGGGATGTTGACCCAC
>Ga0209258_100571_pt1 | contig 31414 bp, 32 predicted proteins | sample Araplaol_mTSA_r2_FD_184281 | JGI IMG/M metagenome (GOLD analysis project Ga0209258, IMG submission 184281) | Arabidopsis root microbial communities from North Carolina, USA - plate scrape CL_Col_mTSA_r2 (SPAdes) (version 2) | ecosystem: Host-associated > Plants > Roots > Endosphere | place: USA...
CCATCGGCGCGTATTGCGAGAGCCGGCGGTTGTTGAGAAGGTGGTTGGCTTCCTCACGGACGACATGGCCGGGAAAGCGCCAAGTTACCTCCCGCGGGACTCGCGTGCTTCCCTCGACGAAGCTTATGAGGCGTGCGTCGGGCGCCGTTCGTCTGCCGTTGCCCGGCGATGATCGGGGTTGCCGGCAACAGGCGGAGGCCGGCCTGAACATGATGTTTGTGGGAACGCTGGCGGGGCGCGTATCTTCCCGGTCTCACCCGTTCACACAGGCAAATCATGCTGCGTCGCCCATTCAAGCAGGTGGATGTCTTTTCTGATCAGGCATTTCGCGGCAACCCGGTGGCCGTCGTATTCGACGCCGAAGGGCTGGATGACGATCAGATGCGCGCCATTGCGCGCTGGACCAACCTCAGCGAGACGGTCTTCGTGCTGCCGCCGCGAAGCGCGCAAGCCGACTATCGGCTGCGGATCTTCACCACATTGGAAGAACTCGCTTTCGCCGGTCATCCGACGCTTGGCGCATGCCATGCGTGGCTCGAGCGCGGGGGCGCGCCTGCCAGGGATGATGTTATCCAGGAGTGCGGCATCGGATTGGTCCGGATTCGCCGCACTGATCATGGCCTTGCTTTCCTGTCGCCGCCGCTGCTGCGCAATGAACAAGTCGACCACGGCACTACGCAAACGATGCTTGAAGCACTGGGTATCGGTGATGCAAAGGTGCTGGGTGCGCGCTTTCTGGATAACGGCATCCCTTGGCCGGCGCTCTGGCTTGCTCATGCCGAGGATGTACTGCGCGCAAAGCCGGACTACGCACGGCTGCATGGCGCGCACATCGGCCTGTTTGCGCCTTGGCCGGCGGATGGCGGCGGCGTGCCGGAGTACGAAGCGCGCACGTTCATCGGGGGAGATGCCATGCTCGAAGATCCTGTGACGGGCAGCTTCATTGCGGGCGTTGCCACCTGGCTGACCCGGGAAGGGCTTGCTCCCGGCCGCTTCGTGGTCAATCAGGGACGCGTGATTGGACGATCAGGTCGTGTCCACGCGACCATGGACAAAGGCGGCCTCTGGATCGGCGGTCACGCCACGACGCGCATTGATGGCGAGCTGCGTTGCGCATAGCTACGTGGTGATCGACTGATCTCTGGTCAATACACGCATCCTTCAAAAAGGTCCGTGTGGCGGGCGTGAGGCGATGTCGCTCGGCGAGCTCCGACGCCGACGTGCCCTCAAGCGACCGAAGCCCGCGCATCATGTCGAGCCGCTTCGCCATTGCGCTGCATGGTCCCGGATCAGTTGCCATAGTTGATCGGCGACGGGGCCGTGTGGTCGGTCATGGCGCCGCGCAGCCACCAGCTCTTGCACGCTGCCTGGCAGGTATCGCCCCGCCAGCGATATCAGGCTGCCCTCCCGCAGCTCCTGCTCGACCAGGAAGCGAGGCAGGTGGCCCCAAGCCATGCCTTGCAGGATCACCTCCTTCTTCATGAGCTGATCGGCGACGGTGCACTGAGGTGCGCCTTCCACCACGAAGTAACTTCGTGGCTCGGGATTTTGCGCCGTGTCGCGCATGATGCATTGCGTCAGCTCGCGCAGCTGCTCGGGCCGCACCGCACGGCTCGCACGAAACGGCAGAAAGCCTGGCGCAGCCACCGGAACGAACGGTACGGGGCAGAGGTCCAGCCATTCGATACGCGCATCGTGCTTGTCCACGCGATGGAAGATCAGGTCGGCCTCGTCGTTAAAGAGCCGCTCCCACGGCCCGGTGACCGCTTCGAAGTGCAGATGCAGCCGGGTGCTGGGATGCTGTGCGAAGAACCCGCTCAGCAAGCCCAGCGTTTGCGGCACGGGACACATGTCGCCGATGACGACACGCAAATCGCTTTCCGCCCCCATCGCCAGTTGCGTCGCATGGGCGTGCAGGCTCTCCAGCTCGCGCAACAAGGCTTGCGCACGACGGTGAAAGGAACGTCCCGCCGCCGTGGGTTGCGCGCGGTAGCCGCCGCGATCCAGCAGTGCGACGCCCAGTTGCCGTTCGAGCTTGGCGACAGCGGCGAACACCGCGGGATGCGAGCGATTCATGACCTGGGCGGCGGCCTGAAAACCGCCTGCCTTGACCACGGCATCGAAGCATTGGAGGTCGTGCAGGGTGAATGGGCTCATGTCCGTTTTATTTACAGTGTTGTTCCGAAGTTTGTAATTTCTATCAGAAACCCCGGCGCCTAGCATGCCTCCTGTACCGGGCACCGCCCGGCTTCCGCAAAGGAGCGGCGCATCATGAACACCACGACGTTCGTCACCACCGGCGACGGTTATCGTTTGGCTTACCGTCTTGACGGAGACGCGAGCAAACCCGTGCTTGTCCTGTCCAATTCCATTGCCACGACGCTGCATATGTGGGATGGCCAGACAGGTGCATTGGCCAAGCACTTCCGCGTGCTCCGCTACGACGCCCGCGGCCATGGCGAATCGGATGCGCCTGCAGGTGCCTATTCGATGGATCGACTGGGGCGCGACGTCATCGAGCTGCTCGATGCGCTGGGTATCGAACACGCCCATTTCCTGGGGCTCTCGCTGGGCGGGTTCGTGGGGCAGTGGCTGGGCATCCATGCGCCGGAGCGCATCGACAGGCTGATCCTGAGCAACACCTCGCCCCGCCTGGGCCCGCCCAGCGAGTTCGATGCGCGCATCGAGGCCCTGCGAGTATCACCCGACATGGCCGCCGTGGCGGAAGCGTTCCTGGCCAACTGGTTCCCCGCCAGCATGATCGAAGCCAGGCATCCGGCGATCGAGCCGTTTCGCGACATGCTGTTGTCCACCTCGCCTCGGGGCCTGGCGGGATCCTACGCGGCGGTACGCGATGCGGACATGCGACGGACGATTGCGCTCATCCAGCGTCCCACCTTGGTCATCGCCGGTGCGAATGACACCGTCACCCTGGCCAGCCATGGCGAATACATTGCGGCAAACGTGCCGGGCGCGCGTCTGGTGATTCTTCCGGCCGTCCATTTGCCCAACGTCGAGCACACGGATCGTTATGTGCAGACCGTGCTCGACTTTCTGCTGGAGGACGGCGCCGGGAGCTCCGCGGAAGCTGCAGCCGACTCTTCACGAGTTGTCGCCTGACACGCTTTGGTCGAGATGCGGCCCTGCACGTCGCATCTCGGCAAAGGGGCTCTTGATCCAATGGCATGGGCATGCGCTCGATGATCCGGAAAGAGCGGTGCGGAGCGCATGCTCCGCCGGCTCCCGGGTGAGGCAGACCCCGCATGACGGCGATCCAGGATGTTCGCGTGCAGGGACAAATGTTGACGTGGCGCAATCGACTCATTGAGACTAAGCGCGCATCGTTGATGCGATAGCCAATCATGACGCGCAACCCGACGGTTGCGCTGTCGTCATCGAGGGGTGCTGCGACGGACGCGATCCGCCACGCTCGGTGTCGATGGATCCGACAAGGGCGCCCTCCATTGATGGAGGTTTTACCGTGTCCGTCCCTGTCAATCGTCGCCTTGCTGTCGCCACGTCGTCCATCGTGCCGGGCATCCACCCGGATGATGCTCATCTGGCAACGACTCTGCGCCGCCTCGGTATCGAGGCTATCCCTTGCGTCTGGAACGATCCTGGCGTGGACTGGTCGCACTATGACGCCGTGCTGATGCGCTCCACTTGGGACTATTTCAAGCATTATGCCGCGTTTACCGGGTGGCTCGACGCGCTGCCCATTCCTACCATCAACAACAAGACGCTGTTGCGGTGGAATAGCGACAAGCGTTACCTGACCCAGCTCGCGGCGTTGGGCGTCGACATCATTCCCACTGAAGTGACGTCCGCAAAGCATCTGCGGCAAGCGTTGACAAAGAGGGCCGGGCAGCAGGTGGTCATCAAGCCGACGATAAGCGGCACGGCCTGGCATACCGCCCGCGGCAAGGTGGGTGATGCCGCGTTTGATCAGGCGATTGCTCAACTGCCGGACACATTTGAATATCTCGTGCAACCCTTCGTGCCCGAGGTCGTCAGTGATGGCGAGTGGTCCCTGGTGTTTTTCGACGGCGAATACAGCCACTCCGTGATCAAGCGCCCGGCGGTCGGTGACTACCGCGTGCAATCGGAATTCGGCGGCAGCTCCGAGGCCGTACACCCTGACGCATCGCTTATCGCAGGTGCACAACGCGCCCTGTCGGCGGCATCTGCGCTAGGGCACCCCGACGTTGCCTACGCGCGCGTGGACGGCGTGGTCTCCCAGGGCCGTTTTCTGTTGATGGAGCTGGAGATGATCGAGCCCTTTTTGCACCTGGGCGTCTCACCAGCAGCGGCGGAACGCTTCGCAGGCAACCTGCAGAAGCGGCTGGCTGCCTGACTGCCAGGCTTTTGCACGGCCCAAGCTTACGGGCATCGATGACGATGCATGCGTGCAGCGTTTCACGTGCCAGGGAAGGTCACGATGATTGCGCCGTGGTGCCGACCAGCATGCCGAATATGTTGTCGTCGTAGTCTTTTCCGCCGACGTTGAATTTTCGGCTGCCTAGCCGGGTGAAGCCCATGCGTTGATAAAAGGAGACCGCTTTCTGATTGCCTGCATAGACACCGAGAAGTAGCCGATCGGCCCCGACGTCGCTGGCATGCGACACGGCGGCGGTTACCAGGCGCCGTCCCAGGCCGCTGCCCTGGAGCTTTCCGAGCAGGTAAATTCGCTTGAGTTCCAGGTCACCCGGTGTTGTGGGCATAGGCAGGTCGGGTGGAGACACCACCATGTAGCCCACCGGTGCGCCGCCGGGGGCTATCTCCGCCACCCACAGTGCATAGTCGCGGTTCTCGAGCCACGCTTGGTATTGCTGGATCGAGTGTGCCTTCGCGCAATGCGTAGCGATGGCGTCGCCGTCGAGTATCCCTGCGAACGTTTCCAGGAAGGTCGCCTGACCGACGAGTGACAGCGCCGCTTCGTCGCCTTGAATACACCGCCTGATCTTCAGCTCATCGCTCATCGGAAACCTTTGCCGGCTTGCTGGACGTGGATGGCGGGCCGCGCGAAGGCGATGACGCATCCATTCGGCGAATGATCTTATGGCATCCGCTTGTCCCGGGGGACGTTAACGATCGCACGACGCACTGTCATTTGCTGGACTCGCCAGATGCGAGGTCGATTTTGCCGTGACGCCGCCTTCGTGCGTAAGCAGCGTTTCGGCAGCCGCGAGCGGGTGTGCATCATGCTTGCTGCTTTCAAGGGCCAAGCAGTGCGGGCCTTGTCACGCAAAGCGGCCATGCCGATATGGTTTCTCACGTAACTACGTGGGCGAGCCATGCGCGCTGATTCTGGCCGAGGCGCTGATGTGCGCCATGATCGATGACTGACGCACTGAAGCTTTCGGCTTGCGATCGAACACGGATACGGTTCCGTACGCTGATGTGCGCGTCGCTCGTTATGGGATCGCAGCGACAAATATCGCCCGTGAGCGGCTCACCTTGATCCTTTGATCACGTTGCAGCCAGAATGCTGCGCTTCGGATATCGACAGCCAACTCGGGGTTGCTTTGCCCATGACGGATGAATCGAAGATCGCGAACGAAACAGAAGGCCAGCGCGCGAGGGAAGACTCCGGAAGAACGGAGGCAAGCGGCAAGCTCTCACGCCGTGAATTTCTCACGGGCACGGCCATCGCCGCAGCCGGATTGATGATCGTACCCCGCCATGTGCTGGGCGGGCCGGGCCATACGGCGCCCAGCGACCGCTTGAACATTGCCGGCATCGGCGTCGGTGGCATGGGCATGCACAACATGCGTGCGTTGGCCAGCGAGAACATAGTCGCCCTGTGCGATGTGGACTGGCGCTATACAGACAAGTCTTTCCGCGGAATGGTCGACGGCCTGGGAAAGACGCAGGCACGTCTCGACAAGGCCCAGACCGCCAAGGAACGCCAGAAGCTGCAGGGCGAGATCGATCAGACCAGGCTGCTTTCCAGCAAGTTCAATGCGATCAAGCGCTATACCGACTACCGCCGGATGCTGGAGCAGCAAAAGGACATCGACGCGGTGGTCATCGCAACGCCGGATCACCTGCACGCGGTGATCGCCAGCGCCGCGATGAGCCACGGCAAGCACGTGTATCTGCAGAAGCCACTCACCTGGTCGATCTACGAAGCCCGTGAACTGTCCAGGAAAGCGAAGGACAACCCCAGGCTCGTCACGCAGATGGGAAACCAGGGGCACTCGACCGACGATGCCCGGTTGATCAACGAGTACATCGCGGCCGGAGCGATCGGCGAGGTACGCGAGGTCCACGCCTGGACGAACCGTCCGCTCGCCTACTGGCCGCAGGGGATTCCACGTCCGCAAGTGAGGCCTCGGCCGGACGACGCGAACTGGAACGAGGATGCAGTGATGGATCGGCTCGCCAGCGCCATGGCGGGCAATTATCCGAAACCGGAAGGGCTGGCATGGGATCTCTTCCTTGGCCCTGGCCCTGTCGTCGAGTACCACCCGCTGTATCACCCGTTCAACTGGCGCGGCTGGGTGGATTGGGGCGTAGGCGCCATCGGCGACATGGGGGCACACCTGATCGACTCGCCGTTCTGGTCGCTGGACCTGGGCTTCCCGACATCCGTGGAAACCGTCTCGACGCCGTTCAACCATGAGTCGTATCCCATGGCGACGATGACGTACTACGACTTCCCCGCGCGCGGCAGCAGTCCGCCGGTGAAGCTCACCTGGTATGACGGCGCGCTGCTGCCGCCGGGGCTGCAAGCGTTGGGAGCGGGGCAGCTAAGCAAGGACGGTGGCGTGCTTTACGTGGGCGAGAAGGGCAAGCTGATCCATGAGACCTACGGGGCCAACCCACGACTGCTGCCGCAGTCGCTGCATGATTCGGTCGGTACGCCTCCCCAGAAGTACGCACGCATCCACACGTCGCACGAGATGAATTGGGTGGATGCCTGCAAGGGAAAGGCAGAAGCTTCGTCGCCATTCCCGTATGCCGCGCAGCTGACGGAGGTCATGCTGCTGGGAGTCGTGTCTCTTCGCGCGGGTGGCAGGATCGAATACGACGCGGCGAACATGCGCGTCACCAACATGCCCGAGGCCAACGCATTCCTGCGTCGCGAGTATCGCGAAGGGTGGACCCTCTGACCTGACGTTGAGGGGACTCACGGTGCGCGGTGGTCTTCCGCGCGCCATGAGCCGGTGGCCGCCCGTTTCGCATGGACGTAGGCAGATCGGTTCGCTGGCATGTGAGCTGATCTGCCTATCGTTGTGCGCGAGCGAAACTAGAGCGCGAGCCAGGCGTACACGTAGAGCGTGTTGTTATCCGATGCGCGCCTTCCTGCGCCGTCCACGTTGTGCACCAGGCCACTGAAGCGGGCGTACCAGGTGTACTGGAGGCCCAATCTGAGATTGGCATAGGGCTGTGCCCAGGAGCTTGCCTGGCCAAAGGGGTTGTAGTTCAGCTCGACGACGCCGCCCTGCGTGTTGGGACGGCCGTTGTTGCCATACAGCGTCTCGTCCGCGCTGCCGTTATCGATAAAACCGCCCAGGGTGGCGCCCCAGGTGTTCTTGTACCAGTAGCTGGCATTGAGATTCAGCGCGCGGAGATTGTTGCTTAGATTCGACGAGCCGCCCGCATCGTAGGTTGCGTCCAGATGCTGTTGCTCGTTGATGAAGAGTCCATTCACCGTGACAAGGTGGTCGCCACCCGAGAGAAACTGATAGCTCGCATCGACGCCGTAGTCATCGAACTTGTCGGTTGCGCCCGAGATGGCCACGGCGTTGCCGTCCGCGTTGGTCCCCACAAGGCCGCGCGCCGCATGGAGCAGGAAGCCGCCCACCTCGACGTTGCCCGACGGTATGGTCCAGGTGTAGGAGACTCTCGCGTAGGGCGCCGTGCCCGAAATTCGCCCGTCGAAGTCGGCGTTGACGGCACGCAGGAAAGCCGGCGACAAACTGCGATACAGACCTCCTTCGAGATACAGCGCGCCCTTGACCTGGGTGTAGATGTTGACGCCTACCACCTGTCCTGCGAATCCGCCCATCAACATCGGCGTCGCCGGCGCTCCCGGCGCCAGGTCGGGCGCCATATAGGGAAACTGCCATGCGGGTGCCGTGTTGAAGACGTCCGTGACGGTGGGATTGTTGTTGAGCGACACGCCCCATATCGCCGATTGCCCGGCAATGGAATAGGGGTGCGCATAGCGCAGGTCACTGTTGTCCCAGCCGAGCAGGCCGCCGTTCTCCGAATACGTGGCCTGCGCCATGACGCCGAGATGGTCGCTCAGCCGGCCCGCCAGAAACACCGATGCCTGCTGCAGCTCCGTATTGTTGTTCGTGCTGAAATCGTCCGCGGGCGGCGAGGTCTGCGCCTTCTGCGTCTTGGTGAAGCTCTCCACCAGCATCATCGACAACGGCACCTTGGTATCGTCGCCCGCCTTCAGCGTGTACCCCAGCAACTTGAACTGACGGCCGAACGGCGTGAGCTGAGGCCCAAAGCCGCCGACGTGGCAGGCCACGCATGGCTGATGGGTCTGCCGCGCAAAGGAGGGTACGGCTCGCGCATGCGGTGCCCAGGCGAGCAACGCGCATAGCAGGAAGAGCCATGCCGGCAGGGTACGGCGATGCCACGTCCAGCGTGCAGCCGTCACGAAAGTCATGTTCATGATGCGTCTCCCAAGCAGCGAGCCTGTCGGCAGCTTGGGAGCATGGGTAAACGGTTCATTGACGGAAATCAGCTAAACCGCGGGTCGGTTCCTTATCGTGGCATCAGGCGGCGGATGTCCGGGTCGCCGTGGTTGGTTCACCTGAATCGTCGTGATGCCGCATGGCCGAAGGTCCATGCCGCCAAGGAGAAACGTCCATGTCCACGCAAAACGAAGGGTGCGAAGCGCGCCGCCATTTTCTAAAACTGAGCGCCACGGCCGCGGCTATCGCGTGGGTCGGGACGATACCCAGGGAGTCCCGCGCCTCCGAGCCGCCCCACCTCGCCGAGGACGATGCCACCGCGAAAGTCCTCGGTTATGTCGAGGATGCAAGCAAGTCCAAGGACGCCAGGTTCAAGGCCGGCCAGAAGTGCGCCTCTTGCCAGCTCTATACGGGCGGTCCGAGCGGCTACGGCCCGTGCCAGATATTCCCGGGAAAGACCGTCAACGCCGAGGGATGGTGCAGCTCGTACATGCCGAAGAAGGCTTGATGGGGAAGGGTGCCACGGCTTGCGGCTTCACGGCGCGGCACCACTTCCGTCAGCTTCTTTCTTCAGGTCAGTCCGAAGCGCCGGTGCAGCCATCGCTTGACCACGTAGGTCAGCGGAAGATAGGCGGTCAGCACGAATCCCAGCAGTGGCCAATAGGCGGCGGGCAGGGGCGCAAAGCCCAGGAGCCCGCGAAGCGGCGAATGAGGCAGCCATAGCCCGACCAGGCAGATGGAGGCGCTCGTGACAGCCAAGGGAAGGCTGGGCCGGCTTTCCACGAACGGCGTGCGCGCGGTGCGAATGACGTGGATGATCAGGGTCTGCGATAGCAGCGACTCGACGAACCAACCCGTCTGGAACAAGGCGGCCTGCGCGGGCGTATGGGCGCCGAGCAGGTAGAACATGATGCCGAACGTCGCGTAATCGAAGATCGAACTGATCGGCCCGATGCACAGGATGAAGCGGGCGATGTCATCGATCGCCCAGCGCCGCGGCGCCGCCAGGAATTCCTCGTCCACATGGTCGGTGGGAATGGTGGTCTGCGAAAAATCGTAGAGGAGGTTGTTCGTCAGCACCTGTAGCGGCGCCATCGGCAGGAACGGCAGCCACGCGCTGGCACCCAGCACGCTGAACATGTTGCCGAAGTTGGAGCTGGCCCCCATCCGGATGTACTTGAGGATGTTGCCGAACACCTTGCGGCCTTCGATCACGCCCTCGTCCAATATGAGCAGGCTCTTTTCCAGCAGGATGATGTCGGCGGACTCGCGCGCAATGTCCACCGCCGTATCCACCGACACGCCCACGTCCGCCGCCTTGAAAGCGGGGCCGTCGTTGATGCCGTCTCCCAGATAGCCCACCACGTGACCGCGACGGCGCAGCGAGGCGATCACCTGCGCTTTCTGCAGCGGTGCCAGGCGCGCGAACAGCTGGCACGAACCCACGCACTCGTCCAGTTGCGCCGGCGTCATCTGGTCCAGATCCCTGCCGAGCACGACGCCACTGACGGACAGCCCCACTTCATGGCAGATCTTCTTCGCGACGACGTCGTTGTCGCCGGTCAGGATCTTGATGGCGACGCCATGCCGCGCAAGCGCGGCCAGGGCTTCGCGCGCGCTGTCCTTGGGCGGGTCGAGAAAGGCGATATAGCCCAGCAGCGTAAGCTTGCATTCGTCCGATGGCGAGAAGGTGGTCTTGAGTGCATCTGCGTCGGCGTAGGCGATCGCAATGAGGCGCAGCCCGTCTTCATTGAGTTCGGTCTGGCGGCGACGAAGCTCCTCGCCGTGGCTGTCGTCAAGGGCAAAGCGCTCGCCGTCGCACTCGCCATGGCTGCAGGCGGCGAGCACTTCGTCTACGGCTCCCTTGCATATGAGCAGGCGGCCCTCGGTTCCATCGACCACCACGGACATGCGTCGCCGCACAAAGTCGAACGGGATCTCGTCCACCTTGCGGTAGCCACCCGACGCGTGCAGCTTGCCGTGCAGCTCGGTGTACTTCAGCACCGCAACGTCGAGGAGGTTTTTCAGACCCGACTGGTAATAGCTGTTGAGATAGGCGTAGTCGAGTACCTTTTCGCTTTCATGTCCGGCGAGATCGATGTGCCGCTCCAGGATCACGAGGTCCTGGGTGAGCGTGCCGGTCTTGTCCGTGCACAGCACGTCCATCGCGCCGAAGTTCTGGATGGCGTCGAGATTCTTGACGATGACGCGCTTGCGCGACATGGCCATCGCGCCTTTGGCGAGATTGATGGTCACCTCGCTCGGCAGCATTTCCGGAGTCAGGCCGACGGCGACCGCCGTGGCGAAGATCAGTGCCTCCACCCAGTTGCCCTTGGTCAGTCCATTGATGAGGAACACCAGCGGCGCCATGATGGCAATCAGCACGATCATCAACCATGTATACCGTGCGATGCCGCGATCGAAACTGGTTGGCTCGCGCTCGCCCGCCATGGACTGCGCGATGCCGCCAAACAAGGCGCGCGGGCCTGTCTGCACGACCAGGGCCACGCCGGTGCCGCTGAGCACGGTCGTGCCCATGAGCCCGATGCTTTCCAGGTGGGCGATTTCCGCGTCTGCATCCGTGCAGCCGACGGCATGCTTCTCGACCGGCATCGCCTCCCCGGTCAGCGCGGCCTGGTTGACGAAAAGGTCCTTGGTGGCAAGCAGGCGAAGATCCGCCGGGATCATGTCGCCGGCCGCCAGGTGGACGATGTCGCCCGGCACCAGATCCGCGAGCGGGATTTCGCGGGTCGACGCCAGGGTATCGCCGTCACTGGCGGCGCTCGGGTCCGTGGCATCGCGGCGGGATACGGTAACCGTCACGTGCACCATGCGCCGCAGCGCCGCAGCAGCACGGCCAGAGCGATGCTCCTGCACGAACGACAAGGTCACGCTCAGCACGACCATCACGCCGATGATGACGGCAGAGGCAAGGTTGCCGACCAGCACCGAAACTATCGCCATGACGAACAGCAGCACATTGAGCGGATTGCCGATCTTGTGAAGCAGGGCGAGGGGCAGGCTCAGGGCTTTCTCATGGCCCACGACATTCGGGCCGAAGGTTCGAAGTCGCTCTTCGACCTGCGTAGCGTCCAGGCCGCGCGAGGAACTTCGCAATTGTTGCAAGGCTTCTTCACAACTGGCCGTCGCGCAAAGGCGAAGCTGCTTTTCGCGCGTATCCCTGTCGTTGCCGTGGTTGTGAGACGCCTGGGCGTTGCCCTTTACGTGCTCATCGTCATGGCCGTCTTCCATGGTGGCCGCAAGCGTTGGTACTGATGTCTCGCAGGGGCGGAAGGCCCGAAAGATCATGAAATCGCCCGGGCCGGCTTGCTGCGAAAGACGTGTGGGAAGGCATCGTGAAGATGCTGGCGAAGCTCGTCCCGCGTCAGGGCTACAAGGTCGCTTGCCAGTTCACCCGCCACGCGGGCGGCATCCGCATCGCCTATCTGCTCCCGCAGCACGCCGAGGAAGTGTGGCGGCGCCACCAGGTACAACTGGTCATAACGCTGGTGGGCGTTGGCCTCAAGCAGGTCCGAGACGATCGTATGGGCAAAGGCGTGGGCGCGCTTGTCCCGATAGCTCGTATGGGGCTCGATGACGTGACGCGCGGCGCCCGTGCTTTCCTGCGTGCGTGGCGTGCTGCGACCGGAGCCTCCCAGCTTGGGAAGTCCACGCAGGTCGGAATTGGTGTAGCAGGTGATTTCGGTCCAGGCGCTGTCTTTGTTGCTCGCCTCGAAGAGGCGTCCGCGTGCAGCATCGCTGACCAGGATCCAGATCGTGGACATCGACATATCCTCCGGCGTTTGGGCGCTGCGGCTGTAGCGCTCCGACAGGCAGCCTACGCGCGAGACACGCATCGGGATTGACGCGTATCAATGTTGATTGCCTTTGGCGTTGCGAAGACATGCTGATATCGGTCAATACGAGAGGCTGACAAAGCGCGACAGTGATCGCTGCGATGAGTCTGATGCGACGAGGGCCGGACCATGACGCTCCTTCGGCAAACCCGATTTGCAGACCGCCTCGAGGCGGGCAACCGCCTGGCCGAGACACTGTCTTCGCTCCGAGGCCAGCATCCGCTGGTGCTGGCCATCCCGCGCGGAGGCGTGCCGATAGGTCGCGTGATCGCCGATGCGCTGGATGGTGATCTGGACGTGGTGCTGGTCCGCAAGATCGGCGCACCGGGCCATGAGGAATTCGCCGTGGGGGCGATCGACGAATCAGGCCTGGTGCAGGTGGCCGACTATGCGGCCGATGTGGGGGCCGATGAGCGGTATATAGAACGCGAGGCCGCGCTCCAGTTGGAGCGCATCTATCAGCGTCGCCAGCTCTACAGCCCCTATCGGGCCTCGCTCGACCCGAAAGGGCGGGTGGTGATCGTGGTCGACGACGGGCTTGCCACCGGAGCGACGATGCGTGCCGCGCTCGTGGCCGCACGGCGGCGTGAGCCGCTTCGGCTGATCTGTGCCGTGCCGGTGGGTTCGCCGCACAGCCTCACCACCTTGCAGGGCATTGCCGATGACGTGGTATGCCTTCTTGCGCCCGAGGATTTCCGTGCCGTCGCGCAGTTCTACGAAGCCTTCCCGCCAGTGGAGGACAGGGAGGTCATCGACCTGCTCAAGCGCCGCCATCCCGCGGCTCCTGCGGAGGCAGTGTCGCAAGCCATGCAATTCTCCGTCGACGGTCTCACGCTGGAAGGCGACCTGCACATCCCAGCGCATGCGCGCGGGCTCGTCGTTTTCGCGCATGGCAGCGGCAGCAGTCGCTGGAGCGTCCGCAATCGTCACGTCGCGTCGGTGCTTCAGCAACATGGCATGGCGACACTGCTGTTCGATCTTTTGAGTCCGCAGGAGGATGAAGTCACCTCGGAGCGCTTCGACGTGTTAAAGCTCGCGCGTCGCCTCGCGACCGTGGTGCAGATACTCAAGCGGACCACGCAACTGGAGCACCTCCCCATTGGCTTGTTCGGCGCCAGCACCGGGGCGGCAGCATCGATGATGATGGCTGCGGAACATCCGGATCTCATCCGGGCGATCGTGAGTCGCGGCGGTCGCCCCGATCTCGCGGGTCGTGAGCGCCTGACGTTGGTGAGGGCCCCGACATTGTTCATCGTGGGCGGAGCGGATACGCCGGTCATCGACGTGAATCGTGCAGCGATGGCCGCGATGCGCGCGCATGCGGAACTGACGCTGGTTCCCGGTGCCACCCATCTGTTCGAAGAGCCGGGCGCATTGGAGCGCGTCGCTGCGCTGGCGACGAGCTGGTTCTCGCGCTGGTTGTAATGGACGTTTTGTTGACGGCTGTCAACAGCCATCCAGCCATGCGTGACTACGCTTTTCTGTGTCCTTTCGCTTGCGCAGCGCGAGCGCAAGGGCGCCATCCGCCTTCATTACCGGAGTGCAACATCATGACGAGCTTGACACGCTGGAATCCCCTGAAAACCATCTCACGGATTGATCCTTTCTCCGACTTCGACGAGTTCTTCCGCGGCAATGCGCTTCGCCCATCGTGGAGCAACGTCGAAGTGACCGCACCCGACGTGCGTATCGACGTCACCGAAGACGATGGCGCGTACCGCGTGAAAGCGGACATCCCGGGCGTGGAGAAGAACGACATCGATGTCTCCATCAACGACAACCAGGTTTCCATCAGCGCTGAAATCAAGCGCGAAACGACCAGGAAGGAAGGTGAACGGACCATGGTTACGGAGCGTGCTTATGGGCAGGTCTATCGGTCATTCACCCTGCCGACCGATGTGGAACGCGACAAGGCCGAGGCGCGCTATGAGAACGGCGTGCTCTCCCTTGTGCTGCCCAAAAAGCAAAACGGCAGCGCCCGTAAGCTCACGGTCAGTTGACGCGAATGCCGCCTCCTTGCCATACGCAGGGAGGCGGCCCTTTCACTGCCGGCGGACCTCAAAGCCATGCCTGTCTTTGCCGCGAGCCCCCTGGACCTCGTTCGCGCCCAGGCCGTGCGCCTGGGGGATGAGGATGCGGACTACGATGCCTTGCTCGATGCCGTAGGCGATCGTTCGTTCGTCCTCTTGGGCGAGGCGACCCATGGCACCCGGGAGTTCTACCGGATGCGTGCCGCCATTACCCGGCGACTGATCGACGAGAAGCACTTCGATGCGGTCGCCGTGGAAGGCGACTGGCCCGACTGCTACAGGGTCAATCGTTATGTGCGCCACGAAGGCAGCGACCCTGACGCGCTCGCCGCGCTGGGAGATTTCCAGCGGTTTCCGCGCTGGATGTGGCGAAACACGGAGGTGCTCGCTTTCATCGAGTGGTTGCGCCATCGCAACGCGGAGCAGGCGACCGGGTCACTCGTGGGCTTTTACGGGCTGGACATGTACAGCCTGTACCGGTCATCGGAGGCGGTGATCGACTATCTCGAGCATGTGGACGAGGAACAGGCCGTTATCGCCCGGCGGCAGTACGCAGCCCTGGATCACGTTCGCGACCCCCAGCGCTATGGCTACGAAGCCGTGCTGGGTCTTCGTCCTGACTGCCGCATCGCCGTATGCGAGCGACTGGTCGACCTCATGCACAAGTCCTCCGTCTACCAGGACAAGGACGGCCACGATGCGGCTGACGCGTACTTCCAGGCAGAGCGCAATGCCCACGTCGTGGCGAGTGCGGAAGCCTACTATCGCGCCATGTTCGGTTCGCGCGCATCCAGCTGGAACCTGCGCGATACGCATATGGTGCAGACGTTGTTTGCCCTGCATCGCCATCTGCGTGCGCAAGGTCGACCAGGACGCATCGTGGTCTGGGCGCACAACTCGCATCTGGGTGATGCCAGGGCCACCGACATGTCACTGGCCGGCGAGCACAACGTAGGGCAATTGATAAGGCAGGGCGCCGGCCTTGCGCAGGCGCTGCTGGTCGGCTTCACCACCTACACGGGAACGGTGACCGCAGCGCATGAATGGGGCGGCGAGCCGGAACGACGCGCCGTGAAGCCAGCCAGGTCGGACAGCTACGAGGATTTCTTCTATCGGAGCCGCCTGGACCGCTTCTATCTGTCCGTGGCCGGCACACCCGTTGAACCGCTGCGCGAGCCCATGCTCGAGCGGGCGATCGGCGTGCTCTACCGGCCCGATACCGAGTACCAGAGCCATTACTTCCAGGCGCGACTGGCCGAGCAGTTCGATGCGGTGTTCCACATCGATGAAAGCGAAGCGGTCGAACCGATCGACGAGTGAAGCTTGTGATCAGTGGCGCATGAAGACGGGGATATTGATGCCCTCAAGCACGGCGCGCGTTGCCCCGCCCAGCACCCACTCGCTGAAGCGGGTATGGCCGTACGCGCCCATCACGAGCAGGTTCGCGTTCGCCTCGCGGGCGCTGTCGAGCAGGAGGTTTCCAGCGGCGTTATCGGATTCGGGCAACAGGATGCTTTCGCTGGGAATGCCGTGACCGGCAAGGTATTCGGCAAGATCAAAGGCCGGCTTCCATGCGGTCATGCTGGCGGGCTGCCGTTGCCTGCCATGCAGGATGGTGACCTTGCGCGCACGGCGCAGCAGCGGCAAGGCCGCGTGCGTGGCGCGTATAGCCTCCGATGAGCCATTCCATGCGATGGCAATCGCATCCAGCGACACGCCATCCGTCTGACTTTCCGGCACGACGATACAGGGCATGCCGCTGCCCAGCACGAGACTGCCCACCGCCGAGACGGCGCCCCACGGCGTATGACGCGTACGTCCTATCACCAGGGCATCATGCCAGTTGCCCGCAAGGGCCAGCGCGCGCGGCACTTCCTCTTCCGCCACCAGCCAGGAGGCGCGTGTGGCGCTGCGGCCGCGCGCGAAGGCTTCGAACGAAGCGGCCGCACCGAAGGCCTCCTCTTCGAGTTGCCGCGTGGCTTCGAGGAGCTCCGTCATGAGCTGCGGCGTCTCATAGGGCGAGAGCACCATGCTGGGCGAGGGACACACGTAGATGCCGGTAAGCCGGCAGTCGAACAGGGCGGCCAGCCGCGCGGCGTAGTCCACGCTGGCATGCCAACGTTTGAAGCTCTCGCAGTACGTCAGGAGGTCATGCATGGGGAAGCCCTCGCGAGATGACGCCCGGTCCGGCGATGGGGCAGGCGGGTACGCTACGCAGTCCTTCGCGAAAGCCGCCCTGCGTGCGCTCCAAAGACAGGCTAGGCCGTTAGAGGGCCCTGTTGTTGACGCGCATCAGTGGAAACGCGCGCCGAACGCTTGCCCATCCGGCCTGGTGCGGTCGAGCTCGTAGCCGAGCAGCGACAACGCCTCTTCCAGGAAATCAGCGGCAAGCGCAGTGCCGAGCAGGTAGTCGAGCGTGCGTCCGTTGTAGGCCGCGGCAGCCTCTTCGCGGATCTCGGTCCAGTCGCGTGCCGAGCCGTCCAATTCGCGTCCGAGCCAGACAAGGGCCACCAGATCGACCTGCTCGTCCACCGTGAGATCGTCGATGTAGCTCTTCAACTCCTGCATGACCGGGATGTTTCGATCCTGGTCTTCTCGGTCCTCCAATGCGTCCTGGTTCTCTGAGTCGAAGGTTGGCGCGTAGGTGTCGTCGTATTCGCCGGTCGGCGAATCAGGTGCATCGAATTCGCGCAGCTTTTCGATGATGAAGTTCACGCGGTCAACGGGAATGGCCAGCGCTGGTTCGGTGCTTTCCCGGTCGGAATCGGCAGGTGAGTTGTCCACGATGTCCACCTCGAACGGCGCGTGCATCAGCCGTGATGGTCGCTTTCCGCATGGCGCGGATAGCCGACGGTTTGCGTGAAGGTAATGAACTCGTCGGCGCCCAGATGCATGGCCTTGGCCAAGGATGCCTCGTCGAATGCCCCGCGGAACACACTGGCAAGACCGCTACCGGCGCAGTACAGGTAGACGTTCTGCCCGATGAAGGCAGCATCGACGCTTGCATACAGGCGTCGTTGCTCCGGCGTCAGGTCGTGCATGCGATCGCCGTGGGCGACATAGATGAGATTGACCGGCGCCGTGCCCACGAAATCCTGCAATCCGGTTGCCGCGCGGAGGTCGACGGGCAGGTGCGGCATCAGCAGGTGGCGCTCCGGTGAATATCGCCACACCCCGTCGGCCATGGCGACGTAGACGTCCAGTACCGCGATATGGCGCCAGTAGGGCGCCGTGTAGTCGCCGCAATCGGCGCGGTTGATGCCGTAGGCAGCCCACAGCAGGTCGGACAATGACTGCAGGGGCAGCGCTCGCGAAGCGTACTCGCGCGTGGAGCGGCGCAAGGACAAGGCCTCCATCAGCGGCATGCCGCCACGCGTATGGGGTGGCGGCAATACCTTGGCGCGTGAACGTCGCTCGGCGACCGGATTCGATGGGAGCGAGGGACTGGTCGTGCTCATGGCGTTCACCGGCTACAGCTCGAGCGTATGAATGACCATGGCGCTGTCGGCGGGATCCATCTCGCGGCGAAAACCGAGGTAGCTGGCCAGGTCGCGCATGGCTTCATTGGTCATGGCATCGACGGAAAGCATGCGCTTGAAACCCTGCCGACGCGCATAGTCGATCAGGTGCCGCATGAGCAGCACGCCGAGCCCGCGATGTTGCCACTGGTCGGCCACCGTCACCGCGCACTCGCACTTCTTCTCGTCCGACGTGGCGCTGTAGCGGCTCACGCCGATCTCCCGCAGCGTGCCGTTGTCGTGGATCAGTGCGATGAACGCCATGCGCCGGCTGTAGTCCACGTTCATCAGTTGGTCGAGCTGGGCAGCACTGACCTGCTTGAAGTCGCCAAGGAAACGGAATCGCCGGGCGCGATGCGACAGCCCGTTGATGAAGGCGAGTTCGCGCTCGCGATCGGCTTCGCGCAAAGGGCGGATCAGCACGGGCGTCCCGTCGCGCAGCGGTTCGATCCAGTGATCACCCGACAATGCCTCGGGGAACGCGGAAAAGAGGGCGGCGGCCTGGGAAGACGGATGGGTCTGAAGAGACATGGCGACCTCGCGGGGCGATCAAGGGGACATTCCCGTTGTAGTGCGGTCGCACTTGGGGTTGTTGATGGCGGTCAACAAACCGGCGGCCTCGACGGCGGAAAGACCAGCACCGGAACCTTGCTGCGAGCGAGCACCGCCTGTGTCTCGCTTCCCAGGAGGAGATGAGACAGGCCCTGTCGCGCATGCGTGCCCATCACCACGAGGTCGCAGCCCTTTTCTCGCGACACCTGCAGGATGGCATCCCACGGTTCACCCGCCTGCACGGTGCAATCGACATAGGGCACGTTGGCATCAGCGGCGGCCGCGCGCAATTCGGCCACACGCTTCCCGAGGGCCTGTTCACGGTCCCGCACGCCCTGTTCCCGCATGCGGCGATAGCGTGCTTCAGTCAACCCCGGCAGGACGACGAACAGGCTGGTCACGGCCGCATGGCAGGCGCGTGCCAGCTCGATGGCGGATCGTGCGGCGCCGCCTGACACTTCCGAAGTATCGATCGGCAGAAGGATGTGCTTGAACATGCGTGGCTCCGTGGTGCCTCGCGCGGCGAAACGGACGACCTTCATGTTGCGCGCGCAGACGTCGGCACGGTTGACTGTCGTCAGCAAAAGGCGCGTACGCTCTGCAAATATCAAGAGGAACGATGACTGATGCTCGTCGTCGAGGCGTCCATGGCGACAATCGCGTTTACGATGCAACCGCTGATGTCGATCTCCGCACATCGGTTGCCGACGCTGTTGGTGGTGAGGAATCGCATGGCGCCCGCATCGAGCGTGCGTTGTCGCGCTACGGCTGCACCGATGCCATGGACGGCGATGCAGATCGGCGGCGACAGCCCCATGCCTACCAGTTGCGTGGCGCATTCGCTGAGGGTGCGTCCGCTGGATGCGATGTCATCCACGATCACCGGTGTTCGAAGCATCCAGGACGGTTCCGGCCGGGGAAGGGCGATGCTCACGCGCGCATCGTCATGGCGCGTCTTGCGGCCCGTCATGACAGGGGCCTGCACGCCTTCGCCGACCTGGGTCGCCCACTGTAGGCTTTCTTCGTCCGGACCCACGATCAGGGGGCGCAGCACGTGTGAGCGAATCCAATGCGCCAGCGCAGGCGCGGCGGAGGCGACAACGCCATCGCCCAGGCCGGCCTCCTTCAGCGAGGCATGGCGATGCAGGTGTGGATCAACCGTTATCACGCCGTCGACATATCGCCCCAGCAGTTGGCCGAAAATCTCCGATGAAATGGCTTCGCCCGAGTGGAAGCGCCGATCCTGCCGCATGTAAGCCAGGTAGGGCGCGACAAGCGTGATGCGGGTGGCTCCCAGGTCCCTCAGTGTCGATGCAGCCATCAGCAGGGGCACCACTTTGGGATCGGGGTGATCGAGGGTGCACACGAGCAGCACGTGAGCATCGGCATCCGGTGGCGTCACCGTCACCAGGACTTCCTCATCGGGAAAACGATGCTCCGACAGTCCGCGTCGCTCCCAGCGCCCGCGCAACGCCACCAGGTCGGCAAAGTCATCGTTGCCGGGCATGGCATAAACCAACGTCTTCATTTATCTGTCAACTCGACGATGTCTGGATGTCGCGCCACGTAGGCGAGTGCATAGGCCAGCTCGCCCTCGGTCTGTGCGTGCAACACGAAAAGAGGCTGGCCTCGGCGGACGTGGTCGCCAAGGCGGCATTCCACCGTCAGTCCCGCCAATGGTGCGCGCGGCGCTCCGGCAAGCTTGGCTACCGTGCCCAGCTGCCGGTTGTTGAATCCGCTGACGAGGCCGTCCCGCGGGGCAATTACCGGGTGTCGGTAGGGCGCGACGCCGGGTGTGCGCAGGCCGCCCTGGAGATCGCAGATGGCGAGGAACTGGCGATACGCTCTGCCGCTATCCAGCGTCGCCGCCGCCACGTTCATGGCTTCCCAAGCGTCGCTGGCGAGTCCGCCCAACTGGATCAGCGTGGCGGCCAAGGCCAATGCGCGCGACCGCAAATCGGCGGGCGCGTCGTTGGCGCGCCCCAGGACAGCCATGACGTCGCGTGCCTCGAGGGCAGGGCCGATGCCCCGGCCTACCGGCGCGCGCCCATCGGTGATGACGGGACAGACGTGCAGGCCGAAGTGGCTGCCCACCCGCTCAATGAGTGCCGCCAGCGCGGCGGCGTCATCCTGGCTCCGCACCTTGGCTGTTGGCCCCACCGGAATGTCGATGAGCACGTGGGTCGCACCCGCGGCGATCTTCTTGGACAGCACGGAGGCCACCAGCTGACCTTCGGTGTCGATGTCCAGCGCACGCTCGATGCGGATCAGAACGTCGTCGGCCGGGCTGAAATTGACATTGCCGCCCCAGATGACGCATCCGCCCGTGCCCTCCACCACGCGCCGCATGGCCGGTACATCCAGTGCGACGGGTGCAAGCATTTCCATGACATCCGCCGTGCCTGCGGGCGACGTGATGGCGCGCGACGACGTCTTGGGCATCATCAAGCCCAGGGCTGTGACGATGGCCACGACGATCGGCGTCGTGCGATTGCCGGGGAGGCCGCCCACGCAATGCTTGTCCATCACGATGTCACGCGGCCAGCTCAACCGATTGCCTGCCTTGACCATGGCGCGCGTCAGGCCGACGGTTTCATGCTCGGTCAACCGGCCGTCCGCGCAGGCCACGATGAACGACGCCAGCTCGACGCTTGCGTAGCGGCGCAGGGCGATATCGGAAATGATCGCTTCCATCTGTGCGCCATCAAGTTCATGCCCGTAGATCTTCGAGCGCACCAGGGCCAGGGATTCCACCTTGCGCGGGTGCGAGAACTCGACGCGATCGCCCGGGTTGGGTTGCAGTGCCATCCAGGCCGATTCCGAAAGCCCGGCCTCGTCGCTGGCGAGCAGTTCGCCATGGACCACGTCCAGCATGGCGACCAGCTTGCGATCGCCCAGGTGTAGCTCGACGCGACTGCGGGCGTCGAATCCTTCGCTTCGGCAGATGAACGAGTCGCTGCGCAGAAACACGACCCGCTCGTCCCCCGTATCGATGCCAAGGCGCCGCAGCCGGCAACTTGCCGCGCACAAGGACTCATCCCGGGCTTTTGGCGCATGGTTGAGCGAGACCTTGGCCGGAGGTGCCGTCATGGAGCATCGCCACCCATGGCTGCGTCTTCACTGATATCCCGCGCGTACTCCAGCGCCACAAGGTGATCGCGCAGGGACGGCTCGATCACCAAAACCTCGGTCAGCTGTTGCAGCAGTTGCGTGATGGCGACAATGACGTCATTGGCCGAAATGATGCCCACCAGACGCCCCTGGCTTTCCACCACCGGCAGACGGCGAAGGCCGCTTCCGCGCATGATCCCGATGATCTCCGCGAGCGTGGCCTCCTGCGGACATGTCACCAGGGGGCGCGACATGACGGCCTCCACGGTGATCTTCTCCACGTCCGCGCCGCCGGCGAGCCCGACGCGACACAGGTCGCGGTCGGTGAGCACGCCCACGGGGATCGGGCCCGATTCGTCGGGGCGCGCGACCACGACGCATCCGACCAGGTGCTTCTGCATCAGTTGCGCGCCATGGTGCAACGAATCTTCGGGTCGCATCGTCACGACGCGGGTGGTGGCGAGTTCGATGGCATGCATCGCCAGTGTCCTGCCGCAATGAACAGCTTCAGCCTAGGTCGCCGGCGACGGCGCTCATTGAGCAACGTCAACAAACCACGATATGCGCTGCCGATTCATGGGCATACGAGGACGGGCAAGTCGGTATGCAGCAACACGCGATGCGTCACGCTGCCGAGCAAGAGACGGCCCAGGCCTTGCCTGCCGCGCGAGCCCATGACGATGAGGTCGCAGTCGCGTTGCCTGGCGGCGGTCACGATGGCCTGGTACGGATGATGCTCGAAGCGGTACTCGCATTCGCAAGGCACGTCGGCAGCGTCAGCGATATTGCGGATGTCTTCCAGGTAACGTTCCGCACGCTCGGCCATCTCCTTTTCGTAGGCCTGCTGCTGGCCACCCAGCACCTCCACGAGGTACGACAGCGAGGAGAAGGGCGGGGCGACATGAAAGCCGAGCACGCTGGCCTTCAAGGCTCGGGCAAGACCAATGCCTGATATCACGGCCCGTTCCGAATGGACGGAGCCATCCGTGGGGATCAGCATGCGACGGAACATGGCGTCACTCCCTTCGCGGCGTCAGGGGCAAACCAGCACGGGAATGTCGGTGCTGCCGAGCAGCCGAGCGACTTCATGACTCAACTGCACGTGCTGTCCGTGGGCGTACTCGCCGGCGCCGACAACGATGAGATCGCATCCGGCACGACGGGCGGCGCAGGCGATGGCGGCATAAGGGCGGCGATCGAACACGTAGCCTTCTTCGCAGGCAACGGCCGTGTCCCGCGCCATCGTGGCGACATCCGCCAGATGCTGTCGCGCCCGGACCGTCGCGCTGGTGTCATGCCCGTTCTTGCCGCCAAGCAGGCTGTCGGCCGCGAGCGTGACGGCAGGCAAAGGCGTCAGCACTTCGAACGCCAAGACCTTGGCGCCGTCCTGCGCGGCCATGGCGATGCCGATGGCCGCCGCGTGCATCGCCTGTTGGCTGCCGTCCACCGGTACGAAGATTCGCTTGAACATGGTTGCTTCCCTTGGGGTTCAATGGCGCCGCCAGTCGACGATCATGCTGATGACCCACAACACCACGGTGGTGCCGCAGATCCATTCGACGACGGGTATGGCCGCTTTCCCCCAGCTGTGAACGAATGCCAGCGATGTCGCCACAGACACGATCGCCAGCGTGGAGGAGCAGAGCGAGAAGGCGAAGTGCGGCCGATGTTTGCCCGTGACAGGTGCCATTGCCATGACCATCGCTCCAAAAACCGCCTCGATGGAGAAAGCTTAGGTTCTTGCACTCACCCGGAATTGACGGCCATCAATTGCGTCGCGCGGATGCAGGATCGCCATCGACGCGTGGCTGTCGCTTCATCGAGGAGCGGGTTGAAGCGCAGCAGCGTGCAATGACCAGCAATCGACTGGCATATTCGAAGTGCGCGCGTTGGGCGCCCGCTACTCGAGAATCAGCTCGAACGTGACCGACGCGGGATCCTCGGGGTCGGGGCTGCTGTGAAAGCCGAGATAACCCGCTAGCGCATGGGCACCCGCGCAGCGTGCCGCGTCCACCGCGTACATCCGACGAATGCCCCGCACACGCGCGACGCCGATCAGGTGGTTCATCAATATGCTTCCAACACCCTGCTGGCGCCAGGCGGGGTCCACGGCCGCCGCACAATCACAATGCTTGCCGGATTCGTCAGCGCGGTAACGCGCCGTGCCGATGACCACATCCTTGCCGTGCTGCCTTGTCAACGCGAGGATGGCGAACTCGCGGCGCTCATCGGGTTCGGTAAGTTCCTTGGCAACCGCTGCCCGGTCAGGCCTGATCACACCGAGAAAGCAATGCTCAGCCGCTTCCTGGGAGAGTCGGGCCAGGAAGTCGCGTTCAAGCTCGCCGTCTTCATGGCGAATGGGGCGCGCGCGCACCATGCTTCCATTCCTGAGGCGCCCCTCCCAGGTTTCGTGAATGGGGACCGCAACCGCTTTGTGGGCATGGCTCATGGCACAACTCTCACGTTAGGGCCGGCGTCAACATGGCCTTGGTGGTCGACCTTGGCGCATGGTTGCAAGCGGGCTCATTCGCGCAATGACAGGCGCTGCGCCGAATCTCCGAATTGGGCGAGCAGGCGTTGACCCAGCATGGCGTAGTCGGCAACCAGCCCGGTCAGCAGCTCCGCCTGAAGATCCAGCAAGGCGCCCGGACTGGTGCACTCCACGAACTGCTCCAGCAGCGCGGCATCCTTTTCCACGCGTTCGTTCTGAAACGCCAGCAGCTGCTTTTGCAGGTCGCCCATGTACCGCAACGACTCGGTGACCCATCCCAGCGTCATCTGCGTGGCGGGGCGGGAGATTTGCAACCATGGCTGCGGAACCTGGACGAAGCCGGAATCGTCGATCTGGCGGTTCATGATGTAGTGCTCATCGAACTCGGGGATCCAGTGTGTTGCGCGCCTGATTCCACGTATTGACGTCGCTCAATGAGAAGCCAAGTGCCTACGCCATCGCTCCCACCTTTTTCGGCGGAGGCGACCCCATGGGGTAGAGGATCGGCTGATCGATCCACATCTGCATGGCGGCGCGCATGTCCATCTGCACTTCGACCGATTCGGCGGCGTGCCGCGGCGGAGCGAAAGGCGAGGCGACGGAGGCAGTGCGCCGGCGCAGGAGTTCCAGGGCATAACCAAGCGAAGCCACGGTGCGTGACGTGTGGCCGTTATCGATCGTATGCAGGTTGCCTTTGACCGACAACGGGTCGATCGCATCGGCAACATTGTTGGCGAACAGGGCCAGCCGCGGTTGCGAGGTGATGGCCGTGAGCCGCGCATGACGCAGACCGGTGAGTGCAGCCTCCTCGGCCTGCGTTTCGGAAATCTGGCGCAGCTTGTAGCTCAACGTGGAATGTCCGGACAGCTCGCAGCGAACGCCACGCTCGCGCGCCAGGCGAAGACTTCCGCGAAGGCAGCCAACCGCCAGGCATTGCGCCATGTCATGGCCGAGACGGCGGCCGTAGGCGCTGTCATAGCGCTCGCCAAGCAGAAGCAGTGCGTCAGCAAGACCGATGAATCCGACACGCATGTGCAGGCCAGGAACGGCATGCACGGGAGACGCAAGCATCATGGCGTTGTCCAGGGCGTGCACGGCCAGGTCAGCCGTCGCCTCGATGCCGCTCCAATCGACACTGGCGTCCGGGGTGCCGGGGAGCTTCACGAAGGTGGCAAGGTTGAGCACCGCGACAAGCCCATCATCCGGCCATGGCGCGGTACCGGTGCCCGCGGTGGCCAGTACCGTTTCATCGGGCAGCAAACGCCAGCCTTCAAACGCCTCGTTGAGCTGCCGCTCAAAGGCAGCGGCGTCCTCCTCGCTCTCGGCAGACGCAAGCGTGTGTGCCACGCGCTTCCAGGTATCGGCAATGGATATGTCGCGCAACTCGCCACCCGCCTGACGCCAACGAAACCAGGCGTCCCACGCGTCCACGGCGGCAAGATCGATGAATGACGGAGAACCTTTCATGGGTGTCGGACTGCATCCCTGGTGTAGCGCGAGTGTCGGCCTGGCGATGGCGCCAGGAATTGAGGCGCATCAATTCCAGGGCGCGCGTTTTTCCGTTACCGATTGTTACAAGCCGTTACCCGGCCGACGTCTTGCCGTGACCGACGAGCGCTACCGTCCTTTCAACGCGAAGTGTCGGTCCAGAGGGGTATCGCCATGAACATGCGTCTGATGGAGTCCGCAGTAGCCGAGCTACCCGCAGGCCGGTCCTGCCAGGGCAGCGAGGATGTTCCTTTCGAGCTCGACGTCGACACCTTGCGCCGCTACGTGACGGTGCTTCGCCACAAGCTCGTCGCCGGGCAGCCGCTTTACCACGCGGGGCAGCCCTTCAAATCCCTATTCCTGGTGCATGCCGGTTTCATCAAGACCATCGAGCTTTCCGACGATGGCCGGGACCAGGTCACCGGCTTCCGCGGCAAGGGCGAATTTCTTGGCACCGAGTCGATCGGCCTCTCGCACTATGCGTGCGGCGCCGTCTCGCTGGAAAGCGGGGAGGCGTGGGAGCTGCCGTATCCGGCCATGCTGAGCGCCTGCCGGGAAATTCCCGAGTTGCATGCACGCCTGGCCGCGGCCCTGGCGAGCGAGATCCGCAACGACCGCACGTGGATGCTCAATATCGGCACACTCAATGCCGAACAGCGCGTGGCAGCCTTTCTGCTTAGTGAAGGCCGCCGCTACGCGCGCATGGGGTTCAGTGCAAGGCATTTCATGCTGCGCATGCGCCGTGCCGACATGGCGAGCTTCCTCGCGCTCACCAATGAAACGGTGTGTCGGGTGATGACCAAGCTGCATGAGATGCACCTGATCGAAGTGGCGCGGCGCGAAGTCCGCGTGCTCGACGATGGTGCATTGCGTACGCTGGTTGGCGCGTCACGGCTGACGCGCGGCGAACTCAAGGCTTCTGCAAGCTGTTGAGCGCTCGGAACACTGCGTGGCCCAGCTCCTCGCGTCGATAGGGTTTGGGTAGCATCGGGAACCTGTCGAGGGCGGCCGGGCTGACGTCCTGCGAAAGGTGTTCATAACCTGACGTGAGCAGCACGGGGAGATCAGGGCACTGGTGCCGTGCCTGCTCGGCCAGTTCAACGCCCGTCATGCCGCGCCCAAGCACGATATCGGAGAACAGCAGGTCGATGTCCGGGTGATCCTGCAGGCAACGCAACGCCTCTTCCGCCCCTGTTGCCTCATAGGCGGCATAGCCCAGCGAGCGCAGGAAGTTGAGCGCCACCGCCCGCACTTCCGTTTCGTCCTCCACCACCAGGATGGTGCCGTGCCCCATCGGCGTCGCCTGCGGCGCCTGATCCTGCAGCTCATGCACAACGTCCGCGGTTGCGCTGGGGAAATGCAGCTCGATGCTGGTGCCGTAGCCGAGCTGGCTCTCGATGGTCATGCGCCCGCCCGATTGCTTCATGAATCCGTAGACCATGCTCAACCCGAGGCCACTGCCTTTGCCTACGTCCTTTGTGGTGAAGAAAGGTTCGAGCGCATGGGCGAGCACTTCGGGCGGCATGCCGAAACCGGCGTCCCGGATTCGGAATATCACGGACTCCCGACCGTCGTTCTCGGCGTGACGAACGGAAATGTCGAGGCGGCCACCCCGCGGCATGGCGTCTCGTGCATTGACGGCCAGGTTCACCAAGGCTGCATCGAATTCCGAAGGATCCACCTCGATGGCGGGAAGCGAGTCGGGGCAGGTGGTGGTGATGGCGATCTGTTCACCGAGCGTGCGGCCTAGCATGTCGCGGAGTTCTGTCAACAGCTGCGCAGGGTGGATCGCGCGAGGCGACAGCCGCCGGCGGCTGGCGAACGAAAGCAGCTTGCTGGTGAGGGCGGCACAGCGATCGGCCGCGCGTGCGGCGCTGTCGAGGGCATCGCGCGCCAATGGATCTTCCGGCAGCGTTGCGCCCAGCAGCTGAAGGTTGCCCGAGATCACCGTGAGCAGGTTGTTGAAGTCGTGCGCGATGCCGCCGGTGAGCTGCCCGATGGCGTCCAGGCGCTGCGCATGGGCAAGCCGCTCCTCGCTGCGACTGCGCTGGACGGCGGCCGCCAGCATGTTGGCCACCGACTGCAGGAAGTGCATCTTGTCGTGGTCGAAGCTGCCTTGCTCACGAGCCAGCACGACGAGCAGGCCCATGGTTTCGTACCGGTCGAGCAAGGGGACCAGCGCCGCATCCTGAAAGCCCTCGTCGCTCAAGGTGCCCCGCGTGCGCGCAAAGCTCGCCGGCATGCCTTCGATGCCGGTGCTGCCAAACTCGATTCGTTGCGCATCTGCGCTCCAGTCGCTTTCCGAGAGGTCGAGGCAAAGGCTGTACTGAAGCAACTTGCTCACGCCCGTGGCGGCCCGACATTGCCAACCCCGGTCATGGCTGTCGCGAAATACGACGGCGGCGCCGCCGACCTTGAGTGCGTTGGCGACCAGGGACGGCACGTTGTCGATCGCCAGCTCGTAGCTCGGAGCCTCCAGAAGCAGGCGACTCACCTGGCCGGTGGCGGCGTCGTAACGTGCGCGGACCAGTGCGTGTCGCGCGCGCTGCGTTTCCGAAATATCGCGAATGGACGCTGCGAACAGCGTGTGCTCTCCCGCCGATAGCGGGCTGAGGCCGATCTCCACGGGGAAGGTGTGCCCGTCCCGTCGCACGCCGGTCAGTTCGTAACCCGCGCCCATGGGTCGCACGCGTGGATTGGACATGTATCGCGCCCGGTGCGATTGATGGGCGGCACGCACCCGCTCAGGCAGGAGCGCCTCCACCATCATGCCGTGCAGCTCGAGCGTTCCATAGCCAAACATGCGCTCGGCCTGCGGATTGGCCAGCACGATGCAGCCTTGGTGATCGACCACGATCATCGCGTCCGGCGCCGTATTGAAAAGCGACCGGAAGAGATCGGCGGGATCTGGGAACGCCGACATGCCGCTCATTCGCGCCGCACCTGTTCGGTGAGGATGTACCCCGTGCCGCGTATGGCTTTCAGCAGCGCCGGCTGCGTGGGGTCGCGTTCGATTTTCCGGCGCAGTCGACCGATCTGCACATCGATGGCGCGGTCGAAAGGACCGGCGTCGCGGCCATGGATCTGGCTCATGATGTCGTTGCGCGTCAGCACGCGATGAGGGTGTTCGAGAAACAGTTTGAGCAGCTCGTACTCGCCCGTCGTCAGCGGCACCAGGCGCCCATGGTCGTCTCGCAGTTCGTGCGACCTCGTGTTCAAGCGGTAGCCCTGGAACACCAGGGTGCATGGGGGCTCTTGCGCTTCGCCTGGAGAGGGGCGCGCAGTGCGGCGAAGCACGCTGCGCACGCGTGCCAGCAATTCGCGCAGGTCGAAGGGCTTGGTGATGTAGTCGTCGGCCCCCAGCTCCAGGCCCACCACGCGATCGACCGATTCGCCGCGGCCCGAGACGATGATGACGGGTCCTTGCCAGTGATTGTGCAGATAGCGGGTAAGATCCAGGCCGTCTTCGCCAGGCAGGCCGAGATCCATCAGCACCAGGTCGACCCGTGACGATCGCAGCGCCTCGCGAAGCTGGGCACCGTCCGCCGCCATGGACACGTCAAAGCCTTGTGAACCCAGGTATCGCTTGACCAGCGTCCGTATCTCCTCATCGTCGTCCACGACGAGAATGCGGGGAATTGACGGCGTGTTCGCGTGCTCGGCTACCGACATGGTGTGGACCGCGAAAGGTTGGAAAGGCGACGCCTTCTGGGCTCAGATACGGCGCCGGACGACAAGATACAACCGGTTGGGGTGCTATGGCACCGTTCGGATGGCCAAGAAGACCAGCCATTCGATGCATTGATAGTGGTCAATATGGCCTTGAGGCGGGCGGCTAAGGTCCTTCCATGGGACCGACAGCGATCGTCGCCGGCGACCTTACCAAGACCTTCGGGAGCGGGGACGCCCAAACCGTGGCCGTGAGCGGCGCGAGCTTCGAGGCCCGTTTCGGGGAAATGCTGTTCATCGTAGGGCCCTCCGGCAGCGGCAAGACCACCTTGCTGAGCATGATTTCGGGCATCTTGCGCCCGAGCGCGGGACGGGTGCGGATGAAGGATGTCGACCTGTGGGCACTCGACGCCGACACCCTGGCCGAGTTCCGCCTCAACACGATCGGCTTCGTGTTCCAGGACTACCACCTGTTTCCCCGCCTGACGACGGCGGAGAACGTCGCCATCCCGCTGATCCTCAAGCATGCCGACTGGGACGTGGCGCTCGCCGAGGGTCGCAAGGATCTGGACATCGTCGGCCTGGGCGATCGCGCCGAGCTGCCACCCGTGAAGCTCAGTGGTGGCGAGCAGCAGCGCGTGGCGATCGCGCGTGCGCTGGTCAGTCGGCCCGATTTCCTCATCCTCGACGAGCCGACGGCGTCCCTGGATGGCGATACGGGCCGAAAGATTCTGCAGTTCCTCCGCGAGAAGGTGCTGAACCCGCGGCGCTGCATCCTGATCGTCACGCACGACGCGCGCATCTTCGAATACGCCGACCGGATCATGCACATGGAAGACGGCAGGATCACCGGTTACGAAGCGGGGCACGCATGAAGTCGCGCTATATCTTCGGATTGGCAGTGCTCGGGGCTGTGCTCGCCGTGGGCAGTGCGGTCTTCGCCAGCCTGCCCAGGAAGGCGATGCCGCCAGCTTTCACTCCCGCTTCCAATCCGTACGACCACGGCATCTTTGCGAACGGTATCGTCGAGAGCTACCTGGGTAGCGGCGAAAACATCAACATCTATCCGGAAGTCTCCGGGCGCGTGGCGCGCATCTTCGTGCATGAAGGCGACACGGTGAAAGCGGGCACGCCGCTCTTCCAGGTGGACGACACCGTGCAACGCGCCACGGTGGCGCAGCAGCAGCAACAAGCCAAGGCAGCGCTGGCCACGCTGCAGGCGCTTCAGTCGATGCCGCGCAAGGAAAATCTCGACGTCGCCCAGGCACAAGTTGTGCTGGCGGAAGCCAATCGAAAGACGGCGGACGATGCCTACGGCAAGCAGAAGCGTTCGTTCGACGCCGATCCTCATTCGGTGAGCCGTGACGCCCTGGATAACGCATACAACGCACTCAAGACCGCGGAGGCCAACCTGAAGGTGGCCGCCCGGCAATACGAGCTCACGCGCGCGGGCGCGTGGGTCTATGACATCAACAGCCAGCAGATGCAGTACAACGCCCTCTATGAGGCCGCCAAGGCGTCATCCGCCTTGCTCGACAAGTACACGGTCACGGCGACGGTCGATGGACCGGTGTTGGCGATACATGCCGCCGTCGGTGGCTATGTATCGACCCAGGGCGTCTATGACAGCTATACGCAGGGCTTCGGTCCGGCCGTGGTCATGGGCACGCCACAGGAATACCTGGCCGTGCGCTGCTACATCGACGAAATCCTCGTCGACCGCCTGCCGGAGGCGGCGCACATGCGCGCACAGATGTCCACGCGCGGAGCATCACGCGTCACCGTGCCGCTGGAGTTCGTGCGCACGCAACCGTACGTCACCCCCAAGATCCAGTTGGCCGACCAGCGGCAGGAGCGGGTGGATCTGCGCGTCTTGCCGGTGATCTTCCGGTTTCGGACGCCGGCGGGCGCCCACCTTTACCCTGGCGAGTTGGTGGATGTGTATGTGGGCGCGAAATAGTCGAGGCCTGCTGCTGTCGACGGCACTTCTCGCGGGTTGTGCCGTCGGCCCCGATTTCGTTCGCCCCGACGCGCCGAAGGA
>Ga0209258_100574_pt1 | contig 30994 bp, 26 predicted proteins | sample Araplaol_mTSA_r2_FD_184281 | JGI IMG/M metagenome (GOLD analysis project Ga0209258, IMG submission 184281) | Arabidopsis root microbial communities from North Carolina, USA - plate scrape CL_Col_mTSA_r2 (SPAdes) (version 2) | ecosystem: Host-associated > Plants > Roots > Endosphere | place: USA...
CGGTTCGTGTTCATATCGTGTTGAGGTTGTGAACACGATCCGATGTCATCTTCATGCTTAAGGAACCGCTGACGTTTCAACTCATCGAGTGCTCCGATCGCTGTGATCTGCACTTCATTCCCGTCGTAGCGGATAATGATCTCATCAATAAGGGTCTCTACGACATGGCGCTTTTCCTCAAGGGCAAGTTCATTACCGGCGCTTTCGATGAAGCTTTGGACGGCTTTTGAAACTTCTTCAATCCGATTAGCCGATAATTCCTTCTCCACTTGTTCGGATAACTGCTTTTCATACCCGACAAGCTCCTGCTCCAGCGACTTCAATCCTGCATTCACTTTTTGCATTTCGATAAGCATTTCCTGCTCGTCAATGACCTCCCGCTTAAACATAATTTTGATTTTTTCCTTTTCCTTTTCCTTCTGCTCAAGCTGACGTTTAATATGATCTGCAGCGGATTGTAGTTCTAGGCTAATTTCATTTGATTTGCTTTGCAGCCGTTCCATATAATCATCGGGATTAGACAATGTCTCCAAGATGAGCTGCCAGACATAGTAATCCAGCATATCGGCGCGTAACGTTTTAGTTGGACACTTCTCAACTCCTTCACCATACTTCTTTGGAAACAGATTCGGACATCGGTAGCAGGTGTAACGATTCTTTTCTCCCGTTTCTTTATTCATCCTGCCTGCATAAGTTGTTGCTTGCCACATTCTACCGCAATGTCCGCAGCGAATCATGGATTTTAACAAATACTCATACTTAACGTTTCCTGACCGTTTCATGTTTTTCTCTTTCTGCACCTGAGCTAATTCGAATAGTTGCCGGTCGATAATACTTGGCACGTTTACCTCAATCCAATCCTTCTCCTCGCGAAAGGCATACGATTTTTTCGGTGTGCCGTTTTTGGTCTTTTCCCCGCGAATCTTCCGAGTTTCTCTTCGGTTGTAATAGAACTTGCCGATGTACACCTCAGAAGAAAGAACCCTTCGAATGGAACTGGCGCTCCAGTTTCTACTTTCCCCTCGCTTTGGAACCGCCCCGAGAGAATAAAGACGTTGCCCGATTTCTCGAAGGGTATAGCTCTCATGAACATACCACTGGTACATTTTCCGGACAAATTCAGCTTCCTTCTCATTGACGATCAAGGTGCTTTCATGAAGGTCATAGCCATAGGGAGCCACACGCATGGGCATAATTTTCTTATCCTTTTCCACCGCTTTAAGCCTTCCACGTACCGTCCGTTTCTTAATTAAGGACAACTCGTATTGAGCAATGGAACTCATCAGGTTGAAAAATAGCTGTCCTTCGGGAGTGTTACGGTATTCTGTGTCCACGAAGACCAGATCGATATTGCTCCGCTCTAGCTCTCTACAAAGAATTAATTTATCCGTTAAGTCCCTTGTCAATCGGTCGGGATGTGTAACAATCAGCCGGCGGATCAACCCTTGCGCTGCATCTTGTCTGAATTCATTCATGGCGGGCCGATCGATATCTTCACCCGTAAATCCTTCCTCACGATATACCTTGATCATGGATCCAGGGATACCCAAGTCTTTTGCTTTCCGCATACAAAGCTCAATTTGCGCATCCAGGCTTGTGCCTTCTGATGCTTGCATACCTGTTGAAACCCGTGGATATATAGCCGAATACATAGCGTATGATCATTCTCCTTTCCTGCTTTATACGTTCCAGTATTGACAATCGAAGAAACAAAAAAACCGGCTTATTCAGTCGGTTTCAAGATCAAACGTTTTAAGATATAGTCTATCACGACGTTCTTGGCTTCATCAGCGGATAAGGTGCTTGGGGCTGGAGCATCGTTGCTCTTTAAAGTATGAGGCATATATACGATTTTAATTATCTGACTTCGCTTCATACTTTCTCACCTCAATACACCTTATTCCATATGCTGATTGTCCTATCACAAACACATGACGTTTACATACTTGAACTCTTTATCCAAAATCTGAGTAATTGCTGATTCATGTTCCGAACCAATGAACGTCCAGTATCTATATCCAGTAACAACCGATTGACTGATAAATCCCGACCATTTTAAGGAAGTGGATTTTAGAGAGTCTATTAGAGAATCTAATCCCTCAATATCACTATGATAAAAATCTACAATGATCATATCTGCTCGGGATTCCAAACGTATAAGAAGATCTTGTTTCGTTTTTGACCGTAGAACATATCCGTTCACGACATTGCCTTGATTTTTAGACAGACTCAGCAATGAAACGATGTCTTTCATGCAGCTAAGAACTGTTCCGCTAAAATCAAAATTCTTATTGTCCCATCTGTCCCTTACATCCCCATCACGGTACACCCACTCAAAAGGAACCCTACAGATAATGCCGAGTCTGCCTAATAATTCGTTGCTAAATCTTCTGGATTTCTTAGGATTCGTTAGGTCTGAAATCGTTGAAGAAGACTTTGAAAACTCCCCCAGTAAAAGTATCCTTAGTTCCGAAAATGTAAACCCAGAAGCCTCTATCAAAGCTTTTCTACGATTAGGCAAAGATAGTTTTCGTAGCAAAATACCGAAAGTTATTGGATCAGTAGATGCCAGTTCTTTGACCTCATACCAGTCTTGATCATGCCGGCTAATATAGGTAATTTCATCTATTTCATCACGGATGAATTTATAAGCTAGTTGAAGGAGGTCTCCCTTCTTCTTCAACCTACGCTTTGCACTCCATCATTTTAATCCTGTTTCACAGCATCCATCATTAACTCTCCACAAATGGAACAGTTTCTGGTTTCCGTCGACCCTAAAATACGGCATGTATAGAAAGTCCAATACGTTTCTGCTCCATTTGTGGAGCAACCAAGACAGGAAAACAAGCGAATGGTACCTTTACATCAATAATACAGGCCATAGGGCTCCACCTCCTTTCATAGCAAAAACTGCGGTCGAAACGGTTAAAACCAGAATACGAGGAGAGATGTAAGATGGATAACGATCGAAATATATGTCATGTGGATATTTTCAAATCTAATCATTGGAAGCAAAAAGTGAAAACTATTTCAGAGAATGCTTCTTATGCGAAAACTACTTCGCAAGAATGTTTACTCAAGGGCTCCATTGGCAATCATGATATTAAAGTTATTAATTGGAAGAAGGTGCTCTCATTCTTGGAGACCATGTATGCATTCTCTTGGCCAGAAAATGATAGAGAGATTTGCTCCTTAGATGGAACACCTGCATTGAATAAATGGCTTTTTTCAAATCATGTCCAAGAACGAATTTTCACACCCGTATTACTCGATTACCTGGAAAAGAAACGGTCAATCAAATCAACCAGCTATTTTTCCCTAGTAAAATATGCACTAGAGCTCATTCAATTTTTCAAAACGCGCTTCGATCTTGATTTTCGATTCATTAGAGATAAGGAATTGGCAAATAAAGATGCCCTTATTAACTTCACTAAGCATTCTTATCCCGACATCATTCAGCAAAAAATGATTCAAGAGATTGCAAGAAAGTTACTCTCTGAAGAGCTGAATCTAAAGGAAAATGCTCATAAGCGACCCACTAAAGAATGGACTCAAGATTTTAAACACCCTGCTGTCAACGCTCACATAAGCGATTTGACTCGGTCAGGAGTGAAAGAAAAATCCATTTGCAAATATAAGATCAGTTATGCCTTGTTTTTACGCTGGTTGCATAAAAACTACGTTCAGTTCCAGAGCATTTCACCCGATGGCATCCCTTTATCCATGGTTACTGAAGAGCATCTACTCGAATTCAAACAATACTTACTACGTTTGGCATCGAAAGGAATATATAGCAAGCAAACCGTTAGTAATTGCTTTTATGATATTCGCTTTCTGCTCGGTAATTTATATCAGTTAGGATGGCTTTCCAAAGATATTACTTTGGATATCACAGGAATCTCATTTGAAAGGTACTACTATCGAGAATTGCCTACAGATGCTGAACTTCAAAAATTATTTCAAAATATCCAATGCTATTCCGATCAACCACTGATGGAACTCGCAGCATTTGGTCTAATGCTCTGTCTTGGTTTACGGATCCACGAAGTGGCTGGCATCCGATATGAAAACATCAATTTGGAGAATAGAACAATCTCTGTTTTCGGCAAAAATGATAAATCGGCTGTCCTGCCCCTGCCTGATACATTACAAAAGGTTTTTCAAAAACTATCTGTCAACCAATCTCAGGATAGTTTTGTATTCGGAAATCATCCGCCAAAGGTTATTCGTGAATTACGAGAGCATTACAAGCTTTATTCCTTTGTCTCAGGATGGAACTACCCTGGAGGCCCTCATTTACTTCGCCATGTATTTATCAGCAGATTATCAGAACATGAAGATTGCCCGCCACAATTGTTAATGTACCTGGCTAGACACGACCGACCAGAAAATACTGCACGATATATCCATAGAAGTAGCCACCAATTATTAGATGCTGTAAACAAAATCAACTACTGAAAGGGAGTTACCTCTCATGCCTAAAGTAATCAACGATACAAAATATTCTGACCTTAAGGAGCAAATGACTCAGCTATTAAGCCAATATGGCCCTGAAAAAATGCGGCTTGTCATGGAGGTAATGCCTATCCAAACACTGCCACCAACCATGATTCTTCCTGTATCACAAAATGTTTCACTTTCCGAGGCTGTTGATCAATTCTTTAAAAGCAGCAAGTTCACTGGGCTAAGTCGGACTACACAAGCCACGTATCGTTCGGAGATGAGACTCTTCCTACAATATGTGAAGGGAACTTTAGGCGCTAATCCACCATTTGAAAACGTGACGATCGGAGAATACCTGTCCAATTATATCCACCTCTACTCTGATCAAAATACGAGAGCCAAAAAGTCATCCTTTTTGCGGACCTTTATCAAGGACATCTATAAAAAGTATTATGGTCATCAAGACCTTGGTGATTTGAAAACCATCCTTCGCGTTCGATGGTTTAATGACAATGTGCCCAGAGCGTTCACCAAAGTACAGATTGCCGAAATCTTGAAAATTGCTCAATCCCGGAATCATGATAGTCTTTACACAGCAATTATCTGGACTTTTCTAGGTAGTGGAATTCGCATTAATGAATTATGCCATTTGAGGATTGAGGATATCGATTTGGCGAAGGAGACCATTAAAGTCATTCCCAAGGGTGCTGAAAATACCAAGAAAGCTCGAAATATAAACAAGCTTGCCCTGATGATGATCACAGAACATATTGAGAAAAAGTACGGCCCAGTTCGTGAAAAGCTACCGAAAACCGACTATCAGAAGCTCTACATCTTCTCTAGCAGTAAAGGAGATAAACCAATTACCTCCAGAGCTATCCAACTATTTATGAAAAGTATCATCCAAGAGGCTCGATCCATAAAAGATGAAGACAAAGACCGTTTGGGTCCCCATTCATTCCGCCATTCCTTTGCCGTACATGGTCTTCAAGCCGGTATTGATATTTATACCCTTGCGAAGCTTCTCGGTCATGAGTCGCTTGATAGTACGATGAAATATCTGAAGTTATTCGATGATCATTTAAAGGATTCCATTAACAAACACCCGTTTGCTCGGGAGGTTATCAAACAATTGAAAGAAAGGCTGGAGAAGAAATGAAGCATTTGTTGATAGATTCCCCATACTATACGAAATGGAAGAAGCATACTCATCTCAAGGATTCAGCAATCTATACTTACACCCGTCAATTCCTGAAATTTGAACGATATCTAGGTTTAGATTATGAAGGGGAACTGGATTTCGATAAATTTTATTACGACACTCAATCCAAAACCTATCGTCCTATCGATACAAAATGCATTGATGGATATCTCCAATTTCTCATAGAGAACGATCAAGCAAGCAAAAACACTCTGTTCAATAACATCGTTTATTTGAAGAACTTTTTCACTCTTCTTCAAGGGCTTGGCATGATTAAGCAGAATCCCATGAAACACTATCCGAACCCTTTTTATGAAAGGCGAATCGTGGATCGCTCTCTATCCATGGAGGAATGTCGACGATTATTTCAAGTCGCACTCAAATCCGATCCTTTTGTCAAAAAGTACTATGTCCTACTCCTACTGATGACGACAACTGCACTTCGCAACAGAGAGATCATTCAATTGACCTATGACCAAATCGATTTTGAGCGAAAAGTGATTTTAGTGAACAAAGGACAGAAAACAACTGCCAGTGTCGTATATATGCCTGATTCACTAATTGAGGAGCTAGAGCGATATCTGCATCATTCATATTTCCAGGAATGGCGTAACAATGGACATTCTGAAGTATTTTTTGAGAACAACCGTCCATTGACTGCACATTCCCTAAATAAAATTCTTAAAACACTTTGCCATGAAGCAGGCATTCAAAAGAAAGTCACAGCCCGTAATTTCAGACATACAACAGCCTACCTGATGCAGTGCAATGGAATTGACATCGCTACAATTAAACGTCAACTCAGACATAAAGAATTAGCGACAACGATACGATATCTTCCCCCAGTTGATGCTACACACCTATTAAACGGTACATGCGACAATCTTATCCAATAACAAAAAGAACCCGAAGGAAGCATGGGAAATTTGCTTTCATTCGGGTTCATATGTATGAACAATATTTAAAAACACAGAGTTCTCCCGTGTTATCATTAAGCACCATTAAGGGAATTTGATACCGAAAGCGTTTCGCTTGAAGAGTGGTATCATTCAACTGTCCAGGGGGACATGATTTGGACCAGAGGTTGGCCGCTCATTAGGCTTCTGTTGGGATAGAAGCGATGGAAGATTTGATATAATCATATACCCTGAAAAGATCAATTTCAAGGTTTTTGTGACAAGTCAATTCCTTAATGAAATTCAGCAGTTGTTGCTTCTATTTCAATAATTCTCTCATTCCTCCGCAGAATAGCTCCTCAGATGGGGTCAGCCCACTAACTGAATTCCCTTCGCTTACTTCACCGTTAACCCCATAGAAATAGAGATTGTTTTTCAACTGAGAAGAGAACCACGGATTCCCTTGTTGATATTGACGTATTTTAGCATCTGTTTCATCCGGATAAACCAAAATCCCTGAAGCAGAATGCCCCGGATCAGAAAAAGCGTGCATGTACGCATGAATCTGATACAAATCATTGCGTTCCAAGCCAGTTGGTTTTGATAAACTTGGATGAGTGTGCTTATATTTTGCATCGACTACCGCTAACACTTGTTTCGACCCTGGCCTCCGTAGAATAATATCTGGCTTTAACGCGGCTATCTTATTCTCATCCCTGTTTTCAAATAGATGACCAGCAGCCTCTCTGACTCGTCCAGTATGGATCACTTCAACCCCAACTAATGCATTTCTTAGTAGGTGATATACATACAGCTCCCAAATTTCAGCCATATCCAGGAGGGTCCCTGTTACTTCTTGGGCTCCGTTCGAAGAAACACCTATCGATTTTTGTTGCAATAGCCTCAAAGTTAAGTCTACAACAGTTCGATAAGATTCCAAGATCGGAGTATATTTGATTTTTGGGATCTTGTATATGGTTTTATAACTTCTAGAGCCTTCAGACTGCGAAATAAGGTTTATGATCTCCCTTCCTCTGTCGGACAACCAGCTATGAACACTACGATGTCCCAATTCCTTCTTAATCCTTCGATAGCCGTTGCTTAATATAAATGCAATTGTGGGGTGAATAACCTTAATCCGAGATAGACTTGCAAGTTTATTAGTGCCTTTACCTACCTCAAGAGCCGTTTCCATTACTTTCATACGACCTCTTAGTGATGGCGCCTTTAACGTCTCCTCCATTCGGGTATAAGGTAAACCATGCTTGGCTCCACGGACAAGCTGCTCGCCCCAAATTCGGGCTATTAGTTCCCACAACCACATATTAGAGTTACAATAGGAACCGCTGCTCTGAATCATTCGTACTCCACAAACGATGCTAATCCAACGATGAAAGGCACTTTCATAACGTGGTGTTATCCGTAGGGTCCTCCCCTTATACTGGATTTCTCCAATATACCTTCCCGTATACCATCGTCCATTGCGAAACTCGATAACCGGCTCATCATTCGATTTATCAGTCAGACGAAGTGTGAAAAGTTCTTTATCCAGATGAAGACATAAATCCTGCATCCATAATTTCTCGTGATTATCTATTACCTTGATCTCAGATAAGTCGTTAGCAATGATCTCAGATCTGCCTTGTGTTAAAATCATGCCTTCCCCCACAAGAAAGTGTTTTTCGCTTGCTCCATAAACAGCTTTCTCTCGTAAGTATCCGCCCCCGACAAATACTGCTCCAATAATGGAGCCAAGGAATAATTCCACAATGCGGATACGGGCCCCCGACCTTGACCTTTCCGGTTCCATAACACTTGCTGAACGCTTGGTTGTGAATAAATATACTTGTGTGCAAAAGATACAACATCACTGAAATAGGTATGACCAATGACATAAAGCGGGCCCATTTGTTCATGACCGGCTATTAGATTATTTAACTGCACACAGCGATCAGCTAAAAGTTCAAACTCTTCCTCTACACGGTTCCACTTACGGGGCTTTCCATACTTTTGCGGCCAACGCTCCCATTTTATCTTTAGCAAACTTATTAAATCATTACGTTCAAACCCTCGAAAAAACCAGAGAAATCTGCGGCGAAGTGCAAAATCTACCTGTTCCAAGGATTGGTCAATTAGATTCATTGTGCCAATTATATATAGATTCTCGGGCATCATTAACGGGAATGGTTGACCATCCTGTACAGCAAGCAGCACAGCACTCTCACGTTCCTCCATCAAAGAAAAACATTCCCCCAACACTTTACTGAGATCCGCCCGGTTCATCTCATCGAGAATGAGAACAAAAGGTAATCCCTTCCCTATCCCATTTTCTGATGCTTCTATTTCCTCAAGAACCTGTAGAAATACGCCTTTTTTATAAACGGTCCGATTCTGTTCAAGCTGCATTCCCCTTATAAAATCCTCATACCCATAGCCTGGATGGAATTGCACACGGCGAGTCCTCTGCTGCACCAACTCGTTCACATCATTTTGATTATTAAAGAAATTTCCAGCGCCCCACTGTCGCAGTGCCTCTTGGCGAATAAGTTTCCCGGCTAATTGTTTGGCTTCATGGGTTTTCCCTGTTCCAGGTGGTCCGTACAAGACGATCTGCTTTTTGATCTGCAACCCTTGGATGGGAAGTACATCTGAGTCATGATCACTATAATCCCAGCACTCTAAGATAGGACTTCGGTAGAAATCGAGATCCTTTTCCTCAAGAATGACTCCCAGCTTTGTTCGAATAGCTAGAATTCGATCATCGATATCTTCGGGTACGGAATCTTCATCTAGAATATCCAAAAAGGCCTCTACAATCTGTTGCTTATGACCTGCGCTTGCTATTCGTTCATATTGATCCGGGTATAGTAAATGCAAAATAATATGGCGGGATAGCGGTTTCGTATCCTCCTTCAAGGCATCTAGCATGTCCCGTACCTTTAAATGGTCGGATATAATCGAAGCACGCCCATCCTCAGGCAACTGCAGAACTTTATCTGCAAACATGGCTAAATAGCGTATTTCATAATACCGTCTTGTATTGTAGGCTATTCCCGGCCCGCCAATGCCGTGTTCCAATGCTATCAATGCCCCATTCTGATCATCTAAAGTAATGTCGGCAAATGATGCAATAGTTTTCAAAAGTTCTTTTTTCCTACGGAATGTTATCGTGGATGGAAATAATAAATAAAGATAAACGAGTTCACACGCAAGCTGAACAACTTCTCGTTTCTGACCTTTCAGCTGACCCTGCAGCTTGGTTTCAAAGATCTCTGAAGAATCATCTACATTCTCTATGAAACAAGCTTTAAATGCGTTCAAATTTGATGTATTCCAAAGCTGTTCAGACGGCCAAAGTAAGGATGTACCTTCAATTAGACTTTTCTCTACCCATTGATTTGCGTAATGGTAAACAGCAGCAGTATCCCAATCTTTAAATTGTGCCATGACTTTTATCCTCTCTAACGTTGTTGTATATTAAAACCGAACATAGCGATTATATAACTCTTCAAACAATTAATTCTTCCTCCCTCAATGGAACGATGGCAAAACAGGACAGACAGTAAATTATCTCATGAGATCCCAAAAAGTTTTCAATTACAGGATTCCAATCTAAGCACTTAATCTTGTTGTGAAATTTTCAAGTAGTCGGGCACCCATCTTGCCTGATCTTATTAGAAATTTGAATCGCCTTGAGCCATATTCGTATAGTCAGAACATTTCAGAAATGCCTCATTAATACTTCAATCACCAATGTCTGCTGATTATATTAGAACATATTAATTAGACAACATGCTGTCATAGAATATATGTTCCCATGGAATAAAAACCCTTTACTGCTAATTCGACAATATAGGCAAGAAGTCCTGTAAAAAAGAGACATACCCAAACAAAGCAATAAAAAGCGCTTTGCTTGGGTATGTTATAGTAGAGGATATAATCTGATATCGGGTTAATCACCTTTGAATCTTTGTATCATGAGTTGACAGGTTGATAACCCGGCTTCTTGGATGATTCGGTCATCAGACTTTAAATACATCTGGATGCATTCCATATAATCCTTAATTTCGTCATCAGACAGGTAATCAAAGTACTTGCAATGGTTATCCAAAATCCCCTGTAATAGCAATAATTTTTCTTTTCCTGTCATTGATAACAACTCCAATCATATGCTATCCAACCTCGATTTTGCCGTTGATATTTTCTCACCGATTTGTTATACCGTGCACACAAAGTATCAATGAAAAACATATAACCAGTTCGGTATTCTGGACAATGCGGAACTTCATTAACTAACCTTTTCTTCTCCATTTTATCCATGTCCATTTATCCCTAAAATGTTCACCGGTCATTATATAGTTCGTACAACTAAATTATTCAAGCGATTCGCTCCATAAACCGTTATCAGTTAAAAAATTAAAGATATAGAAAAACTATGATAAGTTTTCTATGAAAAGTGGTTATACGATATATAATTTCAACTCTTCACAAATATCCTGTGTAATTTTCGCTAACACTTTTTTATCCAAATTTTCATTTCTCACATAGTTTGATGTAATCATTTGGATCACATCTTCACGGCTAGAAAAGAGTTGGCCGCTATACCGATTATACAATTCATCAACTTGTGATTCAGAGTAAACGACCTTTTTCCTAATCAAATCAAGTACATGATCTTTATGATGATTATATAACTCCTTGATTTTGAATACTTGAACGTTATTTTTAACTTTCTGCCTCAATATAGGATCCGTGCATGTATCTCGAATGACGATTTCAAATTCATCACCTTTGCCAAACAAATAATCGATTTGGGAAGTATCTCCCGGTCTTAATTTGTTTTTGTCAAGCATATCGATTCCGAATTTGAAATGTTGTCCGAACTCCTCTACATACGGATGCAAATGCGTGTCTATTGTGAAATCATCAGTCCCTTTTAGATCGGAATTGCAGATATTGCAGCAGGGAATGAGATTGTATAAAGATGTAGCTAGGTATGGATACGTCGCTTTGTCATAGAAATGATCGAGCCTTGCACGAGTTTTCCCTTTGTCGAGCGGGTCGTCGTTGATCACCATAAATGTATATTGGCGATTGCAGTATGGACAAACATTTACATTCAACTTAGATACAAGTTGGTAGGCTCCCCATTTTGCTGGAGGATAACTTGTAACAAAAGAATTATAATTGAATATTTTAATTAATTCTTTGTATAATGAGGTTTTTCTAGAGAGTTTGTCCTCGAATGTTATTCCATATGCACCCTTGATTTTCTTTGCGATTTGATCTAGTACCTGTGGTTTACCGATTAGGATATCTTCCATATGATCTCTAAGATATGTAAAAAAGGGTTTGTTTCGAGCGTTCCTAGTTCCAATTTTCCTATTCAACTTGAGAATGATCTTTGTTTTAAAATGCTGTAGATGTTCCCTCTCAACCTCAACCATATTGACCTGATTGTCCGCATTAATTGAAATCATTACTCTTCTCCTTTTTCAACTCTTCAATCTCATTTTGCATCTTTTTGATCGTATCAAGTAGTTGCTTGTTGACCTGAGTATTATCCACATAATCTTGAATCTTATTTTTCAACATACTAGAGATTTTCGTCCGTAGCACAGGTTCCCCAATTTGCCCAATCAGGGATTCAATCTGAATCCGTCGTTCGAATAATTCTGAGGACGGAGTTTCGTTGATGGTATTGATGAGCGATAACAAAACTTGATTAGCAAACTCGCCAATTAGCCCAGTTCTTATAAAAAATGCATCAGCGAATAACGTATGAATGTTTGCAGCAAATGTTTGTTTAGTTTCCTGTAGCTCATCTATGACCCGGCATCCGTTCTCTCCTTTGTCAATAAATATTAAGTTAGCCTTGGGTAAATCAGAAACGATAATAGGCGAATTAGAAGTGAGTATGATTTGTATATTGCGATTTAAATAAATGGACGGTAAATACCTAATTAAATTGTATAAAAAGCTCTTTTGCCATTCCGGGTGTAGATACAGTTCGCCTTCATCAATAAGAATAAGTACGTTACTCTTAAGATGCATATTGCTAGCGATCCGCTGATTGTCAGCTAAGGCATAAAACCTTGCATAGCAACTTAAAAATGCTTTTTCCCCAGAACTTAAGTCCCCCCAGTTAAAATCGAGGAAAGGAAGAAATCGCGCTACTTCTACATGTAAATCTAGTAGTTTTTTTAAGGGAGATTCGGATTCATTTTCCGCTCTGTTAAGTGGAATGGCAAAAGAGTAATCATCTAAATTGACTGTATCTTTAGTTATATATACTTCGAAAAAATCAAGTAATTGTTTGATGCTATCAAGCCAACGGCGAAGTGAATCGAAATTATATTTTCCGTATTTACTACTTTCAATCTTTTCCGTCATCATTTCGAGAAAAATTGTTAGTTTTTTGTATGCGCTCACCTTTTTATCGAATGCATAGTCTAAAATAATGTTTTCTAACACCGGCAGCAAGTCCATATTCAAATAATGCAGTTCATGTAAGAATGTATCTATCAGTGAACCACAAAAGTGTTTCTTTACTTTATCGATCCAATTTTGTTCTGAAGAAGAAGTCACTAAATCTCTTATATAGTACTCAAGTTTAGAAAAATTTTTATTATTTTTGTTCTGCAGATCTACAGCCTGAATCTCGTATTGAGTACGCCGCGCAGTTACAATGACTCGTTCGGGTAGTTTAATAGGTAAATCCTGCATTCCATGCCTGTTACTATAAATAAAATGAAGTTGTTTTCGGATTTCCTCCCCACGATACAATTCAGTTTCGCTAATGATAAAGTCCTTCTTCATTTCTATTATGTGACGTTTATATTGCTTCACCAAGTAATTCGTGGAAATATTACGCATCCCCGCCCACTCACGTTCTTGTCTGGCATCAAAGATATTCGAATAGAACACAACAGATGTATCGCTCATATAAGAATTAAACATCTGCGATATTTGATCTTCTTTTTCATCATAATAATAGGGTTTTTCAAAGTTGAAGTCATAAAAGTTACCTTTTTCAATCATTAGGTCGGAATGAACAAAAATTATTCCCTTTCCCTTCTCATTTCCCATAATTATGATTGCTTTATCTAAGAGTCCTCCTGCTCCTTCAACAAGGTTCTCTTTAATATATTCCAAGATGGTTGTTTTACCAGCACCGTTTTTACCGATTATGCCCGTGACATTCACGATGTCACCATGTTCAAAATCGCGTTCCTCACTTACATGAAAGAATTCAGGCAGATACTGAGCATTCCTCTTAACACGCAGTTCCTTTGAAGCCTTGTTGTATTTAAAGCGGAGCTCACTACTGAAATTAAATTGTTGTTCCTTAAATACACCTCTGTAGTTGTCTAAATAGATATATAATAGTTCCACTTCACACCTCATAATTATTATTTCAGAACTAGTCTCAGTTAGTACGGTCGTATGAATGAAAATTTAATTGGAGAATAAAGCGCCTCCGTGCTTCCCTTCTCTCATTTCTAAGACGGTATCTTTGGTTTTCGTGCGTAAGTTTTATTTATCCATACTTTTAAATAGATATTTGCACCAAGTTAATTCAAATTAGCGAATTATTCAAACAATTTTGCAACGAAGTGGCTCTCTTTTGCGATCGCATCACCACATCAGCCTAGAAACGTGTCTTCGTCCTTCGTTCAACATTGACACCTTACTTCCTTTATAACTGCCCCTAACGACCCAGCTGATCCATGAGCGATTCCATCAAAAACGGACTTATTATCTATAGCTCATCTTCACCAGGAATCAATTCCTTCATTTCATCATAATGGTTGTATGCTAAGTTATTTAATATCCTCATAATCATCCCCCTAAGAAATTATCGGTTCACAACTACTCTTAGCCCGCCGCGGTAACATTGCGTTAACTGTTTCTGTCTCCAGGCACGAAATCATTTCTGCACCATCTAACAAAATTCGATGAATAGGTTAGGTACGTATTGGCGGTAGTGTCTTTCAGAGTACCGGCTTCCAGTTTTCCCTTTACTTCTTGCACATACTGTTCAAATAGTAGCTCTAACTGTTTGGTGAAATCTTGGGATGCTCTCATACTCCTCCTCATAACTCCTATTCAAGATATTATAAGAAATTGATTTTCTTTTGTAACCAGAGATGAAGATAGTTAAGCCACCAGTCAACTGACTGGCGGCTTTGTATCAATCTTCGGGGAACAAGAAACTTACATTCAAATCAAAGTCAATCAGTCCTGCAAGCTTGATCGTCCCTTTGTCGAGGATTTCCGCAAAAGCATTAAATACGACTCCGTCTTTACTGAATGAAGCATTTAAAAAACTGATCTGGCAAAGAGCGTCTCCAACAGCTTCCTTACAAGCAGGCTCAATGTGTGATTCGAATAAATCCTCAGCTGCGTATTGGGCATTTTTTCCAATCATTTTCACATCCATTTCCTTACTCCAATGCCACGGTATCATTTTACGTCCTTTACGCCATCTTTCGACAAGATGGACGTTCTCAAGACCGTCTACAACACTCTGGCCTGCATGTTCACTAACAATGACCTGTAATGTTCCATTTGTTCTATTGATACCCGAAGATAATGCCTGGAAGACTTTATTTACTGCCTGTAATTCTTCATTCTCGGAATCCTCTTCGGTATCATCAGGAAAGTGAGTTTGACTTGGCTGATCAATAACTAATAGGCTCGGAACATAGGGGATTTCTTGGGTAACGAAAAGTTCATGTAGTGCTAACAATGTAGTCACATGGTATCCGAGCCAATTAGCACCGCTACCAATTTCACGTAGCCATGCAGTGCCGCCTTTTTCGTCAATGACACGAATGGTTAACTTATTTGTATCAAGTTGGATGAGATCGTCACCCGTCTCTAGTTCCATAATTTCACCGTAATGACCTGCAAACCTCGAGAACTTAAACAAAGCTGTTTCTTTCCTTTGGGCGAAAGTTTCAAAGTCGACTTCCTCCAGTAATTGTGTCTCTTCATCCTTCAAAGCGGCAATTTCGCTTGCAAATACCCCTTCATCGGTTAGCGAGTCATGCAGATTAATGAACTCCGCGGTTCTACCTACAAACATTGCACGCTGTTCTCTAGTAGCCTGCATTTCTTCAGTTTCTTCCTGTATGTACTCACGCTCTGATCTAACCTGTCGAAGTTCAGACTCTGTAGCTGCGATCTTTTTTTGAATATCTACCTCTTCTGCATCCAACATTGGTGGAACTAGTTCAACAGCCTTCCATTGAGCTTCAACTTTTTGAGTGGACTCAATCAGCTTTTTGAGATCTTTAGAAGGAGAATCATTGTTGGTTCCACAGAGGGGGCAAGTATGATCGGTACTCAGTCGTTCAACAAGCCATGAAGTTGAAGAAAGCCGGTCCCGCTTTCTAGAGATGTTAATTTCTGAAGTTGCCCGTGCTAAGGAAAGCTCTCTTATTTGAGTAAGCCTCACCCTCAATGTTATGATTTCAGAATTCAGCGTGACTTCCCGTTCACGTAACCATGAAAGTCTTTCGGTGTTGATATGGTGACCATCTGAATATGTCGGATCTTTCTTCCAAGTAGCGACAATATCTTTAAGTCGCTCGAACAAAACTTGAGTATTCTTATCATCCAATTTTAGTGAGGGGACAAAACCATACTGCGCCGCAGCTATGTACCTTCCTCTGACCTCACCTGAGAAATTCTCAATGTTTATTTTTAATGTATCGAGTTGTCGCTGTTTCCGTTCAATTAACCGTCTAACCTCTTGTAAGCGATGCTGTTTTATCAAGGTTTCAGCGTCGACCACCCCTAATACCAGTGGGAATATCTCTCGTAACTTTCTGGCATGTTCCTCAACATCTGCTTCAAAGAACATCGTTTCATTATTTGCAACGATCCGCTGTGGCTGAAACATAAAAGCGGTCATATCGGCAATAGATGCTCTTCCTTTAAAACCGCTACCCGTCTCATTAAAATCCGAACTCGATTGAGGTATTTTCGCCAACCTTTCCAAAATACCCTTAGCATTATCACGGTTTGCATTTTTTTCAGGGACGTCCGGAATAGAAACCGTTACCCCTTCAGCGATCATATAATCATCAGTGGAGTTCTGGTCTCCCGGATCTCTACGAGCAAATAACTTTTCTCCCTCAACCGTACTAAACAGTAACCCATACCATGCTGATGTGCGTCGAATTGGACCGATCTTAGGGATGGAACAACCTCCCGATCCGAAACAATAGTCAACTATTTCAATAATGGCTGACTTTCCGCTACGACTGGCTCCGGTGATGTAGTTAATCGCACCAGTCTTAAAATTAAGCATACGCGGAGTTTTGTTTGGATCTTTAGACCATATGATGATCTTCAATATTGCAAAGTTCATTTTAGTGGCTCCACTCCTAGAATCGTCAGATATTCAAAAACCGTCATGCTCCCAGCCCATACCCCTAATTTATTGGCTGCTTTTAATACAGCCTTTGTTTCATCAGATACCTTCTTGGGGAACTTGAAGGGAACATCGGATGAAAAGTAACCTTCTTCAAGAGTGATCAGTTTACACGCTATGGCTACGTTCAGGGATCGGAACGTTCTATTCTCCATTGCCTTTAGTCGATTATCGATATTAAAGATAATCTCATTCTGAGCCACCGAACTAGCTTTGTCCCGATCTAGAATCGAACGTAGTCCAGACGACAGCTTTCTTTTCAAGATCATCTTTCGACTGGTATCATGAAATACCAAGGGAAGAACACTGACAAAGTGCCATAAAGTCAGGGGCTGCAGTTTTTCTGCTGGCCGTGAGATAAACCCCTGAGTAAATGCCCAAAGCGCATTTGCCCCAAGAGCAGGGTTCTGCATTATTTCATACTCACGTAAAAGTGTTCCGCTCATGGTTTAGGGCATTCCTTTCGATAAGGATTTAAAACTAGGATGCCAACCAATAACTGGATCCTGCTCTTCGGTGAAATGAGCCAAAGCATGGAAGTTACCACAGGAAATTGACTTTGGCATAATCTCATTATGAATGAATGTGTTTTGTTCTAAAGTTAAATCCAAACACTCCTGTCCCTTTAGTTCGTCTGTAGCGAAGGGCTGTCTGTATGCTCGTCTACTTGCTGTTTCCCAGGATTTTTTCAAATCCTTCTCATATTGCAAAAGAGTTGTCTCGGAAACTGCATTATTATCTGACCATTTTATGCGGGTGTCTTGCGCATGCAAATAGTTCAAAATAGCTTCCCTGATCAAATCCTCATCCACATTAATCCAATCTAGTTGCTTAACGAAACCGTGGGATTCATACTCAATAATATTGACGTCCATATCAAATGGCTCGATTATTGCCGACAATCGAGCGACTGTTACTTTCCTAAACAGCCCTTGAAGCTCTTTATCGAAATCAGCTCGGGTAATTCGAGGTTGTTGTCTGCTTTCAACTAATTCTCTAATCTTACGCCTTACCCAACCATTCATTTGATCAAAAAGTCCGACTTTCATTCCCGGCTCAAATAACCTAAGAGCCTGCAGATCCTCAAGATTACCCCCAAATCTTGAGCTCATCTTATCGAAAACAGAAACCTTTATTATCATACCATTTAACTGTTCATCACTAAGCTTGCTTAATGTCTTTCCAAAAGGAACTAAGTCATCCCTCAGAGTTGGAATCATCCCCCGTAATTCATCACAAACAGCCTTAGCTGATTTTTTATCAGTCGCTCCGTTGATCCGACTCGCAAGACAGTTTGTCGAAAGTGATCCATTCGTAACAAGATGAAACTCTGACGATTTCAATTCGGTGTGGTTACCGTTGATTAACTCAGCCCATATACATAAGGTCTTCCACAATGCTACGCTTCTATCGGATAGTGGCGATCCAGAATTAACCGTAGATTTATCCTGTTCCCGAATCTCATTACCATTATTGAGATGAACACTAACATCATCAATGTCTTCGACCCCAATTTCGACTACATCTACCCCAGACTGGAATAGTCTATAAGTCGCACGGTCAAACTGATACACATATCCTAAAGCTTGTCCAGAAGCAGAATGATCTGTAGTCATCTTAACCTCGCTTTACCTGTGACTTATATACTATTTACGACATTTTATCTGCATTCCCTTCTTTTGGGAGAGGTATTTGGGGATGTGTATCGACTCTTAATGTTTTATGACCGATAAAGCACCAGTAAATAAAAATAGCTACCGATTTTCACAACAGCTTAAACTCCTCGAGATGTTACTGATGACGAACACTTCTACCAACATAAATATTCCCTTACACGTTACTAAACTGTAAAAGTCTACAGCATCGATATCTCCTTGAACATCGCCATATTGAACATTCCGCTAGCATTAACGTTTCCCCAGACCGTCCCACAATTCACAGAGTCTTCTAACGTTCACATCACCTTGCACGGTTCCATGAGCAGTGACGCTTACATCGGATTTAAGCGAAACAGGATCGCCTTCAAACTTGATTTCTACTATATCGCTTAGCTCACCCTTAACTTTTTGACCGTCTACGTAAACAGAATTACCAAAAATAGAGTTGGAGCCTCCAGACGTTTCGATCCTTGCCCGTTAATGATAATTGAGTTCTTCTTATGAATTCGCCTCATTTTCTCAATTGCGGCTGATTTCATGTTCATCAGTACCCTTCAATTTGAGCGTAATAGGAACCTTACACTTACTGTATTTCATCTCATCCAGTGACTCCTGAAGTGGGATAAAATCGTTCTTCGGGCTTAAAGATGCCGAGTATTTATCTGATAAAAGGAAAGAGGTGCCGATTTCCTCAGCACCTCAAAATAGAAACAGCATTAGCATGGTGACTATTTGTGGATAACTATCCCTGACAGCAGGAGATACTTTTATATTGAATTTGAATACCTGCTACCACTTCTGCACCATGTTACGAAATGCTCACATTTATTTAGAGCAAGGTTATAGTCGCTTTCCCCGAGTCTGGACTCAGCTTTTGTAATTACTTCTTCAATATCATATAGCCGAGCACTGTCTATCACTTTCACTTGAGATATATTGAACATATCACCCATAGCTTCCAAGTTATCGCGTCTGACCGAACCATTTGAATAATGAATAATTCTGTTGCCTCCTATGTAAAGTGCATGATGTTCATACCCGATCCGCTTTACGTAAATATGATCTCCTCGGCTTTTGGATGTCCACTCCTCAGAACGAGTATTGCTTTGGGATCGGGATAGTGGTTGGAGATTTAGTTGTTATTTCTGGAATAGACGGAATCGATCTTCTTGCATTACCAACAGATTGTGCTGCTCTATCGATTTTTTTCTATAACTTTCCCAGTCTTTGGATAGTGCTGTTTCGTGAGGTCTTTCATGTCGTTCTTAAATTCTTTTAGATCATTCTTTACTCCTTGAGCAAACTCTTTATTGGCGTCATTAAAAACCATTTTAAATATGAAAGAACCCCATGAATACCCCTCCATAGACTGTATGCTAGAACTTGGCCATCTGAATCCTCGAGTATTATCTTGAAAACATTCTCATGTGAAAAAGAAAACGAGTAGTCACCCATCGAATTTTCGCGAATATCCCTGATTATTTTCAAGTCACTATCATATCTATTAACGTCACCGAAAAAATCATATGTAGTGTTATCAAGAAGCCCCTTTTCATTCACAGGCAAGGTAACTTAGCTGTAGTATAGATCTGTTTCCATTATTATTAAGCAACCTAAAACGGTGCCAATAGAGATAACTAATCTAGCATCAGCCATGTCTAAATCAATCAAACATAGACAAAAGGAAAATAATAAGATTTAGATACAATGCCTTATTAATAAGTCCAGTTAAAACCTTATATGTTTGCAAGTACTGATTTTTACCCAACTTTCTATAAAAACCATTTCAGTATAGAAAACATCACGGATAAGACGATGGCAAAAGCGAACCATAGAGGAAAAATAAAGAATTCAATATCTTTAGAAATTATAAGTTCATACCCACCTTATTATTAATTTCGGTACTCTTCTCAATGCTTGCTTTCAATGTAAGTATTTATGGGGTGATCTTCCTTAAGCATATAGCTAGTTATAATGTTCTCAAACTTTTCCTTAAAATAATTTTGAGAAATGAATGTTCCGTTATATGATTAACTCAAAGAGGAAAACAATGGAGGATTCTTAAAATGACTAGAAAACAAAAGATAATCCCTACATGCCGCTGTGTAGCATCATGAATGCAGAGATGACTCATTGTGCTATCTATGGGGCAGTATCCCCCCTAAATATTGATAATACAGCTATGGCAGCAGCAGAGATGATTCAAACATATGAAAATAATAACGCATAAACATATCAATATGTCACAATTCCATTAAGTATAAATGCTTATCACAATAACATGGAGGAGATTAACATCATGAAGAAGCTACTATTTGTTGGAGCGATGCTATTAGCCCTATCATTGACTGGATGTGGTAAAGAAAATTCAGCTCTGAAGATGATTAATGATGGAGAATTTTCAGAAGCGAAAGCAATTTATGAACAGAATGATCTAGAGAATAAAGAAGTAATGATATTCAATTTATCTAAGGCTGAATCTCTTATTCAGAAAGCTTCTTTAGATGAAACGATGGTGCAATATATGGATGCTTTAGCTAAGTATGATGCTATATTGGATATATTTGAATCCAAGGCTGTACAAGATAAACGAGATAACCTTTACAAGAGGTACGAAGTAAACATTAAATTAGATGAAGCTATCGAGCAAGCTGATTCATTGTCTGCTGAAAAGAAGTATTCAGAAGCTATATCTGCGTTAGAAGATGCAAAGTCTCTTGCTGATAGTACGAACAACATGAACAACAGCCTTACTTCTTCACAGATCGAGGGTATCGATACAATGCTTAGAGTGTCTAAATATTGGCTTACAATCCGAGATTATAACAATAAAGGATTGTACGAAGCTGCTGCTGACTACATGAGAATTGATCCAGATTACAAACTCACACCGAGCGACGATCCAGTGCTTAGCTATCTGAATGCTCAAATATGCTTGTCTAAGGGACGCAAAGATGATGTTTCATTTTGGATAAGACATATTGATCCAAACTATGGCGGGGAACTGAGTGAAGAGATCCGTCATTTTGTGTTAAGCAACTATACGGAAAGTCAATGGAGAAAGCTTCACTTTGAATGGCGATCGGAAGAATACGCAAGTGCCAAGTTACATGAAGAAGTTCGAGAGTACAATAGCAGAAAGCCAAGGATTGGAATGACTGCGGAAGAAGCCAGAAATAGCACTTGGGGTAAGCCGAAGAAGATCAATAAAACCACAACTGAGTATGGAACAAGTGAACAATGGGTGTATGGTAGCAGATATCTATACTTTGAGGATGGAGTTCTGTCTGCAATTCAGGAGTAGTAACCAACTAGGGGTGGTCGTTATTAGACTACCCCTTTACAGCATGATGTGATATCAAGAGGAGGTAAAAAAATTGGAGGGGATGACCAAATGAAAGTAAAAGTTCTTTATACTTGTATCGTGTTGCTCTTAGTTTCTGCAGGTGCATTTTCTTATAATTTCACAGTGGAAAAGAACGAGATAATCGCAGAATCTGATGCCTATAGCGAAAAGTATTATAAAGAACAGGCGCGCCTCGATGAATTGAACAATAAACTGCAAAGAGAAATGCAAGCAAGGGTAATAAAGGAGTCAATCGAAGAAGCTAAAAAAGAGGAAAAAGAAACAGGACGAAAATCGCTCCCTTGGGCAGCGCGACCATTCAAGGGGAATATCGTATACCATCCGATCCAGAATACGATGAGTCCTCCAGCAGGTTACGAATCCAAAGTAGGGGAAATAACAAAAACAATCACAATAATTTTAAGCGCGCACGGTGTAGCTATTGCCTTTTTAGTGAGTCTGCTTGCGTTCTGGGCGGTAAAAAGGAAAAGAGTTTCACAGCTTCTTGAAATGTATCAACTAACTGGACTAGTAGATCATAACGACGCTATGAACAAAGTTAAAACCGGTGTTTTATCGTTGGCAGCTGCGGGCGTGTTATCGGCATTTTCTACGATTGGATCGGACGGACGAATGGTATCATTAACGGAGTTGAAGAAATTAACGCGCGGCTATCCTAATTTATCTGAATTATTAAAAGAACTAGAGGAAAAAGGATACATTAGCAAAGTTACATGAGACCTGAATTCTCGGGCATCTCGTTGAGTTAAATCGTCAATTAGTTGAACGCCTGGATGACCGCGATGAGTATGAGAGGAAGCGGGACGCCCAGATTACGGAGATGCTTACGGCGATTCGGGAGTAGAAGGAAGCCGTTCGGCAACTAGTAGCTGCGAGTGAGTCTAAATCCGTGTGGAAACGATTATTTAGTCGGTAAATGAAAGAACGGAGCGGTAATGGACCTTGGAAGGCTAATAAGCATCGCAAAAATAAGGAGAGAGGGAACTGTATGGATCGTGTGAATTGCACAGGTTGTGACAATGAATTTGGAAAAGACGAGTGCCTTGTCGACGATATATCTGGGGAATGTTATTGTAATTTTTGCAGAGGAGCATTACATAAATGTCCTGACTGTGGGAGGATAGCTATGATCCTGATTACTGATTGATTGCCTGTCGTTAATTGAAGGTCGCTGGTGGGAGAGCATCCCATCATCTTACAGTGGTTCTTGGCTGCTACCGGGCAAAAATAGCCGTTCCAGCCCACTGAGGATCAGCGTTACAACTCAGGATAAAACTTTAGGCATGCTGCTTGAGTCGAACTCACATCATTATTTGTTAGTCGGTGATGTTCTCGTATTCTTGAACGGCAATGTCCCTAAGTTCTTGTCATTATTATTTGACTAGAACTTAGGGTCAAGTCGGTGAGCATCAATCTTTAACTGTAAATTTTCTATTTCCCGCTCAATTGAAGCAATTTCTTTCTTATTCTCACTCCGTAATACATCATAATATTGCAGTTAGCCTATAATGATTGATATCTATTGGATCGTGTTTGCCTGGTTTTGTGATATAAACAATTTCGTCATTTTCATTCAATCTTGGAGCGAAGTTCCTCCCCCTTCATAAAGATGATATTCCGGGATATGGACTTTCGAAACTCGGCACCCTTCTAATGGAATGATCCAAAGAGGGGTTATAATAAAAATTACTAATTGCCTTCTTTCCTATTCCGTTCATACATAAAGGCATATACTGTACTAGATATCTGGACATTGCCTGTAATTTGATTACAAATCATAGCGGCTCATCCCAAATACGTTAATTACCTGCTCGATCCTAATTGGCTTTTCCTGACTTCCAATTCGTGCTTCCGCTCCTCTAATACCTGATCAATCGTCATATCCTTGATGACAAGTGAAAGACCCTTTTGTCTCTTGGGCTGTCTCGTTGAATTAACATCATACAGTTTGTATTCACGCTTCTGTTCTGGATACATGACATATGCAACATGTTCCTCGGTTGGAGAGAGTCCCATCCGCCTTAATCGGTTCTGGGTGAATAAATGATCTGGTACCTCTTCAGGCAAATATCGCTTTATTTCATTATCGGACATGTGTGGACCTCCTATAAATACTGAGCTTTCGACCAGAACGAATTTCCATGTTATTTAAGTTCATAAGAGTACTTTGAAAATCCATATGCATTCCAAAGTGCGTCCATAATTGGTCTTATGATTTCTGGTAAATTTACAGTTTCTATGTCTTCAATATAAACTTCCGGGAAGATCATTTTGTCAACTTCGTATGGAACCACGTCATGATCGGCGTAGAATGAATCGATATCACTTGCAGTCAACCCTTTTGTCCCGTAGAAAGAAAGCATTGCATATACAGGTTCTTTTATCTCCAATGACTTGTAATTTCGCATAGTATGTAAAAACGATTCTCTCAACTTTTCATATAAGCGTTTACCAGAAATGATATTATCGCGGATAATCCTTGTTGTGACATGTTCAATAATACCATTCCTGAATAATTGGAGTTTACTCGACTTATCGTTAGATTCCGAATATACTCCAATAAAATTGATACGCCTATTATCATGTGAAGTCGAAATAGGTATTGTCTTTATATAATTAAATATTCCTGTCAAATCCACGACATTGGGATTTTCGAATGCCGAAACAGGAACAAACTGAAGTAAAACAAAAGGCTTTGTCCCGAATATCTCAATATGGTGAGAGACTCGTTCCTCATGAAATCCAGCAAATTTCTCTGCAAATTCAGTGGCTCCCAAAAACATTTGTCTTAGCTGCTGAACATCTAACTCGTATTTCCCATTCGATTGTCGAGCATAAAATTTTGAGTTGTGCTTGACCCGATGTGGACGGAGCCAGCTCCTTCTCGTCCGGATCAGAATCACATAATTGAACCCCTCTATAAGAATAAACTCGATTTCAATATTAGTTAGCTTGGGTTCAATATTATTATGGAAAATGTTCAGAAGTCGCAATTTCTCTTTATCCGTGTCTTCACAAGATACCCCGACAATAGCGATAGGGGAGCCTTCTTTCTCCTCAATACCAATCAGTAAATCGCCGCCTTGAGAGTTGGCGAAAGAGGTTATCGCCTCACATAATGATTCGGGACGGATCATTTCACGTTTAAAATCTATCTGCTGTCCTTCTTTGACCGGGAAATCACCCATCAATGATTCTAAATCAGTTAAGGTTACTTGCTGTATTGGCTTATGGAACAATGACATCAGATTACCCCTTTCGTTTAAAACACTACTTTACCATTCTGATAATCTCGCTATAGAAATATTGGCAAGCTATTTCTCTATTTCTTCAATCAAGAAATCCTTCGTGTTGGTTTTGATGCCTCGTTCACTGCAATAGACATACCAACGGTTATTTTTCTACTCCAAGCATAGTCGCTCATTAGGTAGCCCACCTTCGAGGCTATAGCTCTCTTCTGGAATGTCTTCATCTTAGAGTCGCTTGAACAGTTCGGCTTGAGTCATGTAGAACCCCAAACTCACATTTCTTATTTGATGAATACGATATGCCACTGTCCATCGTCAACGGACTGTTATCTTCATGAATTATAACTTTGTCTTTCATATCAGCCGAAAGATTCTTTATTAAGTGTTGCGCGGCGAGTAAAGTATGATTGCCAAAATCATAGATCACCAAAAACTTGAACGCTGCCGCGGGATCAATCGATTTATGCCGGAGGTACGTTGTCTTTGCCGTTTTTGCTTCAAAAATACCAGTTCTCATCTTGTCTGTTACTTCCCGCTTATAAGTTTCATAAGGCAGCTCTAACTGTTTGATATACTCCTGCAATGCCTTCATAAAACAACTCCAAGATAAAGGGGAATTGAAATCCATTGGATATTGTGACTGCGTTAGTCTTGCAATCACCTACCATACCCTTGTTTAAAATTATCAATATAGGGAGTATAGAAGTCCTTATCATGTGGGTCGAAACCATCATAATGATAACCTCTTACAAAATATGCCTTTACATCCCAAGTTAACGAGATGCCACCTCCTTCGTTTAATTCAATCATGTAAGGTAACAAACTATCTCTAAAGGTGGCTTCAATCTTTTTCGTTAGATCCGATAACTCGAATGGGTTATCAGGTGCATCTTTTTCATCTGCCAAAAAATCAACGTATGCGAGGTAATTAGTATATTTGTCATCAAAATAAATTGCTCTTAACTGCAAATCTATTCCTTTGACGCCGAGGTCTAATTCGTTGAAGACATCCTGCACGTAATCATAAATCTTTGAAATATACCGAACGGTATTAAAATACATACTTAATCTAGAAGATAGGTAAAGGAACGCTCTTTTATAATGAGCAGTCCAAAAAGAAGGGTAATATGTATTATTTATATTCCAGCCTACTTTGTTAGAGCTTTTCGAGAAAAATAGATCAATTAATGAGAAGTTACATGGTTTTAATAACTTATCCTCTAGTTTGACTTCGTCCCAATAATCAATAACTAGATCCCCATCAGCCTGTAATTCCTTATAAGTTGTTATTAGTCCTGATGTTAAAGCGGTAGTACAAACCATTAAGTAACCCCCGGCTTTTGCACTTTTACAATCAGTTACTAAGGAATTTGCCTCTTCTCTTCCAATGCTGTTTCCCGAATGAGCCTTATGCTTACATTGAACTAACCAAGTGCGTTCGAATTTACTTAGAGGTCCTTGAACCCTTTCAACAACCAATAAATCTCTACCTCCATCTGGACCTTTACCAGTCCAGTGAGTCTCGTATCCTTCGCGAACAAAAATTTCTCTTACTAACCGTTCTAGGTCGGTGCCATCTTTGGATAACTCCTTAAAATCTAACAAACGAATCTCCTCCATTACAATGTCTGAAATCTTGGAGCATCTGATTCAAAACCTTGCCCGTGTGTAAGCGGGCGAGGATCTGCTGCTTCTCCAGCTTGTTGCCTAACTCGATCCAAGAATATTCGCTTTCAAGTGACTTTAGCTTCTCCAAGAATACATCTTGGTGATGACGAACGTATCCCATAAAAGTCTCTTTCTCTACGATGTCCTCAAACAATAGAACAACCTCGAAAAATCTGCGACGAGCATACCCCTCTTCATGATTTTCAGGATCGTATAAAAACTTGTTCAACTTATAGTGCGGACTATCCATTATGAGATACTTCATTGCATAGTCAGGATTAGATTTGTACTGACCGAAGGTGAAAAACTCCCATTCAGGAATCGGCGTAGAATACCTACCACTATCAAGAAGTGCAACTTGTCTACCATAGAGCTGAGTGCCAAAATACTTGATGCTCAACATTTGATACATGGTCGATGAGTTGGTCATCGCGAAAGAATAGAACTCCTTTCGGGTTTCTCTGTCGTCCTCATCAAACTCAAGGGTAATCGTAAATTCCGGATTGAAGATGTTGTAGTAGGTGTCCTCGTCCTGTTTCCATTCGTTTTTGTTCTCAAGACGTTTCATTATTTGCTCGAAAGGGGAGCGTGTCAACAAGAAGCGCTTTTTCCACAGATACTCGATGTTGTTGATGTCCGCGCATTTATCGATATCTGTATTGGTGTCGCCAACTCGGGTGTAAATGTGGTTGGCACGAACTTTTCTTCCTTGATCAGAAAAATCATCTGTTAGGAAATATGGCGTCTCGGTGCTGTTTTTGATAATCAGCACATCAACTTCATGTCCGGCTATCGTTAAAGTCCTCATCTCAACCCGTGGTCGGATGCCGGAGACAAATTTCTTAGATTTCAAAAAGTCGATCATCTGCTGCTGATTTCTTCGATTTTCATCATTTTCTACCCCAACTACCTCAAAGGTTTTGTCGGCAATTCCAAAAATGATGTAGGCGTCCCTGTCTACACGATTATTAGCCATGCAGATTAAATCGTGCAGTAGGTTCGCTGTATTAGAATGAAACTTCTCTTTGAAGTCCCAGTAATCGTCTTCTCGTTTAGAATCAATTAACCTCAAAATTTCTTTCCTAAGTTTAGAACTCATAAATGCTCACATCCTTGATATATTTTTAGCTAGTTCCGCCGCAGCAGCGAGGATAACCGCCGTGACTTCCTGATAAAAAACACTCCAATTGACGAATTTCTTAATACAAAATTCGACAATTAGAGTGTTTAACCCTTCCTGAAATTAGAAATCTGTACTCTGGCTTTCAGATTGCGGTTACGCCTCTACAGCTTCAGCATCAACTTTATCAGGCTTGCTAACGTATCGGAAAGCAGAATTACCTTCTAACACCGCCAATAGAACCTTTCGAGTCGTTTGATACTCTGCCCCAACCATGCCGAGCCGAATAAGGAAAAGTCTAAATGTGATTTTGATCGTTGTCCGTTTCTATGGACTTAGTGAAAGCATACTTCAACGTCTTGGCAGTTTGATTCAATAAGTCTACAAAATGTGTGTATGCTTGAACCCTTTCGGCAGTCTGCTCACCTTGGAAGAACTTAAAGGTGAATGTCCTTTCATCAAAATCGAAAGCGATACCTGGGCAGAGGTTCTCCACTTCCGCTATTTTGAACATTAGCTTTTCGTTAGAATCGACGGTCGGATCATGGATCGCCGCGATGAAAGGCTCCTGGACAATGTTATCATTAAAACCGAGTGCCTCAGCTATGAAGGCTTGGCGACTGTAAATCAGATTGACCAAGTTTCTCAAGGTAAACCCCGAATGATCGTCCAAAGGAACGGTAATCTCAATGTCATGAATGATGGATTCTGCATTCGACGTGGAAGTAACTACAAGTCTAGCAGAAGGTTCCTGCTTTGCTGAACTTTCTGCATGGGATGGCATTTCTGAATCAGTAGGAGCTACGGATGGAAACGAATCGATAATAACTTCTGATTCGAGCGCACCGTCCGGATCGGCAGGTTCCGATTCATCAGAAGCCGCTACCCTATCTGCAGGAGAGCCGTTCAGTAAGCTTTGAAGCTCATCAAGTAATCTAAATCTCATTCAGCCATCCACCCATTCAAATACGAGACAGAATTGCTCACCCACTTGCTGAATAGAAGCACCATTAAAAGTCTTAGCCGGAAGAGCAGGTACAAAGTTTGCAGCACTAGCAATGAGTTCTGATCTTATGAAGTTTTCCATGGCCGTAGGTCTGGCCATAATTTCAGGATTTAATGCCTTGACAACATATCTACCCGAGGTGGTTTGAACTGCATACATACGATGTAATAAAGCGCCTGATAACGCATTTGGGGCAATTTCTAAATTACCAAGCCCTAATCCATTACATAGAATCTCAATTTGACGAGGATACATTCTACACCCACTTTACTACCAATATTTTCCGTTAAAGTGATGTACAAGTTCTATTCTTCATTACGTTATTCTGCCTTAACGAAAAAAGGAGCATCTGCCGCGGTGCGGCAAACTACTCCATGGATCTTTGAACTAATATTCCAAGTTCGTTTAGGCTATGTAACCAGATGCGATCATCAAGAATTAATTGCAATACGCAAGTGTTTTAAGTTAAAAACCACTCAAATGAGGGGTTTCTGCTTGCTTATTTACCGGGATATAGTTTATTTAAAGATTCTCTTTGCGATGGCTTAATATCAATGACGTTACGAATGCTCTTCACTTTGGCCTCGGCTTCGTCAAGTGTGTCAATTAACCCCAGAGTAAGTAAGATACCTAACGGCTACTGTACCGGTCCTCCACCGTAATGGAAAGCAACTTTTTTGCTTTGATGGTAAGCCTCAGTGATAGCCTGGATTGCTTACTCAAAGGCTCTTTCTTGCGGTGGTCTTCTTCTTTTTTTTGCTTCCCTGATTCTATAATTTTGTCAATTTCGTCTGAAAATTTGCCTCTTACAAGAGGGAAATAAAGGACAGGGATAGAACTACTTTGATAGGGAACAGAATCATAAGAGCTGCAATATGGCTTTATGTTTGTTCAGGCTGACTGGATGAGAGGTGACATGATGACCGTTGAAATCGCAGGAGTTCGAGGCTATGAGTACCAGTATCTCGTTTCTGCTTATGTGGTGCTGAAGCTGCTGGATCAAGAAAACGTTGGCACCTATATAGAGTGTGCGGATGGCGAAGATTCGCGGATTACCTTTCAGGCCGCGGGCAAGCCTTATATTTTGGACGTGCAAGTGAAGGACCGCTCCGGTCAAATTGATTTAGCGGAATTTTCGAGTTGGATTAGCCATTTTGACAAGCATAGCCGGGATATGAACTTGCTGGAGAAATTAAAGCAGGACGCCAATCGCTTTGTATTATTTGTAACGAATGCCCGCTGCCGGGACGACGTGAGCCTGTTTGTAGATTCAAATGAGGTTTATTTGCCGTTAACGGCAGGGATGGATAACGACTTATTGGCGCGGGTCAAAACAAATGTGTTGGCCCACTACACGGATGCGACTCCTGCTGGGCAGGGACGTCGGCGTTTTTTGGAGCAGTTTTTTAGAGATAACTCAAACAATCAGCTTAGGACGATTTTGAAAAAAAACCGCGTCTGGGAGTCTCTGGACTGGGATACCGTTTATGAACGGCTAGCGCGTCTGCTCAATAGAAAATACGCCGTTCCGCAAAGCGAAACAGATAACGTCATTAGGAAGCTGGACGAGCTAGTTCGGCAAGGCCGCGATTCCGGGCAATCCATCACGGAGGATGTCGTTAGACTGCTTGCTGCTTACAACGGCAATCGAATATTCCCCTATGATGAGAAGCTCGTGCCGCGCGCCGAAATGTCCCTCTGCAGCGAAACTTTGGAAGCTTCCCATGTGCTGCTGCTGACAGGGGTATCCTTCTGTGGCAAAACGTATTTGGCGAAGGAAATTGCCCAACGTTATCAGGAGTCTGGCTTTAGAGTGAAAATAACAAGTGAGCTAGATGGGGACAGCGGTGCGCTCGCTTTTTTGCGGCATGTGAGCCATGAGGAGAGGCTGCTCGTACTGGAAGACCCGTTTGGTTCGATGAACGCTCATCCACAAAGGGCCG